>Ga0247841_10000159_pt1 | contig 182700 bp, 175 predicted proteins | sample LaCruzMarch2015__2_FD_192410 | JGI IMG/M metagenome (GOLD analysis project Ga0247841, IMG submission 192410) | Freshwater microbial communities from meromictic Lake La Cruz, Castile-La Mancha, Spain - LaCruzMarch2015_18m | ecosystem: Environmental > Aquatic > Freshwater > Lake | place: Spain... | reverse complement strand
TTCAGTACGGAGGTGGAAATAGAAACAGTCCTTTGCTGACCCGCCTTGGTTGTTATCACCCACTCCTCGGCTCGAAGATCATCACCTTCCCGCATGCGGCTCATACGCTCGACGACCATGCTCTGTATTTCAGGGTCCGGATACAGGGTCTGGTACCACCCGAGGCGATTGATTTCATCCATGCTGTATCCTGTGATTTCACTCATCCTGATATTCCAATGAGTGAAGATCACGAACGGATATTTGTCGACATTGTGGCAAACGCAAATACCTTCTGCAGCATGTGTCAGAATGCCCTCGATCATCGATAGATGCTCAGATAATTCCCCTTTTGTCTTCCTGAGTTCGCCGATGAGACTCGATAATTCTTCTGTCTCCCGTAAGCGAATGTTACCGGCCTCTCTTGTTAACCTCTTGTAATAGTCAATTTCCTTTCTTGCTTCTTCTAGCTGTGCCGCCAAATCCATGCCAGAGTCATCGGCCATCTTTTTGCCCCCTGCTCAAGATCAGAAGTACCCCAGTCCAGTCCAATCCTCTGCTCTTTCCGAGCACAGGCGCAATTTCTACGCCAGAATAGAACCCCAACATGGGAATACTATGGTGATTAAGCACATGACACACCTCTGATGCCTCCTCAGTTCGTGTATCTGAGAAACTGGCGGTCCTGCCTGCGCAGTCAATGTACAAACCTAGAACAGGCTTTCTCCCGGCTATGCCCACTGCTTTCACTAACTCAATTGAATTCTTCCTGGCAGACTCTATGATCTTGTCGGAATCCCTCAGCATAAATTGAATCTCTGTGCCATTAACGAGATCAGGCTCAAAAATGACAATGCCCCTTCCTTGGGGCAATACGCCGGTGATTAGCCTGTTGACGTATTCACTCTCGTTGTAGGCCCCGAATTTATCTCCCAAATTTACACCTATGGTGAGACGTCTCACAGGTTTCTGCTGTTGCCAATCTTGATTACCATACATGTCATCAATTATACTTGCGACCGGTTTACCATCTACTTCGTAAATAATTGGTCCCTCTATTCTTGAAATGGTGTGGTAGATGCCATCTTTTGGAGTGCAGCCATGCATGATGGTGTAGTCCATCTCAATATCTCCTCCCAACAGAGTCCCAACAACTGTTTGGCTACCTACATAAGAGCCACAGAACTGCTTTGTGGGGCTAAAACCAAAATCACCGACTACCCCTGCACCAATGATTGGGATAGATGATGCAAAAGCCTCCTCGAATCCCTCGATAAGAAGAGGGGACGCGTTCATAATTGGTGGAGTGCTCTCCGTAGGGGACATTTTTACTGAGTCATAGAATACAAGTAGGAGCTTGCCGATGATATCGTTGGATAATTTCTCCGCTAATCTCCGTCCTGCCACTCGTTCATCTTTATCCAAATTGTCCACAGAAGCCACTTCATATTTGAGACGATCCGACTGTAATATTGCAACTCCAACTGGGTACCCGTTGTACGAGAGGTGTTGATTTGTTATTATACCGACAGCCGAACCTCCAACTATAGGCGGTTCATGCCCCACAATTGAGCGTATACCCTCGTAGAAAGCATTGTGATCAAGCAGTCCACTGCAAAAAGCAAGGACGAGGCACGGCTTTTCAATTCCCCCATTTTTTATGGCATTTTCAGCTACTTGCCTACCAGAAAACAGAGCATCACTACTGTTACAGTATCCGACTCCAGCTTTCATTTCTGACTCCTTTAAACAAAGACGGCCACGGCAGACAGAGGTGATTCGGGGTCTTTAGACAAACTGCACGAAATTTATAAGCTGCTGCTCACATCCGGAATTCCTTTCCCGCGTTATGTTCATCTCCGTTCTAAATATGCCATGAGCAGATTGGTTCCCTGTTCTTCACCGTCCTTGAATCTCTCTCTTATACGCCTCATCTCGGGAAGCAGTTCCATAAAACAGTCGAATAACCTCGGCTCAAAGTGTTCTCCCCGGCCTTCAGCCATAATCTCTAAGGCTTTCTCCTCGGGAAATGCAGGCCGGTAAACGCGGCGGTTGACCAGTGCGTCGTACACGTCCACGACGGCGACTATGCGGCTGCTCTCAGGAATAGCCTCCCGTGCCAGTCCGCGGGGATAGCCCGATCCATTCCATTGCTCATGATGGGACAGTGCAATCTCTTGGGCAAGGCGAATCAACGGAACGTCAGAACCGGCAAGGATACCAGCCCCAATTTCCGAATGCATCCTCATTATCTGAAATTCATGTCTGTCTAACTTTCCCGGTTTGAGCAGAATTCCATCCGGTATTCCTATCTTTCCGATATCGTGCATGGGCGCTGCCAAGCTTATGTCATCGGCTGCTTGGGCATCCCATCCCAAGGTCTCAGCTATTGTAGCGGAGAAAAGTCCAATTCGCTTCACATGCTCCCCTGTCTCATCATCACGATAGCCTGCTGCCGAAATGAGCCGGAATATGATCTCCCGTTCCCGATCACGTACATCTTGGGTCCTCTCTCTTACCTGCAATTCCAAAGATTTTTCGTACTCTTGGCTCAGCAGGGTGAGTCGACGACGTTCCAGGGCATTTGCCACGTGGATAAGAATCTCATTCTCATGAAACGGCTTAATGACATATCCATATGCTCCGAGTTCCAGCGTGTGAATGGCGGTAGCCCTGTCATCCACTGCCGTGACCATTATTACGGCAACATCCGGGAACGACTGTCTTATGAGGGCTAACAGGCGGACTCCGGACATGCCGGGCATGGTGATGTCGCTAATCACAAGATCGAATTTCCTCTCTTTCAGCACATCCATGGCACTGTCGCCGGAATCGGCTACCGAACATGAATATCCTGACAGGGTCAGCCATTCGGAAAGGATTTCCCTCACAGACGGTTCATCATCCACAACAAGAATTTTCGCCTTCATAGATGCAATCACGGCTCCCTCAATGGCATCCAGAGTATTTGACAACATCCATGCCGACACCCGGAGAGTTGTTATTTTTCATTCCCGACAGTTATGTCATTCAGGGACTTCTTCAATGGCCGGAAAATAGATCCTGAATGTAGTGCCTACAGACGGATCGCTATAACAAATGATCTTACCGCCGTGCTTTTCTAGAATTCCGTAAACAACAGAGAGCCCGAGCCCTGTTCCCTTACCCGGTTCTTTGGTGGTGAAGAACGGATCATAAATGTGCTTTACCGTCTCTTGGTCCATACCCTTTCCCGTATCCGTGACTGAGAGCAGAACGAATCGTCCAGGTTTTAAGTCAGGATAGGAAAGGCAGAACTCCTCATCCAATACCGTGGTCCGCGTTTCTATGGTTAGTCCGCCTCCATCCGGCATGGCGTCCCTGGCGTTAATCGCAAGGTTAATCAATACCTGTTCTATTTGTGTGGAGTCGCCTTTGATCACCGAAAGGTCATGAGCCATAAGAGTCTCTATTTTGATGTTCTTGGATATGGTTCTGCGAAGCAAAGACTTAACCGACGTAACAATCGTGTTCAGATCAACCGGTTGGAATTTGAACGGCATTTTTTTACTGTAGAGGAGCATTCCCTTAATCAATTCAGCGCCGCTGGTTGCCGCTCGGTCTATATTATTGAGGCTTGATTGAATCTTTTCCGGAAGGTCCGGAACCGACAGAATCACATCCAGATGACCCAGAATCACCTGAAGCAGATTGTTGAAGTCATGCGCAAATCCTCCTGCAAGCGTCCCTATGGCCTCCATCTTCTGGGCCTGGAGCAATTGCTGTTGAAGCTCAATCTCTTTAGTTACATCATGTTTTGCCGCCACAAAGTTGATCAGGTTCCCTGATTTGTCATAAACAGGAGAGATGGAAGCGTCTTCGTGGTATTCAGTCCCATCCTTTTTCTTGTTGATAAACCTCCCAGACCATACATTGCCGGCGTTGATGGTCTCCCATATCTTCCAGTAAAAAGCTTCATCGTGTTCATCACTTTTGAAAATACTGGGAGTCCGGCCGATGAGTTCATCACGATTATACCCCGTAATGGCCTCCTCCGCCGGGTTGACGTATTGAATTATACCGGCCGGGTCAGTAATGATGATGCCCTCCGCTGCCTGCTCAATAGCGGCATATAGGAGTTTCAGAGCTTCCTCCTCCCGTTTGCGTTCGGTGATGTCGCGGGCGACGCCGTGTAAACCAATCAGCTCCCCATTTTGATCATGGTGGGCAGTAACGTTGACTTCCGTCCAAATCCAACTGCCATCTTTGCAAATTTGCTCCAGTTCATAACGCACTGTGCCGGTCCTGATACCGTTCTGTTCGTCGGAGAGACGTTGTGCGTTCATGTGCTTGACGTGTTCAATTCCTTCCGGTTTGAGCAAACTCCAGACAGTTGTGCCAATAACTTCGTGCTGCATAAAGCCGCGTATTCGTTCGTCGGCGGAGCTGATGTAGTCAAAGCAATAGTTGCGATCCAGATGCCAGATAACATCGGTTGAATTCTCCGTCATGTAGCGGAACTTCTCCTCGCTCTCACGGAGCGTTTCCTCTGCTCTCTTACGTTCGGTGATGTCAATGACCGCTATACGGAGCCGGTGGTTTACCCCATTCTCTCCTTGCTGTTCTGCAGGCCCGTCTATTCGGATACTGTCGAGCATGACATGAAATGACGAGCCGTCTTCGCGTTTGAGCGTCAGATCGCAATTCTGCTTCTCTTCGTGATCAAACACGCTCGCGATATACAGATACCACCGGTTTTGAAACTCAGGAGCGACAAAGTGTGAAAAACGCATTTTAATCAATTTTTGACGGGGTATGGCGAGGAGAGCAGCCCCGGCCAGGTTCACCTCATCGATCAGGCCCTTTCGGGAAAGGGTAAAGTACCCCACAGGAGCGAAATCATAAAGGTCTTGGTACTTGTTCCTGGACTCTTCCAATGCGTACTGAAATCTCTTGAGTTCCTCATTCTGCATCTCCAGCTCAATCTGATGAATCCGGAGTTCATGGATGATCTCTGCTGGATCTCTCCCCTCTAGTTCTGGAGCAGCGTCGAGAGACTTCGCCAGTTTACCCTCAGCCTCATCCCTGAGACGGCTGAATCCATTTCCTGTCTCATCCATCTCTCTTTTGTCTCCCATGAGTCTATTTCCTTATGATCCGGTGAAAGGGATCAAATGCTAGATCTCGAGTAACTCGTCTACAGCCGTTAAGAGATCATTTGTCCTGAAAGGTTTGGCCAGAGTTTTTTGCACACCAAACTTCTCCGCTAAAGACAAATGAGAGTAAGCGCTAATCCTTCCCCCACCGGAAATAGCGATTATCTTAACGTCCGGATAGTTTTTTTTCAGTTGGATTATTGTTTCAACGCCCTCAACATCCGGCATTATCATGTCAGTGATAACAATGTCGAACCTGGTGGTGTCGTAAAGTTGTAATCCTTCTTTACCATCACAGGCTTTAACTGTTTTATGCCCCTTTTCCGCGAGCATTTCCGCTATGAGGTCCCTTGACATGGAGTCATCATCAATTACCAGAATGTTCGCCATCTGTTCCTCCTGTGAGGTCCTGTTTCGTTAAAACTTTGGATGTGGTTTGAGCCAAAACCGCTATTCTTATCGGTTTGTAGATGAATTCTCGGATTCCGTAGTCTGATGGTGTTTTGTCATCAAGAAGATCAGAGAAACCCGTCATTAAAATGATAGGAATGTCTTTGCGTATTTCGGATATTTTCCTGGATAATTGCAGACCGGACATCTTCGGCATACTCATATCCGTGATGATCAAATCGAATGAATAAGGTTGGGCTTCAAACATGGCCAGGGCACGAACCGGGTCATTTTCGGCCACTACTTCATAGCCAAGATCCTCGAGGTTTGATTTGGCCACCTCAGTTACCATTGTTTCGTCGTCCACAAATAATATCCGCCCCTTGCCGAGAGGCGCAACCTCGTTAATTTCCTCGGACAATGTCTCTTTTTCCATTATTATCGGAAAATAAACTTCAAAGGTAGTCCCAGCATCAGGGACGCTATAAACTGTTATGGTCCCATTGTTATCTCTAACAATGCCGTCTACCACACTCAGGCCAAGCCCTGTTCCTTCTCCAGGCTTCTTTGTAGTGAAATATGGGTCAAAAATTCGTTCAAGCGTCTCCTGGGTCATTCCATGCCCAGTGTCTGAAACCTTAAGTTTCTGATATATTCCGGGAACCATTCCCGGCCTTGTCTTAATAAAGTCTTCCGTAAGACTCACTTCCGACAAGCCTACATCAAGAACGCCTCCAGTGTTTTTCATGGCATGAGCGGCGTTAGTCACAAGGTTCATGATGATCTGATGAATCTGAGTAGGGTCAGATTTCACAGAATGAAGATCAGCGCTGATGTTTCTTTGTATTTCTATGTTTTGCGTTATTGTCGCTCTCAAGAAGTTAAGAGATTCTTTTAGGATAAGGCTGATCAGTAATGGTCTCTTTTCCTGTTCGGCCTCTCTACTAAAAGTCAGAATGTGTCTAACGAGGTTAGCTGCTCGTTCCGTAGCCGCAAGGACTTGCTTAAGCTGTTTGTTTGCAAGTGAATCGCTTGGAACTGATTTCAAAGCCAGTTCAGTGTAGCCTCCGATCCCAAAAAGGACATTATTAAAATCGTGAGCTATTCCACCGGCTAGAGAACCCAGGGCTTCCATCTTTTGGGATTTGTTTAAATGTGATCGTAATTCAACTTCCCCTGAAATATCTACCATGAAACCCATGACGGCTGACGAACCCCAGGTTTCTATCGGCTGGATCCAGATATTCAGGTGACACGCCTGCTCATCTTGAGTCAATACCTTGAGGTCGTTTACGCTAATCATTTCTGATGTGTCGACGCATTGCCTTACAATATCATTGATTCTCTTCCCCGAATCAGCGCCGTATAGCGTTTCAAGCTGTTTCCCGATAACGTCCGAGCTATCGGTTAAACCGAAAATCTTCACGAAGGCCTGATTCGCGAAAGTATATTTCTCGTCTTGAATCACAAAAATGCCCACCGGCGATGATTCAATGACCATCTTCATTCTCTGTTCAGAATCTCTAAGAGATGAGGCTGTGCTTGAGTGATCACTAATTTCACGGAGAAGTTGTCGGTTAGTCGCCATTAGATCCGCAGATCGCTCAGCAACCCTATCTTCCAAATTTTGGTTTAATTCCAATAGATTTCGTTCGGCGTCTTTAAGGTCGGTGATGTCACGTGCTGCCGCAAAGATTCCCATGATCTTTCCAGACTCGTCACGGTATAAGGATGCATTGTACAACACTGATATTGCCTGTCCGTTCTTGTGCCGGAGTTCCAATTCATAGTCCTTCACCGAACCATCTCTAAACACCTGTTGGTATCCAGCGCGAGCTTTTTCAGTGTCAGTGAAATAGTCCGAAAAATCCGTGCCCATGAGTTCGTCACGTGAACAGCCGGTAAATCGTTGCGTAGCGATGTTCACATCAGTTATCTTTCCCTCAGGGCTGATCGTCACCAGTGGGTCGGGACTGGTCTCAATCAAGCTGCGGTTATATGCGCTCGCATTCTTGAGTAACTCCTCCGCCCGCTTGCGGGCGGTGATGTCGACCATTACGGTAAGGAAGCTTTTCTGCCCCTGGTTTTCAATGATTTCACCGGAAAAGAGTCCTTCGACAATAGTTCCGTCTTTCTTTCTCACCTTCATCTCGGCATTCCTGATGAAGCCTTGATCTTCAAGCACTTGTGCCATCTGGCGCTGGATTTGGGGTTCCACGAAGAGGCCCAGTTCCTTGCTTGTTTTTCCTATGATATCCTCTCTTGAAAAACCCAGTGTAGAGAGAAAGCTGTCATTGACCTCGGTGAATTTCCTTTCCGGCAAGCTGCTCAACGCCATAAGGGCAGGGTTACTGCTAAAAAGCCTGTTGAATTTCTGTAGTGCCTCCTGCTCCTTGCTGAGGTCTTTGGATATGCCGAATATGCAATCCATACCGCTCCACTTCCCGAACCATATACGGGTCTCCACTGGAAGATAGACTCCGTCTTTCTTCGCCAGCGGTAAGGGACAAACATCCCGCTCGCCTTTGAACATTTCGGCGAAAATTCGTTCCGCCTCCTGTTGTTTTTCAAGTGGATGAAAGTCAAGTACATGCATCGCCTTGAGTTCATCAGAACTGTACCCAAGTTTCCGTGACACAGCAGGGTTGGAGTAGATGATCTTCCCATCCGGAGTACCTACTACGATTATGTCATCCATGGTCTCAAAGAAAGTGCGGAAGTTCTCATGGCTCTCACGAAGGGCGTCCTCCGCCCGCTTCCGGTCGGTGATGTCACGGGAAACACCTAGGACTCCAATGGCGTCCCCGTTCGGTAACCGTATTGGGGCCTTATACGTGTCTATCAGGACCCTGCGGCTGTCTGGATAGTCGATCCACTCCTCATTGTGTCTTGCTACTCCCTGTTCCATCATAAGGCGATCGTTTTCGCGGAAAAAATCAGCCACGTCCCTGTCAAACAAATCGTAGTCTGAGCGTCCGATAATCTCTTTTTCGTCGCGCCCTACAAACGAGCTGAACTCAGGGTTGCAACCAAGATAGACGCCGTTCATGTCCTTGAAAAAGACGATATCAGGAATTGAAGCCAACAAGTTTTTTAGAAGTGCTTGTTTTTGCGCAAGATCGTCTTCCGTCTGCCTGCGCTCGGTGATGTCCGTATGAGTGCCGATGACACGCACGGGTTTACCATCATCCCCCCACTCGATGACCTTTCCTCGATCAAGGATCCATTTGTAGGTTCCATCCTTACATAGCACGCGATGCTCATTTTCATAGAATGGCGCCTCACCGCTGAAATGCCTTTCCAGATCGGCATAGCAATGCTCTTTGTCATCCGGATGCACTCTCTTGTCCCATTCATCGAGGGTTGTCCCGATTTCATGCTCCTCAAAGCCAAGCATGGCCTTCCACTGCCTAGAAAAAAACACCTCGTTCGTCTGTGCATTCCAGTCCCAAACCCCGTCTCTCGCCCCCTCCAGGGCAAATTGCCAACGTTCTTCACTCGCCCTGAGTCCCTTTTCGGTGCCCAGGAATTTAGCCTTATCCGACTCAAACTCAGCTACCCTAAGACGCAACTCTCTCAATTCATCAACAAGCTGCTCTTTGGTCTTTTCATCGTCTTGCATGGCAGGCTCCTCCTAACGGGAAGCTATGCTATTCTTCTTTGAGGGTCTGTTTTATCAATTCTACAAAAGCACCAAGAACTCCATCAACTGATTTTTTGGTTACCCCGGATTTTCGGCACCTACTAATCACTGGATTGGCTTCTTGTTGGGAGATTCTCCATGGCTTCGACGAGTTCTTGCACGTTGATGGGCTTAGATACGTAACCGTCCATCCCTGCTTCGAGGCAGCGTTCACGATCACCTGCCATGGCGTGGGCAGTCATGGCCAGAATAGGAATATGTGTCCCATCTTGGGACTTCTCTCTTTCCCGTATCTCAGCCGTGGTCTCTAACCCATCCATTTCCGGCATTTGAATATCCATCAATATGACATCGAACTCATTCTTTTCCAAAGCAGCCAATGCTTGTCGCCCATTTTCCACTACCGTTACACTGTGCCCCATCTTTTGCAGCAGTCGAGTCGCTAATTTCTGATTGACGGGATTGTCTTCAGCGAGAAGGACGTTAAGGCGGCGCTTGCTCTCTCTTATTGCATGGCGTGTTAAAAGGGCCGCACGAGTTTTCCCAGGGGAGGTTTTTTGCAGTAACGAGCACATTGTTTCCAATAATTCAGACTGCTTGACCGGTTTCAGCAAGTAAGCCGCTATACCTAGCTCCACACACCTGGCAGCATGGCCCCTCTCTCCCGCAGACGTGAGCATGATCAAGATCGCATCCTTGAGATCAGTATCCTCCTTGATCTGTTCAGCCAAAAGGAACCCATCTGTTACCGGCATCATATAATCGATCAGAACCACGACATACGGGACGCCACTTTTGTGAGCACGCTTCATCTCCTCTATAGCTGCCGCTGCGCTATCAACCGACACAGGCCTCACGTGCCACGAAGCCAGCATTTGTTCCAGAATTCGTCTGTTTGTAGCATTATCGTCAACCACAAGCACGGGCAGACCTTTCAAATTGGATGTATCTGCTGAGACAGGAATGAGAGGTGGTTCACTATGGGATTTAAGAAGAACAGTGAAACTGAACGTGCTACCGCGACCGACCTCGCTTTCAACCCAGATTCTCCCACCCATCATTCGGACTAGTTGAGTGGAGACAGCCAGACCAAGCCCCGTTCCCCCATATTGTCTTGTTGTAGTCCCATCGGCCTGCTCAAAAGAGTCGAAGATCCTCTCCTGCTTGTGTAAAGGGATTCCAACACCCGTGTCTGTGACGGAAAACTGCAAGCATATTTCAGAGTCGGTTTCCGATTCCAATTGGGCTCGAACCGATACCTCACCCTTTGCAGTGAACTTAATAGAATTTCCTACCAGGTTCACAAGGATTTGTCGGAGGCGTCCCGGATCTCCCGTCACAGCATCGGGAATTTCCCCAGGGATGTCATAAATTAATTCCAGCCCTTTCTTGTGAGCGATAACGGCAAGAGTGGTCAGCGTGTTTGCTATGCAGTCTCTCAGACTGAAGTCGCTTGGTACGAGTTCCAATTTACCGGCCTCAATCTTGGAAAAGTCCAGAATGTCGTTTATCAGAGTGAGCAATGAGACGGCCGACATCTTTGCAGCCTCCAAGTACTCACGCTGTTCCTCATTCAACTCGGTACCTAAAGCGAGATCGGTCATTCCTATAACACCGTTCATAGGTGTCCGGATTTCATGGCTCATGTTTGCTAGGAATTCGCTTTTTGCTCGACTGGCCTTTTCGGCGAAACTGCGGGCCTCGATAAGATCGGTAATGTCACGAAAGTTCCACACTCTTCCGACTATTTTATCTCCTATCCTTTGCGGCTGAGAATAGCGCTCGAAAACTCTGCCGTCCTTGAATTGGAGCACGTCGGAACTGTCTGACTCCGGCTGGTTATACAATTCCTTCACCTTCTCAAGAAAAGCTTCAGGATTCGTCAACTGGGACAGTACAAATGCCAGGGCCTTGTCATCATCATGGGACTCCATGACATTCTGTGGGATCTGCCACATTTCAATGAATCGCTGATTAAAAACGACCATCTTCCCTTCGCTGTCAACCACGAGAATTGCTTCGGCTGTAGACTCAAGGGTTGAATGAAGAAGAGAAAGAGACTTCTTGAGTTCCTCCTCGCCCCTCTTGCGCTCCGTGATGTCTCTTGTAACAGTGAGAATATGCTCTACCACATTCAGCCCGATAGTTGCGGCTGACATAAGTCCATACCCAATATCCCCATCCTTAGTACGAAAACGAAACTCGAAATTGTTAACTTTACCTTCAGCTTTCAGTGCCTCAATTAATCTGTTCCTGTCTTCAGGGTTATCCCATATATGTAACTCCAGCGAAGTTTTACCGATAACTTCCGCTTCCGCATAACCAAAGATCTGCTTGAATCCTTCATTGACTGACACAATCTTTCCGTCAATGAGCTGACTAATTGAAATAGCATCGGGGCTTAAGAAAAATGCCTGGCTAAATTTTTCTTCACTTTGTCGAAGGGCATCCTCAATCCTTCTTTCCCTCGTGACGTCTCGCCCACAGCCCACTGTTCCGATCATCTCTGCTCGTTCATTCCAAAAAGGAGCCTTATATACATCGAGGTAGAGAAATTCCCCTTTCACGTTGCCAAACTCATCGAACCGCCGGGGTTCCCTGGTACTCATCACCACGGCGTCTGAGTCGACACAAATCTCCCCAAAAGTATGCCAGTTCGGTTCGTCGATGTGTCCGCTCCTTTCCCGCTGTGCAAAGAACATGTCGGTTTTGCCAACAGGCTCATCAGTGTCTTTGGCACTCAGAAGATTTTCACAGATGGCACGGTTTACGAAGAGAAACCTCTGTTCCAAGTCTTTGGCCCAGATTAAGTCCGGAACGTTATCGCACATCAAGCGCAACATAGAATATAGCGACCTGTACCACTCTTCACTCTGTCGAAGTTCATCTTCCGTACGTTTGTGCTCGGTTATGTCAGTTAGGATAGTTCGACACCTTCTAAATTGCCCGCTTTCATCCTGTACCGCAACGGACTCCAGTTGAGCATAAAAGACGGTTCCGTCTTTTCTTGTCAGCTTGATTTCGCAAGTCTGCATGGATTGTGACTCGAAGACCTGTTTGAGATACAAATAGTACGGATTCACAAACTCTTGACAGACAAAGCGAGACAAGAACATTTTGATCAAGCTTGTTCTCTCAACACCTAAAAGTCGGACAGCCGTGAGATTGGCTTCCAGAATAAGCCCCTTGTCATTCAGAGTCATATAGCCCGCTGGAGCAAAGTCATACAAGTCCACATACTTGTCCTTCAGCTCTTCCAGTTTTATCTGGGCCTGGCGCAAATCCTCATTCTGTATATCCAGTTCTATCTGGTGCACATGGAGTTCGTGAACAAGTTCTTGGATTTTTTCTGTGGATAAAGCAGATACATCAGGAACATCAAATCCCTTCCCCTGCAAGGCCGTCTCTGCCTGAGTTCTTAGTTCAGAGAGTTTGTCTTGAGAATGATTATCTTGTGTCATGAAACACCCCGCCTTTACCTTATGGAAATGCCGTCTTCAAGGACCTCTCTGGTTCTGTGTGTGTTTCTATTGGAAGCAAAACGTAAAATGTGGACCCTTTGCCCACTTCACTTTCCACCCAAACTTTCCCCTGATGGCCCAGGACTATTCTCCGGGCAATGGCCAACCCTAACCCTGTGCTCTGCTCCCCTGCCGTGGCCTTTACACTAGTCCTTTGAAAAGGCTTGAACAGGTTGTCGAGTTCAGCGACTGGTATGCCCGGACCTTGGTCTCTAACGGATATGACAGCATTGTTTTCAGATTTTGCGAGAAGAACTTCTATGACGCTTCCAGATGGTGAAAACTTGACAGCATTTGTGATCAGGTTGTTGAGCACTTGCTCGATTTTGGCCCCGTCAATCAATATTTCCAGTCGCATCTCGTTGCTTCTGAATTGTACTTCAACGCCTTTCCTGGCGGCAAGAGCCCTGTTCACGGCAACGTTGTGTTCCATCAATGATGCCAGGTCCGTCAGGTCCAAGTCGAGCTGCAATTTCCCTGATTCAATCTTTGCAACGTCCAGGAGATCGTTGACCAGCCGCAGCATGAACTCACTGGAAGCATGAATTATAGAAACAAACTCAAGGTGTTCCTGGTCCAGCACGCTTTGTGATTCTTCGAGCAAGAATTCGCTATACATCTGGATGGCATTCAAAGGGTTGCGCAGGTCGTGTGCAGCTATTCCCAGGAAATGGTTCTTTTGCTCATTCAGCCGTTCCAGTTCAGCGTTTTTCTTGCTTAGCTCACGCTGTAAATTGGCTAGCTCGTTGTTGAGGCGACCGAGTTCATCATAAAGAGCGACATCTCGATCTGCTCCTCGGCGAACCAAATCTGAACGATCTTTGAGTGCGGCCCGAAGGGCGTTAACCTGTTCGTTCCCAATCCTCATGAGTTCCTCAAGAAACTGTTCCGCTTCCGCCCTTGTCTTTGCCGCCACAATCAACAATTTTTCTTTTGTGATAGCCCCGGAAAAATTGAGCATAGTGATTCCGTCGGCAAGGGGAACCGCCAACTCCCAGTCAAACGCTGCCCCATTTGACTTGATCTCCACTATGAAGTTCAGACTCTTCCCAAGGCTGCCTCGATCCACCACACTGGAAAGCGGCCGCCCCAGGATCTGTTTCTCGGGAAATCCCAACTCATCACGGATTACCTGCAATACGTTTCCTCCGAGATCGCACAACAAGGCTACACCGCCTACGGGCTGTTCCAGGTTCATGACGCAGCCTGCTCCGACATCAAGCCGGCGGCCAGAACCGTTGCGTCCAGGGCGTCAAGGGCAAAGCCATCCGCACCCATTTTTTGCCACAGGCCGGGGGCTGCTTTGAGGGTGTACCCACCAACCAGGATCTTGACACCTCTGCACGCGTCTGATGAACGCACTTCCGAAATCAAGTCTTTCAGTGCGCTCCTGTGAAGTGGCATTGTCGCAGATATTCCTAGTATTTCAGGTTGATAATCCTCGACTGCCGACAGAATGCTCGCTGTTGGAGTATTGGCTCCCATATAATAGGTGTCCCAGCCTTCCAGCTCAAAAAAATCGGCAACCATGCGTATACCTATTTCATGGAGTTCCCCGCCGACACTGGCTGCCACAAACTTGCGGCCTATTTTCTCGGTAGAAAAAATGTACGGATAAAGTTGTGACATGATTAACTGGGTGGCTGCAGAACAGTAATGTTCCTGGGCCACGCTGACCTGGTTCGTGTGCCACAGCCGACCGATTTCATACTGCGATCTCTGAAATACGTTCAGGTAAATTTCCTTTATGGATTCCCCCTTTTCCACAGAATCCACTATGAGGCGGCTAGCCAGGTGTCTCTGACCTTTGAGGAGGGCATCCAGATATTCCCTGGCCAATTCGAACAAAGGGGCTTCTTCAGTTATAAATGATGGCTGGGGTAAGGCTTGTTGGCCCAATTCCCCCAGAGCAACTTGAATGTATTGGTCGGTTATAAGCGACATTTCTTGTGGCAGGTGATATTTCAACGCATCGCGGGTACACGCGAGCATAACAGGTAATGCATCGTTAGGAAACTTGAGGCCGACGAACAATTCCTTCAACCACAAGACATACCCACCAAACAGCGATGGGTCGCTCTCCAAGAGGGCCTCAATCAAATAAGAAAAATGGTGGTCCGCGTCTCTAATACTTCTCCTCAAGCCTTGTTCACCATACGGTTTCCAGATTTCAGGCTGAAGGTCATATTGTCGATTTACGGCTGCCTCACAAAGCCCGTGCCGCTTCTCCTCGATAGCTCTCACTATCTTAATATTGAACTCGTCCATATTGACTCCCCTTCTGCTGTAAAGTAGACTCACATTGAAGTTGTCTACACTCTGATTCTTCGGTTTGACCAAGGTAGCACGGTCTCACTTATCAGTGAAGGAACATTCAGGGATAATGAGATCTGAGATAACGAGGAACCTGCGCCATCCGTGGTTGTGGCTGCTGCCTGTGATTGAAACAGCGTAACCTATCTTTGAGTAGGAATCAATCTGGTTTCCTGAGTGTCTCGAATGTAATACGGTCAACTATAGAAAGGAGAGAACTGTGGGAGAAACATTCATGTCCCGACTGAAAGAGGCGATCATGCCGTTGCACGACGAGGCTGAGAAATTTGGGCCTCTGCATACCATCCCAAAGGGCACGGCGACCCTGGACCAGTATGAAGAAATACTCAAGCGCCTTTACGGCTTCGTGTTCCCTGCGGAAGAGATGATCGAGCCTGGAATCATCAGAGAAAACATGCGTTTTGATTACGATTACCAGAGGCGACTGCCGCATCTGGTAAAAGATCTAGACTATTTTGGTATCTCCGAGACTGAGGCCAAGACGTTGCCTCGATGCAACAGTTTGCCACTTTTGGATAGTTTCGACAGTACACTAGGGCTTCTCTATCTGTTCGAAGGTTCTCGATTGGGCGGACAAGTCTTGGCAAAGGCACTCAGAGACAAATTCGGCTTCCAAAACAACCAAGGTTATTGCTACTTCGGATCAGATGAGGTGGATATAGGCCCGAGGTGGAAATCCTTTCGGCTTATGGTGGAAGACCACGTGAATTCCGGTGGTAAGGCACATGAGATAATCTCTTCAGCACAAACGGGGTTTGCCTGCTTGAATCGGTGGTTGCACGAGCAATAGCATATGGAGCTGTTCTTTGGTCTTTTCATTATCTTGCATGTGGTGCTCCTCCTGAAGGGAAGCTGTGCATGTGCGGGTGGGTGTTTAGTTTACTATTTCCCCAAATTGATTAATGAGTTAAATCAAAGCAACAGTCAACTTTTTTTTCATGAAATTCCTCAGTTACGAGGGGCAATACTTAAAAAGTCTTAATGATTTAGAGCAACGGACCTCGGAATTCCGCGGGTAACTGAATGGATACTTTTTCATGAGCCCAAGCCCGATTGCACCAACATAAGCGAGCAAAATGATGTGTACCACTGTGTTATGATAGGAAATGAGATTTCTTGAGGTGGAAGATTAAGCTGCTGTCCTGGGTTAAAGTTAACATAAACATCACTGAGAATTGATTTCCAGACTTCTTCTTATGGTTTCTCTTGCTTTCTCTTGCCAAGTCCGTCTTGAATGAGATATCCTTATGAATTGAACCCACAGGACTCCCGCCCACCAAAGGCGCATTATTCTCCAAAACCTGTGGGTTTATTTTTGCGTGAGGTGAACCGTAAACGCTCGACCTTCGAGGATGGATGTCTATGTGAATGCATGAGGACGGTCTACGAACAATTTTATGGTAGGAATTGTGTTACTAATTAGAAAACCACTAGAATTGAACGGCCATTAACTCAAGAAGTCATATTCGAAAATGCCCGGCAATAGAACCGATTGTTCGCCATGAAACACCCCGACCAAACCGCTGGGGACACTATTGTTGCTCTTTCTACCCCACCGGGACGCTCGGGCATCGGCGTCGTACGATTGAGCGGCCCGGATGTGATGTCCATCCTGAAAAAAATATTCATTTCAAAGGGAAACTCAGAATTTTCTGATCGCCGGGCAATCTACGGTTCAGTAACAGATCCTCAGACAGGACAGGTGTTGGATGACGGATTGGTCACCGTCATGAGGGGTCCCAGGTCCTACACAGGCGAGGATGTCGCGGAATTGAGCCTTCATGGAAGCCCATTAGTCCTTGATATGGTGGTTCGCTTGATCATCTTGCACGGGGGGCGTCTTGCCGTCAGAGGGGAATTTACCAGAAGAGCGTTCCTGGCGGGGAAATTAGACCTCATTCAGGCTGAGGCCGTCATTGAATTGATTGAAGCAAAGACCGGCGCTGCTGCCACGGAAGCCAGGCGTCTCATGGACAAAGGGCCAACCGTTGCTGTGTGTGAGATCTCAGACGCGCTGAAAGACATTTTAGCCGAGATCGAGGCTCACATAGATTTTGACGAAGACGAGGAGAGTGGCCCGCCTGAAACCGGACCGGCAATCCGGGAGGTTCTCGCCAAGATTGAAACGATGAAAAGGAAAGCCGAAGCCTCCCGCATACGCCGGGATGGCATCTCCACCGTGATCACAGGCAAACCAAACGTGGGAAAGTCCACTCTCTTTAATGCGTTGCTCAAGAATGAGCGAACGATTGTAACGCCTTACCCTGGAACTACACGTGATCCCGTGGACGATTGCATCCTTCTCGGGGGAAAGGTTCTCGTTCTGTGGGACACTGCCGGAATTCGCAATGATCCTGACCCGGTGGAAGAGGAGGGGATACGGCGAACAAGAGAAATAATTGACCATGCCGATTTGGTCATAGCAGTTCTTGATGCGAGTGAACCCACCGATGAAGAGGACGTAAAAGTCCTGGACTGCTGTAAAGGGAAAAAGACAGTGCTGGTTTTTAATAAAGTTGACCTTGTCCGGGAGGAAAAATTTAGAGCTACAGCGTTGGGGGAGGCGACTGCAAGTCACGTGGCAGTAAGCGCTAAGACGGGTCAGGGAATGGACGCCCTTGAAAGGATGCTTGACGACCTGGCAGAACAGATGATGGCCCAAGGCCTCATGGCAGAAGGGCCAGGGCTCAATTCGAGATGCTCCCAACTCATGGACACGGCCACCGTCCACATAGAACGTGTCATCAGTCGCCTGAACCGACGAGAGAGCATTCCCCCGGAGATCCTGTCGTATGAATTGCGATGCGCCCTCGGCCCGTTGGAAGAGATCACAGGCGAACGAGCGAATGAGGGGGTGCTCGACAGAATTTTCGACCGTTTTTGCGTCGGAAAATAGAGAGCGACGAATCCTGTTCACCGGGATCGTGAGAATAATTGAGAAAGCCGAACATTAGTTTACGAATGGACTGCGCCGACGAGGCAAAATGGACACACACCACCAAATTAGCTACCACAGCCGGAATTATAATGGCGCAGAACAGTTTATAAGTACAATCAAATAAAGTTAAACATTAAATTATTCATATAACATACCAAAATCTAATAAGTTTAATCTACAAAAAACTTGACTTTGCAAAAGATTTGGGATACCCATCAGAAGGACCTTGTGAGTATCGGTTCACGCAGGTCATCAACCATCTGGGCAAATCCGGCGAAACCCGGAGAAAGGTCAGCCCGTTGTTCAGGATTAATATGAGCTATATCACTGTGGGGTTAGACACTCCGGTTCATCACCGTCTGGAGGTAGGCTTATGAGACCAAGGGGCCAACATAGTATTCCCTGGGCTATTATTCTCGCCGTCGTCCTGCTGGCGACAACAATTCCGGCATCTGCATGGGATCTTGCGCAGAAATATCCCAGCAAGGTCAGGACGTCCGCCAACGACTCGCCGGCTACCGGTACGGCAAGCGCAGGGATAGCATCTCGCAATTCATCCCTTGGTGACTGGGAGGCGGCGGCGGGTCGATCCCGCGGCGAGATTCTCTGTCCAAAGCGAGGATACGCATTTTCCATCGGGATGCGACCGGTCTTCAGCTCCCTGATCGGCTCCACAAAAGTGGTAAGTCGCGGAGGAGAAGGGGCGTACCTCAATCTTCATGGCCACCTGCGGCTTCCAGCGGAAAAGACCCTGTGGGACTTCTATTCACATGTGAAGATGTGGGAAAAGATCGCAGTGAGACTCGAATATTTACCGTGGAAATGGACCGGCGCCGGACACATACCGGCGGACGGCAATTTTGCAGGCTTGCTCATGAGAAAGGATGATGCCATTCATTCGGATCTCAACCTAACCTCGTTGGTTATGGGTGGCGACTATGAGGTGTCTTTCGGACGTGATTTGGTATTCGGCCCCAACGCCGATTTACACATAATCAAGTGGTCCCAAAAAGTATCCAAGGCGACGGGCGAGACCGCGGATTTCTCCCAGACTTTTCTACAACCGGCCATAGGAGGGCACTTAAGATACGATCCTCCGAACACTGGATACTTTTCATGGTTCAAGCCGTTTGTTGAGGCAAGATTCAGTTGGATGAGTTTCGATGGTTTAGGGCTTTCGACATGGGACATGGCAGCGGGAATAGCTCCCCCTGTGAGCAGGAACGTTGATGCAGGATTCAGGTTGGGCTACAAGCAGTGGAAGCTCGAGGGAAACAGAAACAGGTTGTTTGCCGATGTCGCAGTCGAAGGCCCCTATATGGATTTCTCCCTGCAGTTCTAGTTTGACTACAAGCATCTTTCTATCTACACTTAGCCCACAAGATATCGTCGCCTTGTGGGCTTTTCCCATGTAATTGGACTTGACAGTTAATCCTCGTATTTCTAAAATTCACAACAGCTTAACAAAAAGTGGCCGTCCCTCGACCTGAAATCAACGCGTCGGTTTCGCGTAAACAAGAGGGAACAGGCTCCTGGGTATCGAGCGGCAAGTGAAGACGTTTGCTAAGTATGCCAGGTCACGAATGAGAACTCTTGGAAAGAGCCAAAAGGATTTAGCGCGGGAGCTTCAGGTTTCTTGCGCGTATATCTCGCAGATTCTGACCTGTAATAGGAATCCCCCAGACCTGGGAAGACCCAAGAATCGGATCCAGTTGAGGACATGGGCACAGTTTCTGGAAACGAGAGAGTCCGACATTCTTGAACTGGTGCGACACGAGCTGCACAGGATTCCACTGAAACCTGATGCCAAGTTTCCGCAAATGAGGGAGCTTCTTTTGGATCGTCTGGACCCCTCACAAGAATCATTGAATGCTGAGATTCAGCGCCTCGAGTTGCACCCCGCGGAGAACCGAGCCATAGAGGCTATGTCGCAGGTCTACTTGCTCTCTGTCGAGGATTGTGATGAACGCCGTGCCCATTCGGTGACGCGATTCAGAGAATTGTGTTCTCAGGCAAGAACAGAGAAGTCTTTTGTAGAGAACACCCTGGTCGCATATTTTATCAACCGGCAGTTTTCATGGAGTTGGGACTTTGAATTGAATTCGGTGCATCTCGATTCTGAATCCGTGGAAATTGTGGATGCCCAGGAACAAGTCAGAAGCCTGCTTTTCGAAGGTCCTGCCCCGTCTAACGTTGGGACGGTCCCGGTGGTCGGTCATGTGAGCGCCGGAGAAGGATTTGAGTTCACAGACGGCGGTTTTGAGGCGGGTGAAGGATTTGAACAGGTTCCCCTGCCCCCAGGCGTTGATCCTGGCCTTGCCGGATTACTCTACTGTGTCAGGGCCAGGGGAAACAGTTTGAAAGAGTTCTTCGGCGAAGGCACTCTTCTATTCATAAAACCCGAATCGTGGGAAGAAATCAGGGATGGGGATCTCGTAATCTTCAAAGATAAGGAACACCGAAGAGCGTTTGTGAAGAAGATTGAATTTGCCGGCAAGAGCCTGATTTTGAAGCCTATGAATTCACTTTACAAGAACATGGTTCTGGGCAGGTCGGATCTGATGTTGTTGGAAAGGGTAATGGCCCTGGTTTTTTAAGTCAGGCCCTTCCCGGCATCCTTTGTTGTCGAAAGCTAAGGATGCCCGAGGATCGGAGAAACGAATGAGAGATCGTTTAAGATCAAATCCGCCTCCCAAGCTGGTGCCGGAATGTTTAGACAGGAACATACCGTCAGGAATCCGAGGGCTGTTCCTGGTATTATTCATGGCCGTAATCGTCGGCTCAGGAACTTCAGTTCGGCTCACCTCGGCCTCGCCCCATTCCTGCGCACCTCATCTCGAAACTATTCAGGACGGGTTTCGGTACGGATTGCCGCCGCACATCGAAAAAGACGGTCTCGTGTTCGCCTCCATTGAAATCCCCATAAGGCGTCAGGACATAAGAGACAGAATACTTCACGAGATTAACTATTTGTTGCTGGACAGGCGCTCACGAGTACTGTTCTGGTTGTCTCGCGCTGATTCACTCGGGCATGTAATTACACCTATTCTCACAAGTTACAAGCTGCCCACGGAGTTTATTTACCTGGCTGCAATAGAGAGTAGTTTTAACGGACGTGCCCTTTCTTCGGCAGGTGCCTTCGGATACTGGCAGTTCATTAAGTCCACCGCGCAACAAGGACCTGTCGGTTGCAATGAGTACGACTGGAAAATGCACATAACCAACTGGAAGGATGAAAGGGCGGATCTGGTTCGTTCGACCCACTCAGCCGCTCGGTATCTGGCCTGGATGAACAGGGTCAAGAAAGTCAGTTTGGAGGAAACCGGCGATAAGGACGGATTTAACGACTGGCTTCTCTCTGCTGCGGCATACAACGCGGGTCCCACCAAGGTTATCCAGCGGTTGGGGTCGTTCGGAGCCTCTTCATACTGGGATGTTCCGCTACCGAGAGAAACAGAACAGTACGTGCCACGATGGATCGCTCTGGGAATCATAAGTAAGAACAGGGAATATTATGGTGTGCATCTCCCTCCTAATCGCACGTTTAGTTTCGACACTTTGAACAAAGTTGTCTTGGTCAAGGACCTCCCCCTGGCTGCAATGGCGAAGCTTCTCGGAACAAGCCCAAGGGTGGTTTGGGAACTGAATTCCAGTGTACCGTCGGAGAAATGTATCTTTCCCGCCCGGTCCGGCCGCCAAACCATTAGCCATACAATTTATGTTCCCAAGGACGCCGGCAAAAAGTTCTTGGCGCAATTGGCAGCCCAAGGATATACACGGAAAAAATAGCCGTTCCACGCCCAAGGTATCCGGAGACACGCCTGTTCTTTACAGACCTGACGTTTGGCCATTGAATCAAAGATCTGTCCCGCAAGTCTTGGAACTGTTTACGCTCAAAACCGAAACATCATCCTTGCCCGTATTTTCAATCGTGGCCGCCACATCAGATCGGAGGTACAGGCCGTCACGTGCCTCAATCAGAAGCGTTTCGTCACCCACGTGTACTGCAACGACTCCGTTCAGACAATAAACGAACCGATCTGTTCCTTCCCCTCCCAGTGGGCAAGGATCGGAATTTGACTCCAGGGAGAAAACTCTAGCCTGCAAATTGCCCATAGAGACTCCCACTGTAAGCAGGTTAATCGAACATCCACGATTTGAACTGTTCTCCGCCCTCGCCGTCCTGGCAGCACACAAGACCGCACTACTGTAGAGCACTTCATCCAGAAAAGCTCCCGCCCTCATGTGAAAGGCGTCAGCAATCTTCACCAGGGTAATGAGAGTAGGGGAAGACTTGTTAAGTTCGATGGAGCTAAGGTTTGAAGCCGCGATTCCCGTGAGTCTCGATAATGCCGTGAGAGACAGCTTCTTTTTCTTCCTGAATGCCCTTATTTGTGCTCCCAAATCTGAACCCGACTTCATGAACCTTCTCCCTCTCCCGCCAATGGATATTTTCCGGCGTTCTTGTCGTGTGTCCATATTCACTTTCGCAGGTCCCCGAACAAGGCTCCCTGCAACTCGCCTATGTTCGAAATCCCATATATTTTAATCCGGTCCTGAGACCAAGACGAGTCTAAGTCAAAAGCAGGTGAGATAATCCGCGTGAATCCGAGCCTTACCGCCTCTTTCATTTTAATTTCAGATCTCGCTACACGACGCACCTCACCCGCGAGGCCGACTTCGCCAAAAATCACAGTGCCGGCCTTCACGGGTCGGTCGGTGAACGAGGAGATCAAGCCAGCGGCAACGGCTGGATCTACCGCGGGTTCAGTGGCACGAATCCCACCCACCGCATCCCGGGCATCTCCCCATCCACTTAAGCATCTGTTTGCAGCACTCCTGACAAACAAAGATCACATCGGTCTTCAATTGGGTTCTCCGTCGGTTGAAAATTCAGAATCATTTGTATTTAATGGATTGAGAATCATGTTAGATTTCATTCATGTCATCCACAGGCCTTAGGTATAGATCGCTGTCTTCCTGGCTCAAGGAAATCTTCGGTGAACCTGTGCGAAAGATCAATATAGACGCCGGTTTAGGGTGTCCGAACCGGAACGCCGGCCTGGGAAAATCAGGTTGTATTTACTGCAATCCCCGCGGTTCAGGCACAGGGGCTTCGGGCATCTCCATCAGTCAGCAGGTGGACCGCGGCGTCTCTTTTCTCTCTCGACGGTATCGGTGCAATAAGTTTATAGGCTATTTTCAGTCCTACACCAACACTTATGGAGATCCTGACCAATTGGCAGGACTCTACGGAGAAGCGCTGCAGCGATCTGAAATAGTGGGTTTGGCCATAGGCACTCGACCTGATTGCGTGCCGGACTCGATCCTGAACCTCTTGGCAGAATTAAGCAAAGACCGGTTAGTCTGGATTGAATATGGTTTGCAGTCCATTCACAGTGAGACGCTGAATCTTATACGTCGCGGTCATGGACCGGACGAGTTTTTCGACGCGGTGAAGCGAACCTTGGTTCGAGGAATCCCTACAGTAGTTCACTTGATATTAGGATTGCCGGGAGAATCCTCGATACACATGACGGAAACCGCAAAAGCCGTCGCAGTCGCTGGTGTGCAAGGGGTTAAACTGCATCCCCTGTATGTAATACGTGGAACTTATTTAGAGCAAATGTACACTGCGGGAGAATATCTGCCTCTCACCCAGGAGCAAGCCGCTCAAGCTGTCCTTGATGTCTTGAAAGTGTTGCCTCCGGACATGGTTATTCACCGGATGACTTCGGACCCTCATCCGGAAGAGTTGGTGGCTCCGCTGTGGATGTTGAATCGTGCCCAGGTAAGACGGCACCTGGAACAGACAATGATCATGGCGGATTTCAGACAGGGGGCCGACTGTGCTTCAGGCGCCCAAGGCTCTAATAGGAACGGGAGCGAAGTGAGGCAACGGAAATATGAGTCATGAACATAGTGTCGAAATTATTCTAGAATGAATATAACCTCAACTCTCACGCGGTACTCTTGTATCTTGCCGTCCTCGCAATTCACAGTCATGTCAACTATTTTCATACCGGTAATATTTCTCAGCGTCTTGTTAGCTCGATCAAAAGCTAAATTGATGGCGTCATCAAAGCTTTTGGATGAACCCGCTATCACTTCCGAAACCCTGGCTACTCTTCCTGCCATGTAACTACCCTCCCTACCCATGTTGCCTCACGTTACCCCAGACTAGACAAAAAACTAGCCGATTGTCAACTCTTCCTGCGATGTTGAGGAAACTTTCGTTCAGCCGTGCCGCAGATTCAATTATCATTCCAATACTTGTACCGTTTCACTTTAAAAAAAGTGACCATCCGAAACAAAGTCTTGGTGGCGACAGGCGCCCCTGAGAGTGTCAAAGACAGAGGCGCCTTGGTGTCTGGTATGTCAGGATAAACTCTTCTCGTTACCCCGGTAATGACATGAGCAGTGTCTTTTCAGGCTGGGTAAGCGGCCGCCAGGTTCCTACAGCGAGATCACCCAACTTCAAGGGACCAAAGCCGATCCGGCGTATCTTTCGGAGAGGGTGGCCGATGTTGAAGAAAATACGCTTAATTTCGTTTTTTTTGCCTTCAAACAGCGTAATTCTGATCCATGAAGTCGTCTTTTGCCGAGTCAGTACCTTCCATTCAACGTCACCCACACGTTCGCCATCTCCCAGGCTCAAGCCTCTCCTGATAGGCGCAAGGCGTTCTGCGTCAGGTGTTCCGCGTATCTTAACCATGTAAGTACGCGGAATTTTATATGAAGGATGACTAAGCTTCTGGGCGGTAGAGCCATCGTTGGTCAAAATCATCAGCCCTTCCGCATCGAAATCAAGGCGTCCCACCGTGAAAAGCCCTTTCTTCAAGGATTTCAAAAAATCTCCAATACATGGACGCCCCTCCGGATCGTCCATGGTCGATACAACATTACGAGGTTTGTTGAACAGGTAGTAGTCCTTTGTCGCCTCTTGAGGACGTATGAGTTTCCCGTCCACCTTGATGTGGTCTTTGTCAGGATCGGCTTTTTCAAAAGGATCTTCGACGACGCGGCCGTTAAGAGTTACCCGTTTTTCGCGAATCATCTCCTCTGCCTTGCGTCTGGAAGCCATTCCGGTATCACGAATTATCAATTGGATTTTTCTTTCAGACATATCCAGCCGGACTCCCGAGACACACAGCTTCATGTAAATCAAACCACATAGGCTTGTGAAAAGCCACAAAAAAAAGCCCGACTTAGGCCTTGTAAACTTGACAACCAGTGAAAGATAACCCATTTTAAAAGAGAAAACCGAAATGGGGGGATAGCGGTGCTGTGCAACGCTGCAAGGTGGTCTTGAACGAGTTCAGATAACTGGAGATATTTTTGAACGGTATTTACAAGAACTTAGGGCTATGGTTGGTCATCTGCCTGGTGATGATTTTTATCTTTCATCTTTTCAACCAGACAAAAGCCCCCCAGAGAGAAATAAGTTATAGCCAATTTCGACAGGAGGTCGATCAGGGGGCTGTGAAGTCTGTCGCCCTTCAGGGAAATCGCATAAGAGGGACATACGTAGACGGAACCGGCAATTTCAGAACCTTGTCCCCGCACGACAACGATTTGGTCCCCACGCTGATGAAGCACAAAGTGGATGTCCAAGTCCTGCAAGAGGATGACAACCCGTGGTACCTGACTGCCTTGGTATCGTGGCTGCCCATGATTTTCCTCATTGCTATATTCGTTTTCTTTATGCGACAGATGCAAGCGGGCGGCGGAAAAGCCATGAGCTTTGGCAAGAGCCGTGCAAGACTCATATCTGATTCCCAGAACAAAGTTACGTTTCAGGATGTTGCTGGAGTTGAAGAAGCCAAAGACGAACTCCAGGAGATTATAGAGTTCCTCCGTGACCCAAAGAAATTCACGCGCCTGGGTGGTAAGATCCCAAAGGGTGTTTTGTTATTGGGGAGTCCTGGAACAGGCAAGACTTTACTTGCCAAGGCTGTGGCAGGGGAGGCATCTGTCCCGTTCTTTTCCATTTCCGGCTCAGACTTCGTAGAGATGTTTGTGGGTGTAGGCGCTTCCCGTGTACGCGATTTGTTTATACAGGGGAAGAAGAATGCGCCGTGCATAATTTTTATAGACGAGATTGACGCTGTAGGCCGCCACCGCGGGGCCGGTTTAGGTGGCGGGCATGATGAGCGTGAACAAACGCTCAATCAGTTGCTCGTCGAGATGGATGGTTTTGAGACCAACGAGGGCGTCATCTTAATAAGTGCCACCAATAGGCCTGACGTGCTTGACCCGGCTCTCCTGAGGCCAGGCCGTTTTGATCGTCAGGTAATTGTCCCTCCACCGGACATTCGAGGAAGAACAGCTATACTAAAGGTTCATACCCGCAAGGTTCCCGTTGCAATGGACGTTGATCTCGAGACCATCAGCCGAGGAACACCCGGCTTTTCAGGAGCGGATCTTGCCAATCTCGTTAACGAAGCAGCCCTGAACGCTGCCAGGTTGAATAAGAACGAAATCTCCATGATGGATTTCGAATTTGCCAAGGACAAAGTCTTAATGGGTGGCGAGCGCCGCAGCCTGGTAATCAGCCTGGAGGAACGGCGCAACACGGCCTATCACGAGGCCGGCCATGCATTTGTCGCCCGGATGATGCCGGGCACCGATCCCATCCACAAGGTTACCATCATTCCTCGGGGGCGAGCGCTGGGCGTGACGCAGCAAATTCCCCTGGACGACCGCCACACCTATTCCAAGCGTTACCTCTCGGCGCAGATCGCAGTTCTTATGGGAGGTCGGGCGGCAGAAGAGATATTCCTCAGTCAGTTGACCACCGGCGCCGGCAACGATATAGAGAGAGCTACTGATTTAGCCAGAAAAATGGTTTGTGCATGGGGTATGAGCGACTTGATGGGCCCGCTCACGTTCGGCCAGAAAGAAGAACAAATTTTCCTCGGCAAAGAGTTTGCTCGTCATCGGGATTATTCGGAGCAGACTGCCAAAGATATTGACCGTGAAATCCGCACACTAGTCACTGAACATTACGAGAAAGCCAAGAAAATTATTGATGAGAACAAGGGGACTGTTGAGAGCATCGCGGAGGCTCTTCTCGAAAGAGAGACGCTTGATGCTGCCGAAATTAACGCTCTCATCGAGGGAAGACCACTCCCTGAGCAGGTTGAGCCCCCAAAAAGACATGAAGACAAACAAACTGTCGGTACCGCTTCGGCGGAGGAGAGGGAATCAGTCGTAGCACCGGCCGCGGGGGAGCCGGACCCGAAGAAGGTTTAATCCAGCAGCGGATCTTAGATTTCAGGGGCTTAGTGGCGATTAATTATTCCTGAGGGCGACCTTGACAGTTTTCATAACAGGGGCTTCATTCTCTGTATTGCCGATTCGCCGTCAAAGAAGGAGAATTGCAAGAAAAGAAATCCAGCAGTGGGGCGGGCGTCCGTGCCTGCCAATAGTACAGGAACAAACGCTACTTGGTATAAATTCTCATAAGCAAGCCAGTTGTATTACCTGACATGATTCCGTTTTCACTTTCCCATGTGGGGCAAGCCGTCACTTCTCATTCCAAGACCTTAGTAATGGGCGTCATAAACACGACTCCCGATTCCTTCTCAGACGGGGGGGTACACTTTGATCCGGATGTCGCAATCGCGGCCGGTTTGAAGATGCTGGAACAGGGAGCCGACATATTGGATGTGGGTGGAGAATCTACGCGTCCCGGTTCGGCCTCGGTGGATGTCACTGAGGAACTGAAGAGGGTAATACCGGTTATTGAAGCAATTGCTCAGACCAGGCCGGAAGCAATGATATCGGTAGACACTCGCCGCCGATCCATAGCAGAAGCAGCAATTAGAGTGGGGGCCCGAATTATCAATGATGTATCCGGGTTCCGGGACGATCCCAGAATGGTGGATGTGGCGAGAGAGGCCGAAACTGGGCTTGTCGTTATGCATATGCTAGGAAAGCCCAAGACCATGCAAATTGAGATAAATTACGACTCATTTCCAGGCGATATTTACGAGTTTTTCAGAGAAAGAATACAGACATTGGAAGATGCCGGGATTTCTCCCGAGAATATCATTGTGGACCCGGGAATAGGTTTTGGAAAGACATTCGACCAGAATCTCATACTCCTTAACCGATTGGACTCTTTCAAAAAACTCGGGAAAGCGATCCTGGTAGGGCCTTCTCGGAAATCTTTTTTGGGTAAGATCCTTGATGAGCCGAAGGCGGCTGCGAGAGACACTGGTACACTAGCTGCCGTAACTGCCGCTGTTCTGCGCGGTGCGTCCATAATCCGCGTACACAATGTTCCGCCGGCTGTCCAGGCTTGCAAGGTAGCAGATGCCATTTTGCGGGAAAGGGTTGCTTCGTGATTATTGGGATTGGTGTAGACATTGTCGAAGTGGCTCGGATGGAGAAAATACTGCAACAGAGGTGGGCCACCAAGTTCGTGTCGAGAGTATTCTCTCCTGAAGAAATTGCATCGTGCCGGAAAGCGGCTCAGCCGGCACAGGCCTTTGCGGCGCGGTTTGCGGCAAAGGAAGCTTTCTCTAAGGCGCTTGGAACCGGATTCACCAGAGGGATAAGTCCATCCGGCATTCATGTGTGCGGAGGTGACGGCAGTCAACCCACAATTCATTTGACCGGTGCAGCCTTGCTAACAGCGGAAGCCATGAATGTCGGACCGGTTCATGTGTCTCTGACTCATACTCCGCTGACAGCCTGTGCCTTTGTGGTAGCTGAAGAAAAGGATTCGTGACCAATAAATTCAAAAAAGTAAAACAAGTATGGCGGGAGTTCACCTCGTGATGAGAAAAAGATTGTTGTTTTCTTTTATTGTCATGGGTTTGGCATCATTACAAATGCTGTCTTACTCCGTGGCGGCCGATAGCGGACCAACGGCAACTAAGAGTCAACCGGCAAAAGTAAAAACAAGCAGCACATTGGTGGCTCTTGGAGGGAGGACCATCCAGGCTGCAATTGCCGATACCGATAAGACGCTCACGGAAGGCCTCCTGGGGAGGGACCGGATCTCAGAAGAAGAGGGGATGCTGCTCGACTTCACCCGTCCCGGTCAATATGCCATTCACATGCAGGGAATGAAGTTCGCCATAGACGCCCTGTGGATAGATACAACCGGCGTCATAAAACTCATTTACCAAGAGATCCCTCCTAATTCCGGCAGAGTCTATCCCTCCATGTTTTCATGCCGGTATTGTCTCGAGATAAAAGCGGGATTCTGCAAGAAATACGGCGTCAAAGCGGGAGAGACTGTGCGTTTCGGCGTTTCTCCTCAGTAGAGTGGGTGCAACACGTCTGGGATTTATCATCCCCCAGCCTCTCCCACAAACACAAGGGCTACAAAAATTGGAACCCATTGAGATGATCGGATCTTCATGATCATATCCCTCCTTTGTTTCAGCATGCTCCCAAACTTCCTATCCCTTCCGGTCAAACGGGGAAGGAATCACAGGCGTGAATGTGAACCTGATGACTGAGTCGTGATGCGTATTCGACCACGCCATTCAAATCCAAATAAGGATTCTGATAATAGGGAATGACGGGCCTGTTCACCACGTTGAAATATTGGTTCAAGGGTACCGGCATCACCGGCTGTAGGTTCCAGTTGAATTGAGTATGGGTGTCCTTGGAATATCCACCTTTCAACTGATTCCAATTTAGCTGGTTTATCTCAGGGCCTGAAGTAACAGGGCTATTTTTTCGTTATTTAAGGATGCGCTTCATAACTTGACAATAATCCTGTTATGTTGATGACAGAATCTTTTTTACTTTCCCTTTGTTTTAGGACTATTATGCAATACATCATAGGCAATGATCTGAAGTTTCAAAGACAAAGAACTGGAGAAACTTTTCGAAGGTCGGCGCTCAAAGTCGCCGGAAAAACTGCACAAAAGAGCAAGATATCTCCTGTATGTTATGGATACGGCGGTGATCATCGAAGACTTGTCCTCCATCCCAGGAGGTAACCTCGAACAACTCAAAGGAGACAGGGAAGGACAATATAGTCTAAGGGTTAGCGGCAACTGGCGACTTTGCTTCGTATGGGATAATGGAAGCGTCGACGATGTAGAGATTGTGGACTATCATTGAATCGCCCGTTACATGGGTGAGGATTGAAACACTATGGAGACAAAATCATGTCTGACATCTTATATCCACCTATCCATCCAGGGGAGATATTGCTGCAAGTATACATGGATCCATTGGGATTGAGCCGGAATAAGCTGGCCGAAGCTCTGGATGTCGATCCAGGCCGAGTAAACCGCATAGTTACGGGGAAAAGCGGCATCACCGCTGACACAGCCCTACGCTTGGCTCGCTACTTTGGGACTACCCCACAGCTTTGGATGAACCTCCAAGCCAAGTATGACCTTGAGGTGGCCAAGACAAAGAAGGCCGCTGAGATAGAAAAGAAGGTTAAGATCTATCCGAGAGGCACTTTAACGGTCCCGGCATGAGTCTCATTTTCCTGTCGCTTTACTGTAGAATCAGGATATCCATCATCGTCACAGGGGTTGTACATTATCGGCAGGGTCCGTAAACCCCGCCGCACTTCAGGTATCCCCGTGAGCTAAACTGTCAAGGGCTAGGATTGGGTCGCTGCCTGACACGGGGAACCGCAGCCCGCACGGTCACCTTTGGACCAGTCCGGTAAGGAGCATCGATTATTGTCTGCTGTGCGGAAAGGGCAAGAGGAAATATCACAATCAATTACATCCGTTGATTTCATCTTGTTTCAGGGTTGACCTACAATAACAACAAGTTAACCGTCGTTAGTGTCGAAGTTGGGCTAACAGGGCATTCCATCTGGCCACTATTGAGTGCAAAGAAGGAGTCATTTTGAACAAGAACATCCTGATTCTGGTATTTCTGCTGGTCGCAGTTGCAGCCGTGGGCGCTGGAGTGTTTCTTAAGAAGGGAGACAATACCACGCCCCAATCAGATCCTTCCAAAGCCGAGAACACTGCTGGAGAGCCCAAGGGAGTGGGCCCCATCGCAGTCATCCCCAAAGGGACTACCCATTCGTTTTGGAACTCGGTTCTCGCCGGTGCACAACATGCCGCCAAAGAGTACGATGTGGAGATCTTCTGGGCGGGTCCGGATCGCGAGGGTGATCGTGAAAAACAGATCCAAATCGTCGAGGACTTCATCGTGAAGAAGGTCGCCGGCATCGTGCTGGCGCCCACCGACGCCAGCGCTCTCGTCCCCGTGGTCGAACGTGCAGCGGCTGCCAAGATACCGGTCGTCATAATCGACTCGGACATCGAAACCGACAAGCGGGTCTCCTTCGTGGCCACCGACAACTACGCCGGCGGCGCCCTCGCTGCGAAGCACATGGCGAAGCTCCTGGGCGGCAAGGGTAAAGTGGCCGTCATCAAGTACATGGCTGGCTCCGCGTCCACCACGGCTCGCGAAAACGGTTTCATCGAAACACTGAAGAAGGGGTTTCCCCAGATCGAGCTAGTTGAAGACCTCTACGGCATGGACACGGTAGAGACCGCGCTCTCCGCCGCCGAAGACGTGCTCACTCGCCACAAAGTGCTCGATGGCATCTTCGCCTGCAACGAGTCCACTTCCCGCGGCGCCCTGCGAGCGCTGGAGAGCCAGGGACGAGCCGACGCGGTGAAGATGATCGGCTTCGACGCTGCTGACTCCCTGCTCAAAGGTCTAGAGGCCGGGCGTATCGACGCGCTTGTAGTCCAGAATCCTCAGGCCATGGGATACAAAGGCGTAGGCAGCGCCGTCGCGGCGATCAAAGGCGAAATCGTCAAGACGAGAATCGATACCGGGGTGGAACTCGTCACCAAGGATCGCTTGAACTCGCACGAGATACGAGCGCTCATCGGGAGAGAAGGTTGATGGCGCTGTACCCGCGAGTCGAGTCTTCCCAGTTCGCCCTCGAAATGCAGGGGATCAGTAAGAGCTTTGGCCCCATCAAGGCCCTCGAAGATGTCACGCTACGCGTTCTGCAGGGGACGGTTCACGCCCTGGTGGGCGAAAACGGCGCGGGCAAATCCACTTTGATGAAGATCCTAGCGGGAGTTCATCAGCCCGATACCGGAACCATAGTGCGGAAGGGTAAAACCTGCTCGTGGAAGCATCCTTCGGACTCCATCGCTGCCGGGGTCGCGATGATCTACCAAGAGTTCAGCCTCGCCCCGGATCTCACCATCGCCGAGAACGTGTGGCTCGGGATCGAGCCCCGCGGCATGCTGCTCGGCACCTACTGCAAAAATCGAATGCTCGCAGACACCCGTGCCCTGGCCGAAAGAAATGGCTTCGATGTGGATCCCAACCAAAAAGTGGAGAACCTTGCAACGAGCACTTGCCAGATTGTCGAAGTGCTGAAGGCCCTTGCGCGTAACGCCGATATTCTGGTGATGGACGAACCGACTTCCTCGTGTGGAGAGCACGAAGTGGCCGTGCTTCTCGAAATGGTCAAGAAACTGAGCCGGGCGGGGACCACAATCATCTACATCTCCCATCGGCTCGAAGAGGTTGTAAAGATCGCGGGGGACATCACCGTTCTCCGCGACGGACGAGCCGTGCACACCGGCCCCATGAACGGCCTCGAGATCCCCGATATCGTCAAACATATGGTAGGGAGGGACCTGGACGACTACTTCCCCAAAAGGGAGGTCGAAGTTGGGTCCACGGCTCTGAGCGTGTCGGAGCTTTCGTCCCAAGGCGTCGAAAACATCAGTTTTGATCTGCACTGGGGAGAGATCGTCGGCGTCGCCGGGCTTGTGGGCGCAGGTCGCACTAAGCTTGCCCGCGTCCTGTGCGGTCTCGACCCCTCAATCCACGGCAGCGTCAAGCTCGACGGGAAAAGCGTGAAAATTGCAACGCCAGCCTACGCACTCTCCTGCGGAGTCATGTACGTCACAGAAGATCGAAAACGCACGGGGCTATGCCTCGATCTCCCGGCGGCGTGGAACATGACGCTACCGTGCCTCGCCGAATTGGGCATGAAACATATCCTGCACCTCGGCCGCGAAAACGAAATCGCCGAAGAAACGGCCAAAAAGCTTTCGCTCAAGTGGTCCGGACCAGGAGCGCCGGCGAGCGCTCTGTCGGGTGGCAATCAACAAAAGCTGCTGCTCGGTCGCGCGCTCATCGCTCAGTCGCGACTATGGGTGCTGGATGAGCCCACTCGTGGCATCGACATCGCCGCCAAGGTCGACATCTACGAACTCATCGGACGGATGGCCTCTGAGGGGAAGGCTGTTCTCATCATCTCTTCGGAGATGCCCGAACTCTTCGGAATCACCGACCGAATTCTGGTGATGCGCCGGGGCCGCCTCGTCGCCGACCTCGTCACCTCAGAAACCACCCAGGAGGCCGTGATGCAATTTGCCGCGGTGGACAAGGGTCGCACATGAACAAATTCGTTCGAGAACTGCTACCGTTCGGGAGCCTCATCCTGGTCATCGCCATCTTATCGCTCTGGCAGCCCGACAGCTTTCTGACCCTCGACAATTTCCTCAACGTGCTGCGCCGCTCGTCGGTCTACGGCATCATCGCCGTTGGAATGACGTTCATCATCATCTCCGGCGGCATCGATCTCTCTGTGGGCTCCCTCCTCGCGTTGTGCGGCATGTGCGCCGCTGGAACAATGATCGGGCTTGGTGGCGAAGAACCTCCTGTGGGGATAATTGCCCTGGGAACCGCGGTCGGGCTCCTTACCGGCGCGGTGGGTGGTGTGATCTCGGGAACGTTGATCACCAAGCTGAAGCTCCAACCGTTCATTGCCACCTTAGGCACTATGAGTCTCTACCGCGGGATAGCGCTGGTCATGTACGACGGACAGCCGATCAACGTGTCATCGTACCGCTACTTGGGTGAAGGCACTCTGCTCGGGATACCGATTTCTGTGGTCCTGTTCTTGGCCGTCATCGCCGTGGCGGGAGCCATCCTGCAGTTCACGCGGTTCGGTCGTAACACCTATGCCATCGGTTCCAACGTGGAAGCGGCGCACCACGCCGGCGTGAGAGTCGACCGAACTCTGATCGGCATCTACATTCTCGGAGGCCTGCTCACCGGGTTCGGCGCGATGATCGCCATGAGCCGAACCGTCTCGGCGCAACCCACCGCAGGCGTGGGCGCCGAACTCGACGTCATCGCCGCGGTGGTCATCGGCGGCGCAAGCCTCTCCGGAGGCCGCGGAACCGTCACGGGAACCATCGTAGGCACCTTGCTCATCAGCTTCTTGCGTAACGGATGCACCCTCGTGGGCATCTCGACGAACGCTCAGTTAATTGTGATCGGCGTGGTGATCGTCTTCGCTGTAGCGTTGGACCAGTTCACCCGCCGCAAAGCGGGCGACGCGGTATGAGAATTCGGGCAACCGGAACTGATACCGATTCATAACCAATTGATGTCTTGACGTCATTCAACATGATGCTATGATGATGCCATGAGAACAACAGTTTCGATAGACGATGATGTGATTGAAAGGGCGAGGGCGGTCGCAGCCAAACTGCGCAGGCCGTTTCGAAGGATCGTAAATGAAGCTCTTCGTACCGGTCTTGACCAAGTGGAACAGCCTGCGAAGCAACGTCCCTATAAAACGGAACCTCACGCCATGGGCCTTCGGTCTGGCCGCAATATAGATAACATTCAGGAATTACTGCAATAGACGATTCACTGCTCCTGAGCACAGTCTCCAATATAAAGCCTCGTCGTGAAGCCTACGGGTAACTACGCGTCCCGCGATCTGCGTGGTGATCGTCCTCCCGGTACCGGTGGAGACGGGGATAGGATTAGAAAGAGGGTCGAGGCCCTTGGAATGCCGTTAGTTTTGTTTCAACCGACCGATCCGGTAACCTGGACGCCGGGCATGATTAGCCACGGCCAAAATGAGCAACCCTTCCTTTTCAACCGCGTAGATGAGCGAGTGCCGGAACTTCCGGACCATCGTCTTGCGGATGCCGGGGCGAATCTCTTGACCTGATTCGGGGAACTCCGCGATTATGCTTTCGGCCCGGCGAATTTCGGCGAAGAAGCGTCGCCCAAGCCCTTTGGCTCGCGACTCGAGGTAGCCGATCTCATCTAGCATCTCGGCCTCTGCTGCCTCGTGATACCTGATGGGTGTCACCGGAAGAGTCTTTCCGCCTTCTCGTGGACCTCTTCAGCTCGGACTGCTCGGGCGCGGCCGGATCGATAAGTCGCCAAACGCCTTTGCGCCTCCTCTGCCCAAAGACGTTCCGCCTCTTCTTCTGGTAGCTCCTCCAGACTGGCCAGAAGGCTTTCCGCCAGGGCTGCGCGATCATGAACGTCCAGCCTCATGGCACGTTTGAGGGCCTCATCCAGGTCTGACATCTTTACCTCCATGCTGGTGCGCCGGTGCACTACGAATGTGGGTCGTCAGTCTTGGCGCCTTCACTTTTCGCCCTTTCTATTGGGATTCGCGGTTCCAGCCATGTTCTGAAAATACCAGCCCATCGGAATCATTTCAAGGCGTCCACACGCTCTGTCACTTCAAATCTGCAAATCGGGGCACACCATACCGAATTCTGGTCATATCCACTAATAATAACGGGTAAACCACCGGCTCTGCCGGTGGACCCCAGAGTTTGACTATTATGGGCCCATAGAGAAGAAACTGATGGTTCTCCGTGAAAAATATAAGGACAATGAGAAAGCGCTTACGATTCTTGAAAGCGAGGAAAGGGAAATCGACTTGTTCCGAAAACACTCACAATATTACAACTATGTTTTCTACGTGGGGCAACGCAAACCAAGTTAAGTTTAGATCAGGAAACACCTTGCCTAAAAAAATGGTATTATGTCATCCCCAAATCCGTCGTGTGAAGGGGAAAAAATGTCCAAAACCCAAATCGGTATTTTCTGGCCCGGCGATTACCGCTCCAAACCCAACGAACTGGCTCAGCCAAACGCCGAGGAGGCCACGGTCCAACTCGAGCGCGCCCTGATAAAACTCGGCCGCAAGAGCTATCGCATCGAAGGTTTTCTCACGCGACCCCACGAAGCCATCGAGAAGCTCGGCCCGGTGGATGACCCTCTCATCGGTGTTTTCGTGCACTGGTGCTACGGGCCGCACACCACTGACGGCGTCGTCGGCAAAGACAGCCCGTTGCTGCTGGCGAGTAATTTCTCGGGGCAGTGGCCGGGGCTCGTCGGCCTGCTCAACACTGGAGCCTGCCTGGAGAGCCTGAACCGCAAATTCTCTCGTGTGTGGAGCGACGTCCAAGACTGGACCGCAGACGACGCGTTCATGGCTCGTTTGGGCGAGTGGTGCGGCACTGGTCGCATCAGCTACTCCACGGAGCAGATCGGCTATTCAGTTCCCATATCCAAAGAGGCGCACGGTCGCTCGATGCGCGTCGCCCAGGAGATCAGGAACAGAAGGATTTTGGCCCTGATGCTCGGGGATACGTCCATGGGGATGATCAACGGCTACTTTGGCCCTCGTCGGCTGGCTCCCATCGGATTCTCGGAACACAAAGTTGACCAAGCCTGGATCATCGACCGGGGCCGTTCCATCTCCGATGACCGACTAAACGGCGCGATGGCCTTCGTAAAGGAAAGCGGCGTGAAGTTTCACTGGGGCGAAGACGGGGCGGACGACTTCGACGAAAACGCCACGCGGGAACAGTTGCGGGACTACCTGACCGTGCTCGACCTGGTGAGCGAATTCAAAGCCGACTGCGTGGGTTGGCAGTATCAGCTCGGTTTGGTGCCGCTGCGGCCGCCGTCGGATTTCGCCGAGGGGCTGCTCAATTCCGTTTGCCGCCCAGAGAGCAACGGCGACGTGATCATCACCTCCACGGAGGGAGATCAAGGCAACCTCGTCCCCATGGAGCTGATGAAGCGGCTACTCAAGGCCAAGGGGGTGCATCAGGCGGTGATGTTCCACGATGTGCGCTGGGGCGCCGAATATCAGGGACGATTCTTGTGGGTGTTGCTCAACTCGGGATCGTGCGGAGGGTACGCCATGAGCGGTGAGCCCGACACGCTCAAGGGCGTCCACTCGTACCGTCAACCCGCTGAGTACTTCCCGATCCCCGGCGGTACATTCGCCGGTGAAGCGCGGCCAGGTTACATCACGTGGGCCAGGGCCTATCTCAAAGACGACGAGTTGTGGATGGACGTCGGGCAAGGAGAAGTTGTCACTCTACCCGAGCAAATCCGCGAGAAGTGGTGGCGAGGAACCACGCGGCAGTGGCCGTTCATGGCAGCCGATCTGGGCATCTCGCAAGAGACCCTGATGGCGCACTATCTGAGCAACCACATCGCCGTGGCCTACGGCGACATCCTCGAGGAAATGGCCTCGCTCTCGCAAATGCTCGGCTTCAGAGTTCGCTTTCTGGGAAGGAGCGCATGATATGACGCAGGACCGCCGCTGCTACATCGGCATCGACGTGGGGACAGGGAGTGCGCGGGCGGGAGTGTTCGACGCAAGCGGCAAGATGCTCGGACAGAGTTCGCACCCCATCAAAATGTGGAAGCCGCAGGCCGATTTCGTGGAGCAATCGTCGGACGACATCTGGGGCGCGAGCGCGGCGGCGGTACGTCAAGCCGTCAGAGAGGCTGACATAGACGCAACGAACCTGCGAGGGATCGGCTTCGATGCAACCTGCTCCTTGGTGGCCCTGGACGAGAGCGATCGGCCCGTGTCGGTGAGCCCTACCGGTAACGGCGAACAGAACGTCGTTGTTTGGATGGACCACAGGGCCCTGGAGCAGGCGGCCCGCATCAACGACGGGGGACATGCCGTGCTGCGCTACGTGGGCGGGATCATCTCCCCTGAGATGGAGTCGCCCAAGCTCTGCTGGCTCAGAGAGAATCTCCCCGATTGCTGGAAGCGGGCCAGTCGCTTTTTCGATCTGGCTGATTTCCTGACCTACCGCGCCACCGGCGACGAAACCCGCTCGCTATGCACCACCGTGTGCAAGTGGACCTACCAAGGTCACTTGGAGCCGACGATACCGTGCAGCGTGGGGAGCTGGGACGACACCTACTGGCAGTCCATCGGGCTGGGTGAACTGGTCTCGGAAGGCTACCGGCGCATCGGAACTTGCATCCGGCCCATGGGCGAGCCTATCGCGCAGGGGCTTACCAAAAGCGCTGCCGTCGATTTTGGTCTCAACCCGGGAACACCGGTTGCGGTGTCGATCATCGACGCCCACGCCGGTGGCGTTGGAATGCTGGGAGCGCGTCTCACTGAAGGCGGTGAGCTTGAACTCGAAAAGCGGCTGGCGCTCATTGGAGGCACATCCAGTTGTCACATGGCGGTCTCCAAAGAACCTCGATTCGTAGATGGAGTCTGGGGGCCGTTCTATTCTGCGATGATCCCAGGGTTATGGCTCACCGAGGGCGGCCAATCGGCCACTGGTGCGCTTATCGATCACATCATCTTCAGTCACGTTCGTAGCCATGAACTCGAGCAAGATGCGAAAAAGCGCGGGATCACCGTTTATGAAATCCTCGCGGAGGTCCTTTATAAGCTCGCCGCTGGAACGGAGTTTCCCGCCGAGCTCACCAAGGAACTCCACGTGCAACCGGATTTCCACGGCAACCGCTCCCCCAGAGCCAATCCGCACGCCCGTGGGATGATCTCGGGTCTGAGGCTCAGCGACAGCCTAGAAGACCTCGCCCTGCTCTACTTGGCTACAGTCCAAGCGGTGGCCCACGGCACCCGCCACATCCTGGATGCCATGACCGAGAGCGGCTACGAGATCGAGACTGTGCTCACCACCGGTGGCGGTGCCAAGAATCCGATCTTCCTACGCGAGCACGCCGACATCACCGGACGAAAAATCGTCCTCCCCAAAGAGCCCGAGGCCGTGCTCCTTGGCTCGGCCATGCTCGGCGCCGTCGCCGCAGGGGACTGCGCCACGGTGACCGAAGCGATGACTAAAATGAGCGCCGCCGACACGGTTATCGAACCCTGCCAAGGCGCCACAGCGAGCTACCACGACTCCAAGCACGAGGTTTTCCTCCGGATGTACGAAGATCAGCTACAATACAAAGCGCTGATGAACCGAAAATCGTAGGCGAAGGGCCTCTCAAGAAACTTTTTTTCCCCTACTCGAAAAAATGTAAAATGGACATATTCAGGGAAAACTCTGATGGTCTCATACACATCTGACGTTTCAGTTCAGGGGGGTCAAGCAGCTTTCTTGAGTTGATTCTCTTCTGTGGGTAGTAACGAGGGAGCAGGAAGCCCTTATTGAGAAACGGAAGGTCGGGTACCCTCGACAAGAGTTCTTCGAATGCCTGTTTCACCGATTCATCGGCCTCACCCTCTGATAGCCGCGGCCCGGGTGTGTGCTACCCGGCAAAAGTAGTCAACAACCGTGTCCATTTCGCCGGTTTCAAGGTATGAATGGGCCGGACACCACAGGCACAGATTGATTATGGAGCATCTACGGCAGCGTTCTAAAAACTCCCGGCGTTGCGAGCGCAGGTCACGGATCGCTGGCACAAGCTTCTCCCATGCCTCACGCAGCGTCCCTTTACGCAGATCATACAGTGTCTGCGGCGCCCAAAGGGAAGAACATAGCCTGAATTTGCCGTCGTAACCGACATTGAAGCTGCCATTGCCTGCCCCGCAGTGGAAGGGATGATCACAGCCGTAGTGGGTAAACTCATCGCTGATCAGCGTGTCGCTGTTTTTCTGTAAGGCTGTAAAACGCTCTCCGTCGGCCCTCTCGAGCGCTACGATCTCCTCTGGTGTCAGGCGTTCGGCCATGATTTCCGTGTTGCGTCCCTCATTCCTGTCGAAACGCAAATGCAACAGCGGATCAAAACGAAAGTAATCTTTCGTATGGGCTCGGCAGAAAGCGGCAATCTCAGGCAATTCATGGAAATTCGAACGTATGGCCATTGCCTTGAGACGAACCTTGACACTGCTTTCAAGGAGTCGGTTCAGGCCGTGCGTAAAGGCGGCAAAGGCCCCGGGACGGCGGGTGACACGATCGTAAGTCTCGGGAGAGGCGCCATACACGGTAACCTCGATATCCCTGGGCGGGTATTTCTTGAACAATGCAATGTGATCTTCCTGCAACAGTGTCGCATTGGTGAATACCGAAACAAGGAGTCCTTTTCTCTTGAGGGTCATGTAAATGTCAGGAAAGTCCGGACGCAGGAACGGTTCACCGCCGGAGATAAGGACCCATATTGCCCCCAGGGCGACAGCCTGATCCGCGATTTCGCCTATCTCCTGAACGGTCAGCTCTATTTCTCGGGCTTCCTGATCGTTTGCAGGGAGATTGATGTAACAATGGCCGCAGTTGTGATTGCAACGGGCAGTGATCTCCAGGTCAAAGGACATGACGGCGCGACGCTCTTTGAGTTTGTCCCAGAGAGGAAAATCCTGGATTTGTATGGTTGAGGTAGGATACATTTACGCCTCCTGTCTTATTGCCATACCCGTTCGGGCCAAAATCTCCGCTGCTTTGCCAATCACGGCCTTATCCAGCCCAACCCCCTGATAACGGACCTGCGTTCTTAAGTTCGCAATATGCCAACCCATCCCCAGGGGGCATCCATCCGGGCTGCGGATCAGGGTTGCCCATGCTGCGGAAGTTTTTGCAGCGTTGAGGTAGAGCGCCAACGTCCATTCCATAACCGGTTTCCCTTGCTGAATGGGTAGGGACACATCGAATTCATCCGGGGGAAACATTCTATACAGATCATGAGATTGCCTGGGTTTGAGTGGGGTCCGGACCTCGTAGCGAACCTTGGGGTGGAAAATTTTCAAGTAGAGGGACGCGATGTTTTGATATATGCGCAGGCGTTGAACCCGTTCAAGCCCATTGATCACCAGCACCCTGGCATGAACGTCCAACCACTCCAGAAACATAGCTCTCACCTTTGCTGGACCCTTGAGAGGGATTGGCGTGGTTGACACTTGTTTACCGTTACGTTCGATCTTTGAAACCACGCCAAGGATATTTTGTTCTCGGATTGGTCCATCGCTGCCTTGATCGCTGCGGTCAGGCCGGGTGACGATATAGGGACCGTCATCATCCACGCCCTTAGCAAACACCCGATGTCCAAAGAGATGCCCATTTGTGCGGAATACTGCGATACTGCCAATAGAGATGTCATCCATGAGGCGAGCTTCGATATGCAGTGTATCACCGGGTTGGACGCACGGATACATGCACGTGCCGCCGGCACGAAATTTGGCCCGGCCATGATTTGCCAGGGCCCGCCCGATTTCCAATGATTCAACAATCAGACTGCTCGTGATTCGGCTGCCGCCCGTAGATTCCATCCTGTGATACTGCCAGTCCGGTAAGGAGCATCGATTCTTGTCTGCTATGCGGAAAGGGCAAGAGGAAATATCACAATCAATTACATCCGTTGATTTCATCTTGTTTCAGGGTTGACCTACAATAAGAAATAGCTTCAAACAGGCTGAACGACGATCATCTTCCGCCGTATAAGCTCATTCATCAGCCCCGACACATCTTTGCCGATTTCCCCGAGAGGAGCGCTGAATTCTGCAGCCAATTCCTCCGCCACAGCACTCAGCGTCCTTTGTCCGTCCAGCCTGGACCAGATAGCTTTTCCGGTCTCGTTCAACGTGTAGAGTTCATCATCCGTGTCTCCGATACCGGCAACGAGGGGCACAATGATCAGTTCGCCCTCAATCTCCCTTGCCACGACATCCTCGGACGGGACACACACCGTATCCATTGTCACATTGTCCATTCAGGCGTCCTCCTAAGTGTTTTCTTTTCGGCTGAACAGATCTATCCGCTCACGCCAATTCTCAACTTCCCACGCTTTTTCGTTTTCTGTGATCAGCCCCAAATAGATAGCCTGTGCATGGGCAACACCGCATAGATACTCAACCGGCGTATCAAGCGTGCCATGTTCCATCCAAGATTTGGCCGGACACTGCTCACACAGGCCCTTCAAGAAGCACTGAGCGCAACGGGCCACATATTCCGGATTGGTCGCCCTGGCTTCACGCAGTTTTGGAAATGATTGCTCCAAAGCAGATTTCAATGTTGCTTCACGCAAATCAACAACTGTCTCAGGTTGGCGCAGGCCCATGCACATCTGGGCCTTGCCGTAAGCATCGATGCAGGTCCCGTGACCCGCGCCGCACGAAAACAGCTTATCCCCGGGCGGGCTCATAAATTTTCCACAGAATTCCCGCATATTCTCCACATAACGCGGGCTGCGCTTCAGCACGCTCATGGTCTCTTCCGGCGAAAGCCTCAGCCGCTTGATGCGTTCGTTTTTCTTGGGATCATCCCGCCTTGCCCTCAAGTCAAAATTCATAGCATACCTTGGCTGGCTATCCTCAACATCAAGCTCTGTCAGCCACTGCTCAAACTCCATCATGTCGGCACGATTGGGCGGTAGTATACTGCTCTTCACCACAAACCATACTTTATGCTCGCGCAGCAGCTCCATGCCACGCAGAAATTCCTCATAAGCCCCTTTTTTTCCGGCAGCCCCGTCGTAGCTTTCAGGATGCATACCGTATACACTGATTTCTATTGGTTTACCCGGTGGATACTTGGCAAATAGCATGGCAAGTTCAGGCGTGATAAGGCGGCCGTTGGTGAACAGAATAACATGCATGCCCAGGCGGCGGGCAAACATATAGAGTTCCGCAAAATCCTCTCTCAGTAGGGGTTCGCCGCCGGTGAAACGGACCGTGAGGCAGCCCAGGTCTACGGCCTGCTTTAGGATATCTTTGACGAAGGCAGTGTCCATCTCCTTGTCGCGTGTATGGTAATCGTTTTCCGGACGATTTATGAGGCAGTGGATACAGTTGTTGTTGCACCGTTCGGTAAGCTCGATGTCCAGTTGACCGAGGCTGGGTCCCTTGCCTTGAGGGAAGCTGAATTCATGGGGTTTGAGTTTTTTTGTATAGGTCATTGCTTGTTACAGTTCATCGAGCCTCTAAAATGCATTAAAGGCAGAACGCAAATCTAACAAGCCATGCGGAATTTGACCACAGATGGATGCAAGGCAACGTTACCCTGCAATCACTTGGTGTAAAAGTGAGGTCTCAGTTCATCGTCCGGTATGTACTTGCTTGCCTGTCGAAAAATAGCCCGCAGCGTTCCTGTATCGAGTTCCTCGTGGCTCGGGATAGTCAGTATCTGCTTCCGTCCATACGGACCAATGCGCCTCAACTTAACGTGGCTACCAGCCTGTGCATGTAAGATGAAACCAAAGCCCTCCAGTATATGAATGACCTCGGTTCCTGAGAGACGGCGCAGTTTAGGCATGCACCGGATCCATTTCCATCGTGACCAAGATCGGCGCCCGAGAGATCAGCCCCATCTCTTCCAGATCCTCTCCCTCCAAATGAAGTTGAATCGCCTCTCGAAGATTCTGCACCGTTTCATCCAGCGTCTTACCCTGGGTGACCACGGCCAGACTGAGACACTCGGCCACGTAGCCCGAATTGTCCCCCGGATAAATCACTGCCTGGATCGTGTAACGTGGGGCCATTTTTGCCTCCCTAGCTTTTCTCTAATGAATGCCATCATATCACTTGATATCAAGGATGATAGACCAAACTGCTCAGCTCTACCACAATCTCAGCGCTTTTATCGAACCGCATGACATAGCAAGGCGCTTCTCGAGCCATCCGTCCGATAATATCCAGGGTTTTGGTCCACCAGTCGGCTGTGAAAAGGGCTTGATGACGCAGCCTAGCAAACGTCGCACGATCTCTTTGCGGTCGGTCAGCGGGGTGAGCGTGTTCTCGTTCGCCTGTTCAATGAAAAAAATCGCTCGCAAGGGCGCTCCGTTGGGGGATATTAAAGGGTTATCACCATGGCTCCATGTGCCGTAAACCCACCAGCCGTCTTCCAAGCAACGGACAATATTCCGATCGTCGCAGAGAATCTCTACCTGATGAGGCGAATGGCCGTTTGCCGCCGCTACGCCCGCATCCATCAATAACTGCGTCGTTGTGGTCTTGCCGGACTCTGAGTGGCCGACAAAGATCATTCCTGCGCCATTAAGGATCGCAGCCGCTGAATGGAAGTAACAACCCTGACGGTCAGTCAGAAGGCGAGCGACCAGGACCTGGTCCGAAGGGAAAAGCGTCAGAGACTGTGCCAGTTCCTGCATCTTGTCCCATTCATGCCAGTTGTCACGCATGGGGATCAACTGCACCATAAACCCTGCCCCTGCTTCCTTGAGGTAACGAAAACCCCGCATGACCTTTTCGAAGCCGCCGGGATGGCGGGTGACATGGTCATAAGTTTCCTTTGTCGCTCCATAGAGGGCGACCATTTTTGTCCCCTTGCGCTTCAGGATCGTGGCTATTTCCGGGGTGATGAGGGTCCCGTTGGTGTTGAGAGTATACGAGACGGCCTTACGGGTAATATAGTCGAAGATTTCCGGGAAATCAGGCCGTAGCATGGGCTCACCACCGGATATACTCCATTTGCGGCAACCCATGGACCGGGCATCGTCGACGATATTTTTTACTTCATCGAAATTGAGTTCTTCTTTTTGTTCTTTTGCGTTCACAGGCAACCACAGCCAGCAATGACGGCAGTGGTTATTGCACCGGTCGGTCAGGTCAAGGTGACCTTCCAGGGGAAGTCGTAGATTTTGAAGTTTCTCGTGCATGTTAAAATCGCTCCGATCAAAACTGACGACGTTGATCGAATATATATCGGATGTCCCTACCGCAACATGCGTCTGACAAACAGGCGTACAGACTGCGCTTTATAATAATGCCGCCCTATTTCTGAATAGCGGCCTTGAGGATAACAAAGTTTCGTTGCCGATAATAGCTTCTAATTTCAGCCGGCAATAATGAACCGAGCTTCACCGAATAGTCCTTTGGGGTCAGTGCATCTAACCTGCGCAAAATCTCCCCGATAATTTCCGCTTCTGCCTCGGGACAAATACCCTTCTTTACAAGGAATTCCATGTCAAAGGCATCCCGAATTTCGCCCCGGTCCAGAAAAGCGGCAATTTTCGATGACATCATGTCCCGTAAGGATACCGTACGCAAAAGGACTTGCTTCGTTGATGATGGGCTGAAGGCGATCGACTGCTCGGTTTGAATCTTTTTTGCTTCTTTACGAATTTCGATTTTGAGGCTCCGTGGAAAAGTAGGTGAGCGCAGTTCGAAGAGTATTGTGTGAAACTTGTCTGCAGCGTCTTTAAGCGTATAATACCGTGAAAGATAAGCCTGCAAAGCAGTGAAAAGCGATTGCGCTTCCTGCCGGGGGACCAGCCGGAAATCGAGATCGACGGAGAAACGGTCCAGGCCGTGACAAAGACGCAGCATTGTTCCGCCCCCGAAAATCAGGCTGCGAAGGAACCGACCGCTGTTGAGTCGTTCCAGCATTTCCAGTTCAAATCGCTCCTGTTCAATCAGATCCTGCATTTTTCTTTCACTCTGCGGTTGACTTTTTCAGGAAAGACAGCCAAAAGCGCCGTAAGGTTTCGTATATCCAGTCGTTCCAAATCAAGCGACGCCCAATCCAGAGGATACCTTCCCAGGCTGTTTAAATAAACGGCGTCGAGTAACGCCTTTTCAGGCGATGCGATAAATACATCATCCTGCCTGGAGAACCCCGTATAATATTGAGGAGCTATCTTTGTATAGGAGAATAGAGCGCCGCCGGCTTCGATTTTCACTGTCCGACGTTGCGTGATGTTTTCATACCAGTTCCGTTGAACCTGGGTGGTAACCCCATAGTAGGAAAGGGCTGTCATACAGGAAATGTAAGAAGGCGTCTGCAAGTAATTGCTGATCCTAAAAAATTCGCGGGTTCCGTAATGCGCCCAATTACGTTCGAGGACATAAAAGTTTTTCTTCACACGAATGAAGACTCCCCGCCGGACATACCTACTGCACAGGACGTGGGCTGAAGTAATGGCAATCCCCTTCAACTCTGCGACGTCTTCAACTGTAAAAAACAGGCGATCTTTCAGATTCGACCATGCGGCTGATATCATCAGAACCACATCCTTGTCATTTATGATAAGGATATGTGTCTACGTCGGTTCGGTCAACGGGGAAATTTGAAAGTTTAAATTTTGTTCTTTTTAATTCATGGGCAATCGCGGCTGGATATAACGGAAGTGGTCACGTGAATTCATCACTGCAATGGGCTTGATGTTAAGCATGCATCGATGATACCATTAGTGCTAATACAAGCAAGATTTCATTAGGGTCCGATTGTCTTTTGAAGCATTAGAGGCTAGAAAGTTGCAAGTGTCCGTCGGAAAGACCATGTGTCACCACATTGATGGAATCGCTGTAGGTTCCACGGTTCAATCACTTGCAAGTCACGATGTCTTCGATCTCCTCAAGAAGGCTGATTCCCCGTGGAACGTGAACCGTCTGGCGGATGAGGTGGGTGCTCGGAAAGGGTATTTTCACATTGCCTTTCGGCTACTCGCCCATCAGGGATTTGTCCGTCTTTCCGGTGACGTGGACTGTGGCCGACAGGAGGTTACACTTACCGATGATGGAGTAGCCTGGCTTCCTTTGGTCGATTACTACAATCAGATTCAACGATTATCGGGTATAGCGTCTGACTTGCCAAACCTGATTCAAGCCCGTAACGGATTTCATCCCTCAAAATTGTTTTTTCCAAGACTTCCCAACGACGTGGAGGGATCGCTTCTTCATGAACGCGTGGCTCTACACCTCTACGGAGCGCTCGTTGCAGTAATCATGAAGGAATTGTACATAAATGGAACGCTAGCTTTTCTTGCTTGTAACGTGGGCAAATTCTTGCCATTTAATAATCTGGCGTCTGAGCCTGCGGTCGCCAAGTTCATGGCTGATGTCCTTGAGAGACACGGGTGGGGACAAACCGACAGCCATGGTTTTGCACTCACGGTCTCAGGTGCCGCAGCGGCAGCATTGACGCCTCAATATTTCTATCCTGTCAGCTACTTGCCTACATTTGAAAACGTTCCGGAGATTCTTTTCGGGGCCGTCCATAAAGATGAGGCCAATGATTCCACCACTGTTGAACTTCACTTGGACCGAAATCTGGATATCACCTTCAGTGGTATCATCTTCCAACGCAACTGCAAGAAACCTTTCCTTGATCTCGTTCTGCCCATATTTAACCGAGAGCCTTTACACGAACAACCTGAGAGTGTTGTGGACACCGGATCGGGTGACGGGACACTCCTGGTTGAGTTATTTTGTGCGATTCGTGATCAAACACTTCGTGGACGTTTTTTGGAAGCTTATCCTCTGACTATGGTTGGAGTTGAATACACCAAGGTCGCGAGAGCATTTACGAAAGCAGCGTTAGAAAGTACTGGAATTCCTAATAAAACAATCTTTGGTGATATTGGCGACCCGTCAGGCTTATCCAAACGACTCATAGATAATGGCATCGATCCCACGAATGCGCTTCATGTAAGCAAGTCAGTCATCCATGACCGAAAATATAAGAAACCTGAACGGGTTGAGCGATTACATGCATGGCAGTCGCTGTCAAAGGCGCCTTTCGCACTTCCCGACGGGTCACTTATCAGCACCAGGGATATGGAATGCAATCTCATAGAGCTATTTGAGGATTGGATACCGCTTACAATAAAACATGGAATGGTTGTCATAGAGGCGCATACGGTAGCACCAGAACTGGTCGCATCTCACGTGGGACAAAATATTGTTACGTGCCTGGATGCTACCCACGGATATTCGAATCAATATCTGGTCGAAAGCGAAGTGTTTACCCGAGTTGCTGACTGTGCCGGTTACCGTCGCCTTGCGTACCAAGAGCTTGGAGGCAAGCTGGGCGGTCTCCCAATACTCACTCTAAGTCATTTCATTCCGCAGATACCATGAAACGACGGATGAGTTCCAAGGCGCCTTCGGAATCATAGATAAAAGCCCCGTGGCCGAAATTGCTGTCCAGAACGTGCAATTCGTTAGGCAGTTCATGATTTGAGAGAGCGACGCTGATTTCTTCCATTTGCTCCGGCGGGTAACGCCAATCCGTTCGGTAGCTTATCAACAGGGTCCGGCATCGGACTTCAGAGAAAACTTCGTCCAGATTCTCCCTTCCTCTCTTTAGATCGAAATAATCCATGGCCTTTGTGAGATAGATGAGGGAGTTAGGATCAAAACGAGCTATTGCGTTTTTACCAACCTTGTGGATAAAAGCCTGAAATTCAAATTCCGGCTCTAGGGTGTAGGAAGGGCCTCCATCATTACTGAACTTCAAACCGAATCGGTCACTCATAACCTCGCGATCCATCCAGATCATAATTCCAAACATCTGTGCCAAACCCATTCCGGACGCCGGCATTTTCTTACCGTAATAGTCCCCGCCATTAAAGTCCGGGTCCCGAACACACAAGACCTTTTAATTGAGAAAATTTCTAAACAATTAGTAACGGGTGCCTAGTCAATCAGCTCGTCTTCAATCAAACTCGGTGAGCGAATAGCTTGTGCTGCGTCCACCCGCGGCGTCCTTGGTCAAGATATCGCTTCGGACGAGATCGGCGATGTCCCTGAACGCAGTGTCTTGCGAGCATTTGGCAAGTTTCGCCCATTTGGAAGAGGTGAGCTTGCCTTCAAAACCGTCAATTAGCCGATTAAGGATGATGCGCTGACGGTCGTTGAAACGTGCGCCCTGATGCTTCTCCCAAAAGCGTGCTTTCTTTAGCACGGCTCCTAATGTCGTTTCCGCGCCGTCGAACGCGGCGTCCAGACAACCGAGAAACCATTCCAGCCAGGGCGTGATGTCGAGATCGGCCTTTTGGGTCGCTTCAAGGATATCGTAATACGCACTGCGCTCCTTCTGGATTTGAGCGGACACACTATAGAAGCGTTGCGCACCGTGTTCCGAACACGTCAGCGCCTGATCGGCAATCGCGCGGGCAATCCGGCCATTGCCATCGTCAAAAGGATGGATGGTCACGAACCACAGATGTGCGACGCCCGCTTTGAGCACCAGATCAATTGCGTTGTCGCCGTTGTACCAGTTGAGAAAGGCCTTCATTTCCCTTTTGATACGCCTCGCCGGCGGCGCTTGGTAGTGCGTGCGCTCGCGGCCTAGGGGGCCTGAGATCACCTGCATGGGACCAGATTGATCGTTGCGCCATCCGCCGACGGTGATTTTGACCATGCCGCTGCGTCCAGTGGGAAACAAGGCAGATTGCCAGGCGAACAGACGCTCTTCGGTCAGGGGGGCGCTATAGTTTTCGGTGGCGTCGAGGATCATTTCGACGACGCCTTCAACGTGACGGTCGACGGGAGCAAGAGCACCTATATCCATCCCGAGACGGAGGGCAATCGAGGATCGCACTAGCTCCCGGTTCAGCGCTTCACCCTCAATTTCGCTCGACTTAACAACCTCCTCGGTAAGGGTTTGGAGGGTGGCCTCGGCACGTAGCTTGAACCCAAGCGCCTCCATTCGCCCGATCAGCCGCCCCTGCTTGTGGCGCACGGAGACAAGTGGTTTCATCAATTCCTTCTCGCTCCAACGGAAACTGGGCCAGTCTCTTAATTCGTAGATATACATTGTTATTCTCCGCACCTTATGCGGATATTATGCCGGCTATTCACCGCAAGGGCAATAACAATCCTTAAAGTTTAAGGTTAATTTATTTTCATTTCCAACAAAATACTAGCCAAAGATATTTGAAATTTTGACTGCATCGGTTCTTTGTCCGATAATCTTGTTGGATTGCAAGTTACGGAGGAGATGTCCGATGGAGCTTTTCAACAGACTGTTTGGCAGCCTGCTCGTCTTTGTATACCACTGTTTCGACAGGGTTGTCATCAACGGGTACTTGTTTGGGTTGTCGCGACCGGAGCAGTTGTCGTACTTCTATCGGAACGTGCTTGGCATAGAGCCGATTACGAAGGAGGTCTTGGCCCAGAGGACCCAGGAATATCAACGATGGGTGGAGTCCTATGCCCGCAACCATACCATTCCTATTGAGTGGGCAGAAAAAGGGGTGAGGAAGGAAGATTACGTGCTGCCGTTGCTCAACAAGATGAAACGAAACAACAGGCACGGGGTATACCTTATATTCAAGAGTATGGAACAGGGTCAGACTTTCCGTTGCGCAGTCCCGAAATATCCTACCGCTGATTCCAATTACCGTATTCTCCGCAAGCAACGGAGTCGCTTCACCCATTATTACTTCTACATTCACGACGAAGTGTTGGGGCCTATGGTAATGCGAGCGGCTTCGTTTCTTCCTTTTCAGACCACCTACTACTTGAATGGCCACAACTTCATAGAAAAGGAGCTTGAGAAAACCTCCATTCCTATAACCTTTCACAAGAATGACAACGCCTTTCTCGCGACTTCAGACCCGGAAGCCTTGCAAGCAGCATCTGATCGCTTCACCCCGGAAGTGATTCGCAAACGTATCCAGCACTGGACCATCATATTGGCCCCGAAATTCTCTTTATGCGAACGCAAGGCAATCAACTTGGAACGCTTCTATGCGATCAGTCAGATCGAGTTTTGTTGGAATTTCATCTTTTGTAGGAACTTTCCTATCCACAAAATATTCGAGCGCTCCTGCGAGCTGGGACTGTGGAAATTTACAGTCGACAAGATTTCTTAGGTTTTTGGAGTTCGGCTGACAAAGAGACTGCGTGGCAAGCTCCATACGACCCTGGATAAGATCGAACACGGACATCATATTTTTCGAGCGTATTTCAAGAACGCTTTCCTGAAGCAGTATGAGAAGTTCTCCACTTTCCTGCGAACAGAATTGTGCAGCAATAATCTCTCCGATTTCCGAATTAAGAAAGGCCTAGACAACCTACCAAAGATACGAGAGGCGTTCATGGCTATCACCGATCGCTTCATCACTGCTCAAGCTCAGAATTTCAATGTCCACGTGGACTTCCCTCTTTTTCAACGGTTGGCGCTTCCGATACAAGTAGGCAAAACCAAGATACCCGGCATCAAAATCCATAATACCCGGATAATTAGCCTCATGGAGGTGTTGCTACACTACGCTTCTGAAGCCAATGGCTGGACCTCCGCATAAATCCATAGTAAGATTCGCAAAACCTTCAATCTCTCCGAAGGCTACACGATAACGCAACTACGTTACGACTTGAGAAAAATGAAAGCCCATGGCCTACTGGAACGCCATGATAGACGTTACTCTTATCGCTTGACCGAAAAGGGACGCAAAGTGGCTCTCATGTTCGTCCTCTTCCACAAGAACCTCTGCGGCCCTATCGCAAACTCCCTGTTCCATCATCGACCGGAACCATCCCTCCTGCCAGACTCCAAGCTCGAAGCCGCATATCACAAAGCAGATGACGCCCTACAGCGGATCATTAACATATTGGAGGCCGCATGATATCTGAGAGATAAATTCTCAGATTGCGGAAGGTAGAATCTATTGCCCTTCAGCCACCATTCTTTCCTTCAAGACTTTATGCAAGTGTTTGATTCGGAACTCCTCTCTGAATGCCGCTGATTTACTCAATTCCAGAGAAGACCAGACCAGCCGGACAGGAAGTCTCGATTTGGTGTAACGAGAGCCCACTCCTTGGTTATGTTCTTGTACTCGGCGTTCCAGGTCAGTCGTGGTTCCGCAGTACAGGCTGCCGTCGGAGCATCGAAGAAGATAAACTTGCCAGGACGTCATTGAATTCCTAGCCTATGGATGTGGCCCTCCCTGAGGGCACAACGGCTCCTTTCTAAAAGACTGACTTGTTGATGGCCTTTTCAGGGTATAGCAAAACAAATTCGTGTCTCATTGGTACAGGAAAAACAATCCTGCAAGCATAACGGATGAGCCCATAAGGCGAAACCTAATATCGCTCATTCAATTGGGAACCAGCCTACGCCAGACGGGAAAACGCCTCATATATTTGTTAATTTTGAAGCTGATAGAGTGCGCCAGCACAAAGGGAATGGCCAGTAACAGTGGAGCAATATTTTTGGGGAGGAACACGCCTGTGCTGAACAGTTTCCTCGTAATCCGCAACACCTGTGTCGGAGTATAAAACTGCCGGGTTATTCTTGAGGCGATGCGCTTAAGCCCCGGACGGCCGACTCCTTCACGGTAAACTATCCGGTCGTCCCCGACGTAATAGCCTGGTGTAGACTCAACTAACTCTCTCAGAGGAGAATACTTCTCTATACGCAGCTTCTGATAACTTATGGAATCCAGCCCCAACTCCCTGGCGAAGACAGGAATCTGCATCATTTCGTCGTCCGTTTCGGTCACGTTCCCGTAGATGAAGTATCCGTGATAATAAAACGGGTATTTTCGAAACGTCTCAAAGGCCCTCCTTACAGTTGCCGTGTTGAAACCTTTATCGAGTTGATCGAGAATCCGGTCGCTGGGTGACTCAATGCCGAAAAGAAACATCTTGATTCCTGCTTTGGCCGCTGCTTCCAGGACTTCCGGATGCTCGAATATCTCGATCCTGGCCTGGACGATAAACCTTTTTTCAATCCCCTCTGCAACAAGCCTTTCACAGATGGCCTTGGCCCGGGCCGGATTAATAAAAAAGTCCTCATCGGCAATATGGATGATTCCGGCTGACATCTGCCGGATCTCCTCTATCACTGAATCCACCGAACGAGCTGAATAAGGGCGCTTCTGTCCCCATGGGTTGAGGGTGAAAGTGCAGAACTTGCAATTGCGCGGGCAGCCTCGGGAGGTAAGGATGATGTCGAATTCTTCTCCACGGAGGGCAAAACCTCCCATGTTGAAGTGATACTTTTGTTGCCGAAGAGACCTGTTTGGGAAAAGACGACTATCCAGTTTCTGAAGAGGGCGTTTGGAGTTGTGAATAACACCCGACCCGTTGCGGTACGATAACCCCAGGATATCTCTCGCCTCCACGCCGGAAGCTATTTCGGCAATGGTATCTTCTCCTTCTCCCCGAACGACAATGTCAACTCCTGGACAGACATCGAACACATCCTCCATATAGTCGGTGGCTTGTTTTCCCCCGACCACCGTGAACACCTCAGGAGGGAGGCTGTTTACTAGTGAGCACACTTCAGAAAACTGATATTCCCAGTTGATACTGATACACAGCAGGTCTATCTCCTGGGCTATGAACTTCGTCAATGTCTCAATATTGCGCATGGGGCCTGGAAGACGCAGGTCAACAAGGGTCACCCTCTCAACGTGAGCCTCAATTGCTGCTGCGATATATTCGACTCCCGTGGGAGGGAAAACGGCTATCCCCAAGGATCCGGATTGGCTGTCACGGTAGTATGGATGTAGACAGAGGGCGTGCTTGTAAACTGCACTCAATGGGTTTCTCCTTGCAGACCAAGTCCAAGAAGCGGAGAGGCCGGAGTTTGAGTCATCGAACTCCGGCCTGATCTTCACAACTACATTACAGACACACTGTTACCAGCAATAAATCTTGATGCCTATTTTCCGGCTCCTTTGGAAAAGCATACCACAAGTATTGCAGGAGTGCGTTAAAAGATACGAACAAGGGCTCTTTGTGAACGGGGAAAAAACGGATAGAATTACTCGTAATGTCCTCGATACGGGCTCCTATGTCCTAGGATCTTAATCCTTGCATAACGCCCGTGGTCCTTGACGGGAGGTCGACTGGAGAAACGCAGGATAAGCCTTATAAATTTAGTTACAGCATGATACCTTCCTTGTCAAGGGGTGTTATTATGAGGAAAATCAAGGTTGACAGTAATCTTCTGGGAATATAGGCTGCGTCAGTCGGGACTAGTGAGGCCACGGTTCCGTTACAGTCCTTTTTTCTTCTGCGACGCTTCTGAGGCGCTTGCGCATCTTGTTGAGAACAGGCTTGGCCCCATTGAGCCATGGCGTCGAAGCCAGTGGGCGCCACATAGTGCGGCACAGACCGTTCCGAAGCGGTTACCAAACGGGATCTCCACGCGCCTGACCACCTCCCGATCTTCTGTCAACGCCCCAGGTATTGCAGGATTCATGCCCCCCTTAATAAACAATTCCGAACAAAATGTTTTGAAAAAGTGCTTAATGATGCAAATACTGAGGATTATGGCCTACTATGACATTGCTCTGGCAGAGGAGTTGACAAGCAGATACAACCTGTTTAGTGTGGGCTACAGTTTTGATGAAAATCGAAATTGTATATTAGTGGAGGACAAATGAAAAAATCGCTGTTGATAGTTTTGGGGATGGTGATGCTCGCGGCATCCTTCTGCTTCGCCGCTGAAAAACCTGTGACGGAACCTGCGCCTGCTCAGGCTCCCGCTGTGGCCCCTGCTCCACCGCTGGCCGGTTCCGAGGTAGTAGCCATCGGTGTCACGGTTACAGAATTGACAAATGTCATAAATGGCTGGAGTGTCAAGAAGAAGATTTTAGGGCAGTCGGTCTACAATGACAAGGATGAAAAAATCGGCGCCGTAGACGATCTTATAATTGGCCCAGACAAAACCGTGACTTATGCTATAATTGGTGCAGGTGGATTCCTAGGCATTGACAAGAACGACGTTGCAATCCCTGTAAAGCAGTTCCAAGAAAAAGACGGCAAGTTCGTTTTGCCCGGAGCAACGAAAGAAGCCGTAAAAAAGATGCCGCCCTTCAATTACGCGAAGTGAAATTAACTCCTCGAGAGACTGAGAATAATGACCTCAGGCAAGAATGAGGCGGATCATTGGGATCTGCCTCCAATTTGACTCAAGGAAATTCTCTTCATTGCGCATTTCCGACCTAGAGGTTGGCAAAAGGCGTTCGAGTTAGCTAATTACACGTATAGTATCAACAAGTGTCCCATAGGGAAAGGAGGTCGCAGTGAAGAGATATCGTATTCCCCGGGTGGCTCATTGTAGCGATGGTTGCCCTCTTTGGTCATGAGCAGGACATAAAAAGGCTCATTGATGAATAGCTGGTGAGCCGGCACTTATCCTTCAGTGGAAGGTGCCGGCTCTTGCTTTTTATTGGCCCAATAGAACCGATAGTATTTATCGGCGATATCACTCAGATCCAAGCCGTCGACCACGTCACTGACCGGAGTTTTTCAAATGGGGATGGTCTTCACCTGCAACGGGCTGAGAACACGAATGAATCACTCCGCGTTAGTGTAGCAACACTTGTTCGATTTCGTTTAAATCTAAAGAGGTGTCACAGCTTTTCCTGTACTCTGCTTCGTTCGGGATGCACCTGAAATGTGCACAGAAAGGGACACGTCCAACGGACATGCAGGATTTGTGCTTTCATTCTTCGATTGACTCCAGTAAAAGAGGGCAGGGTCGAAGCATTGCCGGGTTGATGTCGGTGCGGACAAGGCCCAATTGAAAATTACCGGATGACATCTTGCGAGTGTCCCATCATGTTCATTAGCCAATGATATACCTGTGCAAGAAGTTTCAGGCCAATACCAGCCACAGCAGCGTAGCCGGAGCATCCAGGTGGCTCATGGTTCTCGCAGGTCTCGTTGTCCTTACTTCCCAGGTCTCCCTGAGCGGCGAACTACGGATAACGCCGGATGATAATCCCAATACCACGCGGGAACATCCTTCAGTCAAGCGCACGGAAGCACCGTGGCCCATGTCCGAACCACAGGATTCCATGCTGGAGCCTGGGGGGAACGGCCCTTCCCGGTCCACTAAGGAACCGGATGTTGCCTCCCTCATCCAACGGAGAATTGCCGGAAAGAGACTCGTGGATCGGGATGTGGATGAAGAAGAACGATTCATGAGAGAGGCAGTGCAAATCATCGATCGGGACACGGCCATGAATTGGATGGCTGCCTTTATATCCTCTAAACCTCTGAACTGTCCTCAGAAGGAACAAGCTCAGTGGATTGAAGCCATTATAAGCGCGGTTGAAAGAAATGGTCTGCCCGTATCCAAGGAAATGTTGGCCCTGGTTGCAACGATAATCTCAATAGAATCGGGTTTCCGGGTCGATCCGCAGGCGGTAGATCCATCCAGGGGGGAGGACATTTTTAAACTGCTCGAACGGGCTGAGACGGATCTCCACGCCAAATTCGGAAGGGTAATGTCGATACCGCCTCTTCCCCAGCTCTATCGTTCTTATAGGGACAAGTATTATCCAAGGTTGCTGGAATGCCAAACCGAAGGCCAGATCGAGGTGGTCGCACAGAGCATGGCGGACGACCTGCAACGGGATATTGCCTTGCTGCCACGGTTTCTGAGGTCTATAATTGCCGGAAACATCGACAAGCTCGTCAATGTAGTAAGAACCAAGGGCTCCATGCAACTCAACTTTCCCCGAGCTAGACAGGTCATGAAGGAACGCGGTGAAACATTTACCGATAAGGATCTTACCGATTACATATACACCATTCATGGAGGGGTCGATGTGGGCGTGGCAGCTCTGAAGCCCATGTTCGTTCAGTACGCCGCTCGGTACGCCGTTCCAGCGAACCTGTCCTGGCTTTTCTTCATAGGAATGGACTATAACTACGGGCCATTTTCCAGCCGAAACATGATGGAACAGATCAGAATCAGAGATCTATCGGGCCGCACAATAGCCATCGACGGAGATTTCATGCACTATGACGACAAGGCGAGGCCTGAACCCCGGGATTCTGAGACCTTGCAGGCCGTGATGTCAATGTTGCCCTCTGTGCCAAAGTCTGCCATTGTGGACGCGTTTCTTCTGGAAAAGGATCCTCATTACATTTACACCGAAGTACATGAAATGATTGTGACCGCGCATAGAGACAAGTTCGGTGAAACTCCATTTGCAGTGATCGGCGAGTTGTGGATGGGCGAGAACGCCAAGATAAAACATGGGACGACTTGGAAGACACAGTCATACCTCAACAAACTCGATCGCTATCTGAATTCAGTGCCCTGGGATCTGTGAGCAGACGGTTGTCGCGAAAAAACCTTGGATGGCCCAACATGAGGAAAATCTTGACATTATATAACTTTTGGGCGAAAATCCATTCATGGATACTCCAAGGGCATGGCGCTGCGTTCCATGTGTATCATGACCCAGCCGGAAACCGAGTCTAATCAGTGCAAAGCGTCATCCATCCTGTCTTTCGTCGTCCTGCTTGGGAAAGATGAAGCTGGATATGGCGACCCGGATCAGACGGAGGGATTATGGGAAGGAAGATAGTTCTGATAGGTGTTGGCCTTTTTCTCATGTCAATGCCTCTGCCTGGCCGGGCAGACCGTGACGACGTGGCTAAATCGTCCAACTGGTCCAGGATGGTGCATGAAGAGAATTCCGTCATCGCGAGCGTGCTGTACATTCCCTATATATTTTTACAGCTTCCTTTCAGAATCATCGACGGTATATTCAATCCAAAGCCTGCAAGCCGTGCAACTGTACCGCCTCCAGCCCATAGAGCCGATGAGTGAGTGATACCGAATCACTTTCGCAACATTCAGAATGACGAACCGCCAGAAACTTCCAAAAAATAATTAAGGGCTGTTGGTCAGGCGGCCAACAGGGGTAGTTCGTGAACTGCCCGAAATCAGGGGGCTTCTCAAAGCACCCCCTGGTGCGCAAATCCTAATTTTCACGATTTCGTGACGGCCTCGCTAGGCCAATCATCTCCACAGCCTTGCCTTTCCATGCTTACAACGCGAAAGTGGCAATTATGTTGACACTGGCCATATATCCAGCAGGGCACGGAACCCCCGAGAAAAAAAAGCCGGGCTCGTATCAAGACCCGGCTGCTGAAAGAGGTAAAGGAGTGTTGAAGTTCCGTTTATTGATGTTTGACTTCAACATTCGTATCTAAATTACCAGAAATAAGGTGATTAGTCAATCATTTTATTCAGACATTAAGACCGCGTCAAAGACTTTCGGTTCACCCCGTTGACTGTCTCTTTCCTAGAATTCTAAATCGTTGGTCAGCAATTCCGTCTGGTTTGCTATAAATTCGTGCCCTGTCTCGCCCATTGCTCCTCGCAATGACACCGGCACGGAGAGGTCGTGGCTACCGCATTGGGGAGCATAGCGAATCCTGTCAGAAATCCCGGTAATTACCATAATCGCAGCAAAGCGTAACGGCGGTGGTCATTTCACTGATTTCGCTGTCTTTCCGAGTTTTCGATACCCCAATAGCCAACCCAAGGCTACGACGTTTAGAACTAGGCTTCCCAATTCCAGAATTTTTGTGAGGCCGGAATCGAGAAATCCGTCTTGCGCCAGGCGAAGTACGTGAAACAACAACAGTGGAGTATCCACGAAGAGAAAAACTATGGCAGGGACAACTACCCGGGTCTTTTCATGCCAGAGGGCCAATCCAAGGAGAAGGGCCGGTATAAAGGCGAGGCCAAAATATACTATCTCGGCCACAGCTTCCGGAGGGTGCGGCGCCGGTTCGACTCCGAGCATATAGAGATAGCACACATACAAGAAACTTTTCAAATAAAACCACAAACCTACGAACCAGAAAACAAGTGGAAATTCAGCGTCAAAACGCCGCTGAGGAAACCACTCGAAAGGCCACACGTGTTTACGTGTAATTCTCATTAGTTATTTCCATTTCCATCCTTCAGGTAAAGGGGAAATCCCTCGCACAGTTCCTTTACACGATCCCGGATTCCGGCGAGCAACTGTTCATTTGGCGAATTGGTCAAGACTTTTGCAATGAGTGACGCGATCAGGCGCATTTCAGTAGGCCCCATGGAGCGGGTAGTCACGGCCGGTGTCCCAATGCGGATTCCAGACGCCTTACTCGGCGGAAGCGGATCGAATGGTATCGCGTTCTTATTGACCGTTATCCCTGCCAGTTCAAGGCGTTCCTGGGCGTCCAATCCTGTGATGCCCTGGTCTGAGAGATCCATGAGAATGAGATGATTGTCCGTGCCGCCGGAAATCAGATTGAACCCTTCCTCCAACAACGCATCTGCCAACACCTTTGCGTTGTGAACAACTCGTTTCTGGTATTCACGGAACTCTTCAGTGGAGGCCTCACCGAGCGCGACAGCCTTGGCGGCTATCACGTGCATCAATGGTCCTCCTTGCATACCCGGGAATATGCATGAATCAAGAGCCCTGGCATACTCCTTTCGGCACAGGACCATCCCGCCCCTTGGTCCACGCAATGTCTTGTGCGTGGTGGTGGTAATGAAATCGGCATGTGGAACGGGAGAGGGATGTACGTCGGCAACGATGAGGCCGGCTATGTGGGCTATGTCGGCCATGAGCACGGCGCCCACCTCACGGGAGATTTCGCCAAAAATCTCATAATCGATTATCCGTGGATACGCACTAGCTCCAGCTATAATCATTCTCGGTGTATGTTTTTTTGCTATGTCTCGAAGCTGGTCGTAATCGATCCTGTGATCTTGATGCCGCACAGCGTACGGAATGACATGGTAAATTTTCCCCGAGAAATTTTTTGGATGCCCCATGGACAGATGCCCGCCGTGCGCGAGATCCATGCCGAGGTACGTGTCGCCGGGATTCATTACCGAGAAATAGACAGCCATATTGGCTTGGGTGCCTGAATGAGGTTGAACATTGGCATGCTCTGCGCCGAACAAGTCCATGGCTCTACGACGGGCCAAGTCTTCAACCGCATCAACGTGAACACAGCCGCCATAGTATCTCTTGCCGGGGTAACCCTCGGCATACTTGTTCGTAAGAATGCTTCCCTGGGCCTCCATTACTGCCAGCGAGGTGAAATTCTCAGATGCGATAAGCTCGAGGCGGTTTTCCTGGCGCTCCTTCTCATCAGCTATGATTCTGAATACTTCGTGATCGGTCTGCTCAAGCGGGCTCATAGCTTTCCTTTGTAATGGTGCAAGATGCCCAGTGCAGGATCTTGCTTTCCCCCGTGTCGGATGAACCTTTGGAGGTATCTGAAATCCCTAATCGGATGCCGCTGCGGCCACTCCAATTGTTGTGTGTCGAAACCAGATCTTAATCCCACGGCAAATGATAATGGCAATGTTACATTGCAGGGTGGGAATTTCGACCATGTTTGGTTGCTTAATGCGGTCCTTGTTTGATTCCTGGTTTCAGAATTCACGACCTGTCGATTATCTCGACACGTTTTGCATGGCGCCCACCTTCAAAAGGTGTATCAAGCCATGCCATCAATATTGCCAGTGCCAGATCCGTTCCGGTGATTCGACTCCCAATAACCAGTACATTTGAATCGTTGTGGGCCCTACTTAGTCTGGCGTGGAGTTCCGTCGTGCAAAGGGCTGCGCGAATCCGTTTGAATCGATTGGCTGCCATTGACATCCCGAGCCCGGTTCCGCAAATCAGAATGCCCCTGAGAGCTTCTCCTCTCTGAATCCGTTTGCAAAGGTCTTGTGCAAAATCCGGGTAATCGCATGAAACAGGTTCGGTGCAACCAACATCCAGAACCTCGATGTGGTGTTTATGCAAATATCCCTTGAGAAGACTCTTGAGTTCAAATCCGGCATGATCGGATCCGATGAGAGTTTTTGACATAACTATTCTGCCATCTTGAACAACAGGCTTGCGTTTTGGCCTCCAAACCCAAAACTATTTGAAAGAGCATAGTCCACACGTCGATCCACAGTTTTGTGAGGGGTATAATTCAAATCGCACTCTGGATCCGGAATGTCAAGGTTGATGGTTGGCGGTATCTTGCCGGTTTTGATGGCCATGATGGTATAAATGGCCTCGACCGCTCCTGCTGCTCCTATCATGTGGCCGGTCATGGATTTGGTCGAACTGATCGACACATCGTTGGCCGAGGAACCGAACAGTCTTTTTATTGCCACGGTCTCCGTCTTGTCATTCAGTTCTGTGGACGTGCCGTGGGCATTGAGATAGCCGACCATGGAGGGCTCAATACCCGCGTACTCCAACGCTTTCAGCATGGCACGGTACGCGCCTTCCCCGTCCGGATCCGGCATTACGGGATGGAAAGCGTCTTCAGTGGCGCCGTACCCCACGACTTCGGCGTGAATATTGGCGCCCCTTCTTTGGGCATGTTCCAATGACTCCAGAACGAGCATGCCCGCGCCCTCGGAGAGCACAAATCCATCTCGCAGGGCATCGAACGGTCTTGAAGCTCGTTGGGGTTCATCATTTCGCGTTGATAGTGCTCGGAGTGCATTAAAGCTTGACACAGACAAAGGCGTGATGACCGCCTCCGAACCACCTGCCAGCATGGTGTCCGCAAGTCCTTCAGCGATCAACCTGTAAGCTTCTCCGATGGCAGAAGTTCCAGACGCGCACGCATTGACCAGCCCGAAATTGTGACCCCTGAACCCGTATTTTATGGCAAGCATTCCCGAACAAATATTGATGACGGTCATAATTATCATAAGCGGGGGCATGCGTCTCGGGCCCTTTTTTTGCAAAATGTCCATTCCTTTTTCCAGCGACTCCACGCCACCCATACCGGATCCCACTATGACTCCGACGCCATACGGATTCTCCGGTGGATATTTCACACCACTGTCATCAATTGCTTCAGCCGCGGCAACAAGGGCGAATTGCTGATGACGGTCCAAGCGGCGGTATTCTTTTGGAGAAATGTGCCCGCCAGGGTCAAAATTTTGCCCTACCTCACCCGCTATGCGAGTGTGGAAACCAGAAGCGTCGAAAAGAGAGATGGTCCGTATACCGGATCTACCGCCGGTGATCGCCTCCCAGTTGGCAGCTACCCCCGTCCCGAGACATGTGAGCATGCCCATTCCAGTAACTACAACCCGCTTTCGCACGATATCCTCCTGAAACCAATAGTTGTTCAGTAGGCGATCTTTGGTTAAGCGCCTTTCTGGTGCTCCTTGATGAAATCGGCAACATCTTGAACCGTTTGAATCTTCTCAACTTCCTCGTCGGTAATCTCCATGTCGAACTCGTCTTCAAGAAGAGCGATCATGTCGTAAATATCGAGAGATTCGGCTCCCAGATCCTCCACGATCTTCGAATTCATTTGGATGTTTTCCTTGTTGACGTCGACAAGCACTTCGGTAATGAGATCTACGACTCTTTGTTCAAGCGCATCCATAAGGGTCTCCTCCCCGAGGTATTTCATCGTACGCGTCTGTTGGAAATTGCCGGAGTTCGCTCTGGCTGTACCGGAATTTCTTTGCCCTCAAGAGCACTAAGACGCCCATTTCTTACATGTAAAGCCCGCCGTTAACCCGTATCACCTGGCCCGTGATGTAATCCGACATCCCTGAGCACAGGAAAAGCACTGCAGCCGCCACATCTTCCGGTTGACCCATCCTGCCTAAAGGAACATGGTTCCGGATGATCTCCAATTGAGTTTCCTTGAGTCTCTCGGTCATGCCGCCACTGATGATCCCGGGCGAGACTGAGTTTACCAGTATGTTTCTTGGAGCCAACTCCCTTGCTAAGGCCTTTGTTAGGCCTATTAATCCGGCTTTTGCCGCGCAATAGTTTGCCTGGCCCGGGTTTCCCGCCTCTCCTGCAGTAGAGGATATATTGACTATCCTCCCATGTCTCTTGCGAATCATGATTTTTGCCACGGCCCGGCTCAAGTTGAACGCGCCGGTAAGATTTGTGGACAGGACATCATTCCAGTCGGCGTCTTTCATTCGACCAACGAGCCCGTCGCTGCAAACGCCCGCATTGTTAACAAGGATGTCTATTGCCGACCTTTCGCTAATTATGTCGGCTATGGCGATTTCAACAGCCTTGGTGTCACTTACGTCAAAAGGCTCTAGTTTTCCCTGGCCTCCATCAAGCCTGATGGCCTCAAGTGTGTCCTGTGCAGCTTCAGAACCTGCACGATAGTTTATTGCGACGAAAGCGCCGGCCTGAGCCAAAGCAACGGAAATAACTTTGCCGATACCTCGGGACCCGCCAGTGACCAGGGCCGTTTTGCCAGTCAGGAATTTCTGAGTCCACAGATCGTAATTCATGCCGCCAAAGCATCCTCTGCACTACGCAGGCTTTTCAGATCGGAAATATTGATTGCTGCAGCCTGCCGATCGATTCTGCGCAATAGACCGGACAGAACCTTGCCTGGGCCAATCTCGATGAAGGTTCTGGCGCCAGTCTTTACCATGGTTTTGACACAATCATCCCAGAGGACAGGTCGAACCACTTGCTCGATCAGCCGACTCCTGACTTCCGTAACCTCTGGTGGGTAAAACTGAGCGTCCAGGTTTGCCACAACGGGGTAATTGGGCCGGCCGACAGTAATATCCATAAGTGTTTGGCCAAGGGTCTCGAGTGCGGGTTCCATGAGCGATGTGTGGAACGCGGACGAAACATTGAGAATCACCGTTTTAACACGCTTTTCCTTACCTGCCGCCTCAACAGCCCTGTCGACTGCGGTCTTATGACCTGAAATCACAATCTGATCCGGGGCATTAAAATTTGCAACTTCCAACACATCGTTTTTTCTGTGCATTTCCACGAGTTCCAGCGCCCGTTCCCGCGTAATTCCGACGAGAGCGGCCATTCCGCATGTGGAAGCAGGCTGAGCTTCCTCCATGCCTTTGGCCCTGACCTGGACAAGCCGCAGGGCAGTTTCAAAGTCAAATACTCCGGCAGCGTAAAGTGCTGAATACTCTCCCAAGGAATGACCAGCGGCGGCGACTGGAGACACGGGGCACTTACAAAGCAGTTCTTCGTAAAGGGCTACGGAATGAACAAAAATTGCCGGTTGTGTATAGCGTGTCCGATCCAGATCACCAGGGGGCTCCCCCGCCATTATCTTACTCAAGGAATATCCGAGACATTCTTCGGCTCGCTCGACAATGTCTCTCGCTTTGGATTTTGCCGCCATGAGATCCGAGGCCATTCCCAGAAACTGAGAACCTTGGCCTGGAAACATCAAAGCAATTGAATCAGGCTTTTGCCTGCCGGCACACTGATTCGTCATGCTACTTCAGCTCAAGACTCTGCTGCGATCACGGATCTACCCTTGTAGAATCCGCACCCAGGGCATATTCTATGGGGGAGCGTAAGTTCAGAGCACTGAGGGCACTCGGTCAAATTCACCGGTGTAAGTTTCTTATGGGTCCGTCGTTTGTCCCGTCTGGTGCGAGAAACCCGTTTTTTTGGTACTGGCATTGTTAAGCTCTTTTCCTGTCATTTTATATCCATTCAGGACTGTGCAGGTGGTCACTCCCTACAAATGGGGGGGGGCGCGTTCAGCCAAGCCTCACGTGATCTTCAGTTCCCTGTCACGCTGTTTGTCCCGACCGAAGCCGATTCTGTTCGGCCGTTCAACATACCGTTAGAGTACCAACAGACACAGACATTCGTTTACATGAATTGTCATGCTACTTGCAACTGCATTTAGAAAAATCTCTGAATAAAGCCGACAAGTTCATTGCGCCCAAGACTACCAAACCATTCCACAAGAAAAGTCGGTATGTCCGAGGTCCGACGGCGTCACTTTTTGACGAGGTTCGTCAGTTGTTCCCACCTGGGGTCCACAGAGACTTCCAGCGGACAATCACAATCATCGGAACCCCTTAGAGCGCCGCAACGGGGACAAAGTCCCGGACAGTCCTCTCGGCAGAGAGGTTTCATGGGAACTTCCAGCAAGAGTTCCTGCACAATGATTTCTCCGAGGTCTATTTCAGATCCAACAACAATCTCACTGTCTTGGGAATCCCAGGCGTCCTTGTCTGTTGTGCCATCAAAATCTACTTGACGGACAAGAAAGTTCAAGTCCAGATCCTTGTCAATATCGAATGTGGCAAGGCATCGTGAGCACTGCAAATTCAGAGTTGTCCGAATACTCCCGTTCAAAACTATCCCGTCAGTGGTCTGAAGCAACTGAATGTCTCCGTGTATGAGTGGGTCGATCTTGACCCCGGACACCGCAGGAAACTTTTCCATGATTTGAGAGAGAACATCTTCTTGACCTGAGAAAGAAAATCGCAGACCGTCTTTGGGTATATTGTCCACACGGACTTTCATGAGACTTCTGCCGGTTCCTCAACAAAAAATAATCTATCATAATACTTTCGTTCCTGGACCTGAGTCAAGAGAAAAAAGGCGGCCGGGATTTTGCGATGTCCAAACAAACAGTAACCAAAATAACTTTATAAAACGATGTGATATGATGTATACATATAAAAGTTACCATATATTGACATTAACATCTTAGTATGACATTCTATGCTAGTATAATCGCTTCACGAGGACTGTCTCCAAATGAACTCGTGTTCTCTCAAAATCATTCCTGCTTGCGTGATCGCGGTGTTAGGGATTATAGACTCAGCCTCATCCCAAATGCTGAACCCTTATGAACCCCGTAATGCAACTGCTGCAGAACCTGGGCATCCATACTGTCTCTTGCAGCCTGCGGCAGTACGGGCAGATTACGCATGCCCTAATCTTGTGTGTACTCAGGTTCCTCCAGATAGTATTGTCCCATTGTCAGCTATTTCTCGAAGGCTCAGAGGCTCTAACGAATTACCGTTGCAGATTCCCCCAATTGATGTCTTTCCCACTCCCTTCAAATGGTAGGTTTCACAGTGCATACTTTTCGGCAGTCACTCACGAGTCTCCCGCCTCTTTATTCAGAGGGTCGTGTGCGGCGAGCCATTCAAGAATAGAAGGAAACACTTCCTGTTCGGCTCTCATCCCAACCAAGAGATCTACGTGGCCGTAGTCCTCAACGGTTCCTGAAGTCTTTCCCAACACATTGTACAATCTTTCGCCGGAGTCTTTGCCTGGAACACAGGCGGCCGATACTGAGTCAGGGGGAGCCATTGCGTCCTTGGCCCCTGCAATGAGGAAAATGGGGACGCTCGATTGGGAAATGTTCTTGAGATAAGGCCTTCCGTTTTCATGAGCCAAAACCCCGGTATCGACAAAACGTCCGAAATCGAGCCACAATTTCCAGGAAGTTATCAATTCGGAACCCAACGCAACGATTCTTCTTGCTACATCCGGTGCAATATTAGGGGGATAGAAAAGTCCCAATAGGCAAGCCGGCACACGGTCGGCTATAGGCACTACCAGACGGCCGTTAAAAGGCATGGGAGGGATAGGCATCAACCTGAGAGCAAATCTCATCCTGGAAAGAATTATAATGGCTTTCATAGTGGTCTTTGAAAAATCTGTGGGAGCCCCCAGGGTTATCGCGGAACAGATAGCTGGACACTTGTGTTCGGATAGATACGCGTGAATGAGCATCCCCCCCATACTGTGGCCGACCCAGTGAATTGTCCCGGCGCCGGTGCGATTTATGACATGGCTGATAATTGCAGGAACGTCGTAATGCAGATGATCGTCAAAAGTCCACGAGTACGGAACATCCGCGAGAAAAATTCCCGGGCGGTCGCTCATGCCCGAACCTCTCAGTTCTGCGACCCAAACATCTCTGCCTCTCTTGCTCAGAAACCGTGCCAACGAAGGAGAGCCTGGAGCATCAAAGATGTAACGGTTGGCCCCTAACCCGTGGCACAGCACGACCGGGATCTCATCTGTGGATCTTCCCTGAGGTCGGTAGTGATGTATGGCCAATCGCCAGCCGTCATCGGTCCTAAAGTAGGAGGTTTCGTCTTGGTCGGTTGAACCGGAATAGAACCAACCCCAGAAATACCCATTAATTATGACCGCCACACATAAGAAAAGGACGGTGAATACGGCTGTCAATATTTCCTGTAGCATATTGCCTCCGCCCAGTTGTGCTCGATCCTCTGTCTTGTCAAACCTGACAGACAGGCCACGGTCAGTCAACCGTTGGCTGGTTTGTTTGTAATGCCGGAATGTCGGACTGGATTTCTTGGCTCAACTTCCAATGACGACATTCCTTATTCGTTGCCGGAGAAAGCGGAGGTGGGGTGTCATTACGAGGAGCCATAGGCTACGACTTGATCTCAAGATGCGAGTCCGTCCACAATCCTTGCAAACCAGGTCAGCAACAGGCCGCCTACAATTGTCCAAGTGACCAGATCCAGGCGCTCGTCAATCTTATTCCATAGAACCTGAGAACTTCCCACTTCATAATACTTGATCATGCGGTACGGGATTTGGAAAATGCAAATTACGAACAGAACTGGACCCATGGGATTGAAGAAAACGGCTCTTTTGAGTTCGATCCGCGCCGTTGCGGCAAAACTTCGCATGAGACCACATCCTGGGCACGAGATCCCTATAATTCTTCTCAGTATACAAACCTCAGGAATACAAGTCTGACTTTGACTGAACGTACTGCAGAAACGAAGATCGCCATTTTCTGAGACTGTCAGAGCATAGGAACCGGCAATTGCTGCTGCACAGCCAGCCATTATAACCCAATGTTCCCAATGGCTTTTGTTTGCGTGGTTTAGGGCCATGGAGACAGGATAGATTCATTGGGCAGATTGTCAAGTATGAGCATTATGTCTCGTATGGAACTGTCAGCCGAATACAGTGGTCGGAACATGACGATATCGATAGATATTTTGTCAAAATTCTTGACAATTGCCGTATCCTCTGCTACTTCCACCGGAATTGGTGACAGCGGCGCGTCCGCCGCAGCTTACTTCACTGGAGTTCATTATGCCATTGGCCTGCAGGAGTTGGCTCCATCGATTCTCGGTGTTGTCCATGCTTCTTGTTCTGGCTGGGTCCCACGCATTCGGCGACGACTGCAAGGGAATACCCAATATACTAGTTCTTTTCGATGCTTCCGGTTTCATGAAGGAGCGCGACCGTTACCAGTTTCTTTTGAAGCAAATGGATTTTTTCGAGAAAGCCATGCCGATAACTGCGGATGGTTTCTTTAACGTGGGCTTGCGCCACTACGGGTTAAAAGTTGGAATGGGTTGCGACAATACCGAAAGCGTTCTGGCAATTCAGCCATGGGATCCTCAGAGATTCCTGAATGCTTTTCCCCGCACGGTTTCTTACGGCGTAAGTTCATTGTCCGCAGGCCTCAGGGCGGCGGCCGACGAAGTCGCGGGCTTGTCGGGCAAGTCTGTGATCGTTCTCGTAGGAGGCGGGATAGAGTCCTGTAAGACGGATCCAATAAAAATTACAGAACAGATTAGCGCAAACAATCCTGACCTTGAAATTCACACATTTCAAATAGGCAATGCACAGGACGGAGCCTTTTTCCTGAAGGCCATAGCAGAAAAAGGTAGAGGCACTTATACGAACGCAGAGATGATAAATTCTCCCGCGGAGTGGCACGCTTGGATGAAAAGGTTTTTGGTGGTTCCTTGCGGGCGTTCTGTTCCACCGCCCGCCGCAACGACTGCCCAGCCTTCCAAACTCATGATTACTTTTGACCACAACAGTGTTTCTGTAAGATCAAAGGATCCGTCGGCGGATTCGGCGAACTTGACAGTAGTGGAAGCTGCCGCACGTAATTTGACCCAAGACCCTCTCGCCAAATTAGTGCTTCACGGATTCTCAGACGGAAAAGGGAATCGCGACTATAACTTCAAATTGTCTCGACAGAGAGCTGAGGCCGTGGCCGATTACTTGGTCAGGAACCTGGGCATTCCCGCCTCAAAGATCAAAATTGTGCCTCATGGCATGACCGGTTCGGACATGCAGGTGCCTGGTGGCCTTTCTGACAGAATTGGACGCAGGGTGGAGATTGAAATCCTCAGGTAAGAATTCTTTTTTCCCATTGTTTGCCCGCGCTACCCCGACCGAACGATAACGATAATTGCCCCATCCGCACAGCCACCGGTCCCCCACCATATTGAAGTGTTTTTCGCCCAGGTGTGGAATTGCCTTTCCGAATCCGGATAATATTAGTATCATAGATATTGTGATGTATCTCGGGCAGAAAACATTGGCATTAAGGATGCCTCGTCGAGTCTTTTGTTGGGTGCTTTTTTTCCCCGTAACTCTCCTTATGTTTCATATTGACACCCAGGCTGCGGATCTGCCGGACGTGCAGGCTGAGAATCTGCTCAGAGTCGGACGCACTCTAGTTGAAAAAAGACATTATCTGGAGGCTCTGGATCTTTTTGAGGAGGCCAGAGACTTTCTCGAGTCTACCGGCATAAAGAACACAGGGCTTTACCCAGACATTTTATTTGAACTGGCTCAAACAAAAATACGAGGTCGCCTTCATCAGAATTTCCCGGCCAATTACGTGAAGAGTGCTCTGGAAGATATACAATTCGCAAACAGGAGCAGGGAGAGGCTGGCGGACGTACTCCCGCAAAAGTTGGCAGAGGGTTATTATCTTGAGGGTTTTATACAGAAGAAATTTTTCATGCGGAACGATATCGCCACGAGTTGTTTTGTCAAAGCGGTCAAAATCGATCCAGGTTTCATTGCTGCGAAGCGAGAACTGAGCGAACTGGTAGCGGATGAAAAACCGAAATAGAGATCTGTGGTTAATTTCGAGGGAAGTCTGGGTGCTGGACAATGTTCATCCATTCTTGAGAGACGAAAGATATGTCAAAGAATGATTTAGCCAAGGAGGAAGCGCCGGAGCGGTTCGATCAGTATTTGGAGCAGCTACGGTCAATAGTTGAAAAGATGGAGCAGGGGGGGCTGGGTTTGGAAGACAGCCTCAGGCTCTTTGAACAGGGAATCGGATTGTCCCGGCGGTTGTTCGGTATTTTGAATCGCGCAGAGGGCCAAGTAGAAGAACTGCTTGCCACAATGGAAAGAATCCCTTTCAATAAAGAAGACGACTAAGGTAATGAGAAAGTGAGCTTACTTTCATATCTTTCGGCTCGGCGTGAATTAGTCGATAAGGCCCTTGACGACATGCTTCCGAGGGTAGATAATGAGTTTTCTTTGTTGTGTCAGGCTATGAGATACAGCCTTTTTGCCGGGGGTAAACGGATCAGACCTATTCTGGCCATGGAGGCTGCCGAGGTTGTCGGATGTGACCACAAGACTGTGCTGCCCCTTGCGGTCGCGCTCGAATGCATTCACACTTATTCTCTTATTCACGATGATCTTCCGGCAATGGATGACGATGACTTGCGAAGAGGAAAACCTACTTTACACAAGGTCTTCGGTGAGGCGCTGGCAATTCTTGCCGGCGATGCTCTGCTAACCTTTGCGTTTGAAGTCATGTCGTCTCCGGTGACTGTCGGGTTTTACCGTCCCGAGAGGCTGTTGGCAGTCATTCATGAACTAGCCCTGGCGTCCGGCGCTGGGCGTCTCATCGGAGGTCAGTTCCTGGACATTTCAAGCGAGGGCAAACCGGTTGATGCTACAACCGTGGAATCCATCGTCGCGAACAAGACCGCTGCCTTGATCCGCTCATCTCTGACTTGCGGAGCGCTACTGGCTGGTGGATCCGCGGAAGAGATTAACATTCTTGGACGATATGGTGACAATCTCGGGGTAGTTTTTCAAGTCAAGGATGACCTCTTGGATCTTGAAGGAGATCGTACGGAATTGGGCAAGGCCGTGAAAAAAGATCAGCAAAGAGGGAAGGCCACGTTTCCAAGGCTTCTGGGAAGGCAGGGGGCTCGCGAGAAGATGCAAGCCCACATAAACATTGCGGTTGACGCCCTTCGTCCTTTGGGCGACAAATCTGCTGTGCTGGTCCAAATGGCTGTGTACATCGGCGAACGCGTTAATTGATTTTCGAGTTGTCGCATGAAAAATCTTTCGACCGGCAATAGACAAATGCCCATTCTAGAAACGATTGAGTCTCCTGAGGATCTGAAGAGTCTTCCTCTCGAATCTTTGAAAGACCTGGCGGCAGAGATCCGGGATCTCATCATCAACACCGTTTCTAAAAGGGGAGGGCACTTAGCTTCCAGCTTGGGGGTCGTCGAGCTGACTCTGGCTATTCTTAAGGTGTTTTCACCGCCCGATGACCGCATAGTCTTTGACGTAGGACATCAGGCATACGCTTACAAGATTCTTACAGGCCGGAGAGACGTTTTTGGGACTTTGCGTACAAAGGGAGGAATTTCAGGTTTTCCGAAGAGGACTGAAAGCGATTACGATATCTTCGATGTTGGACACGCCGGAAATGCCATCAGTGTCGCAGCCGGTTTAGCTCAGGCGCGTTGTTTCAGTGGAGGGAACCACAAGGTAATTGCCGTAGTGGGAGATGGTTCATTAACTTGTGGAGTATCATACGAGGGTTTGAATCAAGCCGGGGCTGCCGAAAAAGATCTCATCATAATACTCAATGACAACGAGATGTCCATCTCTCCGAATGTGGGAGCCATTGCGGCTTACCTTAACCGGATCATGACCGGTCAGCTTGTCACTCGTTTCCGTGAAGACGTAAAGAACATTCTGAAGAATGTCCCCGGTATTATGGGCCGTTCCATGTACGCATTGGCCAAGCAGTTTGAGGATGCCATGAAGGGGTTCATAACTCCAGGTCGGTTGTTTGAGGATCTGGGGTTTAACTACGTAGGCCCTATAGATGGTCACCAAATCAAACATCTAATTGATACCTTCAACAATATCAAGCGGTTTCGGAAACCGGTACTCGTTCATACGATCACGTGTAAGGGAAAAGGATATTGTTGGGCAGAGGAGAATCCTAGTCGCTTTCACGGTGTAGGACCCTTTGAGATCGAGTCTGGAAAAGGGGAGGTTGTTGAAGGTCCTCCAACATATACGACGGTTTTCGGAAGGACCCTTGTTCGTTTGGCCATCAAGGATGCCCGAATAGTCGCTATTACGGCAGCAATGGAGTACGGAACGGGCTTGGCCGAGTTCGCTCGCCTATTCCCAAATCGTTTTTTCGACGTGGGCATAGCAGAACAGCATGGAGTGATCTTTGCCGCCGGTTTAGCGAGGGAAGGATTCAAACCGGTGGTGGCTATTTACTCTACATTCATGCAGCGTGGGTATGACCACCTCATACATGATGTATGCATGCAGAACCTACCTGTCGTATTTGCCATGGACAGGGCTGGTATTGTGGGAGAGGATGGCCCTACGCATCACGGCGTGTTCGATATAGCTTTTGCAAGAAATATCCCTGGTTTTACAGTTATGGCTCCATCAGACGAAGAAGAACTCGCTGACATGCTGTCAACTGCGTTGACTTTGGATGGCCCGTGCGCAATTCGTTACCCCAGAGCACAGGGAGTGGGCGTCCAGTTGAAAAAGGAGGCGACGGTTCTTCCCCATGGTAAAGGTAGACTGCTGGTGGATGGCCACGACCTTCTCATAGCTGCCATCGGGTCAATGGTTGTTCGTTCAGTAGAGGCTGCTCGAATTCTCGCTGAGGAAGGTATATCGATTGCAGTCTTGGACGCCCGTTTTGTGAAGCCCTTGGACGCCGATCTCATCCTCTCGAAAGCTTCTCAAGTGGGCCGGGTGGTGACAGTTGAAGAAGGAATTCTGGCAGGTGGTTTTGGCAGCGCAGTTCTCGAGCTTCTTAGCGATCATGGGCTTGAAGCAGTGAAGGTTTGCAGAGTAGGCATTCCCGACGCCTTCGTTGGGCACGGGACTAGGGAGGAACTCCTGGTAGACCTGGGCCTTACCGGACATGGCATTGCCGATAGGTGCCGCAGCATGGTCAATGGGCTCGCAGGGTCGAAGCCTCTTCGCGTCTCACACGTTGGAAGTCATCCCCATTGATTTCAGTTGCCACAATTTTTTTTGTACATTAGTTTCTGGATTCATATACTTTGTGCTGAAGGAATGAGCCCCATGTTTCTGACCAGGGTTTCTTTTGCAGTCAGGTTTGTCTGTCGGACGACATTTACTGTCTTGCCCTGCCACTGGGATCCTGGGCACCAACAGGCTCTCAAGGCAGTACTGTCTCTCAGGTCTCTTCAGGGCAGCTATTACGGCTGCCTTTCTTGATTAGTGTTCAGGGTTTTGCCTATGAATGACCAGAGCATAGATCGGGTTCCACCATTAGAATCGACCAGTAGTCTCGCTCCAGTCTCCGACGAGACGGGTGAAAGTCCAGCGACTTCCCTGGATCCCGCCAAGATGTTTCTCCTCTATAATGCGGCCAAGGCTCTGGCATCCACGACAGATTTGGACCAGTTATTGAATGTCGTAGTGGGAGAAGTCCAGACTGTACTGAATTGTGAGGGGGCAGGGGTACTCTTGCACGACACGGAAAAAGATGACTTCTATTGGCGAATCGTCCAGGACAAAGGGAGTTTTCTCTCTTCGGCTCGAGAGGAAATCCGCATACCGAAAGACAAGGGGGTTTGCGGATGGGTCTTCAGCACAGGTAAACCCGCACTGGTCCACGATGCTGCAAACGACCCCAGACTCCACAGACCAGTTGAGACCAAGTCCGGGTTTACAACGAGAAACATGGTGTGCGTCCCGCTCCAGACGAGAGAAAAGCGATTAGGAGCGCTGTATGCGCTTAACAAGGCGGGCTCGTTCAATGGCGAAGACGTGGAAATCATGGTAGCCCTATCCGGCAACGTAGCGCTCGCCCTGGAAAATGCTTCTTATTTTGAACGGTTGGTGTCTTCCCATAAAGAACTTGAACGCCTAATCAGAGTAAAAAACAAGGTTCTGAACCACTTGTCTCATGAACTTAAAACGCCATTGGCAATTATCGAAGCATCCCTCAGAATTCTGGAACGACGGCTCGAAAGCGACGGCCTTGCTCTAGAAAAGTTCCCATTCGAAAGAATATTGAGGAACGTGGAAAGACTTAAGACAGTTGAAAAACAAGTGGCTGACATAATAGAAAACAAACAGTATTCCGAACACGAAATAATATTTCGTTTTTTGGATTACTTGGAGGATTTGATAGAAATTAAGGAAGAGGAGGAGCCACGGATACGTGAAGCTATGGAAGCCCTTCAACACAAAATCGTTGAACTATTTCCTGCTGAGATAGAGGAGACAGCGAAGACTGTTATCGAGTATGTTTTCAACGAGATTGAATCACAAGTCAATGCTATGAAAGAGGATAGAATCCTGAATATTGAATTTGTGCCTCCCGAACCGGCCATTATCAAGATTCAGCCCCAGATAGTTTTGTCAGTCATTGGAGGGCTTGTCCGAAACGCCGTTGAGAACACACCGGATCATGGGAAAATAGTCATCACCGGAGAGAACTCCCAGACAGGATACTCGATTGTGGTTAAGGATTTTGGAGTGGGAATTCCAGAAAGCGAGCAGGCCAATGTCTTCGAGGGATTCTGTCCTGTGCAGGAAACGGATCTCTACAGTTCAGGGCGGCGCTACGAGTTTAATGCAGGAGGCACAGGAACGGATCTACTGAGAATAAAGGTGTTTTCGAAGCGGTTTGGGTTCAAGGTGAGCTTCATGAGCGCAAGGTGTTCGTGCATTCCCTCGACACGGGACCTTTGCCCAGGCGACATAACCAAGTGTGCATGCTGTGATGAGATTGAGGACTGTTGCGACAATGGGGGTACTCAGTTCGTCGTTGAGTTTCCACAGGACCTAATAGAACAACCCGATGAGCATGGAGATAAACAAGAAGAGGCGTCGCGAAATTCAATCCACCAAACTTTATCATACACTCTTCCAGTATCTTAATTAGCCACTACGGCTATGCTATTGGTGTCGGCAAGTCACTGTTCTTCCAAGAGTTCCCTGATCGCCTGGAGGAATTCAGACATCTGAAAAGGCTTGGTGAAAACTCTATGAGCACCGAAGCGTTCAGCAAGTTTCAGATATGCGAATGGACCTACTTTGGCCCCGCCCGAGATTGCGATGATTTTGGCGTGTGGAGATTCCTTTCTAATATCCATAATGGTTTCCAGGCCTTCTTTCTCTGGCATAAGGATATCAGTGATTATAAGGTCGACAGCGTGTGCGCGAAAGAGTTGTAGACCAACGTTGCCGTCTTGGGCTTGAAGGACCTGGTAACCGGCATGTTCGAGCACGTCTCTTAACATAACACGAACCTGATCATCGTCATCAATAACGAGAATCCGCTTCATGGGCCCTAACTCCTTTTCCAGAGCATCCTTCGGGAGATAATTTCTCTCCTGGGAAATCAATAGAATGACGGTAAGTGTCCTCTTTCAGCGGAACAGCGTGAAGGTAATCGGCAATCGGAATGCCAATAAAGGCAAGGTCCTGATGGTTGATTCTTGCTGGAACCGATTGACGCTTTTCCTCTTCCGAAAGGTCCAACTCTCCACTTTCGCTCGGTAGGATTATTCTGAAAGGCAAACCTGTTTGCTGATGCACCCTCTCGGGAATTCCAAAGCCATAGTTTAAATGACCGGTTCCGGCGATCACTATGACTACCCTGTTCTCCCCTTTCGGAGAATTTAGAATGCGTGTTACAGCCCTTGCCATAGTAGCATCTCTGAATGACTGGGCCAAGACTATTCGGTCCAGACTCCTATCTTTGAAGGATTTATGAACCTGCAGTCTCAATCTCAAGAGTCTTTCGTACAATGGATTAATATTCCTCGCCTCCTCCTGCAGGCCGTAGTCCTCGCGATTGTCAACACTGTCCAAGCCTTCTTGGGCAACTTTCCTCACGAGACCATCCGGGGCGTTAAGTCCGAATATTGGTATGCCGAGGTCTCTCGCCTGCAGCAGAACCGATTTATAATCCTGCAAATTAGTCCAGTGGTCCTTTCCGAGTTCTTTAATCAGATCTCCAACGTCCTCTCTCCCGTGCTGCCATTTCTCAAGAAAGGGTTGCTGATTCTCAGAGAACATTTCCATGCCCAACGATAGCTCTATTTGCCTGTCCGTCAATTGGCGCAGAATCTGGGTCTGGATTTCGTGATGCCTCGGGATTGAGTGTATTTCGCCTAAGTAGATGATTTTCACCGTCGCGAGATCATCCAGCATCGTCTTAATTGAAATGGGCTCTCCAAAGAGGAGATCAATAATGAGAGGTTGACAGTCCCCCATCGCACGAATGTCTCCCAGTAACAGTAGTATCAATGGGAAAAAAGTTTTTGCGGCAAACTTCTTGGAAGGTAAAGACAGGGACATTACCAATAGTCTCCGTAACCAAAATTAATGTCAAAGTCTTGAAACTCTCCAGTAGGAATCTCTTCGTAGGTAGCTACACGGTCCACCCGGCTGAAAGGAGAGCCTTTGTGGAACCATACCAGCATAGAATTCACATTCTCCGGATCACCCTCGACCAGGGCCTCTACCTTTCCATCACGCAGGTTCCTGACCCAGCCCGTCACGCCAAATTGTCTCGCGGCTGTTCTTGTGTAAGCGCGAAAAGAAACACCTTGAACCATGCCAGAGATGATGACCCGCCTCCGTATGGGCTTTGACATGGGGATCCTCCTACAAGATATTTAACAAAACCTCATCCGGCGACTTCCCTGGAGACCTGCAGACGCCGGGCCGACTAATTTTAACCCCTACAACCGGTCAGTTGTTCAAGACACCCGGGTCTTTCCCTTCGATGTATCAGCCTGCACCGATTTGCGTTCAAATAGTTAATTAGCGAAGACTTTCCGTACCTGCCTACACGTGTCCGAAACGAAGGTCGTCTTTTGATGTCCGTAGTGGAGGACCCATGCTGACCGGCTTCCTCATTTGAAAGCAAATCCGTGTCAGGGAGTAAGCTGTCAATTTTCAGATACCTGCTAATACCCGAAATTCTTCTTCGCTGAGGATTTGGACGCCTATTTTCAAAGCCTTGTCAAGCTTGGACCCTGGCTCAGCACCTGTTACAACGTAATCGGTTTTTGTTGTTACAGAAGCGCCAACCTTGCCGCCCGCAGCTTCGACAGCTAATTTAGCTTCTGTCCTTGGCATCGAGATGGTTCCTGTAAAAACCACCGTTTTTCCGCTCAATGGGGTTAATGAAGTCGATGAGACAGCCTCAAAACCAACAGGTCTTAGACCGGCGCCGCAAAGTCGCTCGATCATCACTCTATTTCGGGGTTCACCAAAAAAAGTCTCCACACTCTGGGCAACTTCCGGACCAATCCCGTAAATCTCTTGAAGTTGAGATGAATTTTTTTCCATAATCGTGTTAACATCACCGAAGGCCTGCATGAGAACACGAGCGACATACTCCCCAACCAGAGGAATTCCCAAGCTGTATAGAAATCTGTCTGCGGGAACGATTTTGGACCGCTCGATAGACTCTAGAATGTTGGAACCAGATCTTTCGGCCATCCTATTCAGAGATGCCAAAGTAGTCAGGTCAAGCGCATAGAGGTCTGATGGATCCTTGATCAGTCGCCGCTCCACCAGTTGTTCAATCAATTTTGTTCCTAATCCGTCTATGTCCATAGCGTTTCGAGACGCAAAATGCCGTATGGTCTCCTTCAGACGAGCCGGGCAGGAGGCGTTTACACAGCGCTTGACAACTTGTCCGTGAATTCTCACCGCATGTGAATTGCACACCGGGCACCTATCTGGAATTTGGTATGGACGACTATCTGCCGGGCGAAGGTGCGGCAGGACTCTCACCACCTCCGGAATCACATCCCCCGCCCTCTGTATCACCACCGTGTCGCCTTCTCTTATATCTTTCCGGTCAATCTCATCTTGATTGTGAAGTGTGGCTCGGCTCACTCGTACCCCCGCCACATTAACCGGTTCCATAATGGCCACCGGAGTCATACTCCCCGTCCGGCCAACACCGATTTCGATTCCAATAATCTTGGTGATGGCCTGAATCGGTTCAAATTTGAACGCTACCGCCCACCGAGGCGAACGCGTTTTTATGCCTAACAACTTTTGATGATTCATGGAATTGACTTTGACCACCGCCCCGTCAATCTCATAGGGCAGTTCTTGGCGAATCTCTCGGAGCGTATAGTAGTGTTTACGAACTGATTCTGTGCCGTAGCATACTCTGGTGTTGTCCAGGTTGGTAGGGAGTCCGAGGTGGTGCATGGCCTCGAGAAAGTCCATTTGGGTGGGCGGTACAGGGCCTTCGATACGCCCTGCGCTATGAGACAGAAACTTGAGTGGTCTTAATGCCGCCATCTTGGGGTCGAGTTGACGGATCGAACCAGCCGCAGCATTGCGAGGATTGGCAAAAGGTGGAAGCCCCAACTCGTCACGTTCTCGGTTCAATAAATCGAAATCGGACCTGTGCATGAAGATTTCTCCTCTCAACTCAATGAGAGGAACTCCGGAAAAAAAACCAGAAGAGCGAAGTCTTAGTGGAATCGCCTTGATGGTCCTAATGTTTGCGCTAACATCCTCACCAACGTACCCGTCTCCTCGGGTTGAACCGGATACCAGAATGCTGTCTCGGTAGACTAGTTCAATCGCGACACCATCCAGCTTTGGTTCTACTACATAAGAGACGACGCCGTCGATTCCTAATGCCTTCCTGACCCTGAGGTCAAAATCTGCGAGTTCGGCATCGTGAAAAATATTAGAAAGTGACAGCATAGGTACCGAGTGCTGACACTGGCCGAATTTCTCGAGTGGTTTCCCCCCAACTCGCTGAGTAGGAGAATCCGAACTAACCAGCTCCGGATGACGCTGCTCAAGTTCTTCAAGTCTCTTGAACAGAACGTCGTATTGGGCATCCGTAATCTCAGGACTGTCAAGGACATAATACAGATGATCGTGATGTCTTATCTGGTTCCTGAGGTCTTCGACATCTCTGGCAGCTTCCTGCCGTACTCGCTGGGTTGCAAAGAAAGATGGGTCCATGTCAACTATTTCTGTTGTTCAGGCTAGGCCCTCAGAGGCGCCTGGTCAATTTGAAAACGGTGAAACAAGTCCAATCTCGGTGCCGTTATTGATGACAAAAAGCTAAAGGATGGGTTATTCAGCGATACGAGATGGAACAGGAAATCCTCTCGGCGACAAGGCCTTGCTGATGATACGGCATCAAAAAGTTACAAGTTCCTGATTGGGAGGTGGGAAAAAGCAACCATGAAGATCGTCTCCTTAAAAATTAACAAGACAATCCCATAAGGAAGCATCTCAAACGTCAATCGGTGATCAAGCCGGCGGCCGGCAGTAGGCTACATCTAGTCCCACCACAGATGCCGCCTGACCACCGCCCGTGTACTTTGGACTAACTTTATTTCTTTTTTTCCCACTTTCCTGAGAAAACCGATCGAACCTCTTTACCCTTGTCATCCTTGAACAGGGCGGTTCCGTTGGTGACACCTATCGTGAAGTTGAAATCGGGAATCTCATTCCACCATTTGGCAACCAAGGCGCCGGCGCTTGTTTTCTGTTCAGCGATACGAGCTGCATGTTCGGCTCCTACCATCAGGCTGACGATCGTGGGGAAAGCCTCATTCGTAACTATAACCCTCACTTGATTCGTTTTTCCAGCCGGCACCCAAGAGTCCTCGTAAACCATTACGGTGTTAACGTCAAACCCTTCAAAATCTGCGGTAAACTGAAGCTCATCCAGCATGAGGGCTTCTTTGTTGGGATTCTTTATGTTGAAGATATAGGCAACATTAAGAGTGCTACTATAACCATAGGTTTCTTCTTTCCCAGGTTCTTGCTCACTCTTATATCCTATTCTTGGTTTTGCGTAGAAGGGCTGAATACTGGCCACATCCACCCTTTCCAGGGTTATGATGGGGGCTTCAGTTGCCAGCGCCGGGATTACGGTGAATCCTAAAACAACAAGGAATGCCGCGGTAATCGTTAAAGCCCTATGCATATTCCCTCCTTTGCCCATGTTCTAGGCATATTAGGTTAACCAACGTTTACGTCTCTTATAATGCTTTACATCGCGGAAACTTTTCCTGCCGCCCACATCGGTGAGTCCGAGATAGAAGTCCCGTATGTCAGGGTTTTCCTTTAGCTTTTCTGAGGAATCATCCATCACTACACGACCGTTTTCCATCACGAAGGCGTGGGGAGCCACCGTCAATGCCAGCTTTACATTCTGTTCGACGAGGAGAATCGGGATCTCTTCCTCCCGGTTCAGGCGATGAATAATCTCGAAAATCTCTTTGATCAGCAAGGGGGCTAATCCCATTGAGGGTTCATCGAGAAGCATCAACTTAGGCTGGGCCATCATAGCCCTGCCGATGACGCACATCTGCTGCTCTCCTCCGCTGACAAAACCGGCTATGACGTTTCTACGTTCCCTGAGTCTGGGAAAATAGTGATAGACCATGGCCAATCTTTCTTTCAGTCCGGAAGGTCTCAGATGGCCTCCAACTACAAGGTTTTCCTCCACCGTGAGGTGTTCAAAGACCCGTCTGCCCTCGATAATCTGAATGATACCCCTCTTGGAAATTTGCTCTGCAGGCAGCTTGTGTATGCGCTCACCCATGAACTCTATGCTGCCGTCCGTGACTTCGCCATCTTCGTGATTGAGCAGCCCGGAAATAGCCTTGAGGGTTGTGCTCTTCCCCGCACCGTTTGCCCCCAGCAAAGCAACGATTCCTCCCGGCGGGACCTCAATGGAAACCCCTTTGAGAACGAGGATCACCTCGTGGTATCTAACCTCGATATTGTTGATCTTCAAGATGCTGCTATTCTGCGCCACAACCTTCTCCCTTGTTTGCCTGATTCAGCCTGGCAACGGATGCCAAGTGGAATCTGGATCATCCCGTCACATTTGACCTGTTACCAACCAAGCCAGCTCTGCCACTTGTCGGGGAACTTTTCCTTCATGTTGATTTTCTCGAACAACACAATTTTCCCATCCTTGATTGTGTAGAGTGAAGCGACAGGAGTAGGCCTGTGATCGGTGTCGGTAATGGTGTATGGACCTACACCCAGAGCGTTCTTGGTGTCAAACGGGTACCAGTCTTTCAAGGACTCAAGGGCTGCTTTGATAGAAGGCCCGTCGAGCTTACCCTTATTGTCGGCAATTCCCAGACCCGCGGCGGCAAGAGACACTTTCACCCAGGCCTGCACTGTCCGGATGTCTCTCTTGTCTGCGGGGCTCCCTGGATTAACCTTTTTGCAGTACTCCAAAACTTTGTCCATGAAAGGTACGTCCATTCCCAGGAATGCGCACGAGGCGGCTCCGATTGATCCTTCGCCCGCCTGCTGGGTCATCTTGACAAGGTTGTTGTCAAAGCCCCAGTTATTCATGATGTTGTCGGCTTCGAGTTTGAGAGCGTAGGCATCCTTGACGGCGGTAGCAACCGACATGGTGGTGTTGCCGTGCCAGATTATGGTGGCCCCGTCTCCTTTCGCTGCAAGAACCTGGCTCTTTGCATCCAGAGCTGTCAGAGGAACGTCCTGATCCTTACTCACCTCTATGCCCAGCAATGCGGCCTGGTCTTTTATTGCCTTTATGGGAGCACTGGAATAAGGAGAAGCGAACATGTAAAAGCACACCAGTTTAGGTTTTTGCCCAGCCTCTCTCGCCTTTTTCCACTTGTCGCTCTGTTGCCATACTTTTTCATACCAAGCCGTCAGGGCGGCCCTTGCATTAGTAGAGTAGTCCGTGCTGTACACAAAATTGTAGGGCGTTTTCTTCGGATCGCACAAATGGCCTGACAGCGAATCTGAAATTGTTACCATCATATCCTTGTTGACTGTGGGTGAAAGAGCTTCCGTATCGCCGGTTCCCCATTGTAACAATAGCTGAATCTTTTCTGTGTCCCTGAATCTCTTGTAAATGGTTATGGCCTCCGGAACCCTATAACCATAGTCATAGAGGAAAAGCTTGATCTTCTTGCCGTTAATCCCTCCGCTGTCGTTTATGTAGGTCACGCATTCCCGGATGCCCAGTGCCGCATCTTTGCCTACGTCGGAAGTTGCACCGGTCAGGTCGTTAATAGACCCGACCTTGATCTCTTCCGCTGCGAAAGCAGTCGAAAACATAAGCGTCAAAGCCAATACCATCATAAACCTCTTGCTCATTTGAACCTCCATTCGATTAGTAGTGACTCAAGCCGAAAAAATACGAGGCGTCCTAGTTTTATCCCGACCTCCTTTCTTGTGTGATTCGCCTCATAATTATTTCCCGGTATAAGAAAAGGGCCAAAGGTTAAAATAGTTTTTCGTCTGCCAGTATCTGTAACTCAGGCCGTTGGGCTCATAAATGAGAAAGAAAATGATCGCCAAACCAAATGCCGATTCCTTGAAAAAAATGAACTTGGTCGTCATCCATCCGAGTTCAGGATAGAAGTTCATGAGAAATTCGCTTGCGCTGAGCACGGACATTTCGAGGAGCTTGAATATCATGACGACAAAGATGGACCCGAATACGACCCCCTGAATGCTACCGACACCACCGATAAGAATGATACCAACCCACAATAGTGAATAGAACCATTCATAATGCTCAGGGCTTACAAAAAACAGGGCACTGATGTAAAAAGATCCGGCAATTCCGGCCAAGAAACCGGCCACGAAAAAGGCTAGGAGCTTATAAGCCACTATATTTACACCCATAGTCTTTGCGGCTATGTCGTTGTCCCTGATGGCTATCCAGGCTCGACCCATTTTGGATCGGAGCATGTTGCCCAGGGCACCCATACACAGCAACACCAGAATTACAGAAAAATAATAAATTCTGATGTCTGAATCGATCAACCAGGGCCCTATTTTAATAACTTCCGGAGGAAGCGAAAAAGACTGACCTCTTCCTCCAATCTGGCTGACATACTGCGTGATTACAAGGGGTACTGTTATCCACTGGGCAGCCATGGTGGTCATGATAAGATAAAACCCCTTGACTCGCGCTGAAGGTAGACCGAAGAGAACAGACCAGACGGCTGCCGCAAAGCCTGCACAAATAATACTGATTGGATAAACAATCCCGTAGTCTGACATCCACTGGGGCCAGGGAACAAACAATAACATCATTGCGCTTGTGTAGCCCCCTACCGCTACAAACGCCGCATGACCCAAGGTTATCTGTCCGCAGTAGCCAATTAGCAACTGCACTCCCAGTGCAGCAAGAATATAATAGTTGATGGTGTAGGCCACACTGAGCCACTGTGAACCTACCCATCCTATCTGTACCAGTAAAGGCAGAACAACTAGCAAGACCACCACCATCAAGAGCATTTTGCCTTTGATGAAACGAGTGCGCCACCACTTTTGATCAGCCTGATACGATTCGAAGTATGTTCCGCAAGGGAGATAACTCATGGACTAAACCCTTTCTATCCGTTCCCAACCCCAGAGGCCATAGGGTTTGAAAAGCAAAAAGATGACCATAAAAATGAAGGGAGCAATCTCTTTGATCCCCCCGGGGAAGTAGTAGTCGAGGTAGCCGCCCGTCAAGTTTTGGAGAATCCCAATGGTTATTCCGCCGACTATGGCGCCGGGGACTGAGTTTAGTCCGCCAAAAACCACGACCGGGAGAACCAATAAACCGAGATGGCTGACCGAGTAGTTGAGTCCGTTGATGTTTCCGAGGAGTGTTCCCCCCACTCCTGCAGACATAAAGGCTATTGCCCAAGCCAAAGCGTAGACGAACTTGGCGCTGACTCCCAATGACAGGGCAGCCATCTCGTCATCAGCGCACGCCTGCATCGAAAGCCCCCATCTGGTAAATTTAAAAAAGCTGATGAAAATCAACATGAGTATGAGTGCTGCGACAAAACTCCATACATAGACTTCTCCTACGGCAATGCCGGCAACAACTATGGGCTCAATGGAGAATATGCGAGGCAGGAAGACTTGTGTGTCCGTATCCCAGATGATGAATACCATCCCTTTGAAGAAAAACGAGAGTCCCACGGTAACCATAATCACTGCCAGTATGGGTTCCCCAATCATTTTTCTCAGGAATATGCGCTCGGTAAGTAAGCCGAGGATAAGTCCCACAAAAATTGTTCCGATGAGAGCAATAATAAAAGCGTAACTTATCGGCATGACCGTGACAAATCGTTCGTATAATCCGAGACAAACGTAGCCACCAATCATGGTAAGTTCGCCCATAGCAAGATTGAGCACCCCTGAACACTTGTAGATGAGGACCCAGCCCAGAGCCACGAGAGCGAAAATAGAACCCAGCATTACGCCGGTGATGACAAGCTGTAGGAAGAGGTCCATTACTTCTTTCCTCCCTCTTTTACATCTTGCAGCCTTATGTCTGCTTTGATCTCCGCCACCCTTCCGTCCTCATAGGTAATATTGGTTTCCATGTGGAGTATGTCTTGCTGCGAATACATGGCGTCAATTATGTCTTTGTAACGGTTTTCGACGAAAGCCCGGCGAATTTTTCTGGTTCTCGTCAACTCATCATCATCTGCATCGAATTCCTTGTACAGGTTTGCAAATCTCGTAATTCTGGCTGATTCCGGCAGACTGCGATTCACCTCGCTCAGGGGGCCCTCAACAAGGTTGTAAACCGGGGGCAACTGGGACAGTTCGCTGTAGCTGGTGTAGTTTATGCCATGGTCCTCCGCCCATTTCCCGACCGTGTTGTAATCAATACAGAGTATTGCAGTGACAAACGGTCTTTGATGCCCGACGATCAAAGCGTCTTTCAGGTAGGGACTAAACTTGAGGCGAGCCTCCAAAAACTGTGGCGAGAATTTGCGGCCGTCGCTCAGGATCATGATGTCCTTGGAGCGATCGAACACTACAAGATGGCCATCCTCATCAATAAATCCTGTGTCTCCAGAATGGAGCCAGCCGCCTTCGAGTGCCTTTACGGTCTCTTCAGGCATTTTGTAATAACCGATGAATACCGACGGGCTTTTGGAAAGGATCTCGTCATCTTCGCCTATAAGGATTTCAGTTCCCGGGATAGGGGTCCCCACGGTGTCGAATTTTATGTCACCGTCACGATGGACCACAGAAATCCCAGCTATCTCAGTTTGACCATAGATCTGCTTAAGATTTACCCCAATGGCATGAAAGAACCGAAAATGGTCAGGACCCATCGCAGCCCCGCCAGTATAAGCCTGGCGAATTTTGCTCAGGCCCAGATGGTCACGAATTTTCGAGAACAAACCGATTTCTCCGAGTAGACTCAGAAATTTCCAATGTACAGGAATCGGTTTTTTTTCAAACTTGAGTTCAGCCACGTGGTACCCGATTTTCATGCAAATATTAAAAATATTGCGTTTGAGCCGCGACGCGTCCAGGTGTTTTACTTGAACTGTTCTGGTGAATTGCTCATAAAGTCTGGGCGGTGCGAACATTACATGGGGACCGATCTCCCGGAGGTTTTGCTGGGCTGTTTCAGGCTCCTCGGGAAAATTTATCGTGTACCCGACCTGAAGGCCGCAGGAAATGGACATCATCTGTTCGCCGATCCATGCAAATGGGAGGTATGACACAAAGTCATCGGTGGCTGTGCATGGGTCCACTCTCATAAGGTTCTGTCCCATGGTCAACATGTTATAGTGTGTCAGAAGTGCGCCCTTTGGTAGGGATGTGGTCCCTGATGTGTAAAAAAGTAGACATATGTCATCCCCCTTGCCCTGAGAGACCAACTTATCGAAAAGTCCGGGCTCTTGAGCTTCTCTCTCCCTCCCGATTCTCATGACTTCCTCGAGGCTGATCAGCATCGGGTCGTCATAATGCCGCAAACCTTTTGGGTCATCCCAAATTATCTTTTTGAGTTTGGGGCATTGGTCCTTTATGGCCAAGGCCTTGTCCACCTCTTCCTGGCCTTCAGCGACATAAAACTTTGAATCGGAGTGGTCAACGATATACTTAACCTCGTCCATGAGGCAGTCCTGAAAGAGCCATACACCTACTCCACCGCCGCACATGGCTGCCATTTCGGTCCAAAGGGCCTCGGGACGATTATCGCCGATCATTATGACCTTGTCTCCGGGAACCATCCCTAAGGAAACTAGGCCTAGAGTAATCTGCTTAACGTTTTCAAGGTATTGAAGCCATGTTATCGGCAACCAGACGCCGTATTCTTTTTCACGCATGGCGACTTTTCCAGGTCCATACTTTTGGCACTGACTGACTAAGAGCTTAGGTAAGGTCAGATCCTTTGTGATCAATATTTCACCATCGGTGCGTTGTTCATCTGCGGCTGACATACAGATCCTCCACCTCACCCAAATAGGCTTTTATTACTTCCGGATTCTCCTGGATCTCCGAAGGCGTTCCGTCGGCAATCTTTACCCCGAAGTTTAGCGTCATGACGCGATCGGACAGATCCATCACAACCCCCATGTCGTGCTCCACGAGAACGCATGTAACGTTCCAGCGTTTTTCCTCGTTAATATCTACTATGAATCGCGCCATATCTTCTACTTCTTCAAGGTTGAGGCCGGCGAGAGGTTCGTCCAGCAAGATCAACTCGGGCTGCACTGCAAGCGCTCTGGCCAGTTCTATGCGCTTCTGCATTCCATAAGGCAGCATTTCAGTCACTTCATTTCGTACGGCTTCAATTTCGAGAAGATCGATTATTTCCTCCTCAATGAATTTGCGATTCCTGATTTCCTCCCTGGACGTCTTGCCCCAATATATACAGGAACTAATGATTCCTGACCTGAGATGCAGGTGACGCCCCAATCGGATGTTGTCCAGGACTGTCATGCCACCGAAAAGCTCGATCTTTTGGAAAGTTCTGGATAGTCCCATGGCCGCTCGTCTATGAGGCGAAAGATTCGTAATGTCATTTCCCTTAAAATAGAGTCTCCCCTTATTGGGATGGTACAGGCCGTTGATGCAGTTCATCATGCAGGTCTTGCCGGCTCCATTGGGGCCAATGATTGAGAAGATCTCCCCCTTCCTCACATCAAAGCTAACGTTTGAGAGGGCCGTCACTCCATGAAACGAGAGAAAGACGTTCTTCGCCTCAAGCATGACTTCCGACATTCAATATCCCCTTTGTGTAATCCACCGCTGAAGCGTTCCTTGACGGCTATTTGCGCCAATTTGTTTGATTTGTGCCAGCGAGGAAGACTTGATATGATTCGTCCCGGCGAGTCATTCCGGGCTCCCAGTCGATGGGATACACTAGACTAGCGAAACCGGCTTAGCAGGTCAAGCGCTATTCATAGTGTAAAGCTCAAGAAGTCCGTATTTTCTTGTGAGCTATTTTCAAATTAAATAAACTCATTATTGAAAAGTCTAGCTGAAAAATGATAGTACTTACCGGCTCTTTCCGGTCAAGTCGATTATCACCTGTTTACCGGGTTTCTAGTGTCACGGCTCGTTTCAGCGTCGGGGCGTGGCTCTCGCATCGAAGGGGATGTACCACGGAACGGAATGCTGAAGATTTGAGTGGGATTTCAGTACAGCGGGGCAAAACCTTATGGAGCCGAGCGACAACCGTTTGCCGGGAGTGAGGTCAGTTTCGAAGGCTGATTCCGTGAGGCTGTACTTTACTGGTATCCAGGGATTCTTGTGTTGCATCCCTTTCTTAAGCCAAGAGCAAGAAGTGTCTGTTATAGCCGTCCAGGGGCTTCTGCGGCAGGTAAGACCGCATGTCATTTGAGTTTTTTTGTGACGCCTAAACTTTTATGAGGGTGAAGTGCATGGGTGAGGAGAATAGTCTATTGAAAGAGTTGAGAGACGGAGTCCTTATTCTGACCATAAACCGTCCCCAGGCTCTGAATTGTTTCGATATGCCGCTTCTTCGACATTTTGACAAGACTGTTCGGGAAATCAGTTTCAACAAAGAAGTGAAAGTAGTCTTGATTACTGGTTCTACGGACGGAAAGAACGCGTTCAGCACCGGTGCGGATCTCAAGGAACGGGCCGCAATGTCACCAGACGAGGTTCGGCTTTACATTCAGACCATAAGAAACCTTTTCACCGCTGTGGAAGAGCTTCCGCAGCCAGTCATTGCCGCCGTTAATGGCTATGCCTTCGGAGGGGGACTGGAACTGGCTCTCGCTTGTGACATAAGACTGGCGTCCATAAACGCGGTAGTTGGATTGACCGAGACCAGTCTGGCAGTGATACCTGGAGCTGGAGGGACCCAAAGGCTTCCCAGGGTGGTGGGCGTTGCACGGGCAAAAGAAATGATTTTTCGCGCACGCAGGATCACGGCTTCCGAAGGCCTTGAATACGGGCTGTTCATCGAGGTGGTTCAACTTGAGAGACTTTTGCCTCGATCCATGGAAATCGCTACAGAGATCGCTGCAAATGGGCCGGTGGCTTTGGCACAAGCCAAGTACGCTATCAATAAGGGTGTAGAGGTAAGTTTACCGGTGGGACTGGCAATAGAGTCAAACGCTTATGCTGTTACCATACCCACAAAAGATCGTATAGAAGGGCTCACCGCGTTTCGGGAGAAACGAAAGCCTATTTACACAGGACAATAGATCAAGGAGGAAGATTTGAATGGCGGGACACGACCTTAATTATTCAAAAAGGGTTCAAATAAATGATATCACGGTGCGCGACGGGTTTCAGCATGAGGAGATCTGGATACCCACCGACGCCAAGCTCTTTTACTTGGAAGAACTAATTCTTTGCGGAATCAAAGATTTGGAAGTTACAAATTTGGGGAATCCTGCTTCTATGCCGCAGTTCAAAGATGCAGACGAGCTTTTCAAGAGGCTGCGTGACTCCAAAAAACTTTCACGCGCAGGTATCAACTGGAATGACATCACTCTTACTGCCATTACAATCCGAGAAAAGGCCGTAGACCGAGCTATCCAAGCCAAGAAGGAAGGCTGGGGGCCTGACCGCATTTTGATGATGGTCTCCACTGATGAGGAGCATCATTTTGCCAACTCAGGGACTACCTTGCCCAATTACTGGGAAGAAGCTGCCAGATGCATACAAAAAGCCAAAGAAGCGGGAATTAAATTGAATGGTACTGTGTCTACGATCTGGGGTTCTCCAATCTCCGGGCCCACTCGCCTTGAAGAAGCAGTAGAATTTACCAAACGGTGGCTGGACATCGGAGCGTACGACATTGAACATGCCGATCACGACGGAAGCGCTCCTCCTGACCAGGTTTACAAATACTTTTCTATGGTGCTCGACGAAATCCCTGACAAGAAACTACACATTGCACATTTCCACGTGACTCGAGGTTGGGGCACGGCTAACTGTCTGGCAGCGCTCCAGGCCGGAATCGAAATATTTGAAGCCACTCTAGGAGGCTTAGGCGGGCAACCTGCCAATTTCATGGACAGAGTCCCCGTTGCCGGTACAGGATCTTATTACTATCGTGACCCCAATGTAGTCGGGCTCCAGTGCATAGAGGACATGACAGTGATGATGGATGAAATGGGAATCGAGACGAGTATAGATGTCGATAGATTGTTGGACCTTGGAACCATGATGGAGAAAACAGTTGGTCGGAGGCTAAGGTCGGAAGCTATACTGAATCGCAGGATTCCCAAGAATCCTCGCGATGAATTCAAGCGCAGGGGTTTGACTGAACTGAAAAAAAGACTTGGAGAAGCCTGTGGACAAAAATATCCGACCAGTTGGCCGGATAAGTCTGCCTACAGAGGTCGTTGACACGGTTTCAGATGAGCAGGTCCAGAATTTGAGGCGATGACGACGGCCGTCGGAATGTGGAAGAAACCTGACTTGTGCAGAAAAACCACCATTAAATTGTCAGATGCAATTATTAGGAGGTGTAAGCATGGAACCTCTCTGGAGGCCTTCGGAAGAACAGATAAAAAACGCCAACATCACCCGCTTCATAGACTTCGTTAACAATAGGCACTCTACCAATATTAGAGGTTTTTCCCAGTTGTATGACTGGTCAATCGCCAATCGCGAAGATTTCTGGGCGGCAGTGTGGGACTTCGGCAGCGTCAAGGCGAGTAAGCCATACGAAAAGGTCCTTGAAGATTCCTCTACAATGATTGGGGCCAAGTGGTTCATTGGTGCCAGGCTCAATTACGCTGAGAACTTGCTCCGTTTCCGAGACGAACAGGTGGCATTGGTGTTCAAGGGGGAAGGACTCGATGTCGTACGCATGACCTATCAGGAGTTGTACGACGAAGTAGCCCGTTTGGCAGACTCATTGAGGCGAGCCGGCGTCGTTAAGGGGGACAGAGTAGCGGGCTATGTCCCTAATATGATGCAGACCATAGTGGCCATGCTGGCATCGACCAGCATAGGGGCTATTTGGTCCTCGTGTTCCCCGGATTTCGGTATCAAGGGGGTGCTGGACAGGTTTGGCCAAATAGAGCCTAAGATTCTTTTCACTGCAGATGGTTACTACTACGGTGGTAAGAGTCACGATTCGCTGGAGCGAATCGGTGGGATTATTAAGGAGCTACCTTCAATCCAGAAAGTGGTTGTAATCCCCTACACAAGGGAAAAGGCCGATATCAGCGGTGTGAGCAACTCAGCCCACTACCAGGATTTTATTTCCCACGAGGCAGGGCTTCAGATCGAATTCGAACAACTTCCTTTCGATCACCCCCTGTACATCATGTATTCTTCCGGAACGACCGGTTTGCCCAAGTGCATGGTCCACGGCGCCGGCGGAACACTTATCCAGCATCTCAAAGAGCACATTCTCCACTGCGATGTTAAGAGAGAAGACAAGATTTACTATTTTACCACCTGCGGTTGGATGATGTGGAACTGGCTGGTTAGCGCACTGGCAGTAGGCGCCACAGTGATTCTTTTTGACGGTTCTCCGTTTCACCCTGATCCAGGGGCTGTCTTCCAACTGGCACAAGATGAAAAGATGACCATTTTTGGGACCAGTGCACGCTACATCGCGGCAGTAGAGAAATCCGGGTTAAAACCGAGAGAGACTTACGACCTGTCATGTCTGAAGACCATGTGCTCTACAGGATCTCCTCTATCAGAGGAAAGCTTTCGATACGTTTATCGTGACGTGAAAGAAGATCTTGATCTGGCATCGATTTCCGGAGGGACCGACATCGTTTCGTGTTTCGCCTTGGGTTGCCCGGTTCTTCCGGTTTACGAAGGGGAACTACAGTGTCGCGGCCTCGGCATGAAGGTTGAGGCGTTCGATCATGCTGGAAAGCCGGTGATGGGACGCCAGGGCGAGTTGGTATGTACTGCTACTTTCCCGTCACAGCCGATCTATTTCTGGAAGGACCCAGATAATGTGAAATACAAGAACGCATATTTTGCTGTGTTCCCAAACGTTTGGCATCACGGAGACTTTGTGGAAATCACGGACCATGGCGGAGTGAAGATCTACGGGCGATCCGATGCTACCTTGAATCCCTCCGGAGTGCGCATAGGAACGGCTGAAATCTATAGGCAAGTCGAAGCCCTGGAAGAGGTGGCTGACAGCATCGTAGTGGGACAGTCCTGGGAAAACGACGTCAGGGTGATACTGTTCGTCAAAACTGTGCCGGGGGTTGAACTCGGTGACGCTCTCAAAACTAAAATAAAGAAAACGATTCGTGATAATACAACGCCCAGGCATGTGCCGGCGTTCATTTTGCCCGTCAGCGACATTCCCGTAACTTTGAACGGCAAGAAGGTCGAACTCGCGGTCAGGAACGTTATTGAAGGCAAACCAGTGACCAATCGGGACGCTCTGCTCAACCCGGATGCCCTGGAATTGTTTGCGAACATCCCTGACTTGAAAGTTTGACAAGCTTCTTGTGTCGAGCACGTCGAGGCGTTGAGAAGGAATTAGCCATGGGGCTGCTCACCAACCGAACGAGAGCAGCCCATTCAAATCTTAGAATGGCCCGTGGGGTGGCTCGTAATATATAATTTCAGATGTAATTCACACCGGCAAGACAACTCAAGGCTGCTGAGCCGCTGGAACTGGGCAGACGGGGCGCAAGTTGCACGACGAACAAGGAACTCCCATCCAGATTTGGTCAAAATAGTTCACGAAGGGAAGAGTTTCTTCTTCGCCTTCGAAAAGGAAGCCGATTTCGAAATTTCTCCTCGTCTGAGATTTAGCTCCGATTCCAGAGCCGGTAAGGTTAGGGCTGCCCAAGAGGGCGGTACTCCCGTCAACGATAAAGATCTTAGCATGCAGACGGATGCACTGAAGAAACTCCACATTAGCACTTAACCGGCCTGAAGAATCCAGTCGTTCATACCGTTCTCGGAAAGGCCGCGACGGGATTTCAGCATGAATGATACGAATGGACACGCCACGGTTGGCCTGTATAGCCATCAGATCGGGAAATGAGACAAACCTGTTTCGATAGCGAAGCGCCGTAGCCTTTATATTCGCGGTCGCTATCCAAATGAATCGCTGGGCTTTCAGCAGATGCGTCTGGGTAAAGTGCTCATAGATCTCACGATCAAAGAGAGTTTTCATTCCTGGTAGTGATAGGGCTCAGCCCACGCCCAAGCTCCTCTTTGCTCGAGGTCTTTGTCCAATTCCAGATCCGGCCTTGCAGCAGCCATGAGAGTCTCTTCGCCGTCCTGGAGGATGAGTCGCCAAAGGCTAACGAGGCCTCTCTGTGCAAGTTGCACCATAACCTTCTCCACCTCCAAATGTTCCTCAGGAGCAGATTGGCCCTGGGGATCAAGTAAGATGCCTCTGGTAGTAACCCACCCGGGGTTAGCTATTCGCTCCAGGATAAGTTTTTCAATTTTTTCTTCCAATGTTCGCTCCTTGCATAATCCAGTTTCATGAAGACCCTCAGATGCTTGCGGCTATACACGCCATTATCGCACACCTTTCGAGTTATGAGAAGCCCTGTTAACCGATATCACAATTGTTTTAGGACCAATTTCGGCGGAAACCTTTGTGGAATAACTTCTTGACACAAGACCACTTGGGTATTATTTTCGATAGCTGTGCAATGTACGACAAAATGAGGCGAGAACAGCCCTCCAGGCAGATCTTCCCGAGAGCTTCAAGGAAAACTCACCGAGTTGCTTATTCCGCAATGGTGGGGAAAACCGGTCCAACGGGTACAGGAAGGGAGCCGATTAATAGTCTCTGTTCTGTCTCATTAGAGTTCAAAGACTAATGATGAGGAATCATGGCCGGATCTACTTTTCCTAAAGGCGGAATACATCCCGAAGAACATAAAGAACTTACCGAACATCTAGCTATTGAAGAGATGCCGGCTCCGATCCAGGTCGTCTTGCCGTTATCCATGCATTTCGGTGCCCCGGCCCAGCCTGTGGTAAAGAAAAAGCAGGAGGTACAGGAAGGCGAAGTACTGGCTACAGTCGACAAAGCTCTTGGAGCCACAATTCACAGTAGCGTCACCGGCGTGGTTAGAGCGATTGAGCCGCGTCCACATCCCACTCTTGTAAGATGCGATGCAGTGGTGGTTGAGAGAGATCCTTCGGCTCCTCCGAAAAACTACGATGTAGAGGATTGGAGGAAACTGTCACGGGAACAGCTTTTGGCAAGAGTGAAGGATGGAGGAATAGTTGGTTTAGGAGGAGCAGGATTCCCTACTTACGTCAAACTATCCCCACCGCCCACCGCAAAGATTGACATTCTCATTCTCAACGGGGCCGAATGCGAACCCTATCTGACCACAGACCACAGGATTATGCTTGAATATCCTCACAAGATCATCGAAGGCGCCAAGATTCTTTTAAAGATACTTGGCGTCAAGCAATGCGTCTTGGGCATTGAGCTTAATAAACCCGATGCTATAAACGTGATGAACAAGGCTGCCCAGGATGTGGGAGGCGCTGATGACTTCAATGTCCGAGTTCAAGGCATGACGGTCAAGTATCCACAGGGGTCTGAGAAACAACTCATCTACTCACTGACAAACAGGGCCGTTCCTGGTGGTGGCCTACCATTCGACGTTGGAGTGATCGTTCAAAACATATCTACAACTTTAGCCGTCTTTGAGGCTGCCACGATGAACAAGCCGTTGTATGAGAAGGTGGTCACGTTCTCGGGACGAGCTATCAATCGTCAGGCCAACCTCAAAGTAAAAGTCGGGACACTGCTATCGGATATAGTTGATTTCTTGGGTGGGACAAGAGACCTTCTGAAAATAGTTTCGGGAGGGCCAATGATGGGATTCGCGGTTTCTGAGCTTGACGTACCTATAGTGAAGACATCCTCCGGCGTACTATTCCTAAACAGCAAAGAGACTGATGTGGAAAGGTACGGGCCGTGTATTCACTGTGGGTGGTGCATGCAGGCGTGTCCGATGGGTTTGTCTCCAAAGGAAGTCGCTATTTATGTAGAAGCAGGGAAAGGGCACCTTACCGAAAAGTTCGGTGTTTTCGAATGCTTCGAGTGTGGGTGTTGCGCCTATGTATGCCCGGCCAGACGCCCACTCGTACAATTTGCGAGGCTTGCAAAACTTCAGATAAAGAAACACGGGTGAGAACGCCAACGACCGGTGATGCAAAACTGATGGTGAAGCAGTGTAGGGCCGGCCTTCCGTCAAAAGTCAAGAAGGCACCCCCAGTCTCACTTTATCCTTACTTCTTAGAGATATGGAGGATGGGACAATCGAAACCCTAGAACATATAAATGCTGGTATGGGACCCAAGTGGGCCGTCTCGCTGTCTCCGCATATTAGAATGGGAAAAACAACGGCTGGAATTATGTGGACAGTGTCAGCTTCGCTTGTTCCAGTCATGCTGCTGTCCATATATAACTTCGGGTTGCGGGGACTGCTAATTACGGCCGTAAGTGTGCTGTCATGCGTGGCGGTAGAGGCATTGTCTCAGAAGGCGTTGGGCAGACCTGTGTCGGGGGGAGACGGGAGCGCGGTCCTGACCGGCATACTTCTTGCCTTCGTGATACCCCCAGGCGTGCCTTATTGGATGCCCGTTATAGGGGCTGTGGCCGCAATCTTTATTAACAAAGAGCTAATGGGAGGGCTTGGCTTCAACGTTTGGAATCCTGCCCTTGTGGGAAGGGCCGTCCTCATGGCAGCCTTTCCAGTTGCGATGACTGCAGCCTGGATTCCTCCAGTGGATTGGAGCAAGGCTCCGATCGATATACATCTCACCGCCGCGGTGGATGCTGTGTCTACAGCAACACCCCTCTATGTCCTGAAGCACTATGGACTAGCCGCCTTGATGCAGCAATTCGGTGGTCTGACTACGATCTACCAGAATTTCTTCATCGGTCTCAGGCCCGGGTGTATAGGGGAGACTTCTGCAGCTTTGATTCTATTGGGCGGTCTCTTTCTGATGGCAAAGGGCATTATCACCTGGCACATTCCCGTTTCTACCATAGCGACTGTGGCCGTTCTTTCGTGGGTATTCGGGGGAGAGACTTGGTTTGGAGGTGATCCGCTGGTGCAAGTTCTTTCCGGAGGGCTTGTGCTGGGGGCTTTTTACATGTGCACGGACTACGTTACATCTCCCACCCTGAAATCTGGACAAATAGTGTTCGGTATAGGGGTCGGGGTCTTGACGGTTCTTATTCGGTTGAAGGGCGGCTATCCGGAAGGGGTTTGTTACGCAATACTGCTTATGAATTGCCTCACCCCAGCACTAGACGAGTGGTTTAAACCGAAGAGATTCGCACCCCCTAAGCAGGCGCCGGTCGCGGCTGTTAAGTAAGGTGTCGTTTTCTGATCGAGAGGCTTAGATGAAAGAAATTGTAAAGATAACCTTCAGCTTGACAATCGTTTGCGTTATGGCCGCCTTCATCTTGGGAGCGGTTTACGCGAAGACTGAGCATATCCGTAAGGAAAATGAAGAAAAAATAGAGCACGAAACGATTGAGGGGCTTCTTGGGTTTGGACCTGGCAAGAAGGCGCCGGATAATCTGAAGATCTACCCTGTTTATCGTTACGTCATCAACGATGCAAAGGGCAACCCTCGGTTAGGATACCTCATGCCGATGAAGGAAAAAGGGTATTTGCTTGCAGAGATTGAACTCTCCGGCAAACTTCGGACGGTGATTCCCGTTGAGGCTGATGCATCCAAATTGTCTGAAAGAGCGAGCAGAGATTCGGTGGTCAACTCTGCCCTGCCAAAAGATTTGAAGGCCGTGTATGCCCAGGCACTGTTTATCGCCAACTTGGGGGACAAGCGACTCGGCTATGTGATCCCTGGAGTTACTCAAGGATTCAAGACGTTCATAAAGCTTATGGTTTCGCTGGACCCAAATTTAACGGTAACTGGAATAGCAATTACCGAGTCTGAAGAAGACCCCGGGTTAGGTGCTGAGATCGAACAGAGCTACTTCAAGAATCAGTTCGCCGGAAAAACTCAGGAAGTGCTCAAGAATCTTAAAGTCGTTAAAGAGCCACTGCCTTCGGACTATTTCGCAGTGCTGGATCCGCCTAAGGCAGCCAGGCAGGGTCTTGCCAACGATCAGATAAGGGAGATCAAGGAAAAGCACATTAAGGACGACATATATGCGCTGACAGGCGCTACCATATCGAGCAGGGCTGTCACCAATGGGGTCAAAGATACGGTCAGAAAGTTTGTCTACCGACTCGAAATCTTGGGTGACGCGATAAAAAAAGATAATATTCAGGTCGCCTTTTAACGGAGGGCTAAAGTGAACAGGAACTTGACACTTGTCTGGAACGGTTTAATTCCAGAAAACCCGATTTTCAGGCTGGCCCTGAGCCTGTGCCCAGCAGTGGCGGTCACTACCTCCATCAAGAACGGGCTTCTTCTTGGGTTGGCTGTCGTATTTGTTCAAGTTTTTTCGAGTTGCACAGTAGCGATTTTTAAGTCTTTCATACACCCACGGATCCGGATTCCGGCCTACGTAATCATTATAGCTCTGTGGGTAACGGTAATAGACATGATACTTCCGGTTATCTCTCCGGAGGTTTACAAACAGGTCGCTCTCTTCGTAAAACTTATAGTGGTGTTCGCAATCATAATATCCAGACTTGAATTGTTTGCCTCGAAGGAGCCACTTACCCCCTCCTTTTTTGACGGCCTCGGCATGGGATTAGGGTTTACGTTCGGACTTTGTCTCACCGGAGCCATACGGGAGTTTTTTGGTGCCGGTCAGCTTTTCGGGCACGATGTGTTGGGGTTCAAACCCTTGCTGATTATGATTCTACCTGCTGGAGGCTTTTTCGTGATTGGCTTTATTATGGCCATGTTCAACTGGTTGGAGTACAAGATTACGGGCAAGATCCCCAAATCAGGAGGAGTTCACTGAAATGCAAATCAGCAGATTCCTCGTTATATCTGGTCTAGTATGTGCGATCTTGCTTATGGGTGTAGTAGGGTCTGCAACAGCGGACACCGTTGGGGCAGGCTCCTTCAAGAAGGACAAGGGGATGGAAATCTCCTTCGGTGTCCCAGTGGACAAGAACTGGGCGGAGAACCTTTCCAATTTCTTGGTGTACGAAAAGCCCGACCCTGATATCCGCATACCTATCCATTCTGTCGTGCTCGACACACGTCGGGTCGCTGCCACCCTCACGTTCAAGGATTCTCTCAACACTTCAGCAGAATATGTAGTTGAAGCCAAGGACGTCACTTCTGATGGAAAAATTCTGGGGAGTCATCAATTTCTGGTTAAGAAAGGCCAAGCCCAGGTGCTTTTCGCGATTCTTCTTGGCGCGATGCTCATCAATAACTTTGTGTTCACGAAGTACCTAGGGCTATGCATATTTTTCGGGGTATCTCAGAAAAAAGAAACTGCCATAGGCATGGGAATAACCTTTACGATAGTAATCGTCCTTAGTGCAACAATGTGCTGGGCGCTTTACTCCTATGTACTGCAGGCGCTTCACTTGGACTTTCTCAAAATCATAGTTTTTATCGGGACAGTAGCCATATTCGTTCAGGCAGTAGACACTATTTTGAGGAAAGTAAACCCTTATTTGTTTAAGAAACTGGGGGTCTACCTAGTGCTGATAGTAACGAACTGTATCATCCTGGCAGTGCCTCTGATAAACGCTGACAGCGGTCACGGTCCTTTTTCAAGCTTGACATTGGGCCTTGGAGCGGGAATCGGTTTCGCTTTGGCCCTTTTTCTGATGTCTTGCGTTAGGGAGAAGCTTGAGGTCTGTCGCGTTCCCCCTACCTTTCATGGGCTTCCGATCGCCTTTATTGTGACGGGTTTGTTTGCACTGGCGTTTCTCGGTTTCTCAGGGCTGTCCATTTTTTAGGAACTCGTCGCCCGTGTGAGTGGAGGAATTATTCCGCCGCATCAGGTGGCGGCTGTGTTTGAGGTGTTATATTATGGAAAATGTTTGGACCACAGCGTTTATGGGTATTATATTTTTTGCGGTATTTGGGATTCTCTGTGGGCTGGTCCTGGCCTATGCAGCCAAGAAATTCGCTGTTAAGGTAGATCCTAAGATTGAGGCAGTCAGGGCTTGTCTGCCGGGAGCAAATTGAGGTGCTTGCGGATTCGCCGGGTGCGAATCTTATGCAGAGGCAGTAGTAACCATCGCTGATTGTTCTCCTTCAAAGTGTGCGCCTGGAAAAGAAGATGTGGCAAACAAAGTAGCTTCTATTACAGGCAAGGCAGCAGGATCTGCCAGCCCAGTGATTTCAGTGCTTCGATGCTCCAGAAACGAAGGAGAAGTGAAGAAAAAACATTCTTATGTTGGATTTGATACGTGTCAAGCAGCGTCAATAGCTTTCGGCGGTCCATACGAATGCACCTTTGCCTGCGTGGGCTACGGTGATTGTGAAGTGGCTTGCCCTTTCCACGCCATTCACATGAAAGACAACATGCCGGTAATCGATGCTGAAGCTTGCACTGGTTGCGCAGTGTGCGTCGGAGCCTGTCCCAAGCATGTACTCCAAGTTGTGCCGAAAACTGCACTCTGTCACGTTCCGTGCAGCAGTCACGACTCCGGCAAGGCAGTGACAAACGTGTGCAAAGCCGGATGCGTTCACTGTATGGCGTGTACAAGGAAAGCCAAAGAGGCTGTCAGCATGGTGAATGATCGCATAGAAATTGATTACGAGAAATGCGATGAAAAAGTAACCGAAGCTGGAGTGTGGGCCTGCAGCCGACAGCTCATTTTCCGTTACATGGACCCTGAAAGACAAGCTCAAGCGGTAGAGAGCATACGGGCCGAACAGGTTGCAAAGAAGGCTACGGCAGCCGCCAAGAAGGTCCTCGAGGAAGGCGGTAGGGAGGCTGTAGAAGAAGGGTAGATCACCCATTACCGCGGGAGGAGCCGGTGGGAAGGTTCCAAGAATTTTCTGTCAATCCATTTGTGGAAGATGTTACGGCGATGTTAACCTGGTGGTGACATTGTTTTCTTGCGGGGGGAATGCCGGTCCGATATACCAGTTGCCGGCTCACAAAATTTGACACTTTAGCATTCGTCTACTCTCAATTCCTCTGAAAATAGTGTATGCTTCGGGGAGCTTCATTTGATCGTATGAGTTAGAGAAGCCCCATCCTTCCACGCTTCGGTCGTCTGGGTTCATAGGCCATCAGATTACCCCGCCTTCTCCCAGGCTGTAGAGGTCGTCATGAAAAGCAACAAGACATTCAAGGAAATGACTATAGTAGGAATAGTATCAGATACTCGAAACATGCAGCCCGTAGTCGTCCTCAAAGAAAAGGGCGGGGAGAGAGAGCTATATATTTGGGTCGGGCCTGTAGAGGCAATGGCTCTCCAAAGGGCTATAAGTAAAGAAGTTTTTCAACGCCCGCTGACCCACGAGCTGTTAAGAAATGTCATCGAAAAGACAGGTGTGATCATAGAGCACATAGAAATCGACGACCTCAAAGATCATACCTACTATGCGACAATATACCTAAAGGATCCTTTGTCGAGACTAGTGACAGTTGACGCCAGGCCCTCGGATTCGTTGGTGCTGGCCACATGGACAGGGGTTCCCATTTTTGTCAACGAAAAGGTCATAGAAGGAATGACGCAAGTAGACCAACAGGAGGCGGCCCGGCAGAAAATTGTTTTTACACAACAGGATGTTGAGGGAACTGATGAAGAGTTGACTAAAATCCTCGAAAGAATAAACCCGGATGACTTAGGTAATGCGTAGCTGCCGGTAATTATGACATTGTCATAAAAAGTGGTGACATGAGATTGGCCGGTCAGCTACACATCACAGTATTGTTTTGCACTATTTGTTCTTGGTGACAAATTGCTGGTACCGGTAGAAACACCTGACAGGTGGAGTCCATGCTAAAGAACCCGTCGTCCACCTCAAGCACAGGTGGTCCATTTAGGTTATTGAAATATTTTATTATTTCTGGTCTATTGGTTATTGCGACGGTGACGTTCCTGCTGGGGACCTTTCTTTATACAAGAAGCGTTAACACCCTTCTTAGGGGTGCCGAAAACTACGCCAGACTTCTTGCCGAAAACCTCAATTACAACATTTTTATTGGGTTCTACTCTCCTCTGAAAGCACGGGGAGTGGCGATGGACCTGCGGAAATGGGACCAGTTCGGTGCGCTTGACTCCCTGGTAAAGGACTTTACGTACGGACTCAAAATACAGCGTATCAAGATCATAGATCAGCAGCGAAAGATCGTTTACAGCACCGAGTATGATTTGATAGGAAAGTACGAGCCTGGCAATTCTCCAGTAGATGAAGCTCTGACCGGAAAGGATGTCACGCTCATACGAGAAGAAAAGGTTTCGGCTTTCCAGTGGCACGGAAACTGGTTGGCCGATACATACTATCCCCTGAGAGAGGGAACAGGAAACTACTGGATGCTGGGAGTAATTTACGGGGTCATTGAGATTTCCCAGGATGTTACTGACCAATACGTGGCCGTACAGAGGTCAATCATTGTTATCATATTGGTTGCAGTCGGTCTGATGGCATTCCTTTTCATAATGCTCTCTCTTATCGTCCGTCGTGGGGAGCGTATCTTGCTGGAAAGATCGATGGAACAGAAAAAGCTCGAGCAGCAGCTTCAGCAATCGGAGAAGCTTGCTTCGATAGGACAAATGGTTGCGGTTCTGGCCCACGAAATACGAAATCCACTCGGAATCATAAAATCGTCTGCCGAGGTTCTTGTAAGGAAGACGAATCCTGATCCGACAAGAATACAAAGACTTTGTGGCGTGATTGTTGAAGAGTCAACCCGTCTTAGCGGAATCCTGTCGGATTTCTTGGATTTTGCCAAGCCAAGATCTCCCTCACTAAAAACCATTGACATAAGGGACGTGTTAGAAAGAGTCAAGAATAACTTGGACCAAGAAATACGGGCCAGTAACATCGGGTGGCAGCAAAAACAGAGTCAAGGAGACGATTTCGTTTTTCGGGGTGACCTTGATCTTCTGTACCAGGCTTTTCTCAATGTCGCTATGAACTCCTTCGAAGCGCTGGAAGATGGTGGCGACTTGATCATCGACATTTCATCGGAAGGCGACCGAATAAGAATTGATTTCTCGGACAACGGGCGTGGAATCAAAGCAGAAGACCTGCCCAAGATTTTTACCCCGTTCTTTACTACACATGAAATGGGAACCGGCCTTGGATTGTCTGTTGTTCATAACATTATCGCGGGTCATGGCGGACAGATTGAAGTGGAAAGCGATCCTGGAAAAGGAACCCTATTTTCCATTATACTACCTAGGGATGGTCAGTCGTTGGCATTGGACGTCGCGTACGAACGGGTGAGAGTATGACAGCGGTCTTGGTGGTTGATGATGAAAAGAATTATTTGGTGGTACTGGAGGATTTGCTTGCCGATGAGGGCTACGATGTCCTAACGGCCTCGTCAGGAGCAGAAGCGCTCGAAATAATAAAGAAGGCCCCGGTCCAGGCGGTGCTGTCCGACATCAAGATGCCTGGGATGACCGGAATTGAGCTTCTTGAAAGAATATTGGCCGTGGATCCCGACTTGCCGGTTATTCTCATGACAGCGTATGCCGAAGTAGACCAGGCGGTGGATGCCATGAAAAAGGGAGCTCTGGACCATATTCAAAAGCCTTTTGACAATAGAGACGTGAAGCGTGCGGTAGCGAGAGGCGTGGAGAAGCGCTCTCTGTTGCAAAATATTAGGCTTCTGGAAATCGAGTTGGGCAGTGTGTGGGGAAACATTGTCGGCAAGTCCAGAGCAATGAAGAAAGTGTTCACAGTCATGAGAAAGGTCGCAGACACCCCCACTACAGTCCTGATATCCGGCGAGTCGGGAACAGGAAAGGAACTTGTTGCTCGAGCGCTTCACAAGGCATCATCCAGGAACAACGCTCCTTTTGTTTCCATTAACTGTGCTGCGGTACCTGAGAACCTGCTGGAGTCCGAACTCTTTGGTTACGAAAAGGGAGCTTTCACTGGGGCGGTAAGCGTGAGGCAGGGAAAGTTCGAATTTGCGAATGGGGGCACTCTTTTTCTCGACGAAGTCGGAGAGACGTCTACAAACCTCCAAGTAAAGCTGTTGAGAGTTCTGCAAGAGCATGAGTTCCAGCGGGTAGGGGGGAACAAGGACATTCAAGTAGATGTGAGGATAATCGCCGCAACAAACAAAAATCTCAAGGAAGAGGTTGATGCCGGCAGATTCAGGGCGGACCTTTTCTTCAGACTCAATGTTGTGCACATAGAGATTCCTCCGTTGAGGGTGAGGCGTGAGGACATTCCCTTTCTGGTGGCCCACTTCTTGAACAAATTTGGTGAAAAACTGGGTCGTCCCATTCGAGAGGTAGATCCCCAAGTAATGAGTTCTTTTTCCAGATACTCGTGGCCCGGAAACGTCAGGGAATTGGAGAATGTGATTGAACGGGCGGTTGTGTTGAGCAGAGGGAGCGCGATGACCCCGGAGGATGTCCCAAGGGAAATCCGGGGGGCGCTTGAAACTGGACAAAGTCTCGATTCTTTGGTCTCATTGGAACAGGGGTTGGCTGAAACTCTGGACGCCATTGAAGAGAGAATGATTCGGCAAGCCTTGGAAAAGGCTGATAATGTGCAGGCTCAGGCAGCCAAGATTCTGGGTATTTCGAGAAGCAACTTGCAGTATAAGATGAAGAAGTTTGGGTTGCTCGTATAGTGCTGGGGGGTGTCATTTTGAATTTCATGTGAGTGACCCCACACTACTATCATGAGCCAAAAAGGGAAAGCCAAACGGAGCGGATGTGTTGACAGTTCTCGGGTTTTAAATTATAGATAAACACGATTTCAACCTGATGAGGAATTTTCCGCAGCCATGCGGCAAAAGAGGGCTTTAATCATGTGTAATTCCCTGAGATGTTCCTGGTGGCTGCTTACCCTCTGCCTCTGTGTAACTCCGGTGTTTGCCCAGTATTATCCGGAAAACAACTATCAATACCAGAGCGGTAACGAGGAAGCTGCGTCGACCAGGCAAGACTATTATCATGGCAATCCTATGGGTTCTCGTTTTCAGGCAGATTCAAGCCCTCACGCCAGCCTCCAGTACGACCAAAGAGATGCGGAAGCGATTCTTAGAGACCAACTTTCTCGATCCAGGCAGCATATGGACTCGGGGAACCCAGATGTTGAATCGCCCCAAAGCATTTATGACAACTTCTACGGTCATAGAATTCATGACGAAGGACAGGTTAGACAAGTGATGTCAGAAGCTAGGAATGTTTCGAACATCATAAAAAACAGGAACGGCAAACCTGTCGTCGTTATTGACAAACGCAATTACCAGTTCTACTTGTACGATAGTAACGGCAGACTCTTGAGGATAGGACCTGTAGCCATTGGAAAGGGCAGAACCGACGTGGGCGCCTTTGAGACACCCGTAGGGATATTTCCTATAAAATCTAAGATCCCTGTAGACGATTGGATCCGACCTGATTGGTACTTTGTTGAAGAGGGTGAGCCTATCCCAAAACGATGGGAAGATCGTAGGGTTCCAGGATTTTTTCGTTACAAGCTCGTTTTTGACGGCGCGCGCTACATTCATTTTGCCGAAGCCACAGGCGGAAGACTGACCCACGGTTGCCTTGGCTTGGATTGGCACGATGCGGAAGCTGTTTTTCATACTCTCCAGGTCGGCTCTTATTGCATAATTGTCGATCAAGGCTTTCTGGGGCGACTTGCAAAGGGCGAATTTCCTGTTACTAAACCAGTGGTAGCCAAGCCGGCAAGACCTGAGGACGGTCCCCCCGCAATGGCTACGAAGGCGGAGACATCGAGGACAGGGGAAAGTGCTGTGTTTACTAGGGGTGGAAGCGAAGAGAAAGTTTTTCGCAACCTATGGTAGATATTTCCCGACGGAGCCGTTGACAAGAGTTCTTCCGACGTACGGTATGGTCGGGGTTGAGGATATGGTATATGATTCGTATTCTTAGACCCATTGTGGGGGCTGGGGCGTGTGTAGCTGTACTGTTGTGTGCTTCATGTTTCACTATGTCCCTGCCGAAGACTGCGCGACTTGAATCAGGTTCCTCTGCATCCCAGACATCGACATCGGCTGGGACTACTCGTGACAAGGGCCTCGTTGACAAGTGGGAATTGCTCTATCAGGTTAATGACAAAGGTGGGGAGGAGCGTCCGCGAGAATCGACCCGAACACTTATTGAGTTCACGGAAAATGGTAAGGTGGTTTTTGACCGAATTGACAAGGAGAGTTCGGATTCGAGGAAGAGTCGATCCGGCCAATACACATTAGCTAATGACGAGGTCAAGATTACCGACGATGCAGGCAATACGGTGCAATGGCCTTATCAACTAACGGGAGACACTCTGGTTCTGGTCATGCCAGAGGTGAAAAAAAAGTTTTACTGGCGACGAGCAAAGTGAGGGTTAATGCTGTAGGTGCCGACCCGGTTCGAACCGTAGGCTGTGATTTGGACCAGTTGCTCACGCAGGATGGCAGGACCGCATTACAATCTGAAGTAAACAATGGAGACTGACTGGAGGCTATCCTTTGAGCGGATGTCGTCAGATCGCGAGAGAAGTGTTTCCAGTCTTGGTCTTGAGCCTCTTCTTTTCTTTCTTTACAGGAATTTCAGCCGCAATAGCTTCTGGCCGTTCTGAACTGTTGCGCTACGAAGTTACATGGAATGGGAACAAAGCAGGTCATGGCGATATTACTACAAAAAGGGAGTCGGACCGAGTCAACGTAATAGCGCAGGCGGTTTCCGACGGCTTTCTCAAAGCGGTCATGGAAATCTGGAGTCGCGTTCAGGCTACATTTTCTGCACACACCTTCAAGCCGGTGTTCTACGAGTTCCACCTTAAATCTAATGTGTTACGGCATGAGTCGGTTGATCTTGCCTTCGACCATGATGCAAAAACTGTTCAAGTTAACAAACAACGCGGGAACGAGAAGGAAAGTCATTCAGAGAAGTTTGCGGCCATCTACGACCCGGTTACCGCAATATTTCTGTTGAGAAGTCAGAGACATTTCGATAAACCCATGTATGTTGACATCTTCGACGGAAAGGACAGGTCAAGACTTCTCGTGCATCCTGCTGGTTCTGAATATGTTAAGACAAAGGCCGGCCAGCATCGGGCGCTAGTCTTGAATCTCAGACTGGTAAAGCTTGGTGGAGACAAGAAAGAGATTGCAGCAGGACGGCTCTGGATTTCCGACGACCAGCACAGAATTCCTCTCTTGCTTACCTCATCTCCAATAGTCGGGACGATCCGCCTCGAACTCGTCCAAGCACAACTATGACATAGTAAGTCCCGACAAATTTGGATACGAGAGGTTTCTCGATTCTATCGCTCAGAAATATCAATTCATTCTTGCCAGACCACTTCGTCGGTCTTACTGGTAATTCACAAACTTGGAAATGAAAAGTTCCCCGCTGCAAAACACTCGAATCTCCAAGCCAGGACTTTCGTCGTTCCAGCACTCGCTGGTGTTGAGTGAGATTGATGAACAATTGTCTTGATGCTCCCATCGCCTCGATTCTTAGGATGATTCTTTCCGTGGATAGTAGTGTCCATCTAGTTGGAGGCGCCATCCGAGACAATTTTCTGGGGAGGCCACACTATGCGGATCTAGATCTGGTCCTGGATGGCGACGGTTTTGAAATCTCTCGACATGTCGCGGACCAGATTGGAAAAGACGCAGCATTTGTTCCTTTAGATAAGAAGGGGCGTACGGGCCGCGTTGTGTTTTCTGGGTTTCCGGCCATAGTTGACATCTCTTCTTTCAAGGGAAAGGACATCGTAGAAGACCTATCCAGGCGTGATTTCACTATAAACTCAATGGCCGTTAGGGTATCGGATTTTCTTAACACCGGATTCACGCGCCTGGTTGATCCATGCGGTGGCAGACAAGACCTGATGAACAGGAGGGTTCGTGCTTGTTCGGCAAATTCTTTCCAGGACGATCCTGTTAGGATTCTCAGAGCGTTTCGGTTCAGTTCCAGCTTAGGTTTTACAATAACGCCCGAGACTTTGACACTTTTGCCTGGCAGCGTTTCCTTACTTACGTCCATCGCTTATGAGAGAATCAGGGATGAATTGTTTGCCATACTATTGGAACCGAACAGTGCTGCAACCCTAGAGCACATGGATGTGTGGAAGATCATTGATATCCTGTTCCCTGAGATACGTCCGTCCAAAGGATGTGCCCAGAACGACTATCATCACTTAGATGTGTGGAGCCATTCTCTAGAGACGGTTCGTCAGTTGGAAGCTGTTATGGCGACCCTTCCTATGGTGCTATGCAACGTAGCCGATAAGGTCAAAGTCTACATTGATAGTGAGCCCGTAAGGGGCAGACCTCGCAAAGCTATTCTAAAATTAGCCGCTCTACTACACGACACAGGAAAACCGTGGACCAAGACCATTGATAACCGTACCGGAAGAGTTCACTTTTTCGGTCACGAGAAAATCTCCAAGCAATTGTTCGACGACATAGGATACCGGCTGAAGTTAGCCCGTAGAGAGATAGAAATGATAGGCCGGTGGATATCCGGCCACATGAGACCTTCGATCTTGACATGCCCGTCGGTTTCTAAGCGAGCCATACATCGTATTCTGAGAGAATTCAGGCTTGACGCAATAGGACTGTTCTTGCTCTTCCTGGCTGACCTCGGTGCATCGCTGGGGCCGCATAGAGGGTTCTCTGACGCTGAAGATGCTCTCTCAGGGGTGGGCAGGGCCTTGGATGAATACTTCGGATCAACAAGAATTCGACGGGCTCCACTCTTGAACGGACACGAACTGATGGATCTCTTTGGGATACAGCAAGGCCCAAGCTTAGGAAAAATTATCAGGAGGCTGGGAGAACTCCAGGATGCCGGCGACATCACCAGCCATGACCAGGCGGTGATGGCAGCGAGAAGGATCCTGGCAGGCGACACGGAATCACAGCAGTTCTAAGGCCGGTTATCAAGAACAGGAATTGGACTAGACTATCAAGACTAGTCCTTTCCAAAATTGCTTCCGAGATTTTCCTTTAATAGGTCACCCAGGTTGGATGCTACCACTTCCTGGCTGTGCATGTAGCCTTTAACCTGATCATAATTGGCGGTTCTTTCAAGGCCCTTGACGGACAGGGCGATCTTCTTGTCCTTCTTGTTTACCTTAAGGACCACTGCCGTCAGTTCTTCCCCCTCCCGAGTGAACTCTGAAGGAGAGTTGACCCTGTCCTTCGACAATTCTGACACGTGGATCATTCCCTCTATGCCGTCCTCAATCTCTAGGAAGACGCCAAAGTCAGTAACTGAAGTCACTTTTCCTTTCACTTTTGTTCCAGGAGGGTAACGATCTAGAATAGTTTCCCAGGGATCCTCATGAATTTGTTTTATTCCCAATGAAAACCGTTCATTTTCTTTGTCAATGTTTAGTACTACCGCCTGAACAGTTTGGCCTTTCTTATAGAGTTCGCCAGGATGTTTAATACGCTGAGTCCAAGATATGTCGGAAATGTGAACCAATCCGTCTATGCCTTCGTCTATGCCGACAAATATACCAAAATCGGTCACGTTTCTTATCTTGCCTTCGATTTTTGTTCCTTCCGGGTACCTTTCCGCAATGACGTCCCACGGGTTTGGCTTGAGTTGCTTCATGCCCAAAGAAATTCGTTTTTGGACCTTGTCAACGTTGAGGACAATTACGTCTACCTCTTCGCCGACTTGAACGACCTTGGAAGGGTGGCGTGACTTTTTGGTCCACGACATTTCGGAAACGTGTACGAGACCTTCTAACCCTTTTTCTAGTTCTACGAAGACACCGTAGTCAGTTATGCTCACAACGCTTCCCGTCCACTTGGTTCCGACAGGATATCTTTCATCGACATTTTCCCACGGGTCCGGTTGAGTTTGTTTGAGTCCTAGTGAAACCCTATCCTTTTCCGGGTCAAATTTGAGAATCTTGACTTGAATCTGGTCGCCGACTTTCAGGATATCAGCCGGATGGTTAATTCGGCCCCAAGACATGTCGGTTATGTGAAGGAGCCCGTCGATTCCCTCCAGGTCGATGAACGCCCCGTAATCAGTGATGTTTTTTACAGTGCCGGTGAGAATTTTTGAATCCGACATGGCCCCCAGGATAACGTTCTTCTTGAGGTCTCTGGCTTTTTCGAGGATAGGCCTTCTGGAAAGGACTATGTTTCCTCGCTTCCTATTGTATTTCAGAACGTTGAATTCTAAAGTTTCTCCGATATATTTCTCAAAATTCCGTACTGGCCTCAAGTCCACTTGGGAACCCGGCAAAAAAGCAGGAACCCCTATGTCGACCTGTAAGCCCCCCTTAACGCGAGAAACAACTTTACCGGCGATAGTCTTATCAGTCTCACATATGGCTGCAATCTCTTCCCAAATCCTTATCTTGTCCGCCTTGGATTTGGAAATCCTGACTTGGCCGGAGGATTCTTCAGTATCTTCTAAAAAAACGTCTACCGGGTCTCCCACTCCGACAATGAGCGTACCTTGCTCATCAAGAAATTGCTCAAGAGGGATCTGGCCTTCTGATTTCGACCCCACGTCGATCATTACGAACTCAGGAGTCACTTGCACCACAGTGCCTCTTACAACTTCGCCCTCCTGAACCTTATGGAAGCTGCTTTCAACTAGCTCGGCAAAATCTTCTTCCTTTGAGATGTCCTGCGCTCTATCCTCCATAGGATAATTGGTGTCGGTTTGGGTTTCCAACTTTTCCATCCGGTAGCCACCCCCAGACTCTTTTATAGACCGTTCGATCGTGACAGAATCAGTTTAATCTGTTATCTATATCTATTATCAGGCTGCAAGACAAGAAAAACTTTGGGGTGGTCAAGAATTTTGTGTACGATTCGAACAAAGGTGAGGATTCACAGCCCGCTAACCTAGAATCGATTTTTTATGGCAACGTGGCTCATCATGCACTCCAAGACCTCTTCGGGATCCATGAGGGTGGTATCTATGGGAATGGCATCATCAGGCCTGACAAGAGGAGATTCTTGCCTGGATTCGTCTCTCTGATCACGAGAGTGTATCTCCCGCTTGACCAGTGATAACTGAGTTTGTTCACCTTTATTTACAAGTTCTAGATATCGTCTTCTGGAACGCTCCTCAAGGTCCGCGGTCAGAAAAAATTTTACTTTCGCATCGGGAAACACGACAGTCCCCATATCGCGACCCTCCGCCACCAGATTCCATTTCGAAGACGCAGACCGCTGAAGATCAAGGAGTGCCCGTCGAACTTCGATCTGGGCTGAGAATTGCGACGCTACAGTACCTATTCTCTGTTCTCTAATAATATCTGTCACATCTTCACCACCTAGATGGACCTTCATGGAACCTACATGGAATTCGATTCTTAAATCCAAAGACTTCAAGATAGGCTCCGGAACAGGCTCGGAATTCGGCAGCAGGCCGTTGCGCATAAGATGAAGGGCCATGACACGGTAAATGGCGCCACTGTCCAGCAGACAAAAGCCCAGGCCTTCCGAGAGCAACCTGGCACTTGTAGTTTTGCCGACCCCCGCCGGACCGTCTATGGTGATCACCAGGAAACGGGAATTTCTTATTGGAAACTCTAAAGGGTCAGACACAGGCATCTCTGTGTGGTAGATCACTGCGATTGTCTCCAAATGGAATTTCAGGATCTGAGTCTTTCAGACAAACCCCAAGTTTGTTTCGACGGCACGGAAGGATATTCTTAACTACTAACTCGGCAAAACTTGTTTGAGAGTGGCTATGAATTCCTGATTGTCAATTTCCTTGCCTACCGTTACCCTTATACAATTATTCATTCCGAATGATGCCAGATGTCTCACTATGATCCCATTCTTCAAGAGGGCTTCGTAAACTTCTCTCGCATCACATTCCACGTGGAAACAAACAAAATTAGCCTGGGAAGGAATGACCTTCAACCCGAGCCTTGTCAACTCTTCTTCCAAGTAAAGAATACCCCGAATTGTCAAGCTCAGCGATCGTTCAAGATGCTCCGTGTCTTCCAGTGCTGCTCTGGCAGCGACTTGGGCGAGTGAGTTGACGTTGAACGGAGGCCTGACTCGATTCAAAAGTTCTATCAACCAAGGTTCACCTAATCCATAGCCCACCCTCAGGCCCGCCAACCCGTATATTTTGGAAAACGTCCTTAGCACCAGCACTGGCAGCTTTCCGTCCAAGTAGTTCACGCCGCTAGGGCAGTCCAAATCCCGAACAAATTCCCGATAGGCTTCGTCAATCACCACAAGAAAACGACCATCGGGTAGGGCGCGGAGGAAATTCTCAAACTCCAACTTCGAGACAATTGTTCCCGTAGGACTGTTAGGCACGGCCAGGAAGATCAGGCGGGTACGGTCCGTAACCGCAGATGCCATGGCCTTAAGATCGAACCTATAATTCTTTAAAGGAACACAGACGGCTTTGCCTCCAAATGCCTGAACCACTATCCGATACATTGAGAAGGTGTTGCTCCCCATAACCGCTTCGTCGCCAGGTTGAATGAACAGATGTGCACACATCTGCATGATCTCATCCGATCCATTGCCCAGTATCACATTTTCCGAGTTAAGCCCGAATCGTGAGGCTATGGCACCTCTTAGTTCTGGCCCAGAAGATTCCGGATAGACATGCGATTCGCCAAGACACTGCTCCAAAGACCTTAATGCAGCATGAGCGGGACCAAGAGGGTTCTCGTTGGAAGCCATCTTTACGGCCCCACGGATCCCCATCTGGCGTTCAAGCTCTGCAATTGGTTTTCCAGGCACGTAAGGAGGAATCGAAAGTATATGCTTCGGAATTACACTCTCAATTGCGGCAGGTATTGTCAGATTCAATTGTAAGCCTCACGCAAGTTTTCCCGGTGATGCGGCATGCCCAACACTGGGTCCCGCAAGCCTTGTCACGCTGCTTAGTTTATACTCTCCGTCGGCACTGAGGTCAACGTCGTCATATCCGTCAATAGGTTGCTGACGACCATTCAATTTACTTGACAGTAAAAATAAAAGATTATACTGTAAACAAAGCTATGAAATTAAGAATATTATCATGAAAACATCAACTAATTTATTAAGTATTTCTCACCCCGCCATCCTTGGGATCTTCCCAGTAATCCTTTGCATAGCTGTCACAATGACACATGCTTCTTCTTACAAAGCCCCGGATTTCCGAGCTGAAAACATTGCCCCACCCACTTATCTTTCCACAGGAATGGGCGACGCTTCAAAAAAACAACAAATTCAGTGGCCGGAATATTACATTGATCCAACCCTCAATCACGGGCTCAATCTGGTGCTTCCTCAAGCCGTGCGGAAAGGACTGGAATTCAACGGGGGTTACGACCGTCGGGAAGGGTTGCCGACTCTAAATGTAGACTATTTTCTTCCCATCAAAGGCTGGAGTGATAAGAGTCTTTTTCTTTCACCCAGGTTGTCGCTGACAGCGGGCAAAGAGAGTTTCTCCCTGGGCGCAGGATTTCGGCACTTGATAACTTCTGATGTGCTTGTTGGTTTTCACGCTTTTCACGATTGGGTAAGGCCTCGTCGTCATAAGGGAGAGTTTCTCAAAGAGGCCGGGGTAGGGCTGGAACTATCTGCATTGCCGGGATACTACTCGGATATCAGTGTGCGCCTGAACGCGTATTTCCCTGTAAACCAGCGTCGTACCATTGACCGGGATTTTACTTTTGTGCTGGAAGAAGAACTACCTAGGGGTGGAGACGCCACTTTAGGAATTCTTCTCCCTCCGGTTTTCGGGTTGCTCGATTTTCGTATAGACGCTCGCGCTCACTCCTATAGAGCTGAAAACACCGATGTCACAGGGTATAGTGTCGGATTGTCCATGAATTCCAGGGATGGGATGTTCAGTGCTAACGTTAGGCAAGCGAGAGACAGATCTGGTGGGGACGACTTCAGGGCAGACGGGGGCGTCACCCTTGCCTTCGATTGGACCGAACTGTTCAAGGGGGCCAACCCTTTTTCAGCCCCATATACAGCATCCGAAACGCGTTATAATCGAAAGATTCACGACAGCCTTTACCAACGAGTGGTCAGGAAACACGACCTTCCAGCAGACCGCATTGAGCGCCCAATTGCGTTGGCCGCTATTGTGTCCGGGGACACGGTGTCTTTCAAAGGAAGTTTCCCGGACCTGCCCAATTCAAGGGTAACAGTTCAGATTTCTCGCAGTCCATGGCAGGATTGTTCGGAGATGATAACCGACGCGAAGGGATCGTATTCCGGAAGACTTTCGCTCCCTCCCGGTAAGTGTCGAATAAGACTTCTACACAAACCGACAGGCCAAGTTTCCGAAGTCAGGACAATTGTAGTAACAGGCTCAGATCCTGCTCAATGATTGTCAGCTATTCACGTTTACATGTTTCGTCTGTACTGTCCTCCAGCTCGGAACAAAGTGTCGGATATCTGGCCCAGGGAGCAGTGCTTGACCGTCTCCATCAATTCTTGAAAGATGTTTGCTCCTGCAAGCACGGCATCATGCAGGCGCTCCATAGCAACCGGCCCTGTGTTCTTGTTGCTTTCATGGAACGCTTTCAATCTCATTAGCTGGGATTGCTTTTCTTCTTCGGTGCCTCGAGCAAGCTCCACAGCGCATTGCTCCAGGTAATCCTTTTCCTGCCTCAGAAAAGTGTTCACACCTATAATAGGATACTCACCAGTGCTCTTGAGCATCTCGTAGTGAAGCGATTCATCCTGTATCTTGGTACGCTGATAACCGGTCTCCATGGCACCGAGGACCCCGCCTCTCTGGGAGATACGGTCGAATTCCATGAGGACGGCCTCGTCAACAAGATCCGTCAGCTCTTCAATTATGAAGCTTCCTTGATTGCAGTTGTCAATTCTAGACATGCCCCACTCTTTATTGATGATCATTTGTATGGCTAGGGCTCGCCTTACGGATTCTTCGCTGGGAGTCGTTATCGCCTCGTCGTAAGAATTGGTGTGCAATGAGTTGCAGTTGTCGTATATGGCCATAAGCGCCTGTAGAGTGGTCCTTATGTCGTTGAACTGGATTTCCTGGGCGTGAAGGGAACGACCGCTGGTCTGAATGTGGTACTTAAGCTTTTGAGAGCGTTCGTCAGCCCCGTACTTGTCCCGCATGGAGATGGCCCAGATTCGTCTGGCCACGCGTCCAATGACGCTGTATTCAGGTTCCAGTCCGTTAGAAAAGAAAAAGGAGAGGTTTTGGGCGAAATCGTCAATGTGCATCCCTCGCGACAGGTAGTACTCGACGTACGTGAATCCGTTGGCGAGAGTAAAGGCCAACTGTGTTATGGGATTGGCCCCTGCTTCTGCAATATGGTAACCGGAGATGGATACTGAGTAGAAGTTCTTCACATTGTTTTGAATAAAGTATTCCTGCATGTCACCCATCATCTTGAGAGAAAAATCAGTTGAAAAAAGGCAGGTGTTTTGTCCTTGATCCTCCTTGAGAATGTCGGCTTGGATGGTGCCGCGAACGTTGCTCAAGACTTGGGCCTTGATTTGCCCGACTTGTTCTGGTGACGGCTTGTTACCATTTTCTAAACTATACTCGTCGATCTTTTGTCCGATAGCGGTGTTGAAGAACATGGCAAGCATCATGGGGGCAGGTCCGTTAATCGTCATTGATACCGAAGTACTGGGTGCAGACAGATCGAAACCCGAATACAGTTCTTTCACATCGTCTACCGAGCATATCGACACCCCGGATGTACCGATTTTTCCATATATGTCCGGGCGTTCGCCTGGATCTTGGCCATATAGCGTAACAGAGTCAAATGCTGTAGAAAGCCGCTTTGCAACACTGTTTGCAGAAAGGTATTTGAAGCGGCGGTTGGTTCTGAAGGGATCTCCTTCTCCTGCGAACATACGTGTCGGATCTTCATCCTTCCTCTTGAATGGGTAAACGCCGGCAGTGTAAGGAAACATTCCAGGAAGATTTTCTTTCAATCTCCATCTCAAGACTTCCCCTGGGTCTTTGTATTTTGGGAGCGCCACCCTCGGAACCATCGTACCGCTGAGAGTCCTTGTTTTCAATATTGTAGGTATCTGACGTCCTCGAACGCTGAACACATAATCTTTTCCGGAGTAGGCTTTTTTCAGCTCTTCCCACTCTCCGACCAGCCTTAAAGCTCTGGGGTCCAAATCCCTTTCTGCTTCTTCCTGAAGCTGTTTAATCTGTCGCACCGCTTCGGAGTCCTCCGGCAGAGCTTTATCTCGCAAAGCCATACTGGCCGCGTCAAGTTGCCACAATCGACGTACAAGCGCCGCCTGTTCCTCTCCCCACACGTGATATTTCCTGACCACCTCTGCAACGTCCGACAGATACCCGGTTCTCTCAGGCGGGATGATTATGGTTCTGGAGGATGGAATCTTGTTTTCACAAGCCTGGAGAGATGTGGACCAGTTAACCCCAGTTTTGGCGTTCACTGAGTCAATCAGTCCCACGTACAAGCTGGTTACTCCGTCGTCATTGAATCGTGAGGCTATTGTACCGTAAACGGGGAAATTCTCGAGTGCGCGACCGAAGTCAGCCCGGTTGCGCTGAATCTGTTTTCGCACATCGTGGATAGCATCCTCGGACCCCTGACGATCAAATTTGTTGACGGCAACCAAGTCGGCGAAATCCAGCATATCTATTTTTTCGAGCTGGCTTTGTGCTCCAAACTCGGATGTCATGACATACAGTGCGACATCAGCCAGCGGGACGATCGCGGCATCTCCTTGGCCTATGCCTGCTGTTTCCACTATTATCAAGTCCATCCCAGCAGCCTTAAGAACTTCTATTGATTCTTCCATATGCGCTGGAATTTCCGTCCCCTGGCTCCTTGTGGCCATTGAACGGTAATAGACGCGGTCGTTGTTGATGGAATTCATTCTTATTCTGTCGCCGAGAAGAGCGCCGCCGGTCTTTCGTCTTGTGGGATCCACGGAGATTATGCCCACCGCTTTATCCGTTTGATCATTCAAGAACCTGAGGACTAGTTCATCGGTGAGGGAGGACTTGCCGGCCCCGCCGGTACCCGTCATACCAATAACTGGGACTACACGTCCGTTAATCCGTTGCTGCAATAAAGATCGGATTATCGGCAAGTCTCCATTTCCCGTATATTTGGCCATTTCAACTGTAGTGATAGTTCGAGCTATTGCCGGCCAGTTGGCAGGTCGCAGGTCAGAAAGATCCCCATCAAGACGTCCATCGCTCAAAGAGAAATCAGAATTCTTCAGAAAATCATTGATCATTCCCTGTAAACCCATGTCTCGGCCATCTTCCGGGCCGTAGATCCTGGTTATCCCGTAACTCTCGAGTTCCCTGATCTCCTGAGGAACAATAACCCCTCCTCCTCCTCCAAAAACTCTAATGTGACTGCAGTCATATTCTTTGAGCAGATCCACTATGTACTTGAAGAATTCCATGTGGCCGCCCTGATACGAGCTTACTCCAATTGCTTGGACGTCTTCCTGAACAGCAGCGGAAACGATTTCCCACACCGAACGGTTGTGGCCGAGGTGAATAACTTCCGCGCCCGACGCCTGGAGAATACGCCTCATTATGTTGATGGCGGCATCGTGACCGTCAAACAGCGCGGCAGCAGTGACTATTCGTACATGGTTGCGCGGTTGGTATGGTGCAGTGGGTGACTGCATGCTCAAATCTCCAGGTTGAGTCGCTGTCGGATGAAGGTTGCTGGTGCATCTATGTCGGAACCGCCTGGAAATACTTCGGCTACTCCCATTTCTTTCAACCGAGAAATATCGCGGCTTGGAATCACTCCTCCGACTACGACGATGATCTCATCAGCCTCTTTTTCCTTGAGAAGTTTAAACAACTTGGCGCAAATGGGGATATGAGCACCGGACATGATGGAAAGGCCTATAACGTCAACGTCTTCCTGAATTGCTGCGCGGACAATCATTTCTACGGTCTGATGGAGCCCCGTGTAAATGACCTCACACCCGCCATCTTTCAGTGCATGGGCAATGACCTTGGCTCCCCTGTCGTGGCCATCCAACCCCGGTTTAGCGACTAGAATCCGCGGTGTCTTCTTGAAGGCCAACTTCACCTCCGTAATGCTGTAACGAATGATTCCAGGATGTCTTGCTAGCTACATCATAGTATATGGTGACTTGGGATTCAACCATAATGACCTGTCAAGGATTCCAAGCTGGGTGGTCGGGAATTTTCAAACAAACTGAAGCCAGAGCCAGATCCGTGGGCTCATCAAAGCAAATGCACTGGCTTTACCCTGTTGAGATTCAAAAAAAAAAGGAAAGGCCCGAATGTATGGTAGGAACATTCAGGCCCCTCAAGCCGGTTTGTCGTAGGTAGGTATTAATTTTTACGACAATGCAGTCGTTGCCGAGTTCCGACAAAAGTCGTCGGTCTAAAAAAAAATAGATCATGATCACTGATTTTCCACTATATTCTTGCCTCGAGTAGAGGAGCAAGGACGATACGATGTTCCTGATTGTACACAGATACTCACAGCGTCTTGAGCCAATCCGACGATCTCCATGCACGACGGCATATTTTGAGGGTATCAGACAAACGGGCCCAAAGCCGTGGTGAGTTCTGTGATGTTTCTCAATACCCTTCTAGGTCGGCAAAGGGCCAGTTCTTCAGCGGAAAAGATCGGACTTGCCACAGCGAAAGCGTCTATCCCTGCGTTCTCCGCTGCCTGTATGTCCAAAGGTGCGTCACCCACATAGATTGTCTTGTCTCTCGCAACACCAACCGACTGCATAAACTCTTCAAACATCTCGCCGGACGGTTTTGCCTTGAACCCGTCCTCCGCACCTATGATTCTTTCCATGTTCCCGGCCAAGCCGAAGTGATCGGCCAAGATTCTGGCGTATCTGCCACGTTTGTTTGTCACTATTCCCTTGGAAACGTTTCCATTCAACGCCTTGAGTGTGTCCACAGCACCAGGTACCAGCGAGGTCTTTTCAAGAAAAATGGTGTCATAATAATCACGAAAGATCTTGATGCCCGGCTGCACTTCGTCGGGTCTGAGGAATGATTTTACGAAATCAATCAACGATATGGAGGTTTTTCTTGCCACTTCTTCCACCGTCATGGACGGATATCCGAGCCTGGAAAACATGTGATTGAAAGCCTCTGCAATTGCATCCAACGAATCGAGGAGGGTTCCGTCCATATCGAACGCTACGGCCTCTACACGTCTAGTGAGAAGGTGTGGGATTTCCCTGAAGCCTTCAGCTCTCAGGGCAGGAATTCCCATTCTCGCGCAATATAGGAACAAATCCTTAAGAGCCACAACCATGTCGGCCTGGCCTGCTGCATGGCGATCTGACTCTCCGTCTCCTATGAGCATGATCTTGTCATATTCACCACGAAATTTCAGCAAAATGTCCAGTTTGCACGTTCCACATTTGCCGCACACGTCATTGGAATAGGGGCTCTCAATGGAAACCTTTCCATCTTCCAAAAAGATTAACCTGTTGGCAAAAATTCCCAATCCGCCGATCCCGTGATTCCTGAAAAGCGTACGTATGGTTGCATCGAATCCGTCGGAAAGAACTTTGAGATCAATGCCGCGATTTCGAGCCCATTGGAGAAAGTCAATAAAGTAAGGATCCAGAGCAGCGTGCCTGTTTACGAATTCATTCAAATCGGACTGAGACATCCTCATGAGAGGAGCGACTGCCTTATAGACTTCTCTCGATCCTATCTCGCCGCGCATGTAGCGTTTTACATGGAAACGCCATTCCGGCGCGCTAAGGTGCTCACGTACCAGGCGGTTCACAGTGTCTTTTGTAGAAATAGTACCATCGAAATCGCATAATATCAGTATCTTGTGCTTACTGTGCGTTTCAATTGAATTATTGTCAGGCAATGTGCAGGATTTCATATTCACGAATTCCGTTAGGGGTCTTGACCTCTATGATGTCGCCCATTTCCTTGCCAATTAAAGCACGACCCAATGGTGCATCTACCGAAAGGGTTCCCTGGCCAATATCGGCCTCGTCCTGTCCCAGGAGTCTGTATTTTTTTTGCTCGCCTGTCTCTACGTCTTCTACCGTCACGCAGCACCCAAAAATGATATGATCTGTCTCCGGTCTGTTCTCCAGATCAATTATTTCACAGGCAGCAAGCCTTTCTTGAAGGTCTCTGATGCGAGTTTCGATAAGCGCCTGTTTTTCTTTTGCGTAAGTGTATTCGGCGTTCTCCGAAAGATCACCGTGACCGAGGGCTATTTCTATTTCTTTGATGACCGATGGCCTTTCGACGCGGATCATTCGATCCATTTCTTCCGTCAGTTTCTTGTGGCCTTTAGTGGATATCGGACGCCTTGGCAAGCTCATGAGGACTCCATTTCATCTTGACTATGCTTGTTTATAATCATTTATTTTACCAACGAATCGGCGGTGAGGTCAACGACTATACGCTGATTGCATGGAGACTGCATTTCGGACACAACTTCGGTCGGTGTCCGGGGTTTAGCTCATTTCTCGTTTCGATTCCCAGTCTTTGCGGAAACTCTATTCTAGGCTATGGTATTATTGTTCATACTTCAACATCACTTCTTGTACTTCCCCAGCAATTGTTTAACGCTCTGGACAACTCCACACTCCTGTCAATACCCTTTTTCAACCTTGCCGGCAGTGTCATGACCGCCGTCCATACCCATGATTCTCTACTGCCCGGTCATGAACACTTCTGTGGCGGAACTGTTCATGGCCGGGGTAATGCCAGGTCTTCCGATCGGAGGCGTATTCATCGGATACACCATGTGGACGGCCCGCAAAAAAAGCTGGGCCGCCTCGGAGAGGGCCGGCATAAAGGAAATTCTTCCACCTTGCGCGAGGGTATCTGGGGTCTAATGCTTCCCGCTATGGTTCTGGGTGGGATTTATGGCGGGCTATTTACCCCTTTTGGCATGTCTGATTCTGGTTACATTTGTTCCAGATATTTCCCTTTTTTTACCAAGAACATTCTTACGATGACTGTACGAGGCGGATAGCACCGGTAATCAGACACCTCTTTCCATGCCAGGTGGAATAAACCAAATAATTCCTATATGCTAAGAGCCTATTCACATTTCTGGACAAATCCGATATACTTAAGGGAGATTTTTTTTTGAACAGTTAGCGGGCACACGAAAATATGTCAAGTCGCTTTAGCTTCAGAATCAATTGAATTGAAATTAATATTTGTTTATAGCTACTGGACAGTTGTTGTGTTACGTGCTAGCTTCGCCAAGCTGGAAATGTGGAAAGGAGACCTCCGTTGACCCCGCCATCCAAACCAAGTGGAGGCACGAACAATCCTTTTCGGGAAATGTACAGTCGTACGCAACCGATAAGGAGAAGGGGATCTTTTCTTGGGGGAATCGCACGGCTTGTCCTTCTTGTGCTCATTGGGGTCGTATTTGGAATCGTAGGAATGGCTGTTCAGGGCTATTTTTATTTTACCCAGACCCTTCCCAGCATAGTGAAACTGAACAACTATTCTCCTCCACTGGTTACAAGGATATACGCAGACCGTGGGGAACTGGTCGGCGAATTTGCTTATCAGAGACGATTCATCGTGCCGATAGAGCAAATACCTAAGCCGCTTCAGGATGCGTTTGTGGCAGCCGAGGACAAGAATTTCTGGCGACATAGTGGTGTTGACAAAGAGGCTATACTGAGAGCCGTTAAGAAGAATGTGATTTCCGGATCACTCAAAGAAGGAGCCAGTACCATAACACAACAGGTCGCCAAGACTTTCTTGCTCACTCCGGAGAGAAAATTTACTCGAAAAATTAAGGAGGCGATTCTTTCCTCAAGGATAGAGGCATCGCTTTCGAAAGAGAAAATACTCTACCTGTATCTCAATCAGATTTACCTTGGCAGTTCTGCCTACGGGGTTCAAGCTGCGGCAGAGACTTATTTCGGCAAACATGTTAAGGACTTGACCATAGCTGAATGCGCAATGATGGCAGGTTTGGCCAAGGCCCCGTCAATGAACTCGCCTCGCAGGAATCTAAAGAAATCGGTCGAGCGAAGGAGTTACGTTCTGAAAAGGATGTTGGAAGACGGGTTCATCAGTCCGGAACAATACGAAGAAGCGAACGTTGAAGAGCCAAAGTTAGCATCCGCTACCAATCCATACGCCAAGATCGCGCCTGACTTCGTCGAGCACGTTAGAAGATACGTTGAAAACAAGTATGGAGCAGATGCTTTGTACAAAGACGGCCTTCAGGTATATACCACTGTGGATCTGGATTTGACGAAGTCAGCGAGAGATTCCATTGAGGCTGGGCTACGAGAGCTTGACAAACGCCAGGGATTCCGAGGTCCGGTCAAGACATTGAGCGCCAAGGGCGTAATGGAATTTCTTGAAGAGAAAACCAGCACGATGGAGCAACCTCTTCGGTTTGGGGAGATCACGGATGGGGTGATCACCCACATCGATAATGAGAACATATACGTGCGAATGGGAAGCTACATCAAGGACGGCGCAAAGCGAGAATACGTGGGACAGATTAAGATAGATCCCAACCCGAAGTGGTGGGTTAGGACTCCTTTTATCAGACCCGAGATGCGTACCCGTAATTTTGCACAGGGGGATCTTCCTTTCCAGGTAGGAGATCTCATCCTTGTCCGTCTTCCGGACCCAAACGTCAGGAGGCGGGAACTCTATCTCAAGAAGTATGGTCAGTCAGATGCCGAGATGCGGAATTACAAGTCATACACTGAGGACATGGTAGCCTACTTTCCTCTGGAACCTGAGCAAGAGCCGATTGTGCAGTCGGCCCTGATGATGAGAGAAAACAGGTCGGGATATACCAAGGTGATTTTGGGAGGCTACAGCTATTCCGAATCCAAGTACAATAGAGCTATACAGGCACGGCGACAAGCAGGGTCTGCCTTCAAGCCGGTAGTATATGCAGCAGCCCTTAACAAGGGGTTTACGTGTTCGGATATAATTCTGGATTCGCCGTTAGCTGTGGCTATACCGGGCACAGGGGAGGTGTGGAGGCCAAAGAATTATAGAGGCGGGTATCAAGGGGCAGTGACTTTTAGGGATGCTATTGTAAAGTCTAGAAATATCCCTACGATAAAGATTCTCCAACAGGTGGGGATAGATTATGTTAAGGGTTACGCACGAAAGCTTGGGTACACCTCTCCTCTGGTGGACAATCTGACATTAGCTTTGGGTTCCACGGGGGTCTCTCTAGAGGAACAACTCAACGCGTATTCCGTGTTCCCTAATAAGGGATATTTCGTCCCCGGTATTTGCGTTAAGAAGATCATTGACCGTAACGGAAAAATTTTGGAGGAATATGATCCGCCCGTGCTCCTGGACGATCCCGCAGCTCCAGAACATGCGGAGATTAGAAGAATCTCCCACGAAACTCAACAATCCGTTTCCTGGAGTCAGAGCGTGGCGCCTGGACCTCTCCCAGTGAGGAGAACAATTGACGAAGGCACGGCATACATTATGACCACTCTTCTCCAAGGAGTGGTGCAGGACGGCACAGCGACAGTACTGAAAAAGATCGTCGGCCGACCGGACATTGCGGGCAAGACCGGCACTACTAATGAAAACATAGATGCGTGGTTCATGGGATTCTCGCCTGATTATACCTGCGGGGTTTGGGTGGGTTTTGACTCTGAGGTGACTCTGGGTGACGGAGAAGTTGGAGGCAAGGCGGCGGCTCCTATCTGGGGCTATTTTATGAAGGAAGTGCTTCGAGACAAGCCTATAAAGGAATTTCCTGCTCCCGCGTCAGTGGAGTTCCGAAAGATAGATCCACGCACAGGCCTTGTGACGTCCTCTGGAGGTGGAATTCAAGAGGTGTTCAAGGTAGGTCGCGCTCCGGCGGAGATGGAACCGAAGCTTATGAAAGGCTCACGTTGGGACCACTCAGGGTCGGAATTGGACCAGTTCTAGTTACAGCACAAAATATTACAGGCGAAAGTCGGCCTTTCAGATACCTCTCCTATTCGCTCCACGTTTGAAATAGCTTTAGATAATACTTGCCCGCTTACCGAGGGTGCTGCGCTCCGTTGAACGTGAAGAATTTTCGCGACAATCATCCGTAAAGGAGGCAGGCAAGGAACTTTTTGACCCGGCAGATTCTTTTGAGGGTCGAATTCCGTATTTCAGTCTCTTTCCAGAAAAGAATTTCTGGAATGGTGATTGACATATAGGGTTTATAGGACATATTCATTAGTAATATGACAGTTCTTGCTGGATCCAGGGCGCAATAACTATTTGCCCTTGCTTTTTTCTGTCACTAAGCTATATATTTCGCGCTTTTTTAAAGGCGCTAGAGGAAATCCAATATGGCCGATGAAACTGAAAAGAAGGAAGATTTCTCAGAAGAGTATCAACCTAGCACTGAACAGATTAATCTGGCCGACATTCCGGACGAGATGCCTTTGTTGCCTGTCCGGGACGTGGTCATCTACTCCTACATGATTCTTCCCCTAATGGTTGGGAGGGAGAAGTCAATTAAGGCAGTTGAGCAATCGCTTGCTCGCGACCGACTGATTTTTTTGGCCACCCAAAGATCTTCCACCAAAGAGGACCCCGGTCCTGACGACATATATTCTGTGGGAACTGTTGCTATGGTGGTTAAGATGCTGAGGCTTCCGGACGGCCGCGTAAAGATTTTGGTGCAGGGTCTGGCGAAAGGTCGAATTATTGACTATGTGAATTCACCGGATGTTTTCGTTGTCAAGATCGAAAAAATTGCAGAACCCTCGCTTGTCTCGGTCAATCTGGAGGTCGAGGCCCTGATGCGTTCAGTCAAGGAAAACTCAGAAAAAATTCTGCAACTCCGCGGAATAATATCGCCTGATGCAGTCGCAATACTCGATTCCATAGATGATCCTGGTCGACTGGCGGATTTGGTTTCTTCCAACCTAAAGCTGCGAGTAGATGAATCTCAGGCCATTCTGGAAGTTATTGATCCTTTGGAACGCTTGGCTAGGGTGAACGAGTTGCTTTCCAAAGAGCTGGAACTTTCGGCTATGCAGGCTAAGATTCAAACCCAAGCCAAAGAGGAGATGGGGAAAACGCATCGTGAGTACTTCCTCCGAGAGCAGCTCAAGGCAATTCAGACGGAACTTGGTGAAATTGATGAGAAAACCAAGGAAATAGAGGAATTTCGTTCGAAGATTGCGAAGGCAAAGATCCCCAAAGACGTTGAGAGGGAGGCTGAAAAGCAGCTTGGTCGTTTGGGACAGATGCATCCCGATGCGGCAGAAGCTTCTATAATTAGGACCTATCTTGATTGGATAGTGGAGTTGCCCTGGTCAAAATCTACGAGAGATAAGTTAGACATAAAGAATGCAAAGCAGATTCTTGACGAGGATCATTATGATCTGGAGAAGGTGAAGGATCGCATCTTGGAATATTTGGGTGTGCGCAAGCTCAACAAGCACATGAAAGGCCCGATACTGTGTTTTGTCGGTCCCCCTGGGGTGGGCAAGACTTCCCTCGGGCGGTCCATAGCTCGGGCAGTAGGACGGAAGTTTACTCGAATATCTCTTGGCGGACTCAGGGATGAGGCTGAAATTCGCGGTCACCGGCGTACTTATATTGGAGCACTCCCCGGCCGAATTATTCAGGGGCTCAAGACGGCTGGTTCAAATAATCCTGTCTTCATGTTGGATGAAATAGACAAAGTGGGGGCGGATTTTAGGGGTGACCCCTCGGCCGCCTTGCTTGAAGTTCTGGATCCGGAACAGAACAATGCTTTTAGTGACCACTATCTCAATGTCCCCTTTGATCTCTCCAAGGTCATGTTCATTACAACAGCGAACGTGGCTGACCCTATTATCCCTGCCCTGAAGGATAGAATGGAGATCATAGAACTCTCGGGCTATATAGATGAAGAAAAGCTAAAGATAGCTCGAAGGTTTCTCGTGCCGAGACAAATTAAGGAAAACGGCATCAGGGAGGAGATATTTGATGTGACCGATGAGGCTATCCTGGGTCTCATCAACCAATATACTCGTGAATCCGGACTGAGAAATCTTGAGCGTGAAATAGCTACGCTGTGTCGTAAGATAGCGCGAAAAATAGCTGAAGGCGAAAAGAAAATCCCCAGGATTACAGCCAAGAATCTCAGCAAATTTCTCGGAGTCCCCAAGTTTCTGAGGGATCAGGAGAAGCGCAACGATGAGGTGGGGGTGGCAATAGGACTCGCTTGGACACCATACGGCGGGGATGTTCTCCACATAGAGGCGGCGCCTCTTGAGGGGAAGGGGAATCTGCTCCTTACGGGTCAACTCGGAGATGTAATGAAAGAATCAGGGCAGGCAGCGATGTCCTATTTTCGTTCAAGAGCCTCTCTTTTTGGCATGAAGGACAAATTTTATTTTTCCAAAGATATTCATGTACACGTTCCCGCTGGGGCAATCCCAAAAGATGGTCCCTCTGCAGGGGTAACAATGGCCACTGCCATAGTAAGTGCGCTGACAGGAATTCCAGTCAGGGCTGACGTAGCGATGACAGGAGAGATTACCTTGAGGGGGCGGGTTCTCCCAATCGGGGGTTTGAGAGAAAAGGCTCTTGCCGCACTCCGAGCTCAGATTTTCACGGTCATTGCCCCGGAGCAAAACGAGAAGGACTTGGACGAAATTCCCAAACATATTAGACGTAAGTTGGACTTCAAATTTGTTAAACACATGGATGATGTATTGAAGATAGCGCTCAAGCAGGATAACAATAAAAACAATTCGTCAAGAGTCCTCCCGGCACAAGTATCAAATGGGGCGAAAGGAGCAAGGGTCAGTCGGGTTTCAAAACAAACTCCTCATGCGGCAAAATCCCATTCAAAAACGGTGAAGCTGAATCGATCTCGGAGGTCTGAAAGTTCGGCTGAAAAGGATGCGTGATACATGGGCTTTCGACTAAGAACCCCGGCACCACTCAGTACAGTGGCAATCTGTCAAGTTGAAGGGTGAAAACCTGTTCGACTTCGGGATTTTTGGTGGTCGTTCATTTTTTCTCCTATGACCGTAAGCGATGGGGGCATTCGCCCACGACCACATGACTCCTCCACCTGGTTTGGATCACTAAATGCCGCTAGCCCGTTCTCCATGAGGCGTGTGGTAATTTACCTCTTTTTTTTGTTTATTAAAAACGCTCTGTCGGTTTCCATCAGCGGAGCTTGAAGCAGGAGAGGGACGCTTCTGTTCCTTTAGTTCCGTCACAAGCCGTTCTGTTTCCAGAGACACTTCCACCATGTCACTCTCCACTTTTTCGCGAAGCGCCTCGTATTCTTCGTTTCCGAGCCCCTGGGGAACGTAGGTGGGTTTCCCGAATCCCACGGCAATCGTGCTGAAGGGCAGGGGAACAATCATGCTGTCCCATGAATTGAATTGTAATTGACGTGTGGCCCAACTCACCATGGGAACAATGGGGTTTTCAGTTTCACGGGCGGTTAAGACTATTCCTATTTTGACTTTCCTGGCCGGCCCTCGGGGTGCGTCCACTGCCAAACCCGAACAGTAATGGTTTTCTTTTATCCTTTCTATCATTTCTTGGAGGGCTTCCTTTCCTCCTCGTGAGGAGGATCCTCTTGCTGTGTCATAACCCCAGCGTTTTAGGCACCTGTCAATCAATTCACCGTCCCATGACCGACTGACCATTATGATGCCGGGATAACGGCGACAGTAGTAAACCGGATACAGCATCGTTCCGTGGAAGCAGGCACACGTGAAAGGTCTTTTCTTGCAAATCTGCTCTTCGTATTCCCTGTTTATGAATACCTTACGGCAGGTAAGGTCTATGAGTCTTGAGTAAGCTGTTACAAGACGAGGCAGCAGGAAAAATAACAGCCTAAACAATACGCGATGTCCTTTCTCTTTCCTTTCAGGCGAGGATTTCAAGTCGTCCTCCTATTTGTGGTTCGTTGGTCCGGCGACGGGACATTACCAAAGGCCTAGGTCGCGCGCAACAATTTGGTGAAATTAATTTTAGTCGATTGGAGGATGGCTGCTAAATGCAGACGGTATAACGAGTCTGATAACGTCCGGAGGTCATTTTTGCAGAAGGGCTAGTGCTTCCATTACGGCTTCCCTTACGTCAGGGTTCGGATCATCGGCAATTCTGACCAATGCAGGAATGGCTGAATGGTTGCCAATTTTACCAAGTAATTCGGCAGTATCGCCTCGAAGACTTACATCGTCCAGGCTGAGAAGAGCAGTCAGTTCATCCAATACTGGATCGAAGATTGTGTGTTGTGCTTCAAGCGCTTCCTCCATGGCAACGAGAGCCCCCATCCTTGTAGCAAAGACTTGCGAGCGGTACAGTGGCATTATCGCCCCTGGGCTTTTACGACGGCAAATCAGTCTTGCGGCATCTTCTGCGCGGCCCGCGTTTATCATCGATTCCAAAACTGCAGTGAGCCAGGCGGGTTCACTCGCCTTGATGATGTGAGAAACCATGTCTTCGAGTGAAATCGTTCCCACAAGAGTGAGTCCATCGTCAATAATGAGAGTGGGCGTCGATTTGACCTTGTAGCGAGATGCCAAGTCCGAAAATTCAACAGCATCAACCACGGTGACAGATACCAAGGAGCAGTTTATTGACGCTGCCACGGCATTTCGAACAATTTGGGGGCAATGTGGGCACAATGCAGCCATCAGAACAAGAATGCTTGTCTGATCCTTCAGGTGCCTTAGCGAGTGAAATGGTTCGGTGCCGGGGGGGTCTGCCCCACGGCCTAGCCACAATACGGCATCCATGAACGGCCCGAATTCTGCTCCCTCTGGGGCGGCCAAGTAATGGATATCCCGTCTTGTTTCGTCAGACAGTGTGAGCGAGGGTTTCCCCGGCAAAATCGACTCGTCAGCTTCTTCGATTTTGATTCTATTGAGCGACACGCCAGATATCTGCCGCGCAATGTTTATGAGATTCGTTTCAAATTGTGTGTCTGAGGCGGTTTCTGCCACAAAGATCGTTACGGGTCGAGTCAGTGACGTGGCAACAAGTTGCACACTTTGAAGTTCTGTGTCGGATAGCACTACCTAATCCAGTCGCTTCAATCGAGATGAAACTCCGATCTCAGACAAACTCGATCCACTGAAAATAGTTCGTCGATATCTAGTTGCTTGCAAGAATGAATCAATTTGAGCCGGGAACGAACTGCCTGACGACGTGTCCCGCCCCTTCAGGAACCTGATAAGGGGATTCTACACCGCGTAAGGGTGCAGGCATGTAACCCCAGAGATAGTTGCCGAAAGTCTGTATACCGGAAGCAGCCATAGGTATGACCCCGTCGGCGGCCTGTTGACCTGACTGCCCGTCTTGGGGTCGAGGCGGAATAGTCAATACCGGCTGGCCGTACATGTTAGTGGGGCCTCTATAGGACTCGTCATACATGGAAGATCTCTGAGAAGGAAAGGCCTGCGGCTCTGACCACTGAGGGAGAGCAACGTTGGCCAAGCCTAAAACCATTACCGCCACCACGGCAACGCAGGTCTTCATCTGTAAACCTCCGTGGAATCAACGTACTATTACTCTATCATAAACGTCACGAAAAATAAAGGCGGGTTCTCTGTTGACAAAAGCTACAATAATCTGAAATAATTGTACACTTTGATTACGCTTGGAGGACAAAAGCATGAGTAATATCGCCAAGATCGTGATTTGCGGTTTTCTGATTGCCGCAATCGCAGCGCCGGTTTTTGCTGCAGGAAACGCCAAGAAACCATATTCCTTATCAAACATCACAGGAACAATCTATCAAGGCGGCGCTACTGCCTTAGACAAGACCGAGGGTGTCTTTTCAGGTGTCCTTAAGAGGACTTTTGGCTTTTTTAACCCGTGTCTTGACCTCGTTAAGGGTTGCGCGAACGTGGTACTGACGCCAATAGAAAAGCCAGTTGCGTACTTGGAGAGTACGGTGCTCAAGCGAAAGGTTCCGGGGGCCTCTAAGGTCCCGGCTCCAAAAAAACCGGAGATTTCGAAATAATCCATTAGGATTTTGGACAATCCGGGACCGGCTCGGATCGATTTGAGTTTGCGGCGGAGTTTTGCTGGATTTCGGTTCGCGCTCGGTGGGAGGGTGTATGACAAGGGGAATCATACCGGTGGCTGTGTTATGCCTGTTTCAGGTTATTCCTATAGTTGCGTACGGAGACAGTAGGTACAATCCGGACGCAGTCCCGATATGCTCCCAAATTATTAACGAGATGACTGAGGGAAGGATAAGCTTGAAGCAGGCCGAGCATATCAGTCTAGCCATAGCTAGGGCTGGTAATCGGCATTTTGGCAGCATAACTGCTGGGGATATGTGGCTCTATATGGCATTAGTTTATGTTGAAAGTGGGTTCAGAACCAACATCGTTAACTACCAGAATTGCCGGGGCATGTTTCAGATTCACGCTCCCTCTTGGGCCAGCAAATTCGGACTGAGGTACGCGGACCTTCTAGATCCGGAAACCAACGCTGACTGCGGAGTGAGAGTCTTTAAATACTATCTGGAACTTTACAAGAATATTGTGCCTGCTCTGAGTGCTTACAACAGCGACCATCCTGGGGCGTCAGTGCGATATGCCTTGGCGGTTCTTGGCACACGAAAAAAAATAATGAAACGCTACATTCAGCTTTACAAGGCCATCAGAGAGGCCAAAATATTAGCGGTGAGGACGCCCGCTTTTTCTGAGGCACCTTAACGGAGGATTCCGCGGCGTTGGTTGAACTCAGACGTGCCAACGGCCTCGAGTCATGGGAATCCAACATTTGCCGTTAAGATTGTCGCTGCCTGGTTCAGGTCTTTTTGATCGCGCGTAAGCCCGCCCCTGCCCAAAATGGGAAGACAGGTCCTTTGCTAGGCCGGGGACAGGAACTTAGCGAGGGGGGCCATACAAAAAAGGTATGAGCAGGGAACTAAACATGTTCCACGGATTGAGCACTGACGGGTTGTGATCCAAGGGCACAAAGGGATCGTGGCCAGTGGGATAACATGCGGACGGAGGTGGTTCCGGCGGGGCCGTATATTGAGGTATACAGCTCACGCAGCCACTTACTGCCAACACTATCACCATGGTCAGGGCCAGAATTAGGTTTCTCAAGATCACCATCGCAATATAATGTTCCCAAATGATGCCGGAACGCATTATAACCCGTGGTGCAAAATCTATCAAGCTAAAAGACGGTGAGATTCAGTGCGTGTTAACTAACCGAGAGCGCGCTCGCTTGGGCTCTTTCGCATGCCTCGTTCGAGCAAGATCAACGATGTGCCCGTGGCGAAGGCCTTCGGCCGACGGTACAATCGGTTGTCATTGAATTTCGAAACTAGATGCTGCATGCGAAGATAGATGCACATTTCCCCGCGAGTCTATAAGCATCCCTGTCACGCCGGCAATGGAATCGATGTATTTCATTCCTTTTTCCACTCCCATCACAAACACGGCAGCCGATGATGCCGTAAGCCCAGTCGGCGCCAGCAGGGTGACAGACTGCAGCTCTGTAGGAGGGTAGCCGGTCTTAGGGTCCAAGATGTGGTGGTATCGTCGTCCGTCGACATCGAGGAAACGCTCGTAATCTCCAGAGGTGAGAAGGATTTTATCAGTAACTGAAACGACGGCTCTTATCTCTGTGGCATTTCTTGGGTCCCTTACGCCGACACGCCAAGGCCTGCCTGGGCTCTTTTCTCCAACGGCGAGAATGTCGCCGCCGATATTAACAAGCGCAGCATCAACACCCATAGTTTTGAGCAACCGGTTCACCCGGTCCAAAGCGTAACCCTTTGCCAAACCACCAAAGTCAAGTTCCATTCCGCGCTCAGGGAGAAATATTGTTCCTGCTCGGTAGTCAATTTGAACAAGCCTCCAATCTACTCGAGAAAGGGCATCGGACACCTCTTTTTTTTCTGGAACTCGAGGCTGTTGAACCCCACTGAAATGCCATAATCGAGTAACTGCTCCTATGGTAGGGTCGAATGCGCCGTCGGTGTGCTCGGCAAACCTCAGGCTCGTTTGAGCAAGTTCTAAGAGTTCCGGGTCAACCCTTACCGGTGCAATGCCTGCCATATCGTTGATTCTGGTGAGTTCAGACGACTTATGAAAGGATGCCAAGTCTTCCACGCGCCTTATCTCATCCAAGCAAGCTTGGGCAGCCGCCATTGCCTTGTCGCGTGGGCCGGCCACGGTGACTTCAGCGAGAGTGCCCATCAGGAAGCGGCCGGCCTTATGCACCGAAACCTGTTGGTTGCCGTTACACGATATTGTGAAGATTGTTGTCCATGACGCGAGAAGAAGGGAAAAGAAACGGAGAAGCGTCATCGGTTGTCCGCGTTGCGCAACGAGAACCAGTCTGTTCGATTGGTAATGAGTTTCAAAGTAGCAATCATAGTGAAAAAGGGAAACATATACAATGCCGCGAGAGTAGGGGACAGAGGGCCGAAGAATCTCGAAGAAAAAACGATCACCAGCACATTGTTCATAAGCGCGAGGCTCACTCCCGCAGCAAGTCGTTCGGCAGGTTTCCGTGAAGGAGCAACCAGAAACCCCGTCAAATAGTATACCCCTGACAGCATATAGGCAATCGCCAGGGAAACACCTATTTGGCCGGGACGGTCAAAAAAGAAATGAGAGTACTGAGAGAAGACGCCCAGATTGATTAGGGCGAACAGTCCGAGAGAAATTGGAAATTGGCGGGTATTTATTCTTTCGAGTACTCCTGGAATAAACCTCTTCATGACTACAACCATACCCATTGGCACAAAGATCACTAAAGAGAGCATGCGCATCATCCCATCCAAGGGAATGGAGACATCGACTCCTGCTAGAAGCTTCACAAGGCACGGTAGAGAGATAGGTACGATCAGAGAAGTTACCACAACCATCCGGACTACCGAAGCAACATCGGCGGCCAGGATGTTGGCCACAAAAGGTGCTACCACTCCGGTAGAGATGCCTGAAAGAAGAAGTACCGGCACGGCATAATCCGGATAAACCAAAGAAGTCACCCAGTATAAGGTCGCAGGAAGAATGATTAACTTAACGGCCGTCAAGGTGCCGAGTTGGACCACGGAAGGCCAAGACGTATCCAGGAGGGCCTGAAAATCAATCCTCAGAAAACTTAGAAATAGCAGCGTCATCATGAAATACAGAAGATACGGTTGAAAAGGAACTCCAACACCCGGAAAAAGCACTGCAGCACCGGCTGAGCCAAAGATTACCGTAAACAGTATGACGTCCTTCAGCATCGGTATCCTAATCCTGGTCTCAAAAATTCATTCGACGGGCCACAGAGCCAGCCCTAGGGAGGGATCGAGCACGCGGCCTGGCGGGGAGCCGGGGATAAGGTACCCTTCGAGTTCCGCCACATATATTTTGGTGCCTGGCATCAGATGACCTCCGAAGCAAGAGTAGTCCTCGCCTGCCAACGCAATGTGCGTATGCACAAAGACCTCGCCATCCTTTTCTGATACATTGCCCCCGCACGACACAATCTCAAAGAAACCACGGAATTCCTTGTTGAGATATTTTCTGTTCTCAGGATCATAGCAACCAAGAACAGCGTTTGTTACCGCTCCTATCAATTTGAAACCCGCTTTACGAATGTTTCTCTTGGCAAACTCGCGAGTAATCGCGTCAAGAAGATCGTCCCCCGTTGCCAAGCGAACAAGAAAGGAATCCTCCATCTGATTTTCCCCTTTCCGTTTTGGTCTGATGTAAAATAGACCCTAAAACAAAAATTTCGCAAGAGGTCAGCATGCAAAATGGATCTTGCCATCACTGCGGCGAAGGGCTCGAATTCGTCGAAAAGGTCTTCAGGAATGATATCTGTAAGGCATGTGGTTGCGATGTTTATTGCTGTTTGAATTGCTCAGATTATGACGAGACAGCGTCGAACCAGTGCAGAGAACCTCAATCTGAAAAAGTTTCGGTGAAAGACAGACGTAATTTCTGTGATTATTTCAGGCTAGGAGCCGGATCTAGTACCCCGGCCGCCAAGGAGACAGCGTCGAAGGCGCGGCGCAAGCTAGAAGAACTATTCAAGAAGTAGGGTGAAAGAAAGGGTTGCGCCCGATCGACAATCGTCGGGCGCATATTGCTCTTAAGGATCAGAAAAAAGAGCTGATGAAAGCGAAAGGCATTCCGATAATTTCAGCCGCTGTCGACAATATGTCAGATCCAGCAGACTCCTCCTCTGGAACCGGCTGAGAAGGCCCGGCAGCCGCGGGAGCCAATTTAATGGTGACACCATCCCGAACGAAGCGATCAACACTGGGCGGTGGCATTATCTCTCGACCTCTGTAAGAAGTCATGAAACGTTGATTGTTTTCGGCCGGCTGAATTTCCCTGGAAGATTCCCCTCGCCGCGGTTCGCTCATCATGCCTGTCTGATTCACGAAACACGAGCGGTCCTGGTAATTACCAGCAGGATAAAACCAAGAATTGTTGGCAGTCGGTCGCACTTTTTGAATTGGTTTTGCCGAAACCGCATATTTTCCGTGAGCAGGAGGAGTCATCTGTTTGACTATTGGAGCCGCCGTTTTTTTCTTGTCAACTTTCTTGTCCGACGCTACTGCCCTTTCCGGGACTCGCTTGCGCGTGGCCCCGGAGATGGTTGCCTGATCCTTGCTTTGTTCAGCTTTCGATGGGGGAGGTGACAGGACAAGGTCTTTTTCTAGATCCGCCTCTAAGTCAGAGGCGCTATCCTGCACCTCTGCAACACTCCCTACGGTCGAACTGGAAGATGGATTTATCCGAGGAGGCGGAGCCATCGCCCTAGATGTTCGGTCCTTGTAGCTGACAGCAGTTTTGAGCATTGGAATTGCATCGTTTTTGGCCGATACCTTTTCCGGTAAAATCGCTTCAGATTCCATATCTACATCCGAAGCGGTTCGGAGATTGGACTTAAATTCTGCTTTTACGATAGTCCCAGGTTTTATATGGATTGGAGTTGGTGAGGTCACCATACCAGTGCCTGCCAACACCTCAAAATTTCCGGCCACTGCCCAGCACGTAGTCAGGTAAAGGATGGCGGCCGCGAATGAACAGATCTTTCCCATGGGGTATCTCCTTTCGACAAGTGTTCCCTATTGGAGGAGTATTTCTCACGTCTGGGATTTCGGTTTGCGGGGTTCATTTTCCCTCCTCCCGTCAGCGTGATTTGGCATATCACTACAAAATACTCTTGTCAATCATAATGTTATAATCTTTTCTTAAAGTAATATATTAGATATGGTGTAATGTCGCTTGTTATTACAGCACCGATCGCTGCTACAGCCTGAACTCAATTCAAGCAGTGGATGTGGCCATCTCTCCTGAGCTTGGCTGGCGTCTGTTCAGACGCCAAGGCGAATTAAAGTTATTAAGTGATTGACAAGAAGGGACGCAGTATTTAAACTTAGCAAAATTACAGAGTATTATCGATAAGATCGCTTCTAGACCGCCGAATGGACGATCTGTGTTGAGTAACCGGCCCATGATGGTCCAGATGGCTGGACGTGGGAAGCTAACCCCATACTTTAGACATGTCAGGAAACGTATAGGGAGGATTTGATGGCAGCGAGAGACCATATCAAGAGGGGGAGCACAGAAGTGCGTCAAGCAGTCAGCGCAGCAGAAAACGAAAAATATTTCGATGAGGAAAATCTGGAAGCGAAACCGCAATCACCGGCGTCAGCAAAGAACATCGCCCGGCCACCCACCGCGTTGGCCGTCAAGCCCAAAGGAAACATACCGGAATTTAGTGTGTGCCTGATCGGTGCTGCTGAGTTAGTTCCATTTCTTTCCGAAGTGGAGAAAATCAATAACAGTCCTCGCTCTGAGAGCCGAACCCCTCTCATAACAGTGATCCAAGCTATTCTCGGAGCAGAGGGTGGGAGCATGCCTTTGAGCAAGCTGGTTCCCAAGGTCAAGAAGTATTGGAACCGGCCGTTTCCGGCAACCCCTTACACAGACGAAGAGCTTGTTTTCATCATGGCGCGGAATTCTGACGGCGTCCGGGTTACTGAGTAGGAGTGGATGTGGTAAGCCCCCCCTCCAACTCCGGCATACCATAGTACTACGGGGCCACGAGACAAAACAGACCTTCTTGGTAATTCGAGGGTTTATAGTTAATTTTTTGATATAAATGATAATTAAAATATAAGTCCACATTTCGATGGCATAAGTTTTCCCGGTCCCACTCACCGAAAATTCCCCTTGACACACTATATATTGTGTGGGTAAGGATGGAACCCACTAGATGATCCACAGTCGTGCTGGATCGTCACTTTATTCGTCGCCCAATTTCTGGGACTTTCGGATAGAGCTTCAAAATGTTTAGAGATTATTTCGGTATGTCCTCGTTATTTGGCGATAATAAATTTCATGAACCAAAAGACTTGATCGGCTTGGCAAATTTTCATGAGGAGACCTATTCGTTTCGCCGTTGATTGAGATTCATCATAAACTGCTTGACCTTTTTGGTTCAGGTCGGTTTTCTCCGATTAGATCGTTACCGACCGACTGTCCTGATAAGACAGTGTCTTGACAATACCGATTCCTCTCCGGGGATCGGACAGAGTGTTCCGAACAAGGAAAGACTTGTACAGGGGAGATTGCAATGGCTGGCTTGATTGAGATCAAAGAATTTAGAAGAGAGAGTCCTCGACATCTTGAGACCACTGACATGGCTCTTTTTGTCCGCACGTCCAGCGAAGCGATGGACGACTGGGATAGAAGCAAGATAGTCGACGCGCTGTTACGAGAGACCTTCATAGACGAGGGCACGGCTGATGACATAAGCTTGGAAGTTGAGAACGACATCAAGAGAAGCGGGATCAAAGTGATAACGGCTCCGCTGGTAAGGGAGATGGTTAACGCCAAATTACTGGAGCGCGGTTTGGAGGGGGCGAGACGCTTGCATACTCGACTAGGGGTGCCCCTCTACGATGTGGATCAGCTTATTACCCGGCCCAACAAGGAAAACGCAAACGTGCCGCACGGTCCTGAGGCCACAAATCTAACACTTGCGGAGAATATCAAGAAAGAATATGCGCTTCTCAACGTATTTGACCAAGATGTGGGCGACGCTCATATGAGGGGCGACATTCATTTGCACGATCTAGGCTTTATCGACAGGCCTTACTGTTCCGGGCAATCATTGGAGTACATAAAGAAGTTTGGATTGAACTTACCCAACTCCCTTGCCATGGCGAAGCCTGCCAAACATCCTGAAGTTCTGTTAGCCCATATGGTGAAGTTTGCTGCAGCTCTGCAGAGCCATTTTGCAGGGGCAATAGGATGGGATGCGGTAAACCTGTTTTTTGCTCCATATCTTCGGGGACTGCCCAAGCGAGAAGTTCGGCAGTTGGCCCAGATGTTGATCTTCGAATTTTCACAGCAGGCTGTGGCCCGCGGCGGTCAAGCGATATTTACTGATATCAACCTATATTGGGAGGTGCCTAAGCATTTTGAGAACGTTCCCGCCATCGGCCCGGGAGGCGAGTTCACAGGCCACACCTATTCTGAGTATCTTCCCGAGGCCCAGAATTTCGTATGGACCCTATTCGATATTTATCGCGAGGGTGATGGAGCGGGAAGACCGTTTTTCTTTCCCAAACCCTTGATTCACATAACTGAAAAATTCTTCGCCACGCCGGGACACGAGAAATTCCTGCACCACATCTGCGATATCGCTTCAGAAAAAGGCAACACCTATTTCGTCTTTGATCGTGGAGAGACTGCCAAAATTTCAGAGTGTTGTCGCCTTTCCTTCAAATTGGAGAAAAGCGATCTGGATGACGCTGTGAACCCGTGGAAAATGCGATATTCAGCTATGCAGAACGTCACGATTAACCTTCCTCGAGTTGCGTACGAGGCTAAGGGAGATGACTCCAAACTCTTTTCGCTTATCACGGAAAGAGTGGCTCTGGCTGCCGAGGCCCACATTCAGAAGAAGAACTTTATCGAACGCCTTCTTGCGTTGGGAGAAACTGGACCGCTGGCCCTACTTACTATGGACAGGGATGGAGAGTCCTATTTCAGAATGCGCAGAGTCACTTACTTGATAGGTATGGTGGGGCTAAACGAACTGGTTCAGCACCACGTCGGAGAGGAACTCCACGAGAGTGAAGATGCTCTGAAATTCGGGTTGAAAGTCATTGCGCACATGAATCTTGTGGCCGCTAGGCTAGCCAGGAAACACGGTATGCGTTTCGTGCTGGAACAGACGCCCGCAGAAAGCACTGCATACCGGTTTGCCAAATTGGACATGAAGCTTTTCCCAGAGGCCCAGAAAGTTGTAAAAGGCAATCTCAGCCTCGATGAAATCTATTACACCAACTCCACTCTTTTCAACGTCGGAGCATCAGTGGATCCAATCGATCGGATCAAGAAAGAGGGACTTTTTCACCCGTTGATTGAAGCAGGGTCACTTACTCACGTTTGGCTGGGCGAGAGTCGCCCCAGCGCTAAGTCTATGGCCAAATTCATTGTCAATATCTTCAAGATGACTCAGAACGATCAAGTAGCTTTTTCGCCTGAGCTTACTACGTGTGTTTCCTGCGGGCGAACCAGCCGTGGTTTGCATGACGCGTGCCTGTACTGTCAGTCGGATAAAGTAGAGCAAATTACTAGGATTACAGGTTACTTCACCAAGGTGTCGAGTTGGAACAAGGGGAAAAGGGGTGAGTTGAAGGACAGGCACAGAAATCAGGATCTGGTTACTTCCCAATAGCAGGTACTATCTCATACATGTGCCTGACACTATGGTTCCCGAGGAACGCTACGGGAGAATGATTGGGTTCGGTTCGACAGTTTCAAAGTAGGAGGTTATCTATGACTTTCCTTTTTACAAAACCCGGATGTGGTAAGTGCGACTGGATAAAGAATAACATGGATTTTAAAAAGATGAAAAATGTAAAAGTTTTGCAGCTCGACTCAGATAACTGTGAAGCTCTGGCGCTCCTGGCGTATTACGAGTGCGTTTCACTCTCGGAAAAAAAGCTTCCCATATTAGTGTCCGACTCTAGGGAGGTAATTACCGGCGCTGGTCATATTAGGAAGTATCTTCAGGATCACTGCACCTCACAGTTGATATAGTTTGACACCGATTTATCAGCTCATTTTTTGGGCAGGGGTGGTCGAAACCGGGGTCCGCCTTTTTGCCCCAGAGGCGGGCCCGTAAGAATGAGTTATGGAGCAACAATGGAGCCGGATTTCGGTATTAAGGGGTTCATTTCGACATCGTTGGTGGATTGGCCAACTAGGGTGTGCTCGGTATTGTTTCTTGCGGGTTGCAGTTTCAGATGTCCCTCGTGTCATAATCACCGTCTTGTGCTTGAACCTGATTCACTTCCAGACTACCCTTTGACAGAGATCTTGGAAAGCTTGAATCAGCGCACACACTGGATCGATGGGGTTACAGTAACGGGTGGAGAACCCACAGTGAGAAACAACTTACCTGACCTGCTGCTGCTTCTTAGAGAAACTGGAGCTAAGGTCAAACTGGACACCAACGGTTTCAATCCTGAAATGCTTGAAGAAATTGTAGAATCCAGGCTGGTGGACGCCGTTTATATGGACGTCAAGGCCCCGTTGACGGTACAAGCCTATTCCAGGGCTGCCGGCGTACCAGTCAATCCGAGCATCATTGGGAGAAGCCTGGAAATATTGAAAGGGTCCGGGTTGGAGGTAGTCTTTAGGACTACCGTTGTTCCAGGTTTGGTGGCTGAACCGGAACTTGTGAGTATAGTCAACTCCTTGGGCAAGGTTGAACGCTATACAGTCCAGCCGTTTCGCAACCTAAGTACTCTGGACCCTGAGTTTTCAAAAATCGAAGAATACACACTGACGAGAATTGATTTTATGAGGAGATGCTTCGAGATTCCAGCCCCCGAAATGGGGTTCCAGTTTTTTCAAGCGTAGTCTAAGAACCCTTAAATATAGCTGCTATTTGGAGACCCCAAGGTCACTGCTTCAAAGGTTCCATCCCCCAGTTACTTCCAATGCGCAACCAGTGATGAAACTCGCGTCGTCTGAAGCCAGAAAGACAATAGCAGCCGCGATTTCAGACGGGTCTGCTATCCGCCCAAGGGGCGTTTCAGCTATGATAGCGTCCTTGAACTTCGGATTCATAAAATCCCTGATGGTTGGCGTATCTGTGAGTCCGGGCAAGACGGCGTTCACCCTGATTCCTCTTGGTCCCAATTCTCGAGCTAATGATTTAGTAAGCCCGAGAAGCCCTGCTTTTGCTGAAGAGTACGCGGACTCGCCCTTTGCCCCCACCTTGCCGTAGATCGAAGAAACATTGACTATTCGACCATCTCCCTGTTCGATCATTAATGGAGCACATGCCGAGCAGCAATTTACGGCGCCAAGCAAATGCACTCTCCATACTGCCTTGAAATCCTCAGGGCCGATCTTGAGGAATCCACCCGGTCGATCGAAACCAGCGTTATTAACAAGAACATCCAATCGCCCGAACTCGGAAACCAGTTTTTGCACGCAGTTGGCTACTGCCCCGGTGTCGGCAACATCAGCGGCGATTGGTAGCGCTTTCCCCCCGCGATCTCTTATGGTAGCAGCCGTCATTGTAGCGGTTTTTTCGTTGCGGTCGAGGATTCCCACAAGAGCGCCCTCAGAAGCCAGCCGGAAGGCTGTAGCCTGTCCGATTCCCTGGCCTGAGCCAGTCACCAGGGCGACGTTACCCAAAAATCTCTGGCCTTGGCAAACAAGAGTAGCTTTATTGAATATCATAGGAGTTTCTCGGTTGCTGGTTGCCTTAGTGCTTCATTTCAAGCCTATGTCTTAGCGCACGAGCATGAGCTGCGAATCCTTCGTAATCGGCAATTACCAAAGAATGGGGAGCCAGATTCATGAATGCATCTTCATTAGCCATAGAAAACGACATGCGCCTTGTGAAATCTCGAACGGACAAACTGGACGCAGTCCTAGCGAAACCCGAAGTTGGAAGGATAGCATTGGGCCCGATCGAGTAATTAGCAAGAGAGCCCGGAGTAAAATGACCCAGTAAAGCCTCTCCGGCATACCTGATTCTGCCAAAGGTCTCTCTCGGATTCTTCGTCAAAATCTGCAGGTGCTCAGGCGCGAAACCGTTGATAAAATCCACTGCATCATTTATGTCTCCCGCCAATACTACGCCGCCATTCGACCTGAACACTTCTTGGCAAAAAGCCCTTCTATCTACGGGAAGCTCTAATACTAACCTTGGTATAAGATCCAGGGCCCGTCGAGCAACCGATGTGTCGGTGGTAACAAGGTACGCGCACGAGTCTGCCCCGTGTTCAGCTTCAATGAGAAGATCCGTCACCGCGGTGACGGGATCGGTGGTCTCATCAGCCAAAATAATGGCTTCACTAGGGCCAGCGGGAAGCCCTATGTCTACCTGGGTTGCAACGACCTGTTTTGCAGCCAGCACATAACCTGACCCAGGTCCAACTATTTTGTCTACCTTCTGTATCGTTCTTGTCCCAAATGCTAGAGCCGCGATAGCCTGGACTCCGCCGATCGCATAAATCTCTTCGATTCCCACAAGTCGCGCAGCCGCAAGGGTAGCCTTGTCTGCCCTCCCGTTTCGGTCCGGGGGAGTAACGGCCACAATCCTTTCAACTCCAGCCACTCTTGCAGGAACGGCAGCCATCATCATAATGGATGGGAACGATCCCTTTCCGCGGGGGATGTATAAGCCTACCGAAGGAATCGGAAAAACCTTTTCTCCTGTCACGAGGCCAGGGATGATTGTGGTTTCCCAACTCGAAGGTTCAATTTGGCATTCATGGAATTTCCGAATATTGGTTATCGAGACTTGCAAGGCTTTGAGCAGGTCTTTAGAGATCTCGTCTACCGCTTTATCGATCTCCTCAGCTTTTACTCGGAATTGAGAAGGGGCCATGTCCACTCCGTCAAATCGCTTGGTAAGTGTTTGAACAGCTTGGTCCCCTTGCTTCCTAACCAGATCGACCAGAGGGGTTACTTCGGAGATGAGATCCATCAAGTCGACTCCGCTTCTACGATAAAGGTGGGTCCGCTCGTCCAAGCTCATCTTAGCCAATTCGACAAAATTAACTATCATTCAGCACCTTTACGGTATATTGGCTCGGCATGGTAATGGGCAATACGTCACAAGGATAATCCTGGCACGGAACTTTATTCCCGTCAACAGTCGTGGTTCTACCTCTTCCCAATGACGATTTTTTCAAGTAAACTTCAATATCTGTGCAATCTTGAAAACAAGAGCAGCTTTTCAGGAACTGACGGCAACAGTCTGATCGAGGGATAAAGTGACATGAATAAAATAGCTGTTGGTTTGCCTGCGCTAAGCTGAAATGTGTTTGATGAGACGAAGAACGTTCTTCCCGTTTTTTTCCGAATGATAAAGGTATTCGTCCATGACCTGCCGCATGAGCCAAATTCCGAGTCCTCCTTCACAAGGCTTGTCGAGATTTGGGCTCCGGACTTTGTCAGGGTCAAAGCTTTCTCCGTTGTCCTCAAAACGGAATTCCAATTGATTCGAGCCCACTCTGATCACAATTGTGACTGGACCCTTGCGTTCTGACTTGTATGCGTGCCGGCAAATGTTTGTGAAGGCTTCGCTGAAGGCGAGTTCCAGGTTGTCAACAAGTCCTTCGGTTCCACAAAAGGCAGGCAACTGCTGTATCAGGTTTCTCACAAACACGTCGAGAGGCCTTATCATAATCATTTCTGCCGGCACCTCGATCCTGACGGTCAGTTCGTTTTCCATTAATCTAGTCCTGAGTAGAAGTGATTTAACACCATTCCGCTGATCACAAATTGGGATGCCGGTATTCACACGTTCTGAGAAAAGGACTTGAGAGCAGCTTCGACATCGTCATAAATTTCAAAAACTTTGTTGAGCCGAGTAAGCTGGAACAGTGATCTAGCCTGAGCAGATGGGCTGGCTATTTTCATGTCTCCGTTGTTCTTGATCACGGCCCTCAAGGATGCCACGAGAGCGCCGCAGCCAGAGCTGTCTATAAACCTGGTCTTGGCCAAATCCATGACCAACTTGATCCTGTCCTGTTCGGCTATGTTCCGAACCACGTCCTTCAGTTTCTGCGCTACGGCGGCATCAAATCTATCATCCATGACTATTACGGTAACATCGTTTCTCTTTTGAATCTCCATACACAAATCTCCTGAAAACGCGTTGAAATCCCATACAGTTCATCACGGACAATTACACTAAAGGCCCTTCAGTATTCGATCAGTCAGTTGAAAATCGTCATAGTGTCATGCAACCTGGCTTTTGTTCTGTAACCAACAATTGCAGACTCTCAGACAAGGTCCGTTCATTTCACAGAGGCCAGCATCATCGAAACATCGTCGTCAAACATGGTGTCACCTCTAAATTCTTCGAGATCATTCATGATCACCCGTAATATCTCGGAACTTTCGAGACAACAACTCTCCAAGAAAACCCGACTGAGACGGTTTTCACCGTAAAAAATATCGGATGATGAGATCTTTTCAGCTTCCGTAACGCCATCGGTGAAGACGAGAATCCCATCGCCTGGAGCTAGCTGTATTTTTTCTTCATCGTAGGCCATATTGGGAAAAGCTCCGATTAGCGGACCACCAACTGCCAACTCTTCGACGCAACATTCAAGGTTCCGATAAAGAAACGGTCTGGGGTGGCCTGCGTTTGTGAAAATCAGCTCTAATGAGTTGGTATCTATGATGCCGTAAAAGACCGTCAGGAAATCTGAGTCAGGAAGTAGCTGAAATAGTGCATTATTCAGAAGTGCCAACAATTTAGCAGGAGATGGAGTAACCCTAGCAAATGACTGAAAGGCCATTTTGAACATCGCTCCGATCATGGCGGCTGAAACCCCATGACCCGAAACGTCCACCTGTGCAAAACCTATTTTAGAATCAGGAAGCTCAATGACGTCGTAAAAATCTCCCCCGGCTTTGGAGACAGGCCTGTAAACTGCGAAAAAGTTGACGCGCTCATCGGTGGGAAAGTCATGAGGCAGTAGCGAATTCTGGAGCTGGGAAGCCATCTCCATCTCTTTTGCCATGATTCGGTTTCTGGCTTCGATCTCCTTGCGCGCCTCGTAAAGCGCCAAGTGGTTTTTGACCTTGATGGCTAGTTCCTGGCTATCATACGGCTTGGTTATGTAATCTACAGCTCCGGCCGCAAGGCCCTTTTCCCGGCTTTGCGAATCCTCCCGTGCGGTCAGGAATATGACCGGCACGGCCTGATCTATAATTTCCGTCTTCAGGATGTCAAAGGTCTGGAACCCGTCCATGCCGGGCATTTCTATGTCGAGAAGTACAAGGTCCGGCTTTTCCTTTCTAGCAATTGAAGTGGCTTCTTGTCCTGATGAAGCAGAAAAGACCGAATAGTTCTTTCCAAGCATTTTGGCCAACATCTTCAAGCTGGCTGGATGGTCTTCCACCACCAGGATCTTGGAGATACTCATGGCGAACCTTTATCATCAAACTTACGACGCAGTTAGGTATTCTAGGTTTACTGGCTGCCAATCGCAAGACTTATTATGGTTTATCAGGCAAGAGCCGGCATTTCTCACCGATGCCTTACGAAGAAAATGACGGCCGTCAAATGCTACTCACCATTGATTCAATCGGACTCGTTGGCCGCAGGTTAGTACTTATTGGCGTTCAAATGGTAAATTAGTCCGGACTGAAAACTCTAACCACGTTTCGCCAACTCCTCTGATAACAGGTGGTTTACGATGGAAGGGTTTGCCTTGCCCTTGGTAGCCTTCATTACTTGTCCCACGAAGAAACCCATAAGTTGCTTTTTGCCCGTCAGAAACTTCGTCACCTCTCCGGGATTTTCCTCCAGAACCCTAATGACTACGGCTGTGAGTTCTTCAGAATCCGAAACTTGAACCAGTCCTTTCTTCCCGATAATTTCGGATGGTTCTTCCCCGGTGACATACATCTGTTCGAAAACCACCTTGCCTATCTTACCTGACACGGTCCCATCATCTATCAGTTTCAGAAGATCGGCCAGTTGACGTGGTGAGACTCGACAATTCACGATCCCAGCTTCTTCCCCCTTGAGTTCTCTCATGAGTTCCGTCATAATCCAGTTGCTTATACTCTTGGGATTGGGGAACAATTCCACAGTCTTCTCGAAATACTCAGCCATTTCGCGGGATGCGGTAAGTACGGCTGCATCGTAGTGCGGTATACCGAACTCACGTACAAGCCGTTCCTTCTTTTCCCGGGGTAGTTCGGGAAGATCATGGCGAATTCGTTCTACTAGGTCTGGTTCAACACGCAACGGCAACAAATCGGGATCTGGGAAGTAACGGTAGTCGTGGGCATGTTCTTTACTCCGCATGGAGGCGGTAGCCCCAGCGGATGGGTCAAAAAGGCGGGTTTCCTGAACCACTCTTTCGCCCGATTCTACCAGAGCCGTCTGCCTTTCTATCTCATACTGAAGGCCGCGCTGAACGTTTCTGAAAGAGTTCATGTTCTTGAGTTCCGTCTTAACCCCGAGCATTTTTGCCCCTCGTGGTCTGATAGACACATTAGCATCGCAACGGAAACTCCCTTCTTCCATGTTCCCGTCACAGATCTGGAGATAGACCAATACCGCGTGCAAAGCCTTGAGGTACGATGAAGCCTCTTCAGGACTGCGGATATCCGGCTCAGTCACAATTTCTATGAGTGGAACACCCGTTCTGTTAAGGTCTACGTAGGAAACAGGTTTTTTCTCATCATGTATGAGCTTGCCCGCATCTTCTTCCATGTGAATTCGTGTAATGCCTATGCGCCTGTTTCCCTCTGATGTCTCGATTTCTATCCAACCATGCTCGGCCACTGGAAGTTCATATTGCGATATCTGGTAGTTTTTGGGCAGATCAGGGTAATAATAGTTCTTACGGGCAAATCTGCTTATTTCATTTATTTGACAGTTACATGCCAATGCCATCCGGACCGTGAACTCCAGAGACTTGCGATTCAGCACCGGTAATACACCGGGCATTCCTTGACAAATGGGGCACGTATTAGTGTTAGGCTCGGCTCCAAAACGGGTAGTGCATGAACAGAATGCTTTCGAATTAGTCAGAAGTTGGGCGTGAACTTCAAGTCCAATGACGGCTTCATATTCCATGTGCTCATCCTACAAAGCGGGTTTTCTGAGATGATAATCGGTCTCTTTCTGAAAAGCTGATGCTAACTGCAACAAGATGTGTTCTCCAAAATGGGGGGCAATGAGCTGAACACCTATAGGAAGCGTTCCCTCGGAGAATCCTCCTGGAATAGATATGCCTGGAAGTCCTGCCATGTTGACTGGTATAGTGAAAACGTCAGTCAGGTACATTTGAATCGGATCGTCTACCTTTTCTCCAATCCTAAAAGCAGGCGAGGGGGCCGTAGGGCACAATATGGCATCGCAGGTATCGAAAGCTTTCCTGAAATCCTGGGTAATGAGCGTTCGAATTCTTGCAGCTTTCAAGTAATAGGCATCATAATAGCCTGATGAAAGGGCATACGTCCCAAGCATTATGCGGCGTTTCACTTCCGGACCGAATCCTTCCGCACGAGACCGGCAATACATGTCGATCATTCCTTCGAACGATTCGGCTCTGTGCCCGAATTTGACTCCGTCATAACGGGCCAGGTTCGATGACGCCTCGCACGGCGCTATTATGTAGTATGCCGCTATACCGTAATCCAGATGTGGCAGAGACAAATCGACGAATTTTACTCCAAGTCCTCCCAGAACTTTACGAGTTTCAGCCATTACCAGCTCCACATCACGGTTCTCCAGTTTAGAGAAGAACTCTCTAGGGAGGCCCAGGGTCATTCCCTTAACGGGTTTATCCAGGAAAGTGGTGAAATCCGGATATTCTCTTGGGACTGAGGTGGAATCTGACGGGTCATGCCCACAAATCAGGTTGAGGAGGAGAGCGAGATCTGAAACATCACGACCAATCGGGCCTATCTGGTCCAAACTCGAAGCGTAGGCAACCAAGCCGTACCGTGAAACAGCACCGTAGGTAGGTTTTATTCCTGAAACTCCGCAAAAGCACGCCGGAAGCCTTATGGAACCGCCGGTATCAGATCCCAAAGCAACAACTGCCTCACTGGCGGCAACTGCCGAAACGGACCCGCCGCTGGACCCCCCTGGAATCATTTCCAAGTTCCATGGATTGCGTGTGGCACCCCAGTACGATGTCTCCGTGGACGATCCCATAGCAAATTCATCCATATTTGCGCTGCCAAGGATGACCATTCCTTCGTCGCGAATTAGGCGAACAACAGTGGCGTCGTAGGGTGGTACAAAATTGGCGAGAATTTTGGATCCGCAGGTCGTCCTTTGGCCCTTCACGCACATGTTATCTTTGACCGCGATCGGTATTCCAGTCAGGGGCTTAGCCTGGCCGGAAGCCAACAACCGATCCGCTTTCATGGCCATCTGCATAGCCGATTCCGGATTCAGTGTGACAAAGGCATGAATCCTCCCCTCAACTTGTTGGATGCGCCGAAAAACAGACTCGGTGATCTCCACCGATGTCGCCTTTTTGTCTCTTACAATTCCAGCCAATTCAGTGGCTGTCATTTCATAAAGTTCGGCCAATTTTCGATTCCTTGAAAGTGCCCCCACATGGGGCCCCAGAACTTTTGGTCTAAAAAAATGCTGCCGCGCTCACTCGCCATTGCCTGATGACTCTCGCGTCGAATCTTGTGCCTATCAGCTTGACAACTTTGTCTTGGACAAACTCTCAGTCTCGGTCTTTTGAAGCCTATTCAATAATTTTGGGCACCCGGAAAGATGTCCCCTCACGAGCCGGAGCATTGGCCAGGGCATCTTCTATGGGCAAAGAAGGCCTTACAACGTCCTCTCTCAAAGGGTTGTAAAATTCGACCGGACCGGCCATAGGTTCAACATTGGCCGTTTGGACCTCCGAGAGCACGTCCATGTATCTAAGAATATCATCAAGTTGGGTCATGAATTTCTCCTTTTCTTCAGGCTCTAGCGCCAGTCGTCCAAGGAGAGCCACGTATTCCACTTGTTCAGGCGTAATTTTCATGTTTTGTTCTCAGCAAATTCCTTCAGAGAAAGTTCAAGACTGGAATAAGTTAAAGAGCTTAACTGCTATTAGGACTTTCTGTCAAGGATGGGTTACCGTATGTTCTTTCAAATATCTGTTCCACATGGCCCTATGCCGATATGAGGGGTTCATGAGCTTAGTCACGGTTGCACGATCCAAAGGACCCGCACCGGGTACGCTGCTTTTCTGGAGAGTTTCACCCTTTACATTAACCAATGCATCCCACACTAATGAAAGACCAGGAATCTCTTTTTCCGATTGCCATATTGAATGAAAACCAGGGTTTTCAAATCCGGTAAGTCCCTCACCGAGGCCAACCGACTTGGCGCAGCCATGACAATCGTGGCAGGCTCTGCCCCTTGCAGATGTGGTATGTGGAGAATAGGGATTCACTATCAAGGCTGGAAATCCCCCCCCAGTAGTGGGAACCAGCCTGTCGACGAGGAGATTGTCCTGGCGATCCACGTGTGAAATCACGTACTGGTACATCGGTCGCATTATGGTTACTCTGCCTAAGTGATCCAAACCCAATGGGGGACGTTCCCAACGGCGTGAAGTGAGGCCGCGAAACCAAGCACCGCTCCGTACTTCGCCGTTCAACCAGTCCCTGGTGACAGGAGATTCCCATTCCTCTTGAGGCTTTGCCATTGTGTAGCCGCCCTGTGGTTCAACGAGTTCCACGGATGTCCCCACAAAACGGCTGAGCAAATCCTGCACCTGCGGATCGTTCTGTGCGGCATTTGGCGCCCACTTCCAGTAATCCGGTCTCTCTTCCAGCATCAAATGCAACCCGTAATCCTGAAAGGACCATGCCGAGTGGCATGCAGAGCACCTCAACTTGTCCCTGTGATTGGAAACGAGGTGTGGAATTTTTTCCGACTTCCACGGTGGTATTTTCCGACCCTCGCCTCGCAATAGTGTCATGTCACCTGTTGGGCTTTTCAGCACAGCAGGGTGGTCGCCCCTGACATGGCAGCCTTCGCAGGAAACTCTTACGCCAGTAATGGGCGACCTATTTATTTCACCAGTTCCGTGAATTTCGTCAAGTGTATGACAATCCGAGCATCCCATACCTGCCCGGAAATGAACATCCTCGACTAGTTTGTGTTGTTCAGACCCGTAAATCCTCGGTGGTTGGCGCCCTTTCATGAATGGTGAGCGGAAACCTCTGTTGAAATCTTTTTCGAATAACCCGACGAAATCGGCTCCAACGTGATTCGAGTTGTGACACTTGAGGCATGGATTAACCCCTAAGCTCCGAATTATTGCATGGGGCCGCGGTCTCCCGGAATCGTTGTTCGAATATGCCACGTGGCAACTTGAGCATCCCTTGCCTCTGTGTTCCCCCCAGCGCGTTGAACCTGCAGTGTGAAGGTGGCATCTTAGGCAAGATCGCCGCAAAAGGTCGTCCCCCAGGTTTGAAGAGAGGGAAGGGTGCGGCACCTGCTTCAATCCATCGATTTCAATCGTCGCATACTGGGCATCGGAACTATGTTGTGCCCCAAAGGCAAAACGGGTGTGGTTGATCATTCTCGGCGCCAACGCCATCGAAGATCGTTGAACTCTCCGCACCTCTTCGGCATGGCAGTTGCCGCAAGTCTTATCTACGGTCGTGAGATCACCAGGATCTCTTATCAGACCTTCATGGGCTCGGTTCAAGTCTTCGGTCTCCGGATCTCCACGATGACAGCGAATGCAGGCAATGGCGTGCGATGGATCCATTAAGGAGTTTTCCTCGTGGCACGCTATACATTTGCCGCCGTCCTTGCATGGAACGAGTTTGCCAGTTCTTGCCGATGAACCCCAACAAGGGGGATACATAGGTGATGATGCCGCGTCATCTCCTGAGGACAAAGGGGATGGATCCAGTGCCACAGAATCACCATCTTGTGAACCCGCTTCGTAACAATAGGAAAAATTGAGCACAACGAACATGATCGTTAGTGCAAGTAGGGCCGGTCCAGATTGAATGAGTTGAACCCTGGGATGACGCATTGTGAAAAGTGAGTTTCCTTGACCTCTTTCTATGGAGCACCAGAGAAATCGACTTCCAACCGGGCCCAAGCCGTTGCCGGATTGTGGCCTTGGCGGGCACAAACAGGGGTCTATAGGCACATCACAATGATGTTGCCCATTTGCAGTTACCGATATTGTCGCAAAATTTTTTCCAACTGGTCGGTCGGAAGTTCCCCCCCCGTAGGATTCCTTCTTGCAAAATCGACCAATACTCCCTCTACCGCCTTGAGAGCTAACTGAGAATTCGGATGCTGCGGAGGAATCCCGTTGGCCATGAGAATCTGCCCAGCGGTCTCCCATTCTTTTCCAGGCACTATGTTTAGAGAATCCGGCCATCTAAAAGCAATTTCCCTCTTAGGGGGCTTGGAAGTCGTGGGGGCAGGTTCAGCGGGTTGGGAAACGACCGGAGGTGGTGGTGGAGTGGCTTCTTGGTTTGTCGGGATTAGTCGCTGCGGGGCAATTGGGGGTGATGTTGCCTGGGGAGCAACAGCCGGAACATTTGTTGATTTGCGATCAAGGCAATGATCAGGATTCCTGAAGCATTTGAGCTTGCACTGTTCAAAATAGTAGTCGTCCAACCCTGTCTCTTTACAGCACTTGTCGCAGACGTCTCTTGTCTGACCGCAGAAAGCAGGAAAAACCGCCAAATGTACTGAGATCATCGCCAGGCCACATACCAACATCCAAGCGATCGACCTGTTCTTCGGGCAAGGAGTCATGGGGTTTTTTTTCATTTCGCGTCTATTTGAAGCACACACTGACTAACCTCCATTATTTGTCTAGCCGTAGATTGACAGATTTTGGCCTCCCCGGTTTCCAAGTTATGGAACGTTCGGGTTGCACCAGGCTACATTCCTCAAACAGATCATGCTCATCCGGATGAGCTAGTACCAGTATACCAGATGACACCACTGGGGCAGATGGTAAACTGCTCCAGTCACGAATAATGGGGCCGGATTTGTCGTTGAACCTATTCAAGGCTCCTGTCCGCCTTTCAAGGTCTTGCAGGCCTTCCCCGCTGATGAGAAGCTTAAATGGTGCTTCCAGCCCGAAAGCGGTCTCCTTTCCGAGACAAACGATTCGTCCCATTTTCCGTCTATCTCATCCCATACGTATGTCACATAATGATAATTCTGCTTCTGCTTCTGCTTGTAATAAAGGGTGAGAGACCACTCATCCGTATAGTCGTCTCTGCACACTCTGGCGTAGTCACAGTTTTTCTCTCTGTTCAATTTGTCTATGGCGTTTTTCCTTATAACTGAAACATACTTTGCATGATCGTGTTTCTTGAACGGAGTTCGGGATTCATCCAGGTCGGTGTCAATGGAACGCTTGGATTTTTCCTCTGCGGACTTGGGAGTCTTATCCGTTGACGATGGCGTGGGTTCCTTTTCCTTTATGTCACGAATGACGCCATTGGTACTTTTCCCTGCGTTATCGAAAGCCCGCCTGTCCGTCATTGAACGGCTTCTCCCGAAGTCCGGCTTATCTTCCACGGAAGGATCTTTTGAGGGTGAATTCAGAAGCTGTGCCCGTCGATCGCCTGCTGTTTCTTCAGGGCTCTTGCCTTTGTCCTGGTCGTGGCCTGTGTTGCCGGGCGGCGTTTCTCGAACCGTTTCCTCCAGTCTGGGTTTAATGAGTTCGGACCCGGCTTCAAGTTTGTCCTTTGAGGACCCTCTGGCCAATGTAGAAAAAACGGTTTTCCATGAGCCAAATGACCAGGCAGATTTTCCCGATTCCTTTGTGCTGCCCTGTTCAGCACTCTTGGTGTCTGCGCTCAGAGGAGCGGCTACTGGCGGCCTGCTTTCCTCCAGCTTAGGTTTGATAAGACCGCTTTGACCTCCCCTGCCGACTGCTGGGTTGGGGTCCGATTTTCTGGTCGCCATGAGTGGTACGCATGTAATTAACAACACAGAACAAACCAGAATGAGAGCAACAGAGAGCCAACTTTGCACATCTGTTGATTTTTTTCTCCTTAAACTTAGCCTGACAGATCTGAAGTGTAACCCGTCCAAGAGCGTCCTTATTACTTCGGAAGTGAGACACCGGCGCAGAATCGTCGCTCCTCTCCTGAAAACCTCAGGTAGATGAAGAACTGGTATCCGTTTTCCACAAAAAACGCAATATGGGATAAGGCAGAAACATTAGACCGGATCTCATAATCGCACCAAGGGTATTTTAACTATTTGACGACGTGAAGGGATGCGGTAGAATAAATTCCATTGTCAGGCAAAGAATATCTGAAGGTCGGCTGCGCGACCTTTCTTTACACAAAGGAGTGAACATGATCGAAAACAAGAAGCTTGGGGAATTCGTAGAACAAGCGGCTGAGATGTGCCAGCCGGAACGAATTCACTGGTGCAATGGATCTGAAGATGAGTACCAACTCATGATTCGGTTGATGGTCCACGCTGGAACCGGAATTGTTTTAAACCCATCTAAACGGCCCGATAGCATATTCGTGAGATCAGACCCTTTAGACGTTGCCCGAGTTGAAGACCGAACCTATATTTGCTCTGTCCGGAAGGGAGATGCTGGGCCCACGAATAATTGGGCTGACCCTGCGGAGATGAAGGCCACCTTGTCGAACCTTTTTGCCGGTTCCATGCGGGGGCGCACGATGTATGTGATTCCTTACAGCATGGGACCCACAGGCTCTCCTATAGCCAATATCGGGGTGGAGTTGACAGATTCGCCCTATGTTGTTGCCAACATGCACATCATGACGCGAGTAGGGTCCAAGGTTCTGGGCGTGCTCGGCCCTGACGGAGAGTTTGTGCGGGGTCTTCACTCAGTCGGTGCGCCCTTGCAGAAAGCAACGGCACCGGACTCGCCCTGGCCCTGCAACGCACAGCACAAATACATCTGCCACTTTCCGGAAACACGCGAAATCTGGTCCTTTGGTTCAGGCTATGGAGGAAACGCCCTGTTAGGAAAGAAATGCCATTCACTGCGAATTGCGTCGGTACAGGCGCGAGATGAAGGGTGGATGGCTGAACACATGCTCATTCTCAAACTGATCAACCCGGAAGGTCAGGTTCGTTATATAACGGGGGCGTTCCCTTCGGCTTGTGGGAAGACCAACCTTGCCATGCTCGTTCCTACCATACCTGGCTGGAAGGTCCAGACAATCGGGGATGACATAGCCTGGATGAAATTTGGACCGGATGGGCGGCTTCGTGCAATCAACCCTGAAGCCGGTTTTTTCGGAGTGGCACCGGGTACCAGCACGAAGTCAAATCTCAATGCAATTCTCGCTTGTGCTCACGGCTCCATTTTCACAAACTGCGCTATAACACCTCAAGCGGACGTATGGTGGGAAGGGATGAGCGATGAAGAGCCTCCGGAGCTTACAGATTGGCTTCGTAGACCATGGAAACCCGGATGCGGAAGAAAAGCGGCACACCCCAATGCCCGTTTTACAACACCCGCCAGGCAGTGCCCGGTTATTGCGCCTGAGTGGGAAGATCCGGCGGGAGTTCCCATAGACGCAATCCTGTTCGGAGGCAGGAGGGCCACAGTAGTTCCACTCGTCACAGAGGCGTTCGATTGGCAGCACGGAACTTTTCTAGGTTCCACCGCGAGCAGTGAGACCACGGCAGCAGCAGCCGGAAAAGTCGGGCAGCTTCGCAGGGACCCAATGGCCATGCTACCTTTCTGCGGGTACCACATGGGAGACTATTTCGCTCACTGGCTTAAGATTAGCGCAAAAACCGATCCGGAAAAATTGCCTAAGATCTACTACGTCAATTGGTTCCGACAGGATTCTGAAGGAAAGTTCCTCTGGCCCGGCTATGGAGAGAACTGCCGTGTACTTAAGTGGGTTTTTGAACGCGTCAACGGTGAGGGCAAAGCGATTGAGACTCCTATTGGGAACCTCCCGGCCCGTGGAGCGCTGGATGTTTCCGGTCTGGATATTTCGCAAGAAGCAATGGATCGGCTATTGACCGTCGATATAGATGGCTGGACGGCGGAAGTTCCTTTGATCAAATCTCACTTCGACATGTTCGGCGACCGGCTCCCCCCAGAACTGCAAGTGGAACTTTCACACCTCGATGACAGGCTCAGAAAGGTTAAGTAATAGGGGGGCCTCGCGTAATGGCGTACTGGGATTTCGTTTTTGCGATTGGTTCACAATTGGTCAGGTGACGGGCATGGTTTTCTTTCGAAGAAGGCTATGCCTCAAAAGTGTTTGTAGGTCTCTGAGGGTTCTTGTCTTATTCCAGTTGATATCCTGCCGGCTGTGAGACATCGGGCGGTCGTAGCTTGAAGGGTTCTCGCTGAGGGCGCCACAGTCTGGATGAAAACTTTAAGCACTGGGCTGCTTGATGCTCACGGCTGTGCGATTCCGTTCTTGAATTCCTTCTCAGCGTAGGCCTTCTCGAGAAGTGACGCAGCAGTAGTCTGAGGTATTCCTCCGGCAGTATGCCATAGCCGGGCGTGTGTTGTGACAAACATGAAAAAGTTGCTTCCATTAAACAAAACCAAGGTTGTGTGCACCATAGGACCTGCCTGCCAATCACCTGAAATATTGGAACAGATGGTCTTGGCAGGAATGAACGTCGCGCGACTGAACTTCTCCCACGGCGATTTTGCTGATCATAAAGACAGGATAGCGAGCATCCGCTCTGTAGCTGGAATCGTGGGCCACCGCGTGGCAATTATGGCTGATCTCCCGGGTCCCAAAATGCGTATCGGACAGGTTCAGGGTGAACCCCTTGAACTCAAAGCAGGCGACCATTTCACATTGACTGCGGACGAAATCGTCGAGACCACAAGAGGTTTTCCGTAACCTTCAAACGACTTCCCGATGTTGTGAAGCCGGGAGACAAATTGTATCTCAATGACGGAATCATTGAGCTTGAGGTTGCTGGTATCGGAAGGAGCGATGTGAATTGTCGGGTTGTGTCGTAGTTAACCAGTCGTCTCTTGTCCAAATCCGCTAAGCTGCTTCCCGGCACAGGTCTCAGGTCGGCATGAGGCCCGATTGCGGATAGAGTCGGGCCTCTTCCTCTCTACCGGCGTCACGAGTCGTCGACCCGACGCGAATCTGGGGTCAGCCAAACCGAACCGTGCTTTGCCTTGTACGGCTTGTCGGGACTGTCCGCCGGAACAGTAACGATACCTATGTCGATTGAGGCATCCCAGCGGAATCTCTCCCATTACGGAATGAGCACAGGCTGAACATGGGTGCGTGCTACCTCCATCACCCATTCTTCCGCTTTCTTAGGGTCGTGGATCAGTCTGGAGACGGTCCCATCGTCTTCAACGCCAAGAAGAATATACCCACCTTCCAGATTAAGAAGGGCAGCCATCTCCCTGGCGAGGGAATCGGGGCGAATATCGTCTCGTTTGAACTCGACCCCTGAGTTCTCACCGTTCTGTATGATTTCAAAGAGTTCAGCCCTAGTCATTGTATGGACCTATAACTCGCACTCCAGTAGTGTCACATTGAGGACAGCCCAACGATCCTGGTGTCGCCAAGAACTGAAACCGACGAAGGGTGTTGGCTGCTCTCCAGCGGCCCGTCCGATTGCACGCCCTGGTTCTGCGTGGCCCGTGTTACCTTTCATGATTTACGAAGACGACATCAGACGTCACGGAGTGTATCATTCCTTCCCACTGGAATGATAGGTCATGGCCAGCTCGCCGTGCTTGGTTCAGGTGACTGTGAATCTTATCAACGAGAAGTGGCTTGGCCCGTTTAAGTTTCCATGATTCGAAAAAATTGTCGCAATCCACGAGAACCAAGAACAGGCGATTGGATGAATCAAAACGTCGGACGCCTTGATTTTCATAAAGCCACCGAATCAATCCCTGCGGATTTTGTTTTGCATTATCCAGAATGGCAATGCGACGTGATTTCAGTTCTTGAATCAAGGTCTTTGCATCGGATGAAGGATGGTCGGTTACTTTCATCCAGAGATCTTCGAGTAAACGCGCCGCAGGAAGTGTCCTGTCGAAGTGGACATTGTGAGTTCGGCAGAACTTCTTCAAAATACTCATTTCCTCCTTTTGCCCTGCCGTTTTGCGCTGTTCCTTGATATAACCTTCTGGTAAGTAGGTGACTTTGAGGTCGAAGGGAACGCCTCTCACAAAGAAATCCACCTTCTTTATTAGGCCTACCGCCGGGAGTACAGAAGGATGATCACGAAATACGTCTTCAATGATGATTGAGGTCCAATGATTGTACCATGAACAAAGGACGTAGGACTTCATGCTGTGGAACAGTTCATCATCAATGCGTGTTTGGAGTTCATCGAATGAACGAATCTTCTTCACGTAATTGTCCACGATTGTACGCTCCAAACTGTTCTGGTAGAGGCCACCCCAGTCAAAAAACAGCATCTTGTAAAGTTCAGAAATAAGTCCAGGTTCATTCTGTGATCGCTGGAGACGCTCCTCGGCATATATCGCCCGGATGGTTGCGTTGATCTGGTCCTCAGTGATTCCGGACTCAAAAACCGCTCTAAGCCTTTCGGCAGGTGAGCCTTCAGGAATTGCCAGGCGCTGGTCCTGGATCAAGCGATTGAGGTGTTCTTTTCTGGATAACGATCGAAGTTTGAGGAACCTCACACCTTGACATCAAGGCCCAACTCCCGGATGTTGTCGTTCCTGAATGCTTTTTCAGCCTCCTGAAATGTGTAGGACATCCTTTGCACCTTTCACGCTAGGGAAGCCTTCCGACCATCCCGGAATTTCCTGAACTTCTTCCTCAAGCGAGTCGCTTCGTCCTCCGGTTCCCGGTTTTCGATAAATCAGCACATAATCTGATTTCATTGCGCCTTCGCGGTTGTCTTGAACAACAGAGTTGGCGGAATAGGTCATTGGAAAACAACCATGATAACGAAGTGAAATGCCCGATTCTTCACATACTAGCCCTTTCCAGCTATCTGCATCTCGAGCGTTGAACAATAGTGCGAGTGTGCCTCCAGGAATAAGAACTCGACCCACCTCGACCAAGAGATCAGCCATTTGTTGATTATACCGAATCTTTGTTTTTTTGCGCTCACGTGCATTCGAGACCACTATCTCCTTGTCGAAATCGGACTCTCGACCAAGGATCGCATTCCAGAGTTCGCTTAGTTCCAAATATGGGATGCGGTCGCTATGGGGTGGGTCCGTAAGGACGAGTGCAACACTGGAATTCGGTAGTTGCTTCAATGCATGAATGGAATCCTCATTCAGTAAGGCCATACTCTCTGTGCGAAACAGAACTCCGTCTACCTGATCTGACGGTTTGAATGAACGCGGCGCACCTAAGTTCCTTAGACTTGTAATTAACTTTTGAGAGCGGCGTCGGAAGCAGTTCCAGACGTTTACCTCAAAATGAAGAGGTGGACGCCAATAACCGATAACCCAACTGCCTACCTCCACGTTGCCAGACCTGGATCCCTTGGTCTTTCCTCTTCCGGTAATAGCAAAGACCATATTCGACATCTGGCCGACAGATGCAGTCAGCGTAAGCAAGAGAGCGCCTCGTAGGGAATCTGGTGAGGTAGTGATGTGCTGAAGAAGTAGATCAATGTTACGGAGGGCACGACCAGTGAAAATATCTGACAGCCCCAGTGTGGGGGATGTGTTTATCCGTGTATTTTGAAAGAAACGAAGAGGCCGAATGAATCGGCTTGTGTACTTTTCATGCTTGGCGAATTGATTATGGTCATAACCAGTTGGAGCAAGAACTTCACGACTGTTGCGGCCGTTCCGAGGAATCCAGATCTCTTTCATCGTGTTACGATCCCAGAGATAATGAGAGGCTGTCCTGCCATCGGCAAGTTGATATGATTCGTCTATCGAACACCGAATATCACGCTCCAGGATCGCCAATGCCTTGAGGTACTGATCCAAACTAGGAAGGTTAGAGATTAGGCGGGCAAGTTCGATTGAGACAGGATTGATATCAATGCCGATAAATCGACGTTCGCGTAACGCACATTCTCTTGCAATAAGGCCAGATCCGACAAATGGATCAACCACTATGTCATGAGGGTTGGTCAACTTCTCGATAAGAAAGCCAAGGCATTCAATGGGTTTTTTGCCCCAGTACTTGTGAAATGCCGAAAGACCAGTGTATCCCGTCGGAGCGATGACATCAGAAACCCTCACCGATGGGGGCCCGAAGACGAGAGAGAGTTGCTCACCCGTTTTATTCAGTATTCCGACTTGTGACTGTTTTGGGTTGTAATCCATTAGGTGATGAAAGGTCCTATTCGCGTTACCAAAACGGTGCACGAGCCACTTGGCACGCCAGGAACAAGAACATCTCTTTCTCAGAGATGTTGGCTACAGCACGACGCAGCCATTTTGACAAAAGAATTTCGCGCGATCATGGGAAACGCGAGAACGCCACCATGATAACGCTGCGGCACTCAACACGCAAACACGAATTCGGTAAAAGGGCGAAACTATAGCTAAGCTGGCGTCCCCACCAATGTCTCAGGAACAAAAGCGAATTTCAATAACCCAGTTCGCTATGGTATACGTCGATCGTGCGCCTGTTGCATGCGGGTCACATTTGGATACTAACATGAGATTGGCTTTCACACAAAATTACTGACGGGTCCAGGGAAACCCGACGGGATAGAGTCCTCAACTCTCTGAATTGTTGAGGGAAATGCCTCATGAAGGTTTTGGCGTTGCCTCCGTGTTTGGTCTTGGTTGCACGATTGGTAGCAATGGATTCTTGATATCCAATTGCAACCCCCTATAATCATTGAGAGGCAAAAGGATATCTGAGAGATGCAAAAAAAGGGTAGGGTAGGGGCTCCAATCTATGGAACCCCTCACTAACACTAGACTTTGTCTGGAGATGAAGCAGACTGCGGTGGGGACGGCTCCTGAGATTGAGAGACAGCCGATCCGGCATTATCATCAGCAGGCGTGACTGCTGATTGAGCCGGTTGATCGACTGAAGCAGCCGGCCTTGCCGGAGGGCCGCTGAGCCCAATTTTCGAGAACAAATCCAGGCAAATTTTGCCAATCCAATGATTTGGTAGGAGTTTCTCAGTCACCCATACAATCACGAAAACTATTGCGGCAATTATTCCTGCAACAATAAGGAATGAAATCAGGGCAATCAGGCCTGAAAGCAGCAATACGAAGTAGACAGGGGAAAAGAATCCGTAGAAGAACCCGCGTCCTACCTTTGCAGCTAAATCTTCTTCCTCTTCTCTCCCGAGAATGTCGTTGAACACCCTGACGTAAAGGTTTTTGTCATAGTAGCTGAGGGCAGCGCTCACTAGTCCCAGAGCAATCATTCCTATAAGTTTTAAGATCATTGTATCCTCCGTAACGATTATGGACCGGGAACCGGACTCTTGACTCAGAATACACTAGTCAGAAACTCTTAGTCTCCTCGAACACCATCACTACACACCAACACGGACTAATATTACCGCTTTTTTGATTTTTTCCTTGCCTGTCTGGCTTCCTTGCTCTTTTTTCTTTGTCTTTCCAAGGCTTTTTTTGAAATCTGCTTGCCTTTGTTAACCTCTGGCAACCCAAAAGGGTTCCCTGCAAATTGCTCGGAATCCTGATTCCCCAGGAGATCTGAAAAACCGCCCCCAAACATCCTCTTGAGCCCCTTTAATCTCTTCCATCGGCCTCGGATTTTCCCTCCGCCCATTGCGGCCATGAGATCCCTCATGTCCTTAAACTTGCTAAGGAGATCTCTGACCTCCGACTCTCCTCGCCCTGATCCATTTGCAATTCGGCGAATTCTGGAATCATTGACGATATCCGGGTGTTTACGCTCTCCAGGAGTCATTGAATTTATGAGTGATTCCATACGAATCAATTCATAGTCGTCCACCTTAGCGGTATCGTGAAGTCCTCCAGAAAAAAACGGGAGCTTTTCGACGAGGTCTTGAAGAGGCCCCATTTTCTTGATTGCCCTTATTTGATTCAGAAAATCGCTGAGTGTAAAATTCCCGGCAAGCATACGCATGGCTTCTTCTTCAGCTTTTTTCTCGTCGACAACTTCCTCGAAGCCCTTAACGAGCCCTACAACGTCTCCGAAACCAAGGATTCGCGAGGCCAGACCTTCGGGGCGAAACTCTTCAAGTCGGTCGAGCGCCTCTCCCATACCAACGAATTTGATGGGAACGCCGGTAGCTTCCTTAATGGAAATGGCGGCACCGCCGCGAGCATCTCCATCCAGCTTTGTGAGTATGAAACCTGTAAGGCTAATGCTTTCGTTAAAGGCTCTTGCAACATTGACCGATTCTTGACCAATCATTGCATCGCACACGAGAAGAACATTTTCCGGAGACGTCAGGTCGTGGATGCGACGCAGTTCCTCCATGAGAGGTGCATCTACAGTCAAACGTCCAGCGGTGTCAAAAATGGCTACATCGCAACCGCGGGAACCAATTTCTGCCAGTGCCTTCCTGCAAATCTCCGGGGGATCGGCTCCTCCGTCGGTATACACAGGTATGTCAAGGTCGGATCCCAACTTTCGCAACTGTTCCACGGCTGCTGGACGATAGACATCAGCGGCTACAAGCATAGGCTTCTTCCTTTCCTTCACGAGGAAGCGTGCCAGCTTGGCAGCCGTCGTCGTCTTGCCTGACCCCTGGAGTCCTACCATCATAATGGATGAAGGTTTGGAGCGTAGATTGAGAGACGAGTCGGCCGGTCCCATGAGACGCACCAATTCGGTTTGACACACACTTATGAAGTGGTCGCCCGGTGATATCCTAACCTTCTTGTCCTTGTGCCTTACCTTTACCTGGACTATCTCCCCAAGCGCTTGATTCTTGACTCGATCTAGAAACGAACGAGTAACCTGAAATTCGACGTCTGCTTCAAGCAAAGAGACGCGGATCATCTTCAACGCTTCGCTGAGATTCTCCTCGGTGAGCGTCCGCATCCCCTGCAAGTATTGGCGAACATCACGGAATCCCCTGGTCAGAATTTCCAGCACGGAGCCTGCCTCCCGAGAAAACCAATTTTCCCAAAAATCAGACCTTTATCATAAGATAAGGCAAAATGTAAACATTTTCTTTCCTTGCTCGCCTCCGGGTTTTCTGTTATAAACTCAAAGCTTTCGAAAAGTTCGAATGAAAAGGTTTAATGACAATCATGATCGAGACACTCAGGAGTTTCCATCTCAAGACCAGAATTTTTTTCGGGCGTGGGGGAATTTCTTTTCTGGGTAATTGTGCGTTAGATACTGGGGCAAAAAAATTTCTCCTCGTGGCCGATCCTGGAATCGAAAAGACCGGCTACGTGGACAGGGCTAGAACCATCCTTGACCAAAAGGGCATGCAGGGTGAGATATTCTGTGAAATTGAACCGGAACCATATCTGGACAGTGCCGATCGCGCGGCTGAGTTGGGTAAGTCTATTGAGGCCGGTCTTGTCATTGGAATGGGCGGCGGATCAGCCATGGATACTGCCAAAGCCGCAGCAGCTATTATTACAAATGGGGGAAGAGCCCAGGACTACTTGGGTTTGAACGTAGTCAAGCAGTCTGCACTCCCTACGATTATGATCCCGACCACGGCAGGTACTGGATCCGAAGTCACCTTTACCGCCGTATTTACTAATAGGCAAACCAAAGCAAAAGGCGGGATTAACAGCCCTTATCTCTTTCCAGATGTGGCATTATTAGACCCTCAATTGACGCTTTCCCTTCCCCCTGAAGTCACTGCAGCTACTGGAATCGATGCTTTAACTCATGCTATCGAATCGGTTACCAGCCGATCATCTACGGTGTTTACTGAGGCTCTGGCGCTAAAGGCAGCCACTTTGATTTCACAGAACCTTCGCAGGGCTGTCTTTCATGGCGACGATATTGAAGCTCGCGAAAACATGCTATTGGGAAGTCTGTTGGCTGGAATAGCTCTTGCCGACGCCGGAGTTGGGGCATGTCACGCCCTTGCATATCCCCTCGGAGGGAATTACAGGATTCCTCATGGACTCGCGAACGCCATTCTCATTCCCCATGTCATGGAGTTTAACTTGGCCGCTGCCGAGCGTCCTTTGGCGATGATAGCCCAGAGCATGGGAGAGCCCGTATCCGGCCTACCCCTTCGAAAAGCTGCTGCTACCGCGGTTGAAGCCGTAAGTACGCTGTGCAGAGATATCGGGATACCAAATTGCCTTTCTGAAATTGGCGTGCCGAGAGCCGACATCCCCATGCTGGTCGAAGGAGCGTTGAAAGTTACAAGGCCCGTAGAGAATAACCCTCGAACACTGGGAAAAGAAGATGCCATCCAAGTATATGAACGGGCATTCCGTTGACGGTATGGCACTTATGAAAGATCTGCATAGTTATTGAAATAGAATAAATTTTCATAATCCGACAAACCCTGCAACTGACCCTTTGCGAGGAGGACGTATGCCCGGATATGAATGGATAGGAGCCGAAGAGAAAGGACAAGTTAACCAGGTCTTGGACACAGGGGTACTCTTTCGGTACGAATTCATGAAGGAACGCAGCGGTGTTTACAAAGTCAAAGAATTTGAAGAGAAATTTGCCTCTTATACGGGAGCGCCTCATGCGCACGCCGTCACGTCCGGCAGTGCGGCTCTGAAAGTAGCTCTTGCCGCTCTGGGAATCCGGCCTGGAGATGAAGTCATTACCCAGGGTTTCACTTTCATAGCAACGTTTGAAGCGATTATCGAAGCGGGTGCGGTCCCGATACCGGCAGAGATCGATGAAACTCTGAACATGGATCCTGAAGATTTTGAGAGGAAGATTACATCCAGGACCAAAGCAGTTATTCCGGTTCACATGTTGGGTTCCCCGGCCAGGATCAAGGAGATTGTGGCCATAGCCGGCAAACACGGCATAAAGGTTATAGAAGATACTGCCCAGGCTCTTGGAGCCGAAGTCGAGGGCAAGAAGCTGGGAACCTTGGGAGATATGGGAACTTTCTCATTCGACTTTTACAAGACCATCACAACAGGTGAGGGGGGCATGGTTGTTACCAGCGACCGGGATCTCTATATCAGGGCTTCAGAATATGCTGATCACGGTCATGACCACAATCCGTCCGTGGGAAGAGCCTTAGACGGGCGAAATTTTCTAGGATTCAATTACAGAATGAACGAACTCAATGGTGCAGTCGGGCTCGCTCAACTCAATAAGCTTGATGCTATAATCAGGCGCCAGGAACAGAATCAAGCGCCCATAAGCAAGACTCTCGAAAGCATACCCGGTGTCACTCTGAGAAAGCTGCCGGAGTCAGGGAGAGAAAGCTTCACGCATATCTGTTTTTTTCTTCCGGATGGAGAAAAAGCCGCAAGATTTCACAGGAGTCTAGTGGAAAAAGGAGTGACCGTCATTTATTTTAAGAACAATTTATGGCATTTTCTGCCCAATTGGGAACATGTGATAGAAAAGAAAACAGCGTGGCCAGGCCCTTACCCCTTTGGCGGCCCGCTTTATCCCGACGAGATTACTTATTCCAAGGAAATGCTGCCTGGCAGCACAGCCATTATCGACAGGTTGCTGGTTATTCCAGTCTTCCTGAACACGTCTCAAGACCAATTAGCCGGAATAAGTAAAGCGCTTATGGCAACAGCTAAAGAGGTCGTGTAAAAGGTTCGAAAAAACCGGCTGGTGTAAGATTTCATCAGAGGGTTATTTTTTGTGAATACCTGATAGAGATGGACGTCTCCATAAACGAAGAACACATAAGAATCATAGGATTTATTCCAGCAAGAGCCCAGTCAACTAGGTTCCCGGGAAAACCGCTGGCTGACATCTGCGGAAAACCAATGATAATGAGGGTCTATGAGAGAGTCGCTCGGTCAGAATTGTTGGAAGATGTATACATTGCAACAGATTCCAGGGACATTTTTGACACAGTTCTGCGTTTCGGCGGAAAAGCTCTTATGACGTCCGAAAACCATGCTTCCGGCACTGACAGGATAGCTGAAGCTGCCGACAGCATTGGACTTTCCGGAGAGGACATTGTAGTCAACGTTCAAGGCGATCAACCGCTTATCGAGACGGTTATGTTAGAAGAGGTAATTCAGCCGCTCCTTGCAGATCCTGCAATCCCAATGAGCACCCTCATCTACAGGATTGTCAGGGATGAAGAAGTCACACACCCTAATGCTGTGAAGACCGTAGTAGACCGCGAGGGTTTTGCCATCTATTTTTCCAGGGCTACGATACCTTTCTTCAGAGGGCACGCCCCCCTGCCAATTTACTACAAACATCATGGGATCTACGCGTATCGTAATAACTTTCTTCAGCGTTTCCCTGTAATTCCTAGTGGGTTTTTGGAAAAGGCCGAGGGCTTGGAACAGCTAAGGGCACTGGAAAATGGTTTCCGCATAAAAACTGTGATAACTGACAAGGATTCTATCGAGGTAGACACTCCGGAAGATCTGGACCGCGTTAGAGAAATATACAGAAAGATCATTTGACAAGAAAGAATTCCAGATGATAAGTGCAAGGACGCTTGAAAGATCTATTTTTCAGGTCTATTGTTGACACTGCGATAAACCCTGGGACGTCGAATAGATTGAACAATCCATTTAATGAAAGGATGGTCAAATCAAGTATGGTAGTTATAGTTACAAAGTCATTTGCGGGGCAAAGGACAGGTCTAAAGGGCTTGGACCAAGGTCCGGAAGCGATGAGGAAAGGCGTTTCAAGTGAGTAGAGAAGACAATGTTAAGGTAGAAGGCACCGTGGTCAAGGTCCATTCAGGTGGAATGTATCAGGTGGAAACTGACGATGGCCGAAGCATCAGAACAAAATTGTCCGGCAGAATGTCCCGGTTCAGAATAAAAGTCCTTCTAGGCGACCGAGTCACTGTGGCTCTCTCCCCTTATGATCTCTCCCATGGCCTAATCGTCTATCGCGGCAAGTGAGGCTCTCAGACAGTAGGCGACCTTCAACTCGCTGCGAAGAAAAAACCTTCAAAAGACCTTTTTTGTAGTCAACAATATGCTGAGACGAATGACTATATGAGTTGTTCGCCCCCAAACGCACTACTAAGGACCTCACATTCTTGTGGAAAGTCCCCGAAGGAAATTTTTTGACCACAGACGTGGATGATTCATTCGATTTGGAGATCAGTGAAAAATGGAAATTGCCTTCTTGGGCACTGGTAGCGCATGGTGCGTTACGGGATCCCGGGACCAGTGATCGCTGCAGAAGACGGAATGAGAGTCTTTCTTGAATAAACCCGACGGATTGGCAACCGGTCAAGTTCCGCATATTTCATTTTCAGGCCACGATGTTTCCGATTTCCTTCTTGCCTTTACTTTTCCAGGGGAAAACGGTTGGAAAATGTCTTACACGGCCCCTGTTTAAGCCGTACAGTCAAAGAGGTAGCAATGGAAGATGATTTGAAAACAAGGACTGCAAAGACTGCAAAACTCTATTTCGATGGATATCCTGACGAAAGACCGTTTGATTTATGGCGATCTTTCGACAAGAATTTGGCAAGAGAGTTATCAATATTTGTCACAGGTCAAGTGTATGCCCGTGAACGCATACCTCATCCGACACGCCAACTAATCTCGGTTGCAGCACTAACTGTTCTCGACCGCGCAGATGAATTAAAACTTCATATTTACGCAGCCCTAAATGTCGGGTGCCGCCCAGGGGATGTTGCGGAAGTCATCTTTCAATGCGGAATTTATGGCGGCATGCCTGTGGTGAATCGTGGGCTCAAAATTCTAAGAGAGGTGCTTCAAGAAAAAGGTCAGTGGCCGTTGGAGGCGCTGGAAGATTGAGTGTCCCACTGAAAACTTGGGCTGGTTTCATTGCACGCACGAACAATCCGGCTGGCCGCTTAGGTAGCTAACGCTTGGATCTGTGAAGGAACATATTCGTCAATCGTCCAACGTGAATTCAAAATCATCGTCTGCGGCGTCAAGAATGACTTCGATATCATCATCCTCATGTTTCAAGTCTGTCTCATCCGGAGCAGACTGTATTCCGAAAAGCTCCTCGAAATTAGCTTCAGGAGGCTCATGGCTAATACCCAACTTACTGCGCGTCAAGGATAGATCACCACCGCAGGCCGGACAGGCGAGATTGTGGTCAAAACTTACGTAACCGCATTGGTCACACTTCAAGACGGGCCTCCGGATTTGCTTAACCGCTCAATTACTGTTTTTTTCAAATTAACATGAAGCAATTGCTGAATCAATTTATTCGAGTTGCGGCTTTGCGCCATCCCCTTCACTATAGGCAAGCTTGGCTGAGAATTATTCTGGCCGCCATCATCATGGGCCTTCCAGCTTGCGCTACGGTTCGGAGCACAAGCTGTTTGAAAACAAAGATCGGTCGAATATGCAGGCATTAAGATGGGCCATCGATTTTTCCAGATTCTGTGATAACAGGAATTACTCAGAACACCGTGACAGGAACCGAAGACATTGGGTTGAACCTAGTTTGGTATTAATAGGGGCTACTGAAAAAACGTGACCTGAAAAACTTTCTGCACTAATGGGGATAGGGGGAAGTCGTCAAATGGGTTTCAAAAACAATGAGATAAGAACGTTTGTCGCCATTGAACTCTCAGACTCTGTAAAGGTTTTTCTAGGTGAGATCTCAACCGAGCTTAAGAAAACCGGCGGTGATGTCAAATGGGTGACACCGGACAACATTCATTTGACTCTAAAATTCCTGGGCAATGTCGGACTTGATGCGATCACTCTAATCCAAAGCGAGTTGGTGAAGATGTTCTCCGGACAAGAGCCTTTCGAATTACAGGTAAGAGGTGTCGGCGTTTTTCCCAGTCTTCGAAAGCCCCGGGTCATATGGGTAGGGGTACACGATAAGCTTGATAAACTTCATCCGCTGGCCGAAAGACTTGAGACCAGTCTGGCGCCATTGGGATTCAAATCAGAACCCAGGCCATTCAGGGCCCATCTGACCCTCGGAAGGCTGAGATCCAGTGAGACGATTAAGGGCCTCGTAGAAGCAATTCGTAAGAGTGAAACCATCTTAGGACCGATTTTCTCAGCAGACCACGCTGTACTGTTCAAAAGTGAATTGAAACCCAACGGAGCAGAGTACTACCCTCTTTGCCGGTTCGACTTCTTGAAAATCTGACGACTGGCGGATTCTGAGAGTGTATAGAAACACTTCCCCTAATCCCTGCTCATCTGGGAAATTGACTCGGCTTCCGGATAAATATATAATTTGGGTTAAGCATTGAGCTTATTATGCTGGGACATAAATGAAACCCCGCATCATGTCATCCTTGTCGCTATTGTGTATTATGGTCGCGGCTGGAGTGTTCTGCACACAGGCGCTTGCCGATCTTCAAGAAGTACATGCAACAGATTTGCCAGGCGTCCCTGTGTCCTCCCAGACAGACCCAAAAGCCGATGACACTGTACCTATTCAACCATCTCAACAAGATACCGAACACCGAATTCCAGAGACTCCGGATGATCCGTGCCTTCCAGCTCTTTATAAGGACTGGCTGGAATTCAGCCTAGCTACTCACGAAAACGGCTCTAAGGCAGCAATAGAGAACATTAGAGTTCTCATCAACAGATCGAACTATTACCTGAGCCTCGAAGTTGTTGAAAAGGGAAGGGCGCCAAGGGAGTGTTATAGAACAACGGTGGCTCTGGGGGATCCTAGTTCTCCGACGCCGTCAGGCCGCTTCGTCATAAATCACATTTACTGCTATCCTGATGTTCTGTTTTTCGACTCCGCGTCCGAAAAAGTCTCGGAGTTGTATAATGGTTTCTTTGCCCCCTTACTACTATGCGAAGAATATGGGGGACGATGCAGTCGGTATAACGACTTAGGGATTCATGGCTTCCGCGGCTCGGCTCATCCAAATTTCTCAGCCATAAGACCCGACACGTACGGTGCAGTCTCCGGGGGCTGTATACGACTCCCTGATCCTTGCTCGTTCAAGCATGAACTAATCCGTGCCGTTGGAGTTGGGCCTGTAAAGAAAAATGATCGCGGAAGTTATCATTGGCTTAGAAGGCCGGTAGAGGTGTTAATTGAGGGGAACTACCCAGGCGCGGCTGAAGACATAACAATAGTTGATATCGTTCAAAAAAGCCTGACTCACATTACTGGCGGGCTTCGAAGCGTTCTCGAGTCTATCGGGAAGTAAACTCCTGCCGACTGATCCGAGCCGGTTCGGATCCATTCTTTCATGCATCAGGGATAAACTGATCCTATCCATCTCAGCAGGAACAAGCCCGCAACTACTGCAGTGGCTATAACCAGCCATGATAAAATGGAATGCATCACACCAGCCTCTTAGATAAGAACTGAACTCTACTCTGCTCCATAAAGGGATTCACACCCTGTCGCCACTCACTATATCGCCGTTCAGTGTGGGCCTCCAGAAAAAAATGGCTCAGCCGATATGTCTTTGGCTCTAACGCGTTGGCAGCGGCCGAGTTTTGGGCCGCTGCCGGGGTAGAGTTGTTTTGGGCCTAAAAAAAGCCCTATGATTCAAATGACCTCTGAACCCCGGATGGGGGGGTTATGGGGGAGGGAGGGTGTCCATCCCGGGTCGAGGTCTTGCGTGGGAACATTCAACTTTCGTTGAATTTGTTCTCACGGTTAGGGAATATAGAATAGACACCGGCTAAAGTCAAGAAAATACTTTAAGAAATAAATATAACATATTGTAATATAATATCAATTACTAGAATTTAATAAAAGGAATTGCCACGTGGCCCGACTCTCGCAAAGGGCCAACCATACACGTAATCACAGGCATGAACGCAAACCAATAGTGGTGATCCCGTCAAAGGTAGTTCTCTTGTCAGTTCGTCCCAGACGCTTCTACATGTGGCCGGACCGAAATAATCGCCATTGAACATCTGCTTCCTATGAGCACAACGAAGTTCTTACACGCCTCAAAAAAAGGGGTCCTGCAGGCTTGCTCGTTTCAAAGCAAATCCGTATCACGAGACATCAGATTGATTATGCGCGCAACGTTGACCGGCCAAGTGGGCAAAGGTCATCTGAGATCCCCCCAATTGATCGCGTAACTTTGAGAATCTTGATCGGCGTCAGGACCCTGTGATTCGGTCAGTCTTGCAAAGTCATGTGAAAAGCGCGTCCTTAAGCGCAAAGAAGATAGTGGAGGCACTTAGAACGGTGAGCACAATGACCGCGGTCCAGGACAGCACATTAAGAAAACGACCGTTACCATGCTCCATCATGATCGATGGATCATTGATCAGATGAAGCATGAAAAACATCACAACCGGCAAGACCAACCCGTTTAGGACTTGGGACATAAACATGATCGAAACCAGGGGTAGTTTAGGAATGAGGATAAGGAGGCCTGAGAAAAATATTATAAAACAGTAAAGTCCGTAAAATTGTGGAGCTTCAGAAAATTTCTTGTCCAGGCTGGACTCCCACCCAAACGCTTCGCAAACGGTATATGCAGTGGACAGGGGCAATATTGCTGCTGAAAACATTGATGCGTTGAAAAGACCGAATGCAAAAAGCCAAGTGCAATATCTTCCGGCAAGGGGCTCTAAGGCCAGAGCAGCTTCGGACGCCTCCTCGATTTTGATGCCGGCCTTGAACAGGGTGGAAGCACAGGCCAAAATGATGAAGAAAGCCACAACACTAACCAATATGGAGCCTACTGTTACGTCCAGTCGGATTGCTTTCAGATCCTTTGCCCTCAAACCTTTGTCTACGATCGAGGCTTGCAAATAGAACTGCATCCACGGGGCTATTGTCGTTCCTACGAGCCCTGCAAGCATCACGAGGAAAGCGCTCTCCATTTTGATTGTGGGCTCACCAATAGACTTTGCCACATCTACCCAGTCGGGACGGATAAGGAAACCCGCTACTACATAGGCAACGTAGAACAAGCATGCGGCCAAAAAGACTTTCTCAACCGAGCGATAGGTTCCCTTTACAGCCAGCCACATGAGAAACATTATACTCAGTGGCACGGACAAGTACCTGGAAATCCCGAATATTTCCAGCGAAGCGGCTATTCCGGCAAACTCAGCCAGAGTGTTTCCAAGATTGGTGATTATGAGAAGTATCATCATGTAAAAAGTGATTTTTATTCCGAAGCGTTCACGTATCAGATCGGACAACCCCTTGCCGGAAATCACTCCCATCCTGGCTCCCATTTCCTGTACGATCACCAGAATCAGAGTGATTGGTGCCAGCGTCCAGAGCATGCTGAGACCAAAGTTGGCTCCAGCCAATGAATAGGTGGTAATTCCGCCTGCGTCGTTGTCTACGTTAGACGTGATGATCCCTGGCCCCATAAGAATAATGATCCCCCACAGCCCTATCAGCCGCCGTCTGAGAAAACCGTATTTCAGCGCTTGATCAGGAACATTTGATTCTTTGGCCACTATCGATACTCCGGAGCAACTGGAATAATGATTAGCCACCAGTCCTTGAACCCAGGCTCATTCTGCGTCAAGTAGAACAAATCGGAAAGGCCTTATCTTCCGAGATGGGGAGCCAGCATTTCCAGGAACGCCTTAAACCTGATCACACCCTCGATGTGATTGTCTTCATCCACCACAGGAATACCCCTAAAACCGTACTTGGCGAATAGGTCCGAGATATCTTCTGCCTTATCGTTAATTCTGACAGTGATTACCCGAGTTGTCATTATCCGCCCAATCGGAGTAAATATCTCATTTGAAAGAAGTTCCCGTAGGTTTGTGACTCCTAACAGCTTTGAATCATTGTCCACCACGTAAATATAGTATATGACATCCATCTCCTGCGCATGCCGACTAATGTAGTTTAGGGCCTCTGCGATAGTCTGCTCAGGTTTGAGAGCCATAAACTGGGTCGTCATAAGGCCGCCGGCTTCATCTTCGTCGTGCTCCAGCAGGCCTTTGACTTTCTCTTCGTAGTCGTCATCCATCTCCCAGAAAATGCCGCTTGCCGTTTCTGTCGGCAAATCGGCTATAAGATCGGCAGCATCATCAGGAGACATTTCTTCTATAATGTCGGCAGCTTTTTCAGGTTCGAGGCCCCTCATAATCGCAACCTGAACCTTGGGATCCATCTCCTCGAGTGCGTCAGCCAGAACCTCTTCGTCGAGAGAATCAACGACGGCGGCTCTCTCGTGAACATCCATGTCTTCGATTATGTCAGCCAAATCAGCCGGATGGAGATCTTGAAGTTGACTTTGAGCTATCTGAAGCCGCAAACGATTAAAATCGGCCAGGGGCTGCACGAAATGCCACGAAATAAACTTTTCTTTTAGATCGTAATCAAAAAACCATTTACTGAAACGTATTATCGCGTTCTCAAAACCGAGCCGTCTCAAAATTCCCCTCAATCCCACATCAACTTGGTCCAGTACCAATTTCCCGTTGGACTTGCAGAAGTGAAGGTCATTAACACGCTCGACTTTTGCTCCATGGACGTCCACGATTTGTTTGTCCAATAGGAGATCCCTGAGCAATACCTGGGAAGATGTTGACGGTTCACCGTAAAAAAGACTGGGGGGCGCGGAATTTTCCTTTAGTATTATGCCTGATGTGAGCACACTTTCTACAGCGTTCCAAGGAACCCATGACAATGTCTTGGACCAACCAGCGCGAAAAACCAGTTTCGTTACTTCCGGCTGAGGCTGGTCCAAATCCACTACAAGATCTGAAGTCTTGCCCAACACAACTCCTCGCCCGGAGATCACCTTGCAGTCAATCAAGTTGCTCAGGTAATATTGGTCCATTGGACAGGTTCCCAAGAGAGATTTCGAGCCCAAACATGACGGCGGCCGTGGGTTGCCGAACCTAGTAAAATCCCAACAGCTTGCTCTGATTCAATAAGGTGAACCAGCCGTCAAGGCATTTTCCACTGCATTTATGATTATATATTCAAAAGAGTTCCTTTGAAAGAAGAACTGAGCCATAATACGAGTACAATTCAATCGAGTCTGGAGATGCCCATGTGCGTAAGAAAACAGCTTGAAGTCATGCTGGCGGATGCTCCCGGAGAACTGGCCAAGTTAACCTCAATCCTTAAGGAGGAGCATATCAACATTGAAGCCGTGAGTATTCAAGATGCCAACGAATACCTACTGGCTCTCTACGAAGTACGAGCTAGAACAGGTCGGAGGGTAGCTCCCCGGGACTACTACGAAGCCATTCTAAAAGAGTCTGCAAAATACTCCATGATCAGATTGATTACCGACAACCCGACCAAGGCGGTTGTAGTTCTTGGCAAGAATAGATACCAGGTTAAGGTCGAGGACGTCATAGGGCTTATCCTGGAAAATCGACCAGGCGTACTTCATAAAGTTTCCAGTGAATTTGGTGATGCAAATATAAACATAGCCTATACCTATGGATCGGGCTTTGCCGACAGCAATGCCGCTCTTTTCATATTCAAGGTTTCTGATTTGGAGAAGGCCTTGGAGCTATTCCCTGACGGCAATCCGTAATGAAGGGATCAGACGGATCTTCAATGTCCGATAAGATATATTATGTTAACTCGCTTATCCGGAACACATTCATGCCAACTGGCTTCATAACAGATGAACTTCGCTTACGACACATGCAGGCAGGCTTCCTCGTGTGAAAGCAAATGCCCACCGGGTAAGACCTATCAGTGCGTCCAAAATCGTCGGCTCTCAATTATAGATAATTTGACATCTTCTTGGAGGCTTTCTATCATTGTCTCCCATGACACACCCCGATCCAAGTCCGGCGAAACCAGTTCTCAGCATAGTAGTAATAGCCAAGAACGAGGCAGATCGAATAGCTACCCTTCTAAGGAGCGTCTCAATAGCCGATGAAGTGGTAGTTGTAGACTCAGGAAGTTCGGACGGGACTCCCGAAATTTGCCGCGCCTGGGGAGCACGGGTAGTCCATCACGAGTGGCTGGGATACGCGGCTCAAAAGCAATTAGCGTTGGAGCTTGCCACAAGTGAATGGATCTTGAATCTGGATGCCGACGAAGCGGTGTCCGCTGAGTCTGCCGAGGAAATTATCGGAGTGCTTCAAAATGCGGCGCATGGAACCAACGGTTACTCGCTGCCGCGCATTAGCCGGTACTTGGGCCGATGGATCCGCCACGGTGGATGGTACCCGGATCGAAAGGTTCGACTCGTTCGTAAGGGTTTTGCCAAGTGGGTCGGCGACGGTCTCCACGAAAGGTTGGAAGTGGTCGGAGATGTGCAGGAACTTCAAAGGCCATTACTGCACTACGTGTATCGGGACATCACCGACCAGGTAAATACGATTAATCGTTTTTCGTCTGTATCTGCCGATTCCGTGCCGGTGGCTGCTTCTCCCAGCCATGTCTTTCTTGGCATGGTCCACGCTGTGGGCAAATTTCTGGAATGTGCAGTCTGGAAGCGAGGGTTTCTCGATGGAATCCCAGGAATAGTAATAGCAGTGAACAGCTCATTTTATGTTTTTCTGAAGCACGCTAAGGCGTGGGAAAAAAAGTTGTGTCCCGAGGACGAAGTAAACAAGTCTTCTCAATAGTATCCCGTATCCAAACGGTGGATTTGAGAAGTTTTGGAAAGGTTTTCTGATTCTCGAAGTTTTTGCGACAGTCGGTAGACTTGTAATGAAGATTGCCATGGCTCTGGAGAATTTTAGCCGGCACGGGGGTGGAGTGGAATCCTATGCCGTTGAATTGGCGAGAACGCTTATCCGCGCGAACTGGGAGGTTCATTTCTTTGGCCATTCCTGGGATGGGGAACCTGAGGGAGCCATATTCCATCAAATCCGGAAGCTTCACAGGTTTTGTCCCCCTTCTTGGAAACTGATGGATTTCGCATTGTGTCACAGGAGGATGGTTAGAACACAGCATTTCGACATATTGCTCGGTTTCGGAAACACGCTTGTCATGAATGTGTACCAGAGCCATGGCGGCGTACATTTCCTCAGCAACATGAGAAAGATTGCAGGGATAAGGAATCCCCTGCTCCGGCTGATGAAACTATTGGCCCTTTTTACCTCGCCGAAATATCACGCGAGAGCATGGATCGAGTCCGCTCCGTTCAGATCAGCACACCGTCCTGTGCTTGTTGCCATTTCGGACATGGTGAGAAATGATATCGAATCTTACTTTCGAGTACCCGATGACGAAGTGCTGCTGGTGTATAACGGTACAGACCCGACAAGATTCGCCGCCGCCTCTTTAGAAAACGCCGAAGAACTTAGAAGAACGCTTGGCTTTGACAGTGAAGTTCTTTTTCTATTCATGGCTTACGACATGAGAAAAAAGGGGATTCATTACCTGATAGAGGCTGCGGCCCAACTCAGGGACAGGGCGGCCCCCAAAAGCTTCGGTGTAGTGGTCGTAGGACGGCCCCCCTACCCTGGGCTGAAGCGATTGGTGAGAAAGTTAAACCTGTCGGATATGGTAGTGTTTACGGGTCCCACCAGAGAACCGGAAACTTATTTCCGAGCCTGCGACGTGTTTGTCCTTCCTACCTTTTATGACGCATGTTCCCTTGTGGTCTTCGAGGCTCTGGCCGCAGGCAAACCCGTAATTACGACCATTTTTAATGGAGCAGCCGGTGCAATCTCTGACGGAATTGAAGGTATGGTGCTGAGAGACCCGAAGGATGTGACGGCGCTTTCAAGAGCCATGGGACGATTCTTAGACAAAGAATTCGTTGTATCGGCGTCTGAGGCAGCTCGCCACAAGGGGCAATTCTACACTGTTGAGAACAATCACAGGAAAATGATAGCTATTTTTGATACGTTATTACAGAAGGCCTGACAACCAAGGAAAATGCTCTCACAGTTGCCTAATTCTCAGTACATTGCCGATGCAGCTATTTTGTGTCAGAGATCAGGCAATCACAGCTATCCGTTTCTTCCTCCTTCACCGCTGACGGTTATCGTAGATGCCGCGGAGTCTTCTTGGATGACCTCTGGGACGACTTCTGGGTCTTCAGAACAAAGAGGGAAAGGAAGAGAATCTATGCACAATATGACAACATCCGTGTGGTTAGGCCGGAACAAAACAGAAAAGCAGCGTGATATCATGCAGTAATGGAAACACGCTGCACCCTAATCTGGTCCCCTACGGAGCATACAAAAGTCACAATTCCTTATCAAAAAAAGAGAACAATATTGATAACATAAACTAGGCAATTCAGTTATTTATGCTGTGAGCACTTCCATAGAGTTGAACGTCCCAACAATTGCCAGATTCTAGAATCTTACACCGCAATCTAATTTGTCCCCACCCGTGGTTGGCATTCCAAATGCTTTTTGTGACTTGAGCCACCGTGTCTCTGACGACACGATTGGAGAAACGATGACGGCGAGGACTCGTGGGAGCTGTAATGTAGGCATTAGAAGTCAACGAAGCAATGCGTTGCAAATCTGTCTCCGTGGGTAAAGGCGTTAGGCCTCTATTAAATGGGCTCAACGCAGCAAGCGTATTATCGTGAAGGCACTCAGTCCAAACACGGTTTTCGTGACCACTCTGGGAACCATGATGGGGAACTTTAAATACTCGTGCCCTTTTTCCAGAGATAATGTACGAGTTATCCACAACTGCAGACCATCCAGTGTCCGGTTGTCCTGTGTTTTCGAGATCAGAACCTAACAATATTATGTGGCTATTGACTTCAATCCACAATGCAACAGCAAAATGATTTTGGCCTCGTGACTGTATCCTTTTTTTTGGTTGATATTTTTCCGGTAAGAGGTTTGAAAATGCCTTTTGGGCATGCAGTATAGAAGCATCCGATGGTGAAAGCGTATAAGCACTGGCAACCATATTCCCAGTCGGCAAAAAAATCTCCTCTTGGTAGACCAATCTGTCCATAATAGCCCATTTATAAGGAGTAGAGCGACGATCAAGTTTGTTACAGTTTTCAATGATTTTGAAGATTTCGACGAATTCATCAACGCCGGAACTCTTAATCGTATGAGGAGGTTCATATAATGTCAAAAGCTTAAAAAATTCATGATTTTTCAGCGCTTGGGACAACACCAAACAGGCTGAAGCACATTCTCTGAAAACCGCACCTAACCCTCTCACGTGGTCGTCATGCCAATGTGTCACTACAACCAGTCTTACAGACCGTTGAATATCCACGCCCAAGTGTAGCAGATACTCCAAACCGGCGGGTTGCTTTGTATTGGGGTTTAGACAGGAATCGATGAGAATCCAAAGGTTATTTCCAATGTGAATTACAACGGACTCGCCATACCCAGGCCCAAAAAGAGACACCTCCATTTCATCTACTGCTGGAAAGCTTAATTGCTCATTCGGCATCAAAAAGACTTTCTAATTCTTTTGCCCTGATTTCAGCATTCGCCAATTCTCGCCTCGTCCACACGGGTAATCGGCGAAACCGGATTAATGAAGCACGCAGTCTTTGTCCGGAAGGCTTTTCAAGATACCCAATAGTCCAGTAGAACACGGCTCCAATAGATATTAGGGCTCTATCATCATCAGACACATCCTCGAAAAAAATTTCTGCGTATTGATCCGGTCCTTCTCCTTTTAGACAAACAAGCGTGGCTTCAAAAGTATCCTCGCCCAGATGAGACACATATCCTTCCCATTTCTGAATTGCTATAAAATCATCTTGGGCTTGAGCTGACTTAGGAGGAAACAATACTATCCCGTCTTTTGACCTAAATCGTAAAGGTTCCGAACTGGGCTCCGAACTAGCATTGGGGTCCTGAACATTGACTCCACCTTCTTTGTCATGATTTGGCGGGATATCAAGGAAATATCTCAAAGCTATTTTTCTAGGTCTTTCTGCCGGATCCAGAGTCATCGACCTACTGGGATCATAGGCAACTGAGCTATTGACTGGCATCTTCGCTCTCCAAAGCAGTTACCGCCTCTGCTATTGTCAGACTCCTCAGCAGAGATTCGGTCCATCGATTGGTAAGAATTTCAGAAATTCTCGGTGATAAGAGTGAGGCTTTGTTAGCATCTGTAAAATCATAATGATCATTCACTTCTACGAAAATTCCAGGCCGCACCACGGCAGATGGTTCTATTTTCACCCCGACAAAGCCTGGCAATTCATCTTTTCTGCTACCACGCACGATCAAACTTGTCATATCAGTGTTTGGCAATATGCTTTGCCAATTTTTTTCTGGAGCAAGGCGATTGCACAGTAAACGTAACTTGCGGTCTGATTCCAATCCAAAATGGAAATTCCTGTTCACTCCCATATGCTGAAGTGGAGTGTGGCTAAGCAATTCAAAAATTCCTACAACCAAATCTCGAAGCGGCTCAAAATACGCTTCCTGACCGGTAGCAATTTGGAATCTCTCCCGAAGCACGTTCACTTCTAACCAGTCAATGGCGAAAAATGCCGCATCGGGATGCACTATCTGAATTTGTGCTTTATCCGCCTCTTGTTGAGGGATCAGACCATTGACCGAGAACCACGACGGATGAAAAATAGCTGGATTAAAGTTGCCAACAAGGACAACGTTCAATCCTTGACTTTTCAAATAGGGCCGCATGGCTGAACTTTTCCGTTACCCTGAACTCATGACGATTGATCAAGACTTCGTGGACCCGCTGATTTCCGGGATTTCTGACGTGTAGTTAATGACTACCTTACCATAGCCTACCGATTTGTCAATGACTTACCCGACCCACTAATACTGCCCCCAGTAGTTGCCAGATATGATCCTCTGCAAGCGGTTGCAAAACTTACGATGTTGTAAAATAGATCAGAGAGTACTTGTACTTTCAGGGTTTTTCGCGTAGAGGCCTTTTCGGAGGTAATCCGATGAGAGCACGCGAAGTAATGTTAACCGATGCGCAGCGGCGGCCAGCGAAATGGCGGCCGACCCGGCAAAAGGCTCATGCAGAGTCTCAACCATAGCGGGGAAACACCGCAAGATGTCCCCGGCCAAATTCCGCTTGCTTCCTTGGTATGGTATAGGATGAGGAGCGTTCATATCAGCACTCTATTCCAAAACCTGTCTTCTTTTCAAGTCCTTCTCGTGCCCCAACGAAAAAATCAGCCGGAGCGTAGCGATCGGCTGGATTGAATGGTTAAATGTCTCTTTGATTGATTTTTCATAATTTCAGAGTTTTGCTAAATCCATCGCCTTACTTTTTCAGAATAATGTAAATATTCTTCCCCAAATTTTTGCAAAAGATATTTTTCTTCAGGTTTCACAGCTTTAAATAAAAAGAGGACATACAAAATCGGGATCGCAAGGAATAGCCAGAGCGAAGACAGTAAAATAGCAGCACCGGATAATAGAAGGAGCAGCGAGAAATAAAGTGGATTCCGAGAAAACCGATAGACCCCATTTGTTACTATTTTGCTGGTCGATTTTGATGTATCAAATGTGGTTTTATTCTTGATAAGCATGAAAAATCCACTCACAGCAAAACAGATGGCAATCATTATGAATATCCCGCCGACAATAACTCGAGGGACAGGCGGAAGATTTATGAGAGAAATGGGGAATAAATATTCCAGCAAAAGACTGCATCCCAAACATACAAAGAAAAATATTGGCGGTGGGATACTGATAGCCGCCGAATCTGTGAAATTCTTTTCCATAAATATCCTCATTGCGCATTTAACGACCAAGCTCACCTGTCGCTATGGAGAGCAGCGGAATAGCGGTCAGGTGGAGCGCCTTGTTGGACAGTTTCTTGGTGCGGTCTGGATTCATTTCCCATCATCTTAGAATTCGATCCGTAGATCCAACTGCGCTTTGTCCGCGAACCTGATGAGAACAGTGCGTTGCATGGCCCAAAATGGATGGTCGGTGTGGAAAACCGCGTCCGCTATCTGCCTCGTCAAAGCCGGGAAATGCTTCCTGAGCACAGTCAGAACATTCTGCCAGTTCGAGTCTTGCTCATTGCGAATGCGAAGCCCGTAAACCCAAATGCTGTCTGCATAAGGGGCCACAGCTCGGACAACAGATTCCGCGTCAGTTACAAAGGGTATCACGGGGCAGATCAAAGCATATGTTCTTACCCCCGCAGCACGGAGTTTCCCCAGGGCCTCAATCCTATAGGCCGTTTGACAAGTGCCCGGCTCGAAAAGGCTGCGTATTTCCTCTTCGATAAATGACACCGATACCCCAACAGAAGACTCCGGCATCGTGGTAAGCAAGTCAATATCTCTTGTAATCAGGGTAGACTTGGTAAGAATCGTCACGGAGAAACGATCGCGTGCGAGCTGAGATAACGCATCCCTTGTGAGCTGAGTCTCTGCTTCGACAGGCTGGTAGGGATCACTGTTCCAGCCCATATAGATGATCTGCGGCTTGATGTTGCAGAGTTCAACTGCGAGTCTCTGGGCCATGTTGTCATACCACTCGATCCCTTTGAACCAGCCATTTCCGTTGCGGACAAGAGCATAACAGTAACAACACTGATGACCGCACCCCATATATGGGTCAAGTTGGTATTGGTAACCTTCTAAAGAACATGGTTCGAGAATCGGCCGTGTATGGTCGCGTAGCGTTGCACTACTTCTGGAATCTCCAGCCCAATAATCTGACAACTACATTACCTCCAATTTGCTGCCTATGTTATAGCTATCTGTTCTCATGTCCAACATTATTGATAGGTGGAAAATTTTCCATCTATCACGAATATATCATGGAAAATTCCACCTATTTTGACATCAAAACAGCAAACATGGGAAAAATCATCTTGCATTTTCCATGTTCGCATGGCTATATCCGACAACATGGAAACCAAAATTCAGGCCAGATCCCAAACTAAAGTTGATGGATCAGGTACGACAGGTCCTGCGTTATCATCATTATGCCTATCGAACGGAACAAACCTATTGTGACTGGATCTGTTTATTACGCCAAATTCTTTCATCAGCCCGATTATTTTCATAACCTTTGTGCGAACAGACACCAGACCAATTGCTGTCTACGTAAGTAACTTTAAAAGCGACATTCCCATCTCTGTTCTGAGCCGGCATGTGCGCCTGTTTCATCAGCCATGCCTCGTAACACACATGCTCAGTCTTGAAGGCGAGGACTTTTTCGCGCTCGCTCAACGGCGAATTCTCGCGCAAAAATTTGAACTTGCCGCTCGACGCCAGCACTTCGGCAATGTGGCGGCGCATAAAGATGATCTTGTAGTTGAAATCATTCGGCAAGAAGCGCAGTTGATATGCGATTACCTTGACTGTTTTGCCCTTTGTGTCAGCCACCCTCTCATTCATTTCACTGGGACATGTCGGGTCTTGGGAACCTAGGTGCACTACGGAACGTGCAGCCACCCTTTTGCAGGACCCCCGCCCGCCTTTTCATTAACCAGAGGAGTTCATACCCCTTGCATACCGCGGCAGAGTCCGTAAACCCCGCCGCCTGTGCTGAGCCTGTCGAAGCATCCTTCACGGATACCCAAGGGCCAAAACCCAAGGGATCAAGGGCTAGGAGCCAATGAACTCGTAGCAATCTCCGTAGTTGCAGCTACTCGCATACTGGCAATCGGCGGCCACACTTTCGAATCCGGTCCGCTGCTCGCTAGTTTACACATTACCAGCACCGCCTCCTCCGGCTTGTTCCTCACCAGGACGATCAGTTCCGGTGTTACCCACGCTTTCTTTTCCTTACTCATCTTTTCCTCGGCGTTTCTGCCCTTCTCCTATCGTTCGTCATCCTTGTCCCGAATGCTCAGCCCTTCCTGAGCCATTGCATCGCTTATAACCTTCTTCACATGAATTGCGATGCTGATCGCACGGGACGTCTCCCCCTCGGTCACCTCATCGTCTTCCCCCGGATAGCCGGTCGTAATGGCGTAGGGTGTCAATTCCTCTGCTTCTTCAATTTGTTCCGTCCATGCGGCGTGCTCCGCGCATAGCTCCAACAATCGAGAAATATCGTGTGTGTATGGAAAATCAATTACCTTATGAACCAGATAGGCCTTCAAACATTTTTCAACGCATTGTTGCGCATGATATGCGATCAGTCGGTAAGGAACGCTCGTAGTCAATTTCAATCCATGCTGCGCAAAAAGTAAATCTTCGTCTGCGTAAGACAGCCATCTCCGGACCTTTTATAACTGTTCTTGTTCAATGTCGTTCATACAGAATTTTTCCTTCCAAAAATGCCGGGCGTGCGATACTTCCCGGAATATGGCGATCACGTTCAAATTCCTCAGGACTGAGCACAACAATATCCCTTGCGATCCCCAATCCCTTCAACGCCCTGTCCATGGCCACCATCAAAGTGCGACGGTTTTTCTCAATGGGGCAGACCACCAGAATATCCACGTCGCTTCGGTCATCGGCTATTCCCTTCGCCTGGGAACCAAAGAGAATAATCTGGTGGGGATGAAACTCAAGAAGCAATCTCTCTGTAATTTTGCGTAAAATTTCTGCTGACACCATGCGTTACGCTCCTTTATCGGTCGTGCCGTCTCAAACGTCGCCTTCAGGCTGAAGGAAAATATAGGCTGAAGGCTTAAGGTAGGTCATTAAAACAATTCGACATGGTTCAATGTGACCGTTAAACCTCCCTACTCCAGAAATCCTGCCTGCCGCAGTTCACGCAATATCGACCGATATACCTCGTCAAATTCCGGAAGGAGTGCCATTTGTGTCGCGAGACGGACGTTCCAGAGTTTTTTCAATCGTGCCTCTTTCCGAATCAACCCATCTTTAACATCAGATAATTCCTTTTTCCGGAATTTCATCTTAAGATCAACAGCTTCCGACAAATCGGCCAGGTCCACATATTTATTGGTCGATAGATACCATAAGTCGTAAAGATCTCGCGGCTCATTTCGCGCCGGATCGAGCAGGGCGACGATCTTTTCCGCACCAATCTCATTGATCGAATACACGCCTATTCTTACATCATCTGGCAGATCTTCATATTCGTCATATGCCTTGAGGACGGAACTCGTCGCGACGGGGAAGACCATCTTTTCCTGTATGGTAATGTCCACCTTGGCCTCTTTTACCGCGACGCCCGGCAAGGGACCCTCGTATCCCAGATAGAACGTGTGGCTGTTTTCATGGGAATAGCGGTCATGACGACTGATCTGAAGTTTAATCCCCGAATCTCTCACAACATCTTCAAAGACAAGGTCAAGGCGCTCCTGTATCTTTTCAAAAGAAACAATTTCCCTCATCGTGAAATCAAGATCTTCGGAGAAACGATAGTCCGGAACATAACATTTCTTGATAGCGGTGCCGCCTTTGAAAGCAAGGATGTCCGTGAGGGAGGTTTTTGAAAGCCCCACCAGGAACCAGGACAAGCAATAATCCCGTTCCAGTACGGCCTCTGGAATGCGGCGGCCGCCTTCCCGGGCAAGGCGATTCGACAGTTGAGACAGGTTTCGTTGGGGTATCATTAAGTCCTCACCGCCAACAGGAGTTCGTCGGGCGATACATTAAGCTGTAATCTCCACCTCCTGATGAACTTACCTTCAGCCGGCAGAATCGGATCAATCCTTGCGTAGGTTTCCGTCAGGTGATTGCGAAGGGCTTCCAGATGTTCCGGAGAGCAAATCGCATAGAGTTCAAGGAGATAACCCAGCCTGCGAATGACGGCGCCGATGTTCATCTTGAGCGCATACTCGATGAGACGGCCCACATTCACATCCTGGCGGCGCATCCAAATCCCTTTGGCCGCTTCCGTGATGCCGCCGCAGTTCTCGGGCCGACAAAGGCTGTCAATAATCGTTTTCTCCAGGTCGCTGATCCGCACCTGTTCCTGTTTGGTCACCCAGTGATTGACCATCCCGAAAAAGTGTTCTTTCTGGGAGGTAATGAATTGAAAATCGCTGCCCATGATATGAACAGAACGGCGTTTTTCCAGGGTTGTTACATAGAAAACAAACTGGGGTTGGGTAAGCATTCCGTGAATTTCCATGGCCGTACCGTAGGAAAGGTAATAGTCCCTCCCGTTAACCAACTCACGGGCAACAATGAGCGGGTTTCCCATGTATTCTCTTTCTTTTCCCAGTTCATAGGGCACCAGGATGAACAAGCCCGGTTTCAAGCGGGTCGCAACGCCTCTGTTGACAAGTTTTCTGACCAGATTTCGGGTTGTGGAATCTCTCAGACCTAGGATTTTCCGGACATCTTCCAGGTGGAAGACGTTCTTGTTCTCCTCGTAGAGCGAGGTGACCAGATGCGCGGCTTGGGCGCCCAGGGTTTTCATGGGGGCGTCATGTTTCATGTTCATAAGGTGTCCTCTGGAGACACAATATGCACTTTAAATATAACATTGTCAATAAGTAACGGTTCAGCGGTTAGGAGGCTCAACCTGCCTCTTTCCCCTTTTCACCTTTCACTGTCTTTATCGCCGTTTCTGCCCTTCTCCTATCGTTCGTCCTCCTTGTCCCGAATGCTCACCCCTTCCTGAGCCATTGCATCGCTTATAACCTTCTTCACGTGAATTGCGATGCTGATCGCACGGGACGTCTCCCCCTCGGTCACCTCATCGTCTTCCCCCGGATAGCCGGTCGTAATGGCGTGGGTGTCAATTCCTCTGCTTCTTCAATTTGTTCCGTCCATGCAGGGCTTCAAGACATCAACCACTTCCATAGTGGAACCATTCGGATTTTTCCTTGCGGAATCTCAAGAATTCCTTCACGACTTTCCGTGATGATCATTCCCTCGTCAATTTTCAGATCTTGCATCGCATCGGCAAGGGCATCCAGTTCCCGCCGCAGCACAGGTTCCTCTTCCTCGCCGATCATCGATACCTGAATCAGATTCGTGACCTGCATCCCCTTTCGCACAAGAAAATCCACTTCACCGCGGTTTTTGTAATAGAAGATATCTCCTTCCTGACCGATGAGGTGCCAGTACACAGCATTCTCCGCCAGCCGACCCAGATCTTCAGAAAACCGGTAGGACACGGCATTCCTCAGGCCGTTATCCATGACATAGATTTTCTTGGGATTGCGCAACTGTTCATTTATTTTGAATGAATGTTTGGGCACTTCCCTGATCATGTAGGTTTCCGCCATATAGCCCGTATAATTCCGGACCACATCCAGCGGAACGGAGAGGACATTCTTCAACCTGGTGTATGAAAAAAGGTTGGACACATTGGTCATACAGTAGAGGGCAATGTTCTTGAGCGTGCGGATATCCCGCAACCGGTAGCGCGATACAATATCCCGGTAAAGCAAGTCTTCAAAATACTGCTTCAGGAGGTTTTCTTTTCCGGCGGCGGTTTCTCGCAGCACCACCTCCGGGAATCCTCCGAACTGGAGATATTCCCGCAGCAGATTCCGGATCAGCGGTTCATTCCTGGCGAGGAAAATGGGATCGAACGGCTCCTCGCATCCTTTGAATGAAAGAAATTCCGTAAAACTAAGAGGATAGACGGTAAAGGAGAGATTTCTGCCGGTAAGGAGTGTTGAATATTCAGCGCCGATAAGATTAGCCGCTGAGCCCGTAACAAAAAGCTTCGCCTCCCTGAGATCGGTCTTGACCCTTGCCCATCGTTCCCATTCGGGTACCAGTTGAATTTCATCCAGAAAGACATAGGGGAATCGCTGCGGATTGATCCTTTCGCGATAGATCCGGTACAGCCTGTCCAGAATTTCAACACCCGGCTGATCAATAAACAGGGGTTCTTCGAAGTTGATGTAAAGCATGTCCTCAGCCGAAACGCCCCGGCCGCGAAGGACATTCATCAGTTGCAGCATGAGAGTTGATTTCCCCGATCGCCGCACCCCTTTGATGACGATGATTTCCGGCGGTGCGATATGGGGCAGAATTTGTGAATGGAGCGTTCTCGGATAACCGGCCTCGATGGACGGCTTATCCCAGAAATTCCATTTCGCTAATATATCAAACAATTTGTTGTCGTCTTGAATCACGTGACCATCCTGATGGTTGTATAGCGCGATTTATGCCCATTGTGCTGGTCATGTCAAGTGGGAACAATGAGGTCAGGTCAAGATGACCCTCCAGCGGAAGACGTGGATTGTGGTCACGTGAATTCAGCATTGGGTTGAATGAACTTTCTACGTATCAGTTTCAAATGGATTGAACACGGACAATTCTTCAATCCATTTGAAGTCGTTTATGTTCCGTGTGACCAATGTGCGATTGAACGCCAAGGCTGTACCTGCTACCAGCGCATCACCTAAGGTCATCCTTCTGCGCTGACGGAGTTTTACTGCTTGCTCCAACACGGTCTGAGACAGCGGCAAAATCATCGAAGCCTTGAAAAACGCATCAAAATATTGTCGCTCCTGTCGGGTCAACTGATGATAACCAAGTACTTCTACATCAGTAGTGTCCCAACGTTGGTACAGGTTATGTTTTTAACCTATTGACTAGATTTGAGAAAATCAATCATATGCTATTTGCCGACTTGAAATCTATCCGACCAAACTGCCATGCTTGGAGAAAACTT
>Ga0247841_10000158_pt1 | contig 182811 bp, 182 predicted proteins | sample LaCruzMarch2015__2_FD_192410 | JGI IMG/M metagenome (GOLD analysis project Ga0247841, IMG submission 192410) | Freshwater microbial communities from meromictic Lake La Cruz, Castile-La Mancha, Spain - LaCruzMarch2015_18m | ecosystem: Environmental > Aquatic > Freshwater > Lake | place: Spain... | reverse complement strand
TGGATCAATTACTTTAGTGTCATCGACTGGAATTGAATCGGTTACACATTCTACTTTGATATTTTTGTATTCTGTTTTTGTTAAACCTGTTGAAGTTAAATATTCAATTCTAAATTCACAATTCACATTCTTTTGTCCACTCGTACAAGGACAAACAGAACTTAAACCACTTAAACTAAAAGTCTTAGAATCTAAACCAACCAATTGTCTTCTAGAATCATCATAATTATTATCAACACTACCAACACTAACTTTATTCAAATAAACAACATCCCCGGAATTATTACTAAATTTAATTAAAGAATCACCATTCGAATCTACAACTGCTTCAACAATACTAATTCCGCCACTAGTAGCACTTCCAAGTTTTGAAGAAGAATCTTTTATCTGCTGACTAGGAGAAGAAGTAGTAGTAATAACTAAAGCTACAACAATTAAAGAAATAACAACAACAACCGCAATAATAACAAGATATTCAATAGTTCCTTGAGCTGTTAATTCTTTATTAGAAAACATACCTCTATTAATATCTTTTAGATTTATAATGATTTAGTTTTTTAGTTTGTTTTTTATTGCATCATCCATTTTAGTAAATTATCTCTGTACTTTGGAGGGGAAGCAAATTTGTTTGCTAAATCAAGATATTCTTTTCTTAGTTCTTTAACTGTTGGAAGTTTTTTGTTTGGAGAATTAAAGTTAAGTTCATTTTTAAGAGAGTCGAATATTGAGGGATTGCGTAAAGCTCCTCGTGCAATCATTACTCCTTGTACTCCAGTTTTTTGTACTTCTCTAATTTTTGTAGCGGAATTCAAATCTCCATTTGCAATAATAATTTTTCCATTTTTTTTAGCAGCTTCCACACATGCTACATAAACAGAATTTTCTTGAGCAGGTTCATCACTTCTTTGCATTCCGTGCTTTGCGTGAACTATATAAAAATCAGCATTCGTTCCTTCGATTAATCGTAAGTATACTTTGTAATCTTGTTCGGCTTGATTCATTCCTAATCTTAATTTTATTGAAACTGGATAATTGTGTTTTTTAATAATGTTAACTAAACTTTGCGCTCGAGTTAAACGCTTAACCATTCCTGCGCCTCTACCTGCTTTCATTATATCTGCGCTAGGACAACTCATGTTTAAGTTAAAACCTTCAAATCCTTCAAAAGTTTTAAAATTAGTTAAGTACTTTTCTAATTGTTCTTCATTTGATGCAAGTAATTGTATTTGAACTGGAGTAGAATCACAGCAAAGAGTTTTTGCGAGAGTTGGTTTATTGTTTCTTACAATTCCTTCCACTCTAGCCATTTCAGTGAAAGTCAAATCGCATCCGTGAGTAAAGCAAAGAGCTCGTAAAGTTGAATCAGAATAATCTTCAATTGGAGCTAACATGAACTTAAACATGATTTTCACTTTTTTCTCTTAATTGCTTCAGTAACAAAGAACAATTTTTCAAAAGAGAATTCTACTTCAAATTTGTGTCTTTCAAGTTCAGTTAAAATATCTTCATCCTTTGGAGCAGTTACTTTTGCTTCTTTACTAACTTCTTCTTTTAGTTCAATCCAATTTCTAATAGCGCAAGAACCGGTTGTTTTTTCCATTTCGCTTAAGTGCCACATTAATTGTTTGCAAAATTTCTCAATTGGAGTAAGTTCTATTATTACTTTAGGTTCTTCCTTCTCTTCTCTCCATCTACTTAATCCAAAGTCTTCAGGGTAGGAGAACTTTCTATCTAAGTTCTTTGTTAAGAAAATATCTTTACCAATTGTAATGAAAAATTTACTTTCGTTAGTTGATTTAGTTTTTGCTAGTTCTCCTAATTCAAGTTCATCAAGGAAAAGTGATTGAAGATCAAAGTAGGTTTTTGAAATTCTAGTCATTGCGTTAATTCTTTCCTTCTCTTGCTCTTCATCTTTAAGTTCCTTATTTGATTTATCAATTAAATTTTTAGAAGAAATTATTGAAGTTAAACATTTTTCAAGTTGCTTTGATTTTGAGCAAAAATCGTTTAATTCAGCACTAACTGCGTTTTTTAGCATTTCTTGCTCAGAGAGAGAAAGAACAGATTTTTCTTTTTCGATTTCTTCAAGCTCGTGACCGAATTTGATTTTAGTAATAATGTTTTGCTTAAGTGCTTCTTTTACAAAATTTTTAGTTGCAGCAAGACTAGTAAAATTTTTGCCCATAAACTTTTTTTGAATTATATTAATATTCTTTAAGTTTGATTCAAGGTTAAGAGCTGCATTATACATAAGTTTGTTGCTCTTTGCAATTTCCTTTCTTAAAGGAGCAAAATCAATTGGATTCTCTTTTCTAACTTTCTCAATTGCTTCAAGATCATTAATATTCTTCTTCATTTTTTTAATTGCTTTCTCTTGATCCTCAACTTGATCCTCGTAAAGCTTCTTCCATTCTTTCACATTCTCTGGGTAAATTCTCTTAAAGAAACGCATAATTGAGTCAAGGTCATGAGGGACCTTTATTCTCTTTACATCTTCATTTCTATCATAAGCAGAACCTTGGATTAATAGTTCAGATAAAGTTCCTTTTTGTTCGTGCAAGCTTTCTCTATCAACAAAATATAAGTCACTATTTTGATCAGCAATTTTTATTACGGATTTGAAGTAATTAGGTTCAATTCTTTCATCAGTTAATAATCTTGAAATTAATTCAGAAGGAACATAATAATAGATAACTGCTTTTTTGTGATCCTTGTAAGAACGCAAAAGTCTTCCTACTTTTTGAACAAAAGAAGTGGGGTTGTAAATTGGGGAAGCAATTATTCCGTGCGAAGCATAAGGGAAGTCAATTCCTTCTCCTAAAGTTCCAACCGAAATTAATACATTAAATTTCCCTTCCGAGAAATCTTTCTTCAATTCATTAAAGTAATTCTTTTGAGAGTAATTATCTGATTTTGAGTGGTAGGAATGAGAAACGCTTTCAGAGAAAGTTTTTGCAAGCATTTGGTTCAAAAGATCGGCTTTTTTTATTCTATTAACAAAAACAAGTGATTGAACGGAATCTTTTTTTCCAATGTGAAATTGATCCTTTAATAGTCTCATGATTCCTAAAAAATCTGTGCTCTTTGAAGAGAATACATCTGCTGCTTCATCCTTATTAATTTCTTTAGCACCTTCAAGTTCTTGCTGTTTTTGTAATTCTTTTTCCTGTGCTTTAGTTAATTTCTTTTCCTTGTTTTTTACAGGGGCAAGCATTATGCTTTCAATATTATCAGCATCATCTGGCAAAAAGTCATTATACGCTGATTCAACCAAATCAACTGTAGAATCGTTCTCGTTTTGAATCTTTTTGAACAATTGTTTATTTACTGAATAAAAGACAATTTTAATCACAGGATCAAGAATTATTTTGTCTTGAAGTGCTTGAGTAAAAGAGTAAGTGTAAACGATTCCCCCTAAATTGAAATCCGCGTTCTTTCCTTTCTTTTTTGGAGTAGCTGATAAACCTAATTTGTATTTGATTGGTTCATTTGGGAATTTATAATTTTCAGTAGTGTTGTGCATTTCATCAACAATCAAAAACCAATCCTGGTTCTTCCAATTACATTCATTGAAGAATTGCTTGATTTGATGAAAAGTGCAAACAAAAACTTTGTACTTGTCTAATTTGTTTTGAGCGCAAATATAAGCCTTTGATTCATTGTTACTTGAAATCTCGTAAATATCCTTATCTTTCAAATGAGAGTATTCTTTGATTGAATCCACCCATTGTTGAATTAGAGTTAAACGAGGGCAAACAATTAAAATTTTCAAATTAGGTTCTTCTTCTAATTTCTTTGTGAGCATTTTTACTGCTAGGATAGTTTTACCAGCACCAGGAACCGCTTGAATAATACCATACCTGTGCTTCTCCCAAGCTTCAATAGCTTCGCCTTGCCATTGTCGTAACTTAGGTCCTTTAAATAAAGAATTCAATCGCTCACCAGAAGTAAGTAGTTCTATGGAAAAATTTAAGAACACACCAGTTTGGAAAACAAAATGAGTTAATTTGGTGGATTTGAATGAGTTTAATTTAGGTGATTTTTTAGTTTTAATTTTTTTTAGTAAGGTTTATTAATTTGTGAATTATTATTTACTGTTATGAGTTTTAGAAAAGAGTTTAGTGCTCAAGGTACGATTGAGTATTTGGTTATTATTGCAATTGTTATTGTTATTTCTTTGATTGTTATTGGTTTAGTTATAACTACTACTTCAAATCCCAGTCAGCAAATAAAAGATTCTTCTTCAAAACTTGCAAGTGCTTCTAGTGGTGGAATTAGTATTGTTGAATCTGTTGTTGATTCTAGTGGTGATGCGGTTGTTAGTCTTAGAAATAATAGTGGGGAGAGTTTTACTCTTTCTAGTATTAGTGGTTTGAGTGGCGGTAGTGTTGTTGGGAATAATGAGTATGGTGGTTATTTTGTTAGTAGTGGTGGGTTGAGTACTTTTTCTTTAGCTAATTTAGGTTCTGCTTGTGTTTGTGCTAGCGGGGAGAAAAGTAAGACTTGTACGTTTGAAATTACTTTGACTAGTGCTTCGGGTTTGGTTAAAACTGAAAGAGTTTCTACTACTGTTGAGTGTGTAACTGATGCGCAAGGTGTAAGTGTAATTAATCCATTAACCTTCCAACCAATATGGTTAAAGAATCCTGTTAGTGGGACTGGAACTGGTGCTGATTCAGCTTCTTCTGTTTTTGTTGATTCTTCTGGTAATATTTATATCGCAGGTCAATTTAATGGTAATATTAATTTTAGTCCTACTATTGGTTTGACTCACCAAGGTAGTGGTGATTTTTTTGTTGTGAAGTATGATTCTAGTGGTAATGCTTTATGGGCAAAAAATCCTAGTACTGGTACTGGTACTGATATTGATTCAGCTTCTTCTGTTTTTGTTGATTCTTTTAGTAATGTTTATGTTGCAGGTTATTTTTCCAATGATATTAATTTTAGTTCTACTGTAGGTTTAGTTCATCAAGGTAATGTTGGATGGTATGATTTTTTTATTGTAAAGTATGATTTTAGTGGTACTGCTTTGTGGGCAAAAAATCCTGTTGCTACGACCGGTATTAGTGATGATGTTGCTTATTCTGTTTTTGTTGATTCTTCTGATAATGTCTACCTTGCAGGTTATGCATATAGTGATATTAATTTTAGTCCTACTGTCGGTTTGGTTAATCCTGGGAATAATAATTTTTTTGTTGTAAAATATAACTCTAGTGGTGTTGCATTGTGGGCGAAGAATCCTGTTAGTGGGACTGGAACTGGTGCTGATCATGCTTATTCTGTTTTTGTTGATTCTTCCGGTAATGTTTATGTTGCGGGTCAGTTTGTTGGTAGTGATCTTAATTTTAGTTCTACAGTTGGATTGACTAATAGTGGTAATTGGAATTTTTTTGTTGTGAAGTATGATTTTAGCGGTACTGCTTTGTGGGCTAAGACTTCTGTTACTGGTACCGGCACTGTACTTAATACAGCTTCTTCTGTTTTTGTTGATTCTTTGGGTAATGTTTATGTTGCAGGCGATTCTAAGTCTGATATTAATTTTAGTTCTACTGTCGGATTGACTCACCAAGGCACTACTAGTTATTATGATTTTTTTGTTGTGAAGTATGATTCTAGTGGTAATGCTTTGTGGGTTAAAGGGCCTACTGTTGGAACTGGAACTTTAAGTGATAAAGCGCTTGCAAGTTTTGTTGATTCTTCTAGTAATGTTTTTGTTGCAGGTTATTTTTCCAATGACATTAATTTTAGTTCTAATATGGGTTTGACTAACAGTAGTGGAGTTTCAGATTTTTTTATTACAAAGTATGGTATGCGTTAGTTTAGTTCTTTAATAATTCTAGTTGTCAATCTGCTGTTTGTAATTCATTTCTTTCTTTTGTTCTGATGGTTCATATTGTTTATTTTGAGTCTTCTTGTGAATTAAATAGTTGTAATGATAAAAACAATATATAAAATTTTTTTAGTTAGTTTTGAAAGATTTTGTATTTTTAGCGAAGATTTATTAATTCTAAATTTGTTAATGTGTTGTTATGCAAGTTAGGAAAGATTCTTTTGCTCAGGGTACTATTGAGTATTTGGTTATTATTGCGGTTGTTGTTGTTATTTCTTTAATTGTTGTTGGTTTAGTTATTACTACTACTTCTGCGCCCAGTCAGCAAATAACTACTTCTTCTTCTAAACTTGGAAGTGCTACTAGTGGTGGAATTAGTATTGTTGAAGCCGTTGTTGATTCTAGCGGTGATGCGTTAATTAATCTTAGAAATAATAGTGGAGATAATTTTAGAATTTCAAATATTAGCGGTTTGAATGATGGGGTTGTTGTGGGAAATAATGTTTATAGTAGTTCTTTTGTTAGTAGTGGGGGAGTGAGTACTTTTTCTTTAGCTAATTTAGGTTCTGCTTGTGTTTGTGGTAGTGGGGAGAAAAGTAAGACTTGTACGTTTGAAGTTACTTTGACTAGTGCTTCTGGTTTAGTTAAAACTGAGAATGTTTCTACCTCTGTTGAATGTGTAACTGATGCACAAGGCGTGAATGCAATTAATCCAATAACTTTCCAACCAATATGGGCTAAGGGGCCTTTTGGCGGAACTAGTATTGTTTCTGATGTTGCTTATTCTATTTTTGTTGATTCTTCTAGTAATGTTTATGTTGCAGGTTATACTTACACTGATATTAATTTTAGTCCTACTGTTGCTTTAATTCTTAATGGGGATAGTATTAATTTTTTTGTAGTGAAGTATAATTCTAATGGTGAAGCTTTGTGGGTTAAACATGCTGTAAATCAGACTGGGGTTACGGATACTAGTGATTATGCTCGCTCGGTTTTTGTTGATTCTAATAGTAATGTTTATGTTGCAGGTTATTTTGCTTATGGTGATATTAATTTTAGTCCTACTGTTGGTTTGACTCACCAAGGTTCTATAGCATCTATTGATTTTTTTGTTGTGAAGTATGACTCAAATGGGGTTGTACAATGGGCTAAGGGTCCTTTTGTTGGGACTGGAGCCCAAAGTGATGTTGCTTATTCTGTTTTTGTTGATTCTTTAGGTAATGTTTATGCTGCGGGGTTTTCTAGAGGCGATCTTAATTTTAGTTCTACTGTGGGTTTGAAGTTTTATGGATCCTCCCCAACATTTCCAAATTTATTTGTTGTAAAGTATAATTCTAGTGGTGAGGCTTTGTGGGTTAAGGGGCCTATAACTAGCACAGGAACAGGTTATGAATATGCTCAATCTGTTTTTGTTGATTCTTCAAATAATGTTTATGTTGCAGGACAATTTGGTAGTGATGTTAATTTTAGTCCTACTGTCGGTTTAACTTTTAGAGGGGGACTTTCTGATTTTTTTGTTGTGAAATATGATTCGAGTGGGAATGCGATATGGGCAAAAAACCCTATTCAAACAGGCGGTATGGGAATTGTTTCAGCTAGTTCTGTTTTTGTTGATTCTTCTAGTAATGTTTATGTTGGAGGAGAGTTTGTTTATGTTGGAGGGGATTTTAATTTTAGTCCTACTGTTGGTTTGCCTATTGATGGAAGTGGTGATTTTTTCCTTGTAAAGTATGGTATGCGTTAAAGTTTTATTTTTTTAAATTGCTCTTTTTTTTTAATTAATTATCTTCTATAGTTTTAAATACTAAAAAGCTGTAATGTAATTATGTCAAAATCAATTAATCATTTGGGTAGAATTGCGAGAAGTGTTAAACGTGGAAAGTATGTTCCTCCTTTAGGGGAAAAGAGCCACACTGGTGTAGTACTTTCAAATGGGGCAAAACAAGTTACTGTTGTTGGAGTTAGAGGTGGAGCAAGAGTTCCTGGGTCTGGAGCTCTTACTGATTCTACTTTAAAAGGTGCAAATGAAATTAGAGTAATGTTCTCTGAAGAACCAACTCAACAAGTTAAACATGCTATTGAAATTTGGAAAAAACAAGGCAGAGTAAATCCCGAAGCTACGCGAACTCAAATTCTAAAACTTTTTGGGAGAACTAATTCTCATCCACTTGATGTAGTTCTTAAAGAAAATATAAGTACAAATCTTCCGCAACCTTTTGTAAAATTTATTAAACTATATTTTCAAAGAAATGCTAAAAGGTGAAAAAGTGCTTCGAGGCCGACCAAAAAATCCTATCACTCAAAAAACAAAACTTGACAGGGAAAGAAGATCATTAATCAGAAACTTAAGAGACCGAGGACTTTCTGAGGGGTACGCACAAGGGATGAATATTCACACTCTTGCTAATTTGTTTGATAAAGCGCCTGCTGTTGCTTATCAAAGAGTAAAAACTTTGAAAAACTCAAATCCTTCAATTGAAGTGAGAAGGGAAGAAGCACTTAAGAAAAATAAGTTATTTGGAATAAAAAAACCAAAAGAAGCTTCTTTGATTTCTCTTGAAAGAAGGGCAAGAAAGGAAGCACAAAAAAACGCTAAAGCTCTTTTGAGAGCAAAAAATCAAGAAGGGGTTTTGAAGAGAAATGCACTAATAGCTGAGAGATATTCAAGAGGTGCAATTGGCGGGGATTTGATTAATGGGATGGGTATAGCTATTGTTGACGGAATTACCATTGCAAGAAAAGCCGCTGAAAAAGATCCTGTGCTTGAGTATAAGAGAAATCTTAGTTTACAAAGATTACAAAAAACTGAAGTTTATTCTCAAAAAAGTGTAGCTAAAGCACTTGGCTGGATACGTTCAGATCTTGTAACTTTAGGTGAAACAATTGCTAAAAGAGAACATATACCTTCAAGAAGTATTGCTGAAATTCGTTCAAGTGTTGGTACTAAGGGAAAAGAAAATATGCGAAAAGAAGTTCTTCCAAATGATTTTATGCAGAAAAACAAATTGGGTCCAAAAACGATGAATGTATTATCAAATGCTTTCTTTTCTTCTTTTAGGGATGCTAATAGGGCTCCAAAGAATGCATTTGAAATTTTAGGGGTTTTAAGAAGTAAAGTTCCTTCTTTGCCTGAAAGCATATTAACCAGTTATTCTAATTGGGTTTTTACTTTTATTCAAAATAAAGAGAATGAACAAAAACTAATTGAATTTTTAAAACAGGTAAAGTAAATTAATTAGATTTTGATTTTGCTTTTTATTCCTTTGATCTAAAATCAAGTTCAGATTGGCTTAATGAAATTAACCTTGATTTGTTATCAGCCAAGTATTGGATAAATTCTTTTGTTGATCTTCCTCGTTGGTTATTCAAAAGTGAAAGGAGTTGATTTTCTTCAAGTTTATCCAGAACGCCAATTGTTTCTTTTAATAGTAATTCTTCTCTTTGAGTAAGGTTGCTTGCAAGAACATTTGCGAGAATATTTTTTTTAATTGCTTGGGAAAGAAAGGTGTGTCTTTGTTTTATTGAAAAAAGTGCTTTAATTCTCTCTCTATTTTCTACAAAAGTTTTGAGTGGATTTTGCATTAGTCTTAATTGAAGATCTCCTTTTTCAAGAACCATTTTTGTCATTTCAGGGCCCATTTTTTTTGCACTCTTGGCATTAATAGTATATTCTCCAAGAGCAAGTTCAGGATTTGGTCTTTGGTTTTTAGGAAGAAGTTTCCATTGAAGAGATTTAGATGCTTTCATTAATTTATTAGTAGGGTGTTTTAATTTAAAAATAAACATGGTTATTTTTTGAAAATGATTTGTTTTAATATAAGGTTGGATGTGTGTTTTATTATGCGTCTAAAACTTCCTATCTCATTAAAAATAAGACTTCCAAATAAAAGAAAAAATGAAATTCACCGCGTTGGGCCAACTGGTGTAAAACAAGGAAATTATACAATACCTTATTCTGTTGCTTTAGTTGATGAAATGCGAAAAGAAGAAATTAGAAGAGGGGCTAAAGCGCAACGTTCTGTAAAAGGAGTAAGTATTTCAAAAATAAGAGCTAATATTGCTCGTAAAAGATTGAAAAAAGAAGGGGTAGTAAAAAGAATTGCTAATCCAGTTGAGTTTATGAAAAAATCAAAACTTCATCCAAAAACAATGCTTGTTCTTACTGATGCTTTTTTGACTGGGTTTAATGGAAAAGTAAATCCGAAAAATGCGTTTGATGTAGCAAGTTTGATTAGAAAGCAAGTACCGTCATTACCCGAATCATTAATTCAAACTTATTCAAATTGGGTTTATTCAACTATTCAAACAGAAGAAGGCAAAACACAGTTAAGTGCTTTTAGAGAGAAAATTAAAACTGAATTAACTCTTTAAGTTTTAAAAAAGAGTTAAAAAAATTAAAAAAGAGTTATAACTACTTTTTAGACTCTTTTCTTCCAGCATCAAGAATATTTTGTTCAACTGAACCTAAATTGTTCTTTTTCCATCTAGCTTCATCAGCTTGTTTTCTTTTATCATGATCTGAAGAAAGTTCCGCTTGATATTGTTTATTTGTTTTCTTTTTAGTAGCAACCATATAGAATTGAATGCTCTTTGGTATTATAAGGGGGTGGGTATTAAGTAAAAGCTAAGTGACTTAAATTTGTTTTAACTAGTTTTTCTTTTGCATATTTTGATAATTGTTTTATTTTATATTCTTTTTTCAAAGCACTTGATTTAGTTGAATGTTCTTCTACATAAACTAATTTTACTGGGAGTCTCCCCCTTGTATATTTACTTGCTTTCCCATTATTATGGGTTAAAATTCTTTTTTCTAAATTATTAGTGTACCCGCAGTAAAGTGTATTATCATTGCATTTTAATAAATAAACAAAGTGTGGCATAGGTCTAATTAAGGATTAGGAAATATTTAATTCAATTACTTTAATATTTTTTTTTTCAAAAACTAAGCAAAACCAAAAGTATTTATTCAAGTGAAATGTAAATAATAATGTTGATAAAAATGAAATCAAGTGTATTATTAATTGCTATTTTACTTTTTGGGTTAATTGCTTTATTTGGGTGTACAACTGAAAATAAGGATACTAATGTAGTTGCGTGTCCCATGGACGCAAGAATGTGTTCTGATGGAAGTTCGGTTGGAAGAGTTGGGCCTAATTGTGAATTTGCTCCTTGCCAAAATTCTGGTGCTGATAATAATGTTGTTGTTTGTACAATGGAAGTAAAAATGTGTTCTGATGGGATTGCGGTTAGTAGAGTTGCTCCAGATTGTGAATTTGCTCCTTGCCAAAATTCTGGTTCACAATTAGCAAATCCTGCTTCAGTTAATTGTATTGATCATAATGGTACTTTAGAAATAATTAATACTAACGAAGGACAAATCGGAATTTGCACTCTTCCTGATGGAAAGGAATGTGAAGAATGGTCTTATCTTAGAGGTAATTGTTAATTTTTTTAATTTTGGTTTAAAATTTAGGCCTAGGAAACATTTTTAAAGTTCAAATTTATAAGTATTGGAGTGAATTAAAATGGTAATTAATTTTAAAGATAAAGAATTGGATTTTAAGAAAATAGGCCAAATTCTATTTTCAAGTGCAGCATTTGCTTTTGCTTTATTTATTGTAATTTGGATAATTGATTATTTTGTTAAAGGAATGCCTAATGTAATCCTCTCTAATATTTTGACTTTCTTAAATGGAAATTGGCCAATATTAGTTGGATTTGTAGTATTTATTCAACTTTGGGATTATTTGTACTTTTTGTATAAAGGTATGTTAAAGTATATCAATCCTTTAATGCGTTCAATTGAATTAATATTTGGGGTATGGCTTGTAGTAGTGTTTTTTGCAGGATTAACTCCTTTAAATTTAAATGCACAAGTTAATGTGTTTTTAGTGTTTGTTAATGATTTGTTCTTTACTCAATTCGTTGTAATTGCTTTGTTAATTTTGTTCGTTAAATACTCTCAATTCTTTTTCTACGAATCAAAGAAAGTTGAAGAATAAATAATCTAAAGTTGAGTTAAAATGAAATCTTTACTAAAAGTTTCTAAATCGTTAAATATTAATAAAAAAAAGACTTTGTCTAAAAGTACACTTATAATTTACAACTCAAAATATGGTTCAACTAAAGAATATGCTAGTTGGATTGCAACTAATGCTAAGGCTGATCTTGTTTCACTTGATAGGGTGGATTGGGACAATTTGGGAAAATATTCAAAAGTTGTATTTGGAACTTATTTACACATAGGTGCACTTGTCGGGATTAAAGAAATCTTAGCAAAATGGTCCTACTTAGAGAAAAAGAAATTTGTTTTATTTTCAGTTTCAGCAGCAAAACCAGGGAACTTTGTAATAACTGATGCTTATACTAAAGGAGTTCCTCAAAGTATTAGAAATAAGATAAAGTTTTTTCAATTAAGGGGTAGGATGGTTAAACTTGACTTAATTGATTCTATTGCAGTTGCAGTTCCAAAAACCTTGCTTAAAATTCAGTACTTCTTTTCTAAAGATGAAAATTGCTTGAAAAGAATTGAAGGATTTAGCCCATTTGATGGAATGGATAAACATTCAATTGTTCCTATTGTTAGTGAATTGAAGAAGTAATTTGGTTTTTCTAATTAATTAATTTAGTTCTTTTTTTCAAAATAAGTTAGTTTTTTTTTCAAAAAAATCCTTTTAGAAACAAATAAAATCTGTTCCATTTCCAATTTGTTAGGTGAAAGGAATGGTTTTTGTTCAATCTGATTTTAATAAGTTTATTGAAGAAAGTGGAGTGTATGGGTTTTTTGAAGTTCCTATTATACTAAAGTCAGGAAGGCAATCTAATTTTTATGCTAATTGGAGAAACGCTGTTGAAGATGTTTATTTGACAAATAAATTAGCGGATTACTTAATTGAATTTGTTAAAACTAATAAATTGGAAGTTGATACTTTTTACGGAGTTCCGGAAGGAGCAACAAAGTTAGGGATAATTACTCAAGACAAATATGCAAAGCAATGCGAAGGATATGGGAAAGGAACTCACGTTTTAGCTATGGGGCGAGCAAAGCCAAAAGATCACGGGGCTGCAAAAGACAAATTCTTTGTAGGGATGCCTAGAGGAAAAACAATTGTAATTGAGGATGTTACTACAACTGGTGGATCTTTAATTGAAACTTTGAATGGGTTAAAGGAAGCTGGCGTAAATGTAAGTGCAGTAATTAGTCTTACTAACCGAATGGAAAGAAGAGATGATGGGTTAAGTGTAAAAGAAGCTATTGAGAAACTTGGGGTAAAATTTTACAATTTGAGTAATGCAATTGAATTGCTCCCTATAATGTACAAAAAGCTTTTACCAAGCGATAAAGTAAAAGAAGCTATTGAAAAGGAATTTGAAGAATTTGGTGTAGAGAAAATAAAATTGGTAAAGTAAAGATTTTTTGAAAAAGTAATAGTTTTAGATAAATTAAGTAAGTTAGTTTTTTGGGGGAGTGGGTAAGGATGAAAACAACTTTTTTTGGAAAAGAAGTTTCAGGGGAATTTACTATTCCTTCAGGAATTGTTACTACTAGTGCAAGTGTGATTGAAAGGATTGCAAACTCTATTCCTCAAATAGGAGTAATTACAACTAAAAGTATTGGACTTGAAGAAAAGAAAGGAAATAGAGAACCAGTAATAACTCAATATGCTCCTGGGTGTTTTACTAATGCAGTTGGATTAACTAATCCTGGTGCAAAAGAATTTGTTGAACAATTAAGTAAAATAAAAATTCCAAAAGACAAATTCATTCTAACTTCTATTTTTGGGAAAAATGCAGAAGAATTTGTTAATGTTGCAAAAATAGTTGAAAGTGTATCTGATGGAATTGAATTAAATTTATCTTGCCCTCATGCAACTGGATATGGGATGGCTATTGGACAGGATCCGGTTCTTGTAAAAGAAATTGTTATGGCCGTAAAAGAAGTTGTAAAAGTACCAGTAATTGTTAAATTAACTCCTAATGCCGCAAGCATTGCTGATATTGCGAAAGCTGCAGTTGAAGGTGGAGCGGATGGGGTTTGTGCAATAAATACTGTTGGGCCCGGGTATTACACTGTTGATGGAAATCCTGTTCTTACAAATAAAAAAGGAGGATTATCTGGAAAAGGAATTCTTCCAATTGGATTAAAATGTATAAATGAAATTTCGCAAGTGGTTAAGGTTCCTATAATTGGTTGCGGAGGAATTAGTTCTGCAAAAGATGTTAAAGAATACAAATTAGCGGGAGCAAATATTATTGGAATTGGAAGTGCATTGTATGGACTTTCAACTAAAAATTTAGAAAAATATTTTTCAGAATTAGAAAAGGATTTGCTACATAATACTTCTAATGCTGAAAAATTATTAGAAAAAGAATTAAGCATGGCATTTACAAAACACAAATTAATTGAAAACAAAAAATTAGCCGATGATTTATCTCTACTTGTTTTTGATGGAGAAATGAATGTTAAAGCAGGCCAGTTTGTTTTCCTTTGGATTCCTAATGAAATGGAAAAACCTTTCTCAGTACTTGATACAAAACCTTTAACTCTCTTAATTCAAAAAGTTGGGTGCTTCACTGAAAAACTTGTAAACTTAAGTGAGGGGACAGAGGTTTACTTTAGAGGTCCTTATGGGGTTCCAATAGAGATAGAAGAGGATCACAAAATTATTTTAGTTGGGGGCGGATGCGGAGCAGCTGCTTTATACCAAATAGCTAAGGATTTTAAAAATGTAGAAATGTTCTTTGGAGCAAGAGATAAGAATCACTTGTGTTATACACAAGAAATTCAAAAATATTGTTCATTACAAATTTCTACAAATGATGGAAGTTTTGGTTACAAAGGATTTGTAACAGAAATACTTGAAAAAAGATTAATTGAACTAAAGGGGCAAAAAGTGTTGTTCTTTAATTGCGGACCAGAAGTAATGATTCGCGCTACAACTGCACTAGAAAAAAAGTATTTTTCTGCCGATAAAATATTTAATTCAATTGATTACAAAACAAAATGCGGAGTAGGGATTTGTGGGAGTTGTGCTACAAAAACTGGAAAAAGAGCTTGTGTAGATGGACCATTTATTAGAGAAGAGTAAAAAAATAAAAGAAAAGTAAAATTGATTTAAAGAAGGTTTTTTAGTATGAGAATTGATACCCACGTGCATTTTAGAGATGGAGTACAAAGTTATAAGGAAACTATTGCTCATGGACTTAGTTTGGCAAAGCAACAAGGGGTTGAATATGTATTTGACATGCCTAACACTTCTCCTCCTCTCTTAAGAAGAGCGGATGTAGAAAAGAGATTAACTCTTGTTCCTGAAAGCGAAAGAAATCGATATTTTTTGTATATTGGAGCAACTACTAACGAAGAACAATTAATGGAAGCAATTAGTTTGGTTGAAGAAAAAAAGAGGGTAATTGGGATAAAAATGTTTGCAGGAAAATCCACGGGGGATTTACAAATATTAAAAGAAGAAGACCAACAAAAAGTTTATTCTATTTTAGCAAAAAATAATTACACAGGGGTAATTTCAGTTCATTGTGAAAAAGAAGCTTTGATGCAAAATACTTTCAATTTTAAAGAACCAATTTCTCATTGTCTTATTAGACCTAAAGAAGCTGAAATAGAATCTATTAGGGATCAAATAAAATTTGCAATTGAAGCGAACTTTAAGGGTACTTTGAATATTTGTCACGTTTCTTGTGCAGAGAGTGTAGAACTAATTAATCAAGCGAAAAGCAAATTGAACATTAGTTGCGAAATAACTCCTCACCACGCAATGTGGAATTTTGAAAAAATGAATGAACCTAATGGGTTGCTTTACAAAATGAATCCTCCATTAAGAAGCCAAACTGATGTTAGTGCTTTAGTAAATTGCTTAAAGGAAGGTAAAATTGATTTTATTGGAACTGATCATGCACCTCACTCAATAGGGGAAAAATTGCATGCTGATTATCCTTCTGGCTATCCTTCATTATATTTGTACAAAGAATTTGTTGAAACCTTTTTACCTTCAATTGGGGTAAGTGAAAAGAGAATTGAAGAAATGACTTTTAGTAATATTGTAAAAGTATTTAAGCTAAACTTGTGAGGGGATAAAATGCAATTAACAGAAAAAGAACAATTAGCAAGAATGAGAGTGTGTTTGCCACTTGATGGGTTAAATACAATTTCTGAATTAAAAGAAAGAGTTGAAGAACTAACTTGTGTAGTTGGATTATTTAAAATTGGAAAAGAAACTTTTACTAGATTTGGACCAGAAGCCGTTAAAGTGGTTAAGAGTTATGGGGCGGAAGTTTTTCTTGATTTGAAGTATCATGATATTCCTAACACTGTTAAGGGCGCAGCAAAAGCAGCAACCGAAATGGGAGTTTACATGTTTAATGTACATGCATTTGGTGGACTTGAAATGATGAAAGCGGCTCTAAGTGGAGCAAAAGAAGTTCCGAATGCAATAATGCCAAAAATTGTTGCAGTAACTATTTTGACAAGTATTGATCAAAAAATAATGAATGAAGAATTGAAGGTAAATGGTAGTGTGGAAGAACAAGTACTTCATTTAGCAAAACTAGCACAAACTGCTGGGCTTGATGGAATTGTTTGCTCCGCTGCGGATTTGTATGCTGTGAAAAATAAGTTGCCTGAAAATTTTATGTTTGTTACTCCAGGAATTAAAGGAGTTAACACTCTTGCAGGTGCTGATCAAAAAAGAGTATTCACACCAGGAAATGCAATTAAGGATGGTTCTACAATTCTAGTAGTAGGAAGAACTATAACTGATCAAAAAACAAAAGAAGAGAGAATACAAGCGGGATATGAAATATTACAAGATATGGCAAAAAATATGTAAATTTCATTTAAGTTAGTTTTTTGACTTTTGGGCAATTTCCTTTAAAGCATTTGAAGCATAGAACTTTGTTAGTTTATCTCTTGCTTTAGTTGAAAGAAAAACTAACTTTTTCTTAATATTCGAAATTCGTAATTTTTTTGATTCAATTCTTTTTTGAATTGAAGGGGTGATTTTTTTAGTTTCTAAGAGTTTAAGTTTGTTAACTTGTTCAAGAGCTAGGTTAAGATTGTAATTTACTCTCTCTTGTCCAGTTGGTTTAATTGAATCCATTATAATTATTTAACTCATTACTTAGCTTTAAATATTTCTTAATTGCTAGTTTGTTTGTGAAACCAAAAAAAGTAATTGTTAATGATTTGATGCAACAAGGTTACACTTATTATTTAACAGAACCAATTGGAAAAAATTTTGATCCTAATTTTAAGCCAGAACTCACTCCTAGTGAAATGCTTCACTTAGGGGTATTTGGTGGGAAATATATGAGTGATTGTAAAAAAGAATTTCCTGCTAGTTGGACTAAGGGGGTAAAATTTTCTCATGAACAACATGATCCAAAATTGAATTATTTTAACATAAATGCTTCTCTTTCTCTAAAAGAATGGAATGATAAGGGTTGGATTTATTATGAGGATCCACGTGGGTGGTTCCAATGGTACTGTAGGTACTATATGGGGCGAAGAATTCCGCTAGAGGACACAAGGCAAATAAAAAGGTGGCATGCGATTACTCGCCACGTTGGGCTATTAAGAAAAAGGTGTCTAAAAGGAGACCTTGCTTGTATGCCTAAAGCTCGACAAGCATTATTACATTGGGCATATGATTCAAGGGAAATGTGACTATTTGTTACTTTGATAAGCATTATTAATTTGATTGACTTATTACTATTATGAATTTTAAAATTTTAAGTGCATTAATTATTGTTTTCTTGGTAATTGCTTTAATTTTATTTGTTTTACTAATTAACCAAAATACTTCAAATTCCCTTGCGGATCAAAATATTCCAATTTCTATAATTAATAAAAATACACCTATTTTGATTGAAGATTCAAATGAAAATTCAAATGAAGTTTCAAATGATGTTTTAAATAAAAATTCAAATGAAGTTTCAAATGAAGATTCAGAAGAGGATTCATTAAAACAATTTATTTTAATTGGGGTTGATGGGATGCAATATGCTCATTATAGAGAAATGATGAGTTCTCAAACTTTACCTAATTTTGCAAGGTTGATTGGTTCTAATGGTTTTGATGGTAATGCTACTATTACGGGGCACTCAAATACTGTAACTAAACCGGGGAATGCAGAACTTATTACTGGAGTAGGGAGTAGTGTTAGTGGAATAACTGATAATGACTCTGACAAAAGTCTTCCTGAGGGGAGTTCTACTTTTGAAAGATTAAATACGTTTAGAGAAGATATTGTACTTGGAGTGATTTATGGCAAAAATTCTTCTTACCTTCCAGTACCTTTGTTAAAAAATGCTGAACCTAAAATTGATTGGTGGAGGGCTATGAGTGATTATAATTATTCTCAATACATCTCTGGAACTTACGCTAATAGTATTGATGTTGCAAAAGAAGCAACTAATTTCATTTCAATAAATGCAAATAATAATTTTTATCTAATGGTTTATTTTGGGGTGCCTGATGGAGCGGGGCATAAGTATGGGGAAAATTCAATTGAGTATACTAACTCTTTAGTTAACATTGATGAGGGTTTAGGGGTTTTACTTGATTCGCTTCAAACTAATAATATTTTGAATAATACAAAAATTATTGTGTCAGGGGATCATGGCTGGAATGAGGGGGCTAGTGGACATAGTAATAATGATATTAATACAAAAACTGTACTTTTAGTTTCAAATGATTCTTTTTTAGTTAGCGGAATTTATGCTGGTGGAGTAAGAAGACAATGTGATATTGCTCCAACAATTCTTGATTACTTTGGAATGCAACCAATTAATTACGCGGACATAAACGCTTTTGGATGCGGGTCACTTAGTTCTAATTAAAAGTTGAATTTTAGGTGTTTGTGGAAGAATTAGTTTTTACTCAACTTGTCCAATTCTCATTAAAACATTTTTTTTACATCTTGGTTTTGATTTGTATTTATCAGCTAATATTGAATATTCACTTTTCAAATCCTCAAAACGAGGAATTGGATTTCCCTTTAGTTCATCAAAAATTGCAGGATTAGTTACTGCCTTTCTTCCAATCATTACCCCTCTAACTCCTGTTTTCTTTAATTCCCTAACTTTTTCAATGGAATCAATATCTCCATTTGCAATAATTTCTTTTCCTAAACTAACACATTCCTTGAAAATTGAGTAATCTGCATCATCTTCATAACTTTGTTCCCCGCTTCTAGCGTGAACTATAAAAAAATCAGGGTTGGTTTCTTTAATTAAATTAAGATAAATTTTCTTTTCTTTTTCTAAATTATTCTCTCCTAGCCTTAATTTAATTGAAATAGGGTAATTGTACTTTTTTACAATGTTAATTAATCGAGTTGCTTTTTGAACTTTTTTAACCATTGCGCACCCTCTGCCACTTTTAACTATCTCAGGATCAGGGCAACCAAAATTAAAATTAAAACCCTTAAATCCTTCCTGGGGAGTAAATTTTTTCAAAAACAAACCTAACTTTTCTTCATTTCCAACAAGTAATTGAATTACAGTTGGAGTAGAGTCTTTTAATTTAATTAAATCCCAAGTTTCAACAACATTATTCACTAGGCCTTCAGTGCTCGCAAATTCAGTGAAAGTTAAATCACACCCGTGATTAAAGCAAAGTGCCCTAAATGCAGGGTCAGTGTAATTCTCCATTGGAGCAAGCATATATCTAAACATACCAAATAATTGGTTTTACAAGTATTTAAGAGAAAGTTGGTTTTGAATAGAAAGAGTTAAATTTGCTTGATGAGTAATCTATTTATGGTAGTAAGAAAATTGCCCTCAAATTTAGTAAAAAGAATTAGGGGGATTGTTAAGGTAAAAGAAGCAAAAAACGTGTCAAAGGGACGTACTCAAATAAAATCACTTTTAGGAAGACTCAAGAACGTTGATCATAGGTCAGAAGAGTTTAATGTAAACTTAGGGGTAGAGGATTGGGGCGGAAGAGTAAGAGAAATTAATATATCTAGGAATTATCCTAGTGTAAAAAAATTAATTTTAAAATATACTCATGATATAAATGCAAAAAAAACTCTTGTACGATTATTTGATACAGTGAGTTACCATAATAAGAAATATCCTAATAGTGAATACTATTTGTACAAACCTTATGCTTATCCTGTTGGTGAAAAAATAATTGCCATGAGTAAAGCTAGCGCTCCTTCTTTAGCAGAAATGATTGGATCTAAGCATAATGGGGTGGGAGATACTGCGGGGTTCACCAAAAGAGGGGAAAAAATGCTTTTAACCTTATCAGAGAAAACCAATAGGAGTGTAAAGGAATTAAGGGAAAATTTAGCTAATTTATCTAATTTAGTGGAAGAAAGAACTTTAGAAGGGGGATTGCCTATTACTAGAGGAAATCTTTTGTGTGTTGGAGTAAAAAATGGGAAATTTGTTTTTGTTCCACTAGCGGATTACAAATGAGTATATTTTTTTGCATTTAGTAGTTTTTGTTAATAAAAAAGTAAATGTTATAAACTCAATTGGCTTTGTATTTGTTGGTTTGAATGAATAAAAGAGCTCAAGGTACTGTTGAATATCTTGTGATTATAGCGGTTGTTGTTGTTATTTCTTTAATTGTTGTTGGAATATTAATTACTCAAACTTCTTCAGTTTCTGCTACTGATCAAAAAGCAACTAATTTGGCTTGGAAGACAAAAGAAGTTCAAATAAGAGATTTTGTTGTTGATCCACAAGGAAGAGGAACTATTCTTCTTGCAAGTAATTTGCCTGATGGGATTACTATGGATAGTGTTGTAATTGAATCAGTGAATAATCCTTCTGGTTCTAAGCAAATGTTTTTAGGTTCGGTTCAGAAATTTTCTTTAACTGGTTTGGTTGCGTGTAGTGGACAAAATCAATTGTATGTTATTACATTGAATTATATTTCTAAAGATGGATTAAGTAAAAGTGTTAGTGGGAAATTTTTTGCAAATTGTGTAACTAATGCACTTACTTTGAATTCTTTAAGTTTGAGTACAAATGATGCTAGTGTAGTAACAAATACAAATATTGCAACTGGTTACTTAACACTTGTAAATTCAAGTGCAGTTGTAACGGATTCAATTGATGACTTTACACAAGGTGTTGCAAGTGTTCCTGCTAGTTTGACAATTACAACAAATGAAATAAAACTTGGAGTTAATTGATTATTATGAATTATAAAATTATAATACTAGCAATGCTATTACTAGCAGGAACTGTTTTTGCTACTGATATTAATACTTGTCAAAAACTTCAAGATATGAATTTAGCTTTAGGCGGAACTTATGTTTTAACTGGTGATATTGATTGTACTGCAACTAGTGGTTGGAATGGGGGAGCGGGATTTCAACCAGTTGGAAATAATACTTCAAATTTTTCTGGAACTTTTAACGGAGCAGGGTTTAAAATAACTGGGCTTTACATAAATAGACCTACTACAAGTTATGTTGGATTATTTGGTGCAATTAGTTCTGCTTCAACAGTTCAAAATGTTATTCTTGAAGGAGTAAATATTACTGGTATTTGCTAACTGATTAGGCTATTTTTGCTTATTTTGCTTAATAGATAGCTTTAAACGCTTATTGTAGCTACAATATAGCTACATGAAAGCTGTTGAAAAAAGACCAATTTCTATGCAAATGGAAGGTTTTGAAATTGTGGAAAAGATTGCCGAATCCAGTGGCAACAGCGGAAGAATTTATGTGCCGAAAAAATGGATTGGAAAAAAAGTGCGAGCAGTGTTGATACAATGAGCAACTCTAACGACATAGTAATACAGAAAATTAAAAACATCGAAAAAACAATTATCCAATTACACAAGGATAACCAAAAACTACACGAAGAAAATGCTGAATTAAAAAAAAATATTCTAACAATCTCAAAAGAAAATACGGAATTAAAACAGCGTTTGCTTGCGTATGAGAACGCTCATACGCCTCCGAGCAAGCAACGTTTCAAAAAAAATCCGCCAAACGAACCAAAAGTAAAACTCGGAGCAAAAGAGGGGCATGAAAAATGGGAAAGACCTCAACCAACACCAACAGAAACAATAGAACACACAGAAACACATTGCCCAAAATGCAATCACCAACTAGGAAAACCAATTAAAGTTTATAGAAAAATTGTTGAAGATATCCCAGAGCCAACACCAGTCATTGTCACCGAACATTTGATTAACCATTACAAATGCAAACATTGCGGAAAAATAATTGTTCCAAAAATAAAACTGCCAAGAGGCAGTTTTGGATACAATTTGCAAACTGAAATCGCTTTACTAAATGTTGAATCACGATTACCCCTAAGAAAAATCCGCTCAATCCTACAACGCAAACATAAAATTGAAATCACAGATGCACACATCTATAAAATGCTACGCACAATGAGCAACAAACTATCTTGTGAATATGAAAAAAATATTCAATTAATCCGCGCAAGCCCATTCGTTCACGCAGACGAAACAGGAATGAGCGTTGATGGAAAAAATTATTACTTGTGGGTTTTCACAAACGGAACAACAACAATATTCACAATAACAAAAACTCGTTCGAAAAAAACGATTAACGAAATCCTCGGAGAAAACTACAACGGAACAATTATTTGCGACGGATGGAGCGCATACTCCAACTACACACAAAACATTCAACGATGCTGGGCGCACATTTTGCGCGAAGCAAAATACCTAACCAAAGATTTTCCTTTGTTCAAAACATTTTACGAACGATTATGCAAAATGTTTTCACAAATAAAAAAATTGTTAGAACAACCTATACAAAAAAGAAAAACATTTCATGATTTGTTATTCAAACAATTAAAACAAATAGTTGATTGTATGGAATCACACAAAGAATACAAACAACTCGCCACAAAAATCAGAAACGGTGGCAAACACTGGTTCACCTGTTTGTTACACCCAAACATTGAGCCAACAAATAATTTAGCCGAACAAACAATCCGCGAACCAATAATCCGCAGAAAAATATTTGGTTGTTTAGACAACCAAAAAGGCGCCCAAACATTCAGCATCAATACAAGCCTAATAACAACCTACAAACAACAAAAACTCGACCTATTCCAAACAATCAAACAAAACCTACAAAACAGTTAGCAAATACTTAAAAATACAGTTAATATTATTTTAAGTATGATAAAAGTAGATTATTTAAGTCGTCTTGGAAATAATCTTTTTCAGTATTGTTTTGGTAGAATTCTTGCTGAAAAGTATGGTTTTTTGCTTGAAGCTGACCCTATTAAGGGATTTGAAAATACAAATGAAAAAGTGATTGGTAAAGATTATTCTAAAAATGGAGTAATAGAAATAAATGATTGGACAAAAAATCTTGATAAATTGATTAATAATTTGCCTAAAAAAAAGATTGTTGTCAAAGGGTGGTTTCAAAAATATAAATTTTATAAAAATTATAAGAAAGAAGTTAAGCAATGGTTAAAGATTGATTGCAAAGGTCTCCCAAAGGTTTCAAAAAATGATTTAGTTGTACATATACGAAGAGGAGATTATGTTGAATTGGGGTTTGCGCTTTCATTTGATTTTTATACTAAATGTTTAAATCAAACAAAGTATCATAAATTGTATGTTTGTACTGATGAACCAAATGATCATTTTATTAAAAAATTTATTAAAGAAAATAATGCTGAATTGTTTCATGGATCTGTTTTGGAAGATTTCTGTTTTATGAAAAAATTTAATAAAATTATTATGTCCGCTAGCACTTTTTGTTGGTGGGCGGCATATTTATCGGATGCAAATGAAATATTTTTTCCTGTTCCAAAAAAAGGACCTTGGAGTTCGGAGTATTCAGCTGCTGATTTAGTTGTTAATGAACCACGTTATATTTATGTTGATTCTGGGGATATGTATTCTAAGGAAGTGTTTGATTATCCTGGTATAATTAAGAGAAGGGCAAAAGTAGTTTTTAATTTTTTGAAAAAGAAATTATCTTTTTAATTTTCCAATAAATTACTTTAAATTTATAAATAGTTATTTCTGGACTTTTTAGTTCATATAGTTGTTTTAGTATAAAACTAATTGGTCGTATTATTATTTTTAATATTTTTAATTTTGGGTGTAAAACATACGATTTTTCAAATAGTCTAAAATAGTGTATTAAGGTTTTATTTTTTACTAATATTCCTTTTTTGAGTAAAAATTGTGCATCAGTAATTCCAAAAAAGTAATCTCTGCCGCCAGCAAGGAAAATATTTTTTTTATCTCCTTCACTTCTTTCCATTTCAGCTCTGGAATTAAATTTTCCGATATTATGATTTTGGTGAATTGCAATTATGTCTTGGCTTGCATCAATGACTTTAGCTCCTTTAAAAATTGCATTATAAATAGTCCAATTGTCCCAACCTACTCTTCCAACTGAAAATGGTGGCATTTTGGTAAATAAACCTTTTTTAAAACAAAAATAATCTATATACCATTCTAATTGTTTTTTGCAATTATTTGCATTATTAAAAATTTCGGGCCATTTATTATTTTTTATTTTAGTTTTTATATCTTGATCAATTCTTCTTCCTATTATTAGAAAATTGTCTTCAGTATGTGCTATTTTTTTAACAATTTCTAAAAAATTTTTTGGGAGAATTATATCTGCGTTTATATAGCAAACTATTTCGTTTTTTGCCATTTTTTGTCCTATTTCAAAAAGACTGCTAATGAGTGGTCTTCCATCAGAATCAGTTTCAATTTTTTTGTGAGTTTTAATATTTTTTATTTTATTAAAAGCAGGATTGTTTTCAGGGCCTAATAAAATAATTTCAATTTCTCCTTTAATTCTAAGCCAGCTTTTTATTGCATTTGTTTGTATTATTTCAGTGTGCCCTTCAAATTTTTTTGGGGTACAAAATATTGTAAGGGCAGTCATTGAATTATCTCCTTTATTGATTTTATTAATTTAGTTTCATTTTTATTATTTTTAATTTTTATTGATTTAAATAAATGTATAATTTTTGAACTTTTAGTTGTATAATTTATATTATAAGTTTTTTCAAATGCTTCGCATAGTTCTAATTGATGGTCATCAATTGCTTCATTGTATTTTTTTAATCTAGGGAATAAAATGAATTTTTTGTTGGAAGTGAGTAAATCAATTATGCTCCCTGCTCCTGCATGCGATATGATTAAATTTGCCCATCTGATTTTAGCTTGCATTTCTTTATAGGTTAAAAATTTAGTAAATTCAATGTTCTTTGGTTTAAATTCACTTTCTCCAATTTGGGCAAAGATTTTGTAATTTTTACTTTCTCCAATTAAATCAAGTTCTTTAATTAATCTATCAAGTGGGTAAGTTGAACCAACTGTTGCAAATATTTTTATAACCAATTAAATCACAGCTCCAACATATTTTGCTTTTGGAAAAAATTTCTTCCCTTCTGGCCACTGTACGTAAAAGTCTTTAATGAATGGGTAAATTAATTGTCCTGTAAGACTAGGAGAGTTGATTCTTGCAATGCTTTCAATATAAATTACTTTCTTTCCTAAAAGTACTCCGAGCATCATTGCTGGAAATCCTATTTCTGCTCCTGTTGAAATAATGACATCAGGATTTTCCTTGGAAAATATTTTTTTTGTTTCATTAAAACTTACAAATAGTTTAGCAAAATTTCTTCTTGCGGGAGTAATAAAATATACTTTTTCTTTTTTGCTTAAATCAACTGCATTAATTCTTTTATCAGAAATAAAAAAATGCTCTTTTCCTTTCCAAACCTCTTTGAGTTGGAGTGCCTCTGTTAAATGTCCTCCAGCAGAAGCTGCAATACAGATTTTCATAATAATAAGTTAATTTTTAGAGTTTTTAATTGATTTGGTATTAACCTTAAATTATTTTTTTTAGGGTGTTTTACTTTGTACCAATTTTGTTTAAAAAGGCTTTAAATAAAAATTATTTTGATGGGTGTTATAGTTGAATACAAATGAAAATAATTTAAGTGGGTTTGATTTATCATCAAAAAGAGTTACAGTTACTGGCGGAGCAGGATTTTTGGGTTCTTTTGTAGTTGATGAACTTAAAAAAGAAGGAGTAAAAAGTATTTTTGTTCCACGTTCTGAGGAATTTGATTTAACCACTCTTGATGCTTGTAAAAAGGTTGCTAAAGAAAGTGATGTTATTATTCACTTAGCGGGAGTAGTTGGTGGAATAGGGGCAAATATGAAAAACCCTGGGTCTTTCTTTTATGATAATTTAATGATGGGCGTGCAATTAATGGATCAAGCTCGATTAAATAATGTTGAAAAATTTGTTGCAATAGGTACAATTTGTGCTTATCCAAAATTTACTCAAGTTCCTTTTAGAGAAAGTGAACTTTGGAATGGGTATCCTGAGGAAACAAATGCCCCTTATGGTTTAGCAAAAAAAATGCTTCTTGTTCAATTACAAGCATACAAACAACAATATAATTTCAATGGAGTGTATTTACTTCCAGTGAATTTGTACGGTCCTCGAGATAATTTTGATCCATCAAGTAGTCACGTAATTCCTGCTTTAATTAGAAAAATTAGTGAAGCAAAAAAGAATAATTCTTCAAGTATTGTTATTTGGGGAGATGGGAGTGCTTCAAGAGAATTTTTATTTGTTAAAGATGCTGCAAAAGGAATAATTCTTGCAACAAAAAATTATAACAAAACTGATCCAGTAAATTTAGGGTCTGGTATGGAAATAACAATTAAAGAATTAGTTAATTTATTATGCGAATTAATGGATTACAAAGGGGAATTAGTTTGGGACACAACAAAACCAAATGGTCAACCACGAAGATGCCTTGATGTTTCTTTAGCAGAAAAAGAATTTGGTTTCAAAGCAAAAACAAATTTCAAAGAAGGATTAAAAGAAACAATTGAATGGTTTGAAAAAAGTGGATTGTGATTTGAATTGTTTTTATTAGTTTGTACCAATTTCATTTAAAAATAGTTTAATGTGAATTTATTTTATATTGTGTTGAAGGTGATTTTTTGAAGACTGCATTAATAACTGGAGTTACAGGACAAGATGGTTCTTATTTAACTGAATTACTTCTTGAGAAAGGTTATTTTGTTTATGGGGTTGTTAGAAGATCTTCTTCATTTAATAGATCTAGAATTGAACATTTAAGAGATAATAAAAATTTTAAAATGCTTTACGGTGACTTAAGTGATTCTTCTTCATTAATTCACATTTTGTATCAAACAAAACCTGATGAAGTTTACAATTTAGCTGCTCAATCACACGTTAGAATTAGTTTTGATATTCCTGAATACACTGCTGATGTAGATGGTGTGGGTGTATTAAGATTACTTGAAGGGATAAAAATGCTTCAAGAAGAAACAGGAAAGAAAGTTAAATTTTATCAAGCATCTACTTCTGAACTTTTTGGTAAAGTTCAAGAAGTTCCTCAAAAAGAAACAACTCCTTTTTACCCTAGAAGTCCATATGGTTGTGCAAAAATTTATGCATATTGGATTACAAAGAATTATCGAGAAAGTTATAATATATTTGCGTGTAATGGAATTTTATTTAATCATGAATCGCCAAGACGTGGAGAAAATTTTGTTACAAAGAAAATAACTTCAGAAGTTGCTAGAATTAAAGCTGGTTTAAATGATTGTATTTATTTAGGAAATTTGGATGCGAAGAGAGATTGGGGTCACGCGAAAGATTTTGTTGAAGCAATGTGGTTAATGTTACAAAGAGAAATTCCAGAGGATTTTGTTATTGCTACTGGAGAAACTCACTCAGTAAGAGAATTTTTAGAGGAATCTTTCAAAGCAGTTGGTATTGAAATTAAGAGTAATGGAAAAACTGGGATTGAAGAAGAATATATTAGAACTGATAATGGAAAAGTAGTTGTAAAAATTGACCCAGTATTTTTTAGACCTGCTGAAGTTGAATTATTGATTGGAGATCCAACTAAAGCTAAGAAAGAACTTGGGTGGGTGCCAAAGATTTTATTCAAAGATTTAGTTAAAGAAATGGTTTTGGACGATTTAAGTATAATTAATAAGCAAACTGGCACTAAATAAATTAGGTGTCATGTTGATTAAAGCATTAATAACTGGAGTTAATGGGTTTGTTGGCCCATACTTAGTTGAAGAATTAATTTCAAATGGTTATGCTGTTTTTGGTTGTTCTTTGGAAAAAGAATCTAATTTAACTAAATTAACTAAGTATTTTTCTTGTGATATTACAAATTTGGAGAATGTTGAAGAGGTAATTAATTCAATAAAACCAGATGTTGTTTTTCATTTAGCGGGTTTTAGTTCTGTTTCAAAGAGTTTTGAAAATCCAAAGTTGTGTTTTAAGATAAATGTTGAGGGAACAAAGAATCTTATTGATTCTTTTAATAAATTAAAAATTTTTTCTAAGATAATGGTTATTTCTTCTGCTGAAGTATATGGTCAGCCAAAAATTAATCCAGTCAATGAGAATGCAGAGTTAAATCCATTATCTCCTTATGCCAATTCAAGAATTGAACAAGAAAAAATTGCTTTAACTTATAAAAATTCAATAATAATTCGTTCTTTTAATCACACAGGATTAACTCAGCCAGATACTTTTGTAATACCTTCTTTTAGAAAACAAATTGTTGAATCAAAAGATGGTGATAAAGTATTTGTTGGGAACCTTGATATTATAAGGGATTTTTCTGATGTGAAAGATGTAGTTAGGGCCTACAGAATACTTTTTGAAAAAGGTGTGTGTGGCGAGATTTATAATGTTGGTTCGGGCAAAGGGCATTCTTTAAAAGAAATTTTAGAAAAAATGATTTCTGATTCAAAAAAATCATTGATTGTTGTTATTGATCCAAAAAAGTATCGTTCTGCGGATATTAAAGAATTAATTTGTGATAATTTAAAAATAAAGAAACTTGGAATTAATATTAAAGGTTATTTTTATTAGTTTTTATTTTTTCTTTTCGTTTTGAATATTTTTTCGAATTGTTTTATTACTTTTTCTTCATCACACCACTTGTTTGGCGTGTTTTTGTTAAACCATGGTTGGGAAAGTTTTTTACAATATTTTTTATCATTTGTATCTAAATCAATTATAACATCAATAACTTTCTTGTTATCATTGTAATCATGCCAATTAACAAAGCTTTTTGTGTTAAACTCTTTTTTGATTTCTGGGTTTCCAAAATATATTGGAATTGAATTAGCAAGCATTGGGTGGTAAATTTTTTCAGTAGTGTATCCTGGGTAAGATGCATTTTCAAAAGCGATTGTAAATTTGAATTGCCTTTGATAATTCATAACATCCTCTCTCCAATTGCTAAAATGTCTTGAAATCATTGATGAAAGAGTGTACTTTCCACTTAATCCTTCAACTAATTGTAATGGTTTAAGTAAAAAAGACAAATTTGTAGGGGTTATAGGTGGTGAATTATTCATAGATCTTCCAGGGGCATTAATTTTTTTATATTTGGACAGTTCTTTAAAGAATTCAACTCGTTCTTTTGCATCTTTTGAATAAATGTAGTTGCAAAATTTTGTTTTTTCTTTCAATATTTTTTGAGGATTGTAATTTTTTCCTTTTACTAAATTTTTTCCTGCTTCAAAGTATGTGTAAAGAGGGAGTCTTAAGTAATTTTGATTTTTTACTTTCTTTTCATAATCAAAACCAAATGCATAATTGTATTTCTTCATATCAATTCTAATATTTTCTCCTGTCCAAAAAATTGTGGTTGCTTTTTCTTTAATAATAGGAATTTCTTTAGTATTTTTATCAGTAAATGTTGAAAACAAAATAAAATCAGCATTTTCACAAATTTCAATATTGAAATTGTTTGTAAGTAGATTTAGAAAGTAATTATCTTCTTTTACTGCTTCGCGAGGCATGTACTTAAACGCTAGTTTTATTTTATTCATTTAGATTCCTTAGTATAATAAATAGAATAATAATGTTCCAATACATATAATTGATTGTATTCCTAAAATAATTAGTACAACTCTATTTTCAGTTAGTTTTCCTTTACCAAGTTTCATTATAACTTGAGTTATTGATCCTCCTTTAGGATTAGATGTGAGTTCTCCTTTTTTATTAGGTGTTCCAAAGCATTCGCTTTGAAATTTGTGTTTTGCTTTAATAAAGAATTCAATGAAAAATAATCCCATTATTAGTACTCCAATGGTTTCCATATTTCCAATTATACTCATTACTGCTAAATTTGCTCCGACCATTAAAGTGAGTGAATCTCCTCCAAATATTTTTGCAGGAAACCAATTGAAGAATAAGAATCCAATTAATGCTCCAATCATTGCAACTCCTAAAACAACTGCAGTAATTTGGCCAGTAAGCAAAGCAAGTAAAGTGAGAGTTGCAGTAAGAATAATTCCTTGTCCTGCTTCAAGTCCATTAAATCCTGCAAGCATATTAAATGCATTACTTGCTCCAGTTACTCCAATTGGAATTATAATTAAAGAATAAAGAATCCCTAAATTTACGCTTCCTAAATAAGGAATAAACATTGTTGTTTCTCCTGCTGCAATAGCCATTAAGGGGAGTGCTGCAATAATTGGAAATAATGCGTGTTGCCATTGTCTAATTCCTTTCTTCCAACCAATAATATCATCAATTACTCCAACAAAGCAAATCATTGCAATAGTACAAAATCCAGCTAAAAGTAAACTTAAATTAATTGTAATTAGATTAAGATAAGTTGCAATAAAGATTGCTCCAAACACTCCCACAGCGAATCCTAAAAAAACTACTACTCCTCCTAATTCTGCTGTTAAAGGTTTAGAATATTTGTTCATATCTTTTCCTAAAAAGTTTTGTTCATGCATTCTTTTGATGAATGGAGGCATTATTAGTAAAACACAAATAATAGCAATTATTAGAGGAATAAATAGCGCAATCATAATAAAGAAATAGATTTTTTTGTTTTTAAATTAATTGGTATGGTTTTTTACTTTAATATTTTGAAAATCTTAAGTCCGCCTTTAGAATAAACTTCGCTATAATATGTACTTGTTTCATCACTATTAGTAAATACTTTTGCAAAGTTAGTGTTATTCATTGCTTTGTTTAATATAAGTAGTTGGTCATTTGTTCGGTAATAAAACACTGGGTTAGTTCCATCTGGGAATGCATCAGGAGTAGATTTCCATTTTTGTGAAATTGATAAGAATTGTTCTTTAGAAAGTGTATTTCCGTTACAATTTACTGTAGTATTATTATCAGTACAATTTAGAATATTATAATTTCCTGTAGAATATTTTGCTTTTAGTGTATTTGATGCTAATGTTCCTAAATTATAATCTTCAAATGAAGACATTGCTCCAACTAATTCACTTTCAAGTAAAACATAATCTGCTCCGATTTGTTTTGAAGCAATTGTATAAGCGAGATTTGAATCGGGAGTAATAATGAATCTAGCATAAGCTTCATTTGCTTCTCCTGAAGCATTTCTATTATCTGTAGAGAATTTTCTTTCAGTTGTTAATGCTAAAACGTGCCCTTCATTCCACCAATTAAAGAATTTTGCGTCAGTTGGAGTGTTATTAATTATCCAATCCATTCTATCAATTACTCCTTGGTCTTGATTAGGGAAAGGAGAATAATCTGGAATAAATCTAGCTGTTGCACCTACTCCTAATATTACAATAAAAAGTAAAGCAATAATAGTAAGTTTTGCTTCTACTCCTTTTTCAAGTTTAAAGTTCTTTAACATTTCAAATATAATAAATGCAACTACTGCTGCTGCGGGAGCAATTGCAAGTCCAAAAACAAAAGTAAATTTTAATTTATACCATGCCATGAATAGAGTAACCATTACCCAAACCCAAAATAAAACTCCTGCATGTAAATCTTCTTTTTTAAGTAAAAACATTCCTAATGGTAGTAAAATTAGTGCTAACCAAGGTAAAATAATTAATGCATTATATTTTGATCCAAAGAAAGAATTTCCTACACTTTCTTCTCCGACCATTGAACCAATACTATTTCTTCCTTCTCCGCCTGCATAAAACAAATCTGGTTGAGTTAAGAATACTGCAATTAATGCAAAGAAAATTAAATATAATCCAAGTATTGTAGCAGTTCCAATTAATTTTTTTGTTTCGTGGTCAAGGTTACTAATGTAATAAGCAAGTGCGGTAAATACAATTGCTCCAACTACTAATAAAATTGTAATTATTCCTGCTTCTAAAGGTACAATTGATGAGGCATAACCTGCAACTGAGAATAACCAAAAATTAGGGTCTTGACTGAATGTATATCCTCCTGCTAAGAATAAAATTGAAAATAATCCTAATGAAAGAACAATTTTTGCTACAAAGTACAAAACTTCACTGTGTTTGAAATCTTCTTTCTTCGAAGTGTGACTTGCAATATAAATTAATGAAAATAAAATGTAGGGTGTTAGTACTGCTGGGATTAAAATATACATTCTCCATGTCATTGACATTATTAAAAAGAATATTCCTGCTAAAACTGCATTAATGATATCGCTTTTGTTAAGTGTTTTTGTTTTAACTGCTTTAATAAAAAAGTAAAATCCAATAACCATCCACAAAAATCCTAAAGAGTTATCTCCTTGTGCTCCGCTCATTGTTCTATAAACAAAAGCAGGGGTTACAGCAGTAACAAAAGCTGTAATTAAAGCAACTTTTTTGCTATTGAAAACAACTTTTGCTAAAAAGTACATTGCTATTGCAATTAAAGCTCCAAAAATTGCTGGGAAAAACTTAACAGTGAATAAAAGTAAATCCTTACTAAAAGGTTGTCCAAAAGCAACAATTCCATAAAGTAACGCACTTAAGTACCAATAAACTGAAGGTGCTTGGTTAGTCATTCCTCCTTCAATTTGGTAATAAACTAAATCATCAGGACTTGGAACACTTCCATCTCTAGTTAAATCAAGTATCATTCTTGCGTGGTAAGAAGCATCCGGTTCAAACATGTAGTTTCCAGGATATTTCATTAAGTCAGATCTAGCTCCAACAGCGATTAAAAAAATAGCGATTAATAAAATTATAATTACTCTGTTGTCAAAAAGAGTTTGTCCTAAATTTGAAATTAAATTTTTTGCTTTTTCTTTATGATGGTGTTCCAAATCAATCACTTGCTCTTGATTAAAATAGAACTGAATGCTTTTTAAAAGAAACTAATTCGTCCTAAAAACAAAAATTAGCCAAGCTTTTTATTTTCATTATGAGTGAGTTTGTTATGGTTTTTAAAAAACTAAATTTTGCAACTGCAGGAATTCCTGCAAGTACTATAGATCCTTCTACAATTAATGGAATAAATAGAGTTAATGAATTAGGTTTAAGTGGAATGGAATTAGAATTTGCTTATTCAATTAATGTTAGTAAAGAACATGCTCCTGAAGTAAAAAAGTTAGCTGAAACTAAAAATGTTTTCTTAACTTGTCATGGTTCATATTTTATTAATCTTAATGCACTTGAGCGACCAAAGTTTCATGCTTCCGTTTCTAGAGTAATTGCTTCAGCAAAAAGAGCAGAAGAGTGTGGAGCAGTTTCAATGACTTTTCACCCAGGATTTTATATGAAAATGACTCCTGAAAAAACATTTGAAAATATAAAGAAAGGATTTGAAGAAGTTGAAGAAAAATTAAAATTATCTAAAAACAAGATAATTGTTCGTCCTGAAACAACTGGTAAAGGAACTCAATTTGGTTCACTTGAAGAACTTCTTTTACTTTGCTCTCAACTTAATAGTACACTTCCTTGTATTGATTTTTCTCACTTACACGCTCGTTCTAATGGAAAATTTAATTCATATGATGAATTTAGAAAAGTTTTAGAAGATTCAGAAAAAATGTTAGGAAAAGAGTTTCTAAAAAATATGCATTGTCATGTTTCGGGAATTGAATATACTGCAAAAGGAGAAAGAAGACATTTAGTTTTGAAAGAATCTGACTTTAAGTACATTGAACTATTAAGGGCACTAAAAGATATGGATTGTAGAGGAATAATAATTTGTGAATCTCCTAATATCGAAGTAGATGCTCTTTTAATGAAAAAAACTTTTGAAGAAATCTAACTAGTAGTTCTTTCTAAGTAAATCATAGAATCCTTTCATTTCAGTTGGATCAGCAATTTTTAATACATCAAGTTCAGAACCAAATATTTCAGAATATCTATCTCTTCTTCTAATTAGTTGAGTTACTCCATCTTTAGTTATTTTTATTATTGGTGCAAGTCGAAGATTGTTAAAATTTGAACCCATTACAAAACTATACGCTCCGCAATCCATTACCACCAAAAGATCTCCTTTCTCTAGTTTAGGCATTTTTTGGCAAGTTGCAATTACATCAATACAATCACAAGTACATCCAGTAATATCATATTTGTGAGTGCTTTTTGTTCTCATTTTAGTTCCTGGTAGTATTTCATAATCGCAATGAGAAATTAATACATCAGGGAACATTGAGTAACAAGATCCATCCGTTATTACAAGTTCTTTTGAATCAAGTTTCTTATGACTAATTACGTTTATTATTCCAATTCCTGCATTAGCAACAATTGATTTACCTGGTTCAAATATTAAAATTGGAGTTCCTAATTCTTTTTCTTCGCACAATTTTTTTATAAAAGGACTAAACTTTTCTCCAAAATCCTTTGGGGTGAAATACTTTCCAGGGCAATACACTTTTGGAGCTTCAACAGGAAATCCTCCTCCAAAGTCAAGCATTTGAATTAGTAAACCATTTTGTTTTGCAAACACTGCTAAATTAGTAATTTTTTTTGCTGCTAAAAAGTATCCCTTATAGTTGTGTGCGTAAGATCCATGGAAGTGAAATCCTTTTAGATTAATAAAAGCGCTATCCCTTATTTTTGTAATAGCTTTTTTTGCATAACCATAAGGTATTCCATATTGTTGTTTTTTTGTAGAAAAATTTCCATTCTTAATCATAGGGTTAATTCTAAGCATAATTGGTACTGCTTTGTTTATTTGTTTCCCTGCTTCAATAGCGGTATCAAGTTCTTCTAAAGAATCAATTGTAATTGCCATTACTCCAACTTCAAGAGCAAATAAAATATCTTTTTTTGTTTTGTATAAATTAGTAAAAGTTATTTGATCAGGTCTAAAATCAGCAAGCAAACCTAAAATTATTTCCCCAACACTACTAGCATCAAAATCAAAACCTTCATCTCTAATAATTCTTAGTACTTCTAAATTTGAATTACATTTACATGCGTACTGTGGGCGAAAAAGAGGATAATCAAATCCTCTCTTAAAAGCTCGGCATCTTTCTCTAATTTCTTCTTCAACAATAACATAAAGTGGAGAACCATATTTTTTTACGATTTGTTTAATGTTAACTCCTTCAATTAATAAATCCCCTTGAGTGTCTTGACTCAAAAAGTGTTTCCATCTTGAACGCAAATATTTTCTTGGAATATTTTCTCGTTCATTTTTTCTTTTAGGAGTTATTTCAACATGTGGTAATTTTTCTTGTTTTTGTAATTGGTTTAGTTTTTCGATGGACGCTTGAGTAGTATTTTTTAATTTCTCGTCCATCTCTTTCACCAAAACCATTTACTTAACAATTTTTTTAATTGTTAAATAACTTTATTGAATTTTTATGCATTGTACTGGGCAAGCATTTGCTGCTTCTTTACTGCAACCAGCATCACTAACAACTTTAACAAATAATTTTCCTTCTTTTTTTGCTCCGATTAATTCAGCTTTGTCTCCTTTGAATGCCCAGTCTTTAGGGCAAATAGCTGCGCATGCTCCGCAACCAATGCAAGCATCTTGATCTTGTGTAATTTTTACTGTCATTTTAAAACCACCTTATTTAACAAAACAAACACTACTTTCTTTTATAAAACTAATTGAACAATTTTTTTTTCAATCTTTATCTTTACTAACCTCTTTAGCCATTATTGTTGCAATAATATACAACCAAACCAAATCAATTGCTTTTGCAATTGGAACTGCGATTAACATTTCAAGACTAGTACTTTGTGCAACAACCATTGAAGCAGGATTTAGTACAAATGAAACTATATTTGCTAAAGCTGAGATTGGAACTAAACTAATTATTATTTTTGTATAAACTTCAGCAACTAAATAAGTTAAAAATAGCCAATAAAGTTTTTTCCAACTTGGTTTAAAAAAATCTTTTAATTTTGACATTTACTTTTCGCCTTTTCTTTCACTAACTAAACATTTTCTTAAATAAAAACCCTATTGTTTGAGCCCAAACTTCTTTTCAGAAGGAAATGAATAAACGCTGACTTGGAGAATTCCCCAAATCAATACAAAGAGTGAGGCAGCGTCTGGAAGGCTCCACCTATAAGGCAGTGCCTGACCAATCCCTGCGAGTCTTAACTTCCGGGTTCGGAACGAGTCCGGGTGTGACCCTCGCGGTTTGGCCGCCTCATCTATAATTGATTCTGGAAGGTTTATAAAGCTTGGCATCTCGAATGCCAAATTTTTTTGAAAAGTGCAAAATGTGCACTTTTCATTGTTAAAAATAGTTCTATTCAGTTAGTTTCTTCTTACCTTTTTTTCTTTTTACAATCATTTCTTCAACTAATTTTAATCCTTGCTTTAAATGAGCTTCTTTCTTTGCTCCTGCGCAGATCATTTTTCCATTCTTGAATAGTAAGAATGTTAATTTTGGTTCATCCATTCGAAGTATTGCTCCTGGAAATTGTTCAGGTTCATATTCAACGTTATCAAGTTCCATTGCAACTTCAAACAAATCAAGGTTAACATCTAGTGCAGCTGTTGCAACAAAGTTAACTATTTCAAATTCAACATTTCTTTTAATTTTAACTTCTTTTTGAACTTCGTGAATCATTTTGTTTGCTTTTCTAATTCCTTGTGCGATTTGTTCTTCAGAGCTAGCTCCTGAACAAATTATTTTTCCATTCTTGAACAATAATAGAGAAACTTTTGGTTCCTTTATTTTTAGTATTGCTCCTGGAAATTGTTCTGGCTCGTATTCAATATTTGGAATTCCTACAGCCAACGAATATAAATCAAGGTTCTGATCCAAAGAAGCGGCAGCAACCATGTTAACTATTGTGTATTTCATCAATACTCACCCCAAGAATACCTTTTCGAGGTATCCCAATTATTTATAAAGAAAAAGAAAAGGGTTTATAAACCCCCTTTTAAATGTATAAAAAGGATGTCCTACTAAAAGGGCTTTTGATATTCTTTGTTTTTGTTTAATTCTAAGGGTAAATTATATTATAATTTAATTTTTCTATTTATTATTAACTGAGAGTTAATCCTAATAATATTATTGTTAAAATAAATAGTCCTACTAATAAGTATATTTTATTTTTTAGTTTTGTTGCGTTAGTTTGATCCCATTCTTTTGTTTGGTCAAATATCAGTTTTATAAAAACAATTATTCCTATTATGGCTGGTAAAATAATTCTGACTAAAACAATTAAAATAGGTGTTTGAATAGTTTCATAATTTACTTTGCTTGCTTCTAGTTCAATTAAGGGTTTTATTGTGGTTGGAAAAAGAATTGAGTTTATTATTGTCATGTAAATAGTTGTTATCATAATTATAAAATAAGCATTTGTAAAGATGGCTATTATAATTGCAAGAATGCTTGCTTCTTTTTTTCTAAAATTAAATTTTCTTAGAATAAAATAAGTTAGGGTTAATTGTACAATAATTAAAATAAATGGATTAAAAATAATTTCTTTATATATATCTTCTAATGGTATAAATACTATAATACTTTCTTTCAAGTTTAATAATAATGCTAAAATAGTTAGAATTCCTACGCAAAAAAACATTTTGTAAGGCGTTGCTTCTTCGAGAATATTTTTTTTTGTAATTTTGGATATTATTAGTAGAATTAAAAAAATCCAAATAAACTCTGCAAGGCAAATTAATCCAAGCATGGCAAAAGGCACTAATTCTTCAAACATTTGATTTTATTAGTATTTTTCTTTTATTTAATTCCTTTGTTTCGTTCTTAATCAGTTATAAAAATTCATTAAAGATTTTTTTTGAACCCTTTGGTAATCGTTTTTAAAGCTTTGCTTGTCAGTTTATGTTATACAAGTTTTAGTTTCGGTGATTATTAATGAAGATTCAAGGAAATCCAAGAAAGCCAGGTAAGAGAGGACGAACTCGAAGTAAGTTCAAGAAGACTTCTCCAAAAGTTAGTGTTAATGATATAATGACAACTTTTGAAGATGGAGATAAAGTTTGTGTTGTTATTGATTCAAGTTACCATCCTGGATTGCCTCACAAGAGTTTCCACGGTTTAACTGGTAATGTTATTAGAAAAAGAGGCGAAGGTTACGAAGTTAGTGTAATGCAAGGTAAACAAAAATTAACAGTTGTTACTACTGCAGTTCACTTAAAGAAATTGATTTAAGTAAGTTAAAAATTTTTGGTGAAAATTTATGAATTCAAAAGTTTTAGAAATGAAGCCTGTTGCTTTACACGAAGTTAAAGAAGTTCTAAAAGCTCGAAAGGGCGAAAAAGAACTTAACTACGAACAAGAACAGACTTTCAAATACGTTGAAAAGTTTTCTAAGTTGACTGAAAAGCAAACAAATGATTTGCTTGAAGCGTTAAAAGATGTAAGTTTTTTAAAAGACTTAGAATTACTAAGATACGAAATAGCAAACACTGTTCCAACTAAGGTAGAACAATTACAATTAATGCTACCAAAAGGAATAGCTCCTTCTGAAGATGAACTCAAAAGTGTAATTGAGTTGACAAAGAAGTTTGAGGAAAAGCTCGAATAGTTCTAATTTTCGAAGCTTTTCTATTCTTTATCAAAATAGAATTGTTTTAAAAAGAGTTTAAGGGAATAATTTGTATTAATTAAATATGAAAAATTAAAGGGTTTTGGAGGCGAATAAGTATGACTGCAGAAGAAAATGGATTTGTATTAGACTATATGCCAACAGGCAAGTCTTCAGCTGCAAAAACCGAACCTTTAGCTCAAGTAATAGGTAATGAGTTTTTTACACTTTTAGAAGTTGTTCCAAAATCTGGAGTAAGTTTAACTATTGGGGAACAAGTTTACGTTGGAAAAAATGACAGACCAAAAATTGATTTAGTAAAAGGAAGAATTACTTACCGGGAATTAACTTCAAATTCTTTATCAGAATTAGAAGAAGTAATAGAAAAAATTGTTTTGTCACAAAAAGAAAAGTTTTTGGCATTTTTCAACACATCAAGAGCAATTTCTTTATACCGACACCAATTAGAATTGTTACCTGGTTTAGGAAAAAAGAACATGCTTGCTTTGCTTGATGAAAGAGAAAAGAAACCTTTTGCTTCATTTGAAGAAATTCCTACAAGAGTAAAAGGGGTAAGTGATCCTTTGAAAATGATTGTTAAAAGAATTAGTGAAGAGCTTGAAGGGCCTGAAGATAAGCACTACTTGTTTGTTCGACCTCCTGCAGAACCAAGAGAAGATAGATTCAATAGAGCAGGACCTTCACAAAATAGAGGATATGGTCCTAGAAGATACTAAGCATAAATTCAGTTTGTTCTTTGAAGGAAAAAATTTCCTTCAAAATTTATTTTTATTATTTTATTTAAATGATTTTTATGGCTAATGATAAAAATTCTCTTTTTGATCAATTACAAGACTTAATGATTCAAAATCATTTTCGTCCTGAAAAAAAACTTTCTCAATTCTTTTGCATAAATGAAGCTCTATTACATTTCTTAGTTAATAGAGCTACGCTAAAAGAAGGAGATGTTGTTTTAGAAATTGGACCAGGGACTGGATTTCTTACTAGAATAATGGTTGATAGAGCAAAAAAAATTGGAGCTAAAGTAGTTGCAATTGAATTAGATGAAAATATGTATAATCTTCTTTTAGTATTATTTTCTGCTGAAATAACTAAAGGGGAATTAGTTTTAATTTTAGGTGATGCTTTAGATCAAAAATTAGAAGAATTAAAAATAAATAAAGTTGTTGCTCTTCCACCTTATCATATATCTTCCGCTCTTCTTTCAAAAATAACTTTAACTAGTGGAATAGAAAAAGCAATTTTGATTCTCGATAGAGGATTTGTAGATAAAGCAGTTGCGTTTGAAGGATTTACTGAATATGGTGCACTAACTGCGTTTGTTAATTTGAATGCAAAAGCAGAGGTACTAGAGAATGCTATTTCTCCTCAAAGTTTTTTCCCAGTTCCTAATTGCCAAAGTGCAGTACTTGAACTTGATTATAATATGAAAAATAACTCTATGGAGTATTTTACTTTCTTAAAAGAATTATTTAGGCACAAAAATAAGGATTTACAAAAAGCTCTTCGTCAATCAATTGGTTTTTTAGCTAAGTCATTAAAGTGGGATGCAAAAGATATTGAAGCAAAGATTAGTGATATGCCTTATGCTCAAAAGAAAGTTTATTTACTTGCGCCGCAAGAATTATTGAAAGTTTATAATCACTTAACTGATGTTAAAAAAGAAACTAAAAAAGTAGTAAAGAAAGAAAAAGTTAAGAAAATAAAAAAATAAATTAAAAAAAGAAAAACTCAACCATTTAATTAAATCTGATTAATGTTTTCCTTTTTCTTCAAATATTTTTTTATTTAATTGTTTGCAATATTATTCGTTTAAACGCGAACGGGATATTTTTGAAAGCAAATGCTTCTGCTGCTACTAATTTTTCTTTGTTCTCAGCATATATTGTAATTAATAAATCTCCTTCGCTAACTTTTTCTCCTACTAATTTGTGAATCATTAGTCCAGCAGTTTTATTTGCAGGGGCTCCAGCGATTCTTGCAATTTTTGTTAAAAGTTTAGTATTAATTTCTTCAATTACTCCATCAGTTCCTGCTTTGAAATCTTTTGTTAGGGGTGCTATTGGAACATCTTCACTTTTATTTATTTTTCCGTTTTGTGCTTTAATTATTTCCTTAAATTTCTCTAAAGCTTTTCCTGATTGTAAAATTTCAAGAGCCTTAGCATATCCTTTTCCACTTTCAGCTTTTCCAACCATTTCAAATAAAACTCCTGCTAGTTCGCAACTTTTTTGTGCCAAATTATCAAATCTTTTTCCTTCAAGTACTTCAAGTGCATATTTTGCTTCAAGAGATGGTCCAAAAGCTAGGCCACTAGGTTCATCTCCATTAGTAATAACAGCTTCAACTTGCATTCCAACTTCTTTTCCAACTTGAACAAATTTCTTTGCCATTCTCACAGCAGTTTCTTCATCTTTAATTTTTACATATTTTCCGACAGGTAAATCAATTACAACAAATTTACTTCCAACACTTGCTTTTTTTGCTAACACTGAAGCAATTACTTGTCCTTCTGGATCAAGTGAAAGTGGATGTTCGATTTTAATTATTTTATCATCAGCGGGTGCTAGATCTACCGCTCCGCCCCAAGCAATAACTGCTCCAACACTTTCAGTAATTTTTCTTATTTTTTCCATTGTTAAAGATACATCCGAAAGTACTTCCATTGAATCAGCAGTTCCAGCTGCACTAGTAATACTTCTTGAACTAGTTTTAGGCATTAATAATCCTGTAGAAGCAATTATTGGAGTGATAATCATTGTTGCTCTTCCGTTAACTCCGCCCACACTGTGTTTGTCAACAACAATTCCTTTTTTGAATTCCATTTTGTTTCCGTCACTAATTAAAGCTTTAGTCATTGAAATAGTTTCATCAATGTCAAGCCCTTTCATATAAACTGCACTTACAAATGCAGTTGCTTCAATGTCACTTAATCTTTCATCAGAAATATCTTTTACAATTGTAGTAATTTCTTCTAAGTTTAATTTTTCTCCCATCATTTTTTTCTTAATTAAATCAAGACTTCTTAATTGTCCAGTAGGGGTAACATTAATTTTATTTCCACTTTTAACTCCTAATTTGTCTATTCCTTCTTCAAATAATCCAATTTGTCCGTGTTCTACAGAGTAATTAGTTACATCAACAACTGCAACGCATTTTTTATCATTATTTTTATTTAATAGTTCAAGTCGGTCTCCAGCCATTACCCCAAATTCTAGTGCATCTTGTGAGTGTAAAATTGCAACTAGTTTTCCAGTACTAATTTGGAAATTCTTAACTTTCAAATCTTGGGAGTATCCATCATTAAACAAAAGTATCACCTATCAAATTCATAAAATAAAGAATTTGGGGTATTTATTACTGATGGATTGCAAAAAAACAATAATTATTTCTTTAAAAAGTTAATTTTTAATAAATTCTATTTTTTTAATTTATTTTTTTGGATAAGCCATATCAATTATATTTTCTTTTCCAACAAACTCTTGTTTAATAGGTTCTAAAAAATTATCAATTTCTTTTGCAAGTGCAGTTTTCAAATCCATTGGGTGAAGTTTCCCTTCAATGTAATATTTTTCAAGTTCTTCATAAGTTGAAAAAGAAACGTTTCCACCAAATTTTTCAGGCCGAACTATATCAAAAGTTTCTTTCTTATCCATTTTATGAACCATTACAACATATTTAAGAAAAGCCATTACTCCATTAGCTTCTACACTTTTTTCAGGGCAAAAAGCTTTGTTTAATTTTGTTTTAATATCAGCAGTTGATTCAATTAAATCAATTTTTGAATTTGGATCAGAAGAAGACATTTTTCCGCCCGGTGATAATCCAGGGATAAGTGGAGTCATTATTTCCACTCTTGGTTTGTATCCTAAATGTGGCAAATTTTCTCTAGCAAATACAAGTATTTTTCGTTGATCTACTCCACCGTATTGTACATCAACATTCAAATATTCTTCATCAAGTGCTTGAAGGAGTGGATAAATTAATCCACTTAATTTTGGATTGTCACCCATTTTTACTACATCACTAGCTGCTTTGTTTGCATCGTGCACCGTAGTGAATGAACTTAATTTTAATACATCAAACATATATTTTTCAGTTAGTTGAAAACTTGAGCCTTTAACAAATTCTAAATCTTCCACATTTGCTCCGCAACTTTTTAGGAGTCCTCTAATAACTAATTTATAATATTCATATCTTTTTTCTAGTAAATCCCAAGGGCAATTATCAAGTGCTCCATGAACATCAGCTAAAAGTATTTTTGCTTTAAATCCAGCTTTCATAAAATCTGCTACTTTAGTTCCCCAAACTAAATATCCTATGTGTGGCCTTCCAGTGATACTAGTTCCAATATACATTATTGGGTGTTCTTTTTTTTCTAAAAGTGATTTTAATTCAAGAGGAGTAATTATTTCAACAGTGTTTCTTGTAACAAGTTCTAATTTTTGTTCAATTGTTAAAACCATTTTTCTTCAACTCTTTTATTTTTTTCTTTCAATTAATTTTTTGATTTTGTTTGTTTTTTATTTATTATGTTTAATTGAATTTTCTTTAAGTATTTTCTTAATAAATCATTTTTTATAGTTTGAGGAAATCCTTCTCTTTGTTAATTAAATCTAATTTTTCAAATAATATTGAACTTAATTGTTGTGGGGAGAATATTCCATTTTCACAAATGATTCCTTCAATTTGACTTGAATCAGTTCTATCAAATGCTGGGTTAAGTACTTTTACTTTTGAAAAGTAATTTTTATCATTTTTGTTAATTACTTCAACTTCTTCTCTTTGTTCAATTACTTCATCTTTTCCAAAAAAAGTTTCTGGTTCAAATTTATGAGTAGAAGCAACAACATAATGCTTTACTTCAAATTTTTTGCACATTACACTTATTTGGTTTGTTCCAATTTTGTTTACAATATCTCCATCAGCTAAAATTGCATCCGCCCCTGAAAAAAAGTAATCACATTCTTTTAGTATTGTTGAAGCCGCGTTATCTACAATAAGAGTTACATTAAGTCCTGCTTTGGATAATTCACTTGCAGTAATTCTTCCTTGATAAAGAGGTCTAGTTTCACAGCAATAAACTTTAGCTATTTTTTTCTTTGCTTTGATTAGCATTTTTACTACCGTGCTTGAATGGCAAATTGTAATTATGGTTGAATTTGGCTTAATTAATTCTGCTCCAAATAGTGCCATTTTATCCATTGCTTTTGTTCTGTTAAGTTCATAGGTATTTATTGTTTCTCTAATTTTTTTTTGCATTTCGCTAATTGATATTTCTCTTTGTGAAATTGATTTTTTAATTATTCTTAGTGCAGTTCTAAGTTCGGGTTCTGTTGGTCGAGAATTAAATAATGCTCTAGTATTGTCCAAAAATTCGTGTCTAAATTCCTTTTCTGTTTTTGCTTTACTTTTATTTGAAAAAATTAATAAAGCTTCAATAGCTTTTTTTCTAACATTACTTGCGCCTTGGATTTTTAATGATTTAATATCCTTAACTGTTTGTTTAACAATATCCATAATAGAAAATATTCTCTTTCTAGTATTAATACCTTTTTAAATGTCGAAATTGCTTGTTAAATAGCATAATTTATATACTAGTTTTTTCTTTCTATAAACATGTACGGAAAAGATTCTAAAGGTAGTACTTCACTTACAGTTTTGTTTGGTATATTTGGGATAGTTGCCCCATTTGTTTCAATTCAAATTGCAACATTTATGGGTAAAAGCGATATTGCAATGTTCAATGGCTCGATGTTAATGATTTTGTCAGTTCTTTTAATGATTTTTTTGATAATTAGTTCATTTCATAATTTTTTAGACAATAATAAAAAAACTTTTTTATTAGGATTAATATTTTTGTTTTTAACTGCGGTTTCATTCATTCTTAATCTGACTTTTTTTATGGCACTTTGAATAAATCTATTAAATAAAAAATATTTCTCTCAAATTTAAATTTAATTCGATTTTGGGGAACGTTTTTAAACAAGTTGTAGATGAATTAGTATTAGTATACTTTTTGCCGTTTAGGTAAGGTGGGTTAGATGGATCACATAGTTAGAGGAGCAATAGCTCGTGCACAAGCAGAAATGAAGAAGGCAAGCATGCCACAAAAATCTTTTAGTGGGGCTAAAGGAGTTCCTGTTAAAGAGACTGTAAAAGAAAGTGTTAAAGAGAAAAAATCTGAGAAAGGAAAGAAAAAAAGTTCTACTCACTCAGATAATGATTTACTTGAAATGCTTGAACATAATAGAGCAAAAATTTTGGTTATAGGATGCGGAGGAGGCGGATGCAATACTATTGAAAGAATTGCTGAAGTTGGAATTGAAGGAGCAAGTACACTTGCTTTGAATACTGATGCACAAGACTTATTGACTACAAAATCTGACAAGAAAATACTTATTGGAAAGAAATTAACTAGAGGACTTGGAGCAGGTTCTGATCCTAGTGTTGGAGAAAACGCAGCAAGAGAAAGTATGGAAGAAATAACTGAAGTTTTAAAGAACTCAGACTTAGTATTCATTACTTGCGGACTTGGAGGAGGAACAGGAACAGGTTCAGCCCCAGTTGCAGCAGAAATAGCAAAATCTTGTAAAGCTTTAACTTTAGCAGTAGTAACCCTACCTTTCACAGTTGAAGGAAAGAAGAGAATGGAAAATGCTTTGTATGGTCTTGAAAGATTACAAGAATTCACTGATACTATAATTGTAATACCAAACGACAAGATACTTGAAATTGCACCTGATTTACCAATTAGTGCAGCATTCAAAGTAGCTGATGAAGTACTAACAAATGCAGTTAAAGGAATAACTGAAATGGTAACTAAGCCAGGTTTAATTAACCTTGACTTTGCAGATTTACGAACAATATTATCAAGAGGCGGAGCTGCAATGATTGGTCTAGGAGAATCAACTAGAGGCGAAAGTGGAGAAGCAAGAGCTTTAGAAGCAATTGAAAATGCTTTGACTTCACCTTTGCTTGATGTAGATATTTCTGGAGCAAATAGAGCTTTGGTTAATGTTTGCGGTGGAACTGACATGACTCTAAGAGAAGCAGAGTTAATTGTAGAAACAGTTTCAACAAAAATACACTCATCAAGTCACGTAATTTGGGGTGCAATGGTAGATCAGAATTTACCAAAGAATCACATCGAAGCAATGGTAGTAATTGCAGGTGGAAGATTCCCATACCTTGAAGGTGGAAAGAGTGCTAAGAAAGCTGGAGAAGAAATAGACTTAGGAATAGAGTTCACCTAAATAATGGGATGAACTTTTTTTCAAGTTTAATTGAAAAACGAGGGCTTTTAATAATTGCCCTTTAAGTATTTTTTATTAATAAATAATTATTATTGGTGAATGAAAATGAATCCTGTTGAAATGTTAACAAATTTTTTAGCTGATGCAAAAAGAATATTTACTGTATCAAAAAAGCCAACAATGGAAGAGTACAAAAGAATGGCTCTTGTAGTTGCGTTAGGAATTGTATTAATTGGAATAATTGGGTACATAATATATTTATTCTTCGCATTAACTGGAATTGGATTTTAGATAAATCTAGTTCCTTCTTTTTTTTAATCAAAACCTTTATTAATCACTTAAATTATAGTTGATTATGGTAATTAAAGCTAAACCAAAAAAGAATTTGGCTAAAAAGTTAAAACCGGTTTCTGTAAAATCTGTTGTTCCTGTTTTGCACATTGATACTAAAAAACAAGGTTTTTTGCAAAAGAATTTTTTTCCTTATTCATTTCCATTAATAATTGTTGGATTTATATTTTTAATTTTGTTTATATTTAATTTACCCTCATTTTTTCAAGAATCAGCAGATTTACGTTTGATTGGATTTTTGTATGTTTTGCTTTTAGCTGGTTTCTTTTTGTGGAGTTTATTGATTTGTGCAGTATTTGGAACTTTAACAAATTTTATTATTTTAAATGGATTAATGCCTCTTTTGAATTGTTCTATGGAAAAATTTGATTTGAATAAATTTTTGAAAATGCCTTTAATAGTTTTTTCATTATTAATGCTTTCTTTAGTTCTTAGTGCAGTTATTAATTTTTTCAATTATTTTTTTGGATTAACTGTAATTAATGTTTCCTCAATAGTTATATTTGCTTTATTTTTATTAAGTATTATAATTGTAAAAAAGAATATGGTTCCTGCTTGTAAATCAAACTTTTTAGGATATTTAGTTTCACTTGTTTTTGTTTTAATAAATTATGTTCAATTCCTTGTAATATTTACTACAATTTTAATAGTTTTGATTTTAACTGTTTTTTTTACTTTTGCAGGTGTTCCTTAAAATAAAAGATTTTCTGCTTATGAGCAGGTTTTTAAATCTTTCAAATGCTTGTTTCTTTATTATTCCTACTTAGCTGGGCGAATACTCCTAGAGTTAAGTAAGAAATATTTTTGTTTAGGTGATTAAAGATGATATTCCCAATTAGAACAACAGTAGGACAAGAGCAGTTAGTTGTTGATATTTTGAGCTCAAAAATTGCTAAAGAAGAATTAAACATTTACTCAATTGCGGTAGTTCCTGGACTTAAGGGATATATTTTGATTGAATCTGATAATGAAATTACAGTTAGAAGAGGAATAACTGACACTCCACACATTAAAGGAAGTGGAATAGTTAAAGGTGCAGTTAATATCGAAGAACTTTCAAACTTACTTGAATCAAAGCCATTAATGAAAACATTAAGTGAAGGAATGCACGTAGAAATAATTTCTGGTCCATTCAAAGGTGAAAAGGCAAAGATTACAAGAGTAAATCAAGCTAAGGAAGAAGTAACAGTTGAATTAATGGAAGCAGCGGTAAAAATCCCTGTTACAATTAAAGCAGAGAACATAAAAGTTGTTCAATAAATTATTTGAAATATTTTGGCAAACAAAGTTTTGCCAAGATTTGTAGTTACGCCAATAGGGTAAGAAGATTAATTTTCTTATTTTATTGTTTGAATTAAATAAAAAAATAAAAAAAGCTTCAAGGAAAAAATAAAGGTGAATGAAATGACTGATTTGAAAGTAATGGTAGACGCAGGACACGCTTCTGCTGGAGCTCCACTAGGACCTGCTCTAGGGCCAACTGGAATAAACATCGGAGACGTTGTTGCAAAAATAAATGAAAAAACTGCTAGTTTAGCTGGAATGAAAGTTCCTGTAACAATAAAAATTAACAAGGATAAAACTTTTGAAATAGAAGTTGGATTGCCTCCAATAAGTGCTTTGATTAAAAAAGAATCAAAAGCAGTTAAAGGTGCAGCTAACCCTAAACTTGATGTAATGGGTAACTTGACAATAGATCAAGTTGTATCAATTGCAAAAACTAAATATGACAAATTAAACGCAACTTCAATGAAGAACTGCGCAAAAGTTGTTATTGGAACATGCGACTCAATGGGAATAACTGTTGAAGGTATGCCTGCACGAGCAGCACAAAAAGCAGTTGCAGCAGGAAAATGGGACGCACAGTTAAAAGATTAAATATAATTAATTCTTAGCAAAATGGGTAATTCCATTTTGCGAAGTTTCTATTTTTTTTATTTTTGATAAACTTTTTTAGTTTAATTTTTGAGAAGTCGTCATCAACCTTTATAAACCTTTCACAACGCTTTTTCTATAATTAAGCAAATTGAAAAATTTGTTTTAGCCTAATTCGTTTTAGGCCGTTGTTCAATTAATTTTGAACAGTACCACTTCGGTGGAAGGTGTTATAAAATGAGAAAAGATACAGCTTTAAATGCTTTAAAGAAACTTCACGAAATTGCTCCTAAAAGAAATTTCGCGCAAAGTGTTGAATTAATGATTAATTTTACTGGGCTTGACATGAAGAAGCCAACTAATCAAGTTAACTTAAAAATTTCTTTACCTAATCCAACTGGAAAGGGGAGTGGAAAAGTTGCTGTTTTTGCTAAGACTGATGCAATGATGGATTCATTGAAAGGAAAAGTTGATAAAATTATAAATGATAAAGAAATTGAAGGAATGGCTAAAGATAAATTAAAAATGGCTGAATTGTTTTCTTTTGATGCATTATTTGCTGAAGGGCCATCAATGTTAACTGTTGCTAAATACTTAGGACAACAATTGGCTCCTAAAGGAAAAATGCCTAAATTAATTGTTAGTGCTTCAAGTTTTGAAGAAGCTTTAGCTCAAGCAAGAACACAAATTACAGTTTCAAATAAGAAAGGAAAATTCATGCCTGTAGTTCACGCTTTAATTGGTAAAGAAGGAATGAAGGATGAAGCAATGGTTGAAAACATGCTTGTTGTTTATGATGCAGTTATGGCTGCGCTTCCACAGAAGAAGCAAAACATAAAGAACGCTTATGTTAAATTAACAATGAGTCCAGCAATAAAGGTTGGTGATGAACAATGACGTCTCACACAAAGAAATGGAAAGCAAATAAGAGAATAGAAATTGCAAAATTGGCTAAAGATTATCCAGTTATTGCTATAGCTACTCTTAACCAATTACCTGCAAGTATTACTTCAGTTTTGAAAAAGAGATTGAAAGGAAAAGCAGAAGTTAGAGTTGCAAAAACTAGAGTAATAAGAAAAGCATTTATTGAATCTGGTGTTGACACTAAAAAGATTGATGCAATAGTTGCAGAAAGTGTTTTAATAATATTTTCAAAAATAAATCCTTTTGAATTGTTCTCTTTTGTTAAGAAAAACAAAGGTAGTGCAGCAGCAAAAGAAAATGATATAGCTGACAATGATATTTTAGTTCAAGCAGGAGACACAGGTCTTCCTCCAGGACCAGCTTTGTCAACATTAAAAGCAGCAGGCCTAGAAGTAAAAGTTGCTGGCCCTACAATTGCAATTTCAAGAGATAAAGTTGTTGCAAAGAAAGGAGAAGCAATTAAGAAAGAAGTTGCTGATGTTTTAGGAAAATTAAATATTAAACCAATGAAGATTGGAATGAAAATCGTTGGTGTTTTAGATAGAACTGAAAATGTGTTCTACCCTGCAGCATCACTTGATATCGATGAAGATGAATTATTCGAGAAATTCGTTCTAGCACACAACCAAGCTGTAAACTTGTCTGTGAATGCAGAAATATATAACGAAGTTTCAACAGAATTGATAGTTGTTAAAGCACAAAGAGAAGCTAGTGGAGTACAAAAAGCAGTTGATGCTTCTAACCCTAGTGAATCTGGAGCTACACAATAATTACATTGAGAGGTGAAAGTATGCAATACGTATACGCAGCTATGTTGCTTCATTCAGGAAAGCAAGAAGTAAATGAGGCAAACGTTGAATCTGTATTAAAAGCAACTAAGGTTGATTTTGATACAACTAAAGTAAAAGCAATGGTAGCTTCATTGAAAAACATAAACATAGACGATGCTATAGCAAAAGCAGCAATTGCAGCGGTGGCAGCACCAGCAGCAGGCGCAGCAGCTCCAGCAGCGGAAGAAAAGAAAGAAGAAAAGAAAACAGAAGAAGAAGCAGCGGCTGGTCTTGGCGCACTATTCGGATAGATATTCTGAAGAATATGCACCTTTCACCAAGTGTTTGCTTAATTGTTAGTTTTAGTTGTGGGTAAAACCACAATTAAAATTTAACAAAATCTATTTTTTATTTGTTTAATTTAATTTTTTTTATTAAGTTTATTTTTAATTTATTTTTAATTTATTTTAACTATTTTATTAATCATTTTTTCAATTATTTTTTTAGCTAAAGTTAGTACAATCGTCTAACTTTCTTGACGGAAAATTTGTTTGAGTGAACTAATTCTGATTAAGTATTTATATAAGTTAGGTTCTTAGCATTAATTGGAAAATTGATTCATTTAATTGTGAATTAATTTTCACGAGAGTTGTTGCCCAATTAAATGATTGGGTGAATTGAGGAAAGCCAAAAGGGGGAATGTGCTCACCAACATGTGGCGTACCAAGAAAAATGGTTATTATTCTCCCCTTTTTTTCCTCTGCAATATTTTTTAATTAATCTATTTTTTTGCTAATTTTATTTTATTTTTATCACAATTTTTGAATAGTAGGTGGGTTTTAATACTAAAACTTCTTTTATTTTGGCATGGAAAAACAATTTTTTTCTGGTAATATTTTTCGCTCTATATTTTTCTTAATTGCTTTATTATTGCTAATTTGTCCGGCATTTGCAATACTTGCAAGTGGAACAATAAATATTTTTGCAGTTACTGAAGACAACAAGGGAATGGCTGCAGAATTATATATGTATACAATTCCTGGCACAGGTAAATCCGCTTTTATTACTTCAAATTCATTAGTTGGAAAAGATACACAAACCACTGGAAATATTGCTTTAGAACTTGCTCAAAAAGAAACTGGATCAAAGTTAGTTGATAAGGATATTATTTTTGATATAAGAGCAAACGCTTCTGAAGTAGATGGTCCTTCTGCCGGAGCAGCAATGACTTTACTTGCTTATTCAATGTTTGCAGAAAAACCTATTACTCAAAAAATAGGTTTAACTGGAACAATTAATTCAGATGGTTCAATTGGAATGGTTGGCGGAGTTGGCCCTAAATCAATTGCAGGTAGTAAAGCTGGAATAAAATTATTTATGATTCCTTTCGGGGAAGCAGTTGCAGATATACAAGATGGAAAAGATTTTCAAACAGTTAATCTGCTTGAATATGGTCCTTCAACATTAGGAATGAAAGTAGTTGAAGTTGGAAATATAAAACAGGCAATAGAGTACGCTTATTCTGATATTGATTCTATTATAGTTGATTCAAATTATTCTTCACAAGTATTTATTCCTAGTTCAATAGCTTATGAATCAGTTTTACTTCCTATGAAGAATATTTCAAAGAGTTATATTGATGATGCAGATGTAGTAATTGGTGAAGCAAAAAAGGCATTAGATGCAAGTGGTTTAGATGATAAAGTATTAGCTGATTTTTATCAAAAATATGGTGAATCAAAAAGAAATATTGAAATGGCTAAAAGATTTTTAGATCAAAATTATCTTTATTCTTCAGCGAATTATGCATTTAATGCAAGAGTTTTAGCAGGAACTATTAAAGAAATTGCACAAAATCCTTCAATGCTTTCTGGTGATGAGGTAATTCTTTCAAAAGTGTCTGCCCTGCAAGAGGAACTTGATATTGTAAAAGCAAAAACAAATTATATTCCTCTTAATGAGTTTGAGTGGGTTATTGGAGCACAGCAAAGATTGGCATATGCAAAAAATGCTTTGGATAAAGTAACTTCAACTGTTGTAGTTCCTGATAGTACTCCTCTTACTGATTCACAAAAAGAAATAGTTTTGCAAAATATTCAATATGGTAAAGTTTATGATTATGTTTCAGCTAGTGCTTGGATTAGTGTTTCAAAGGATTTTTTAGAGCAAGCTAGTAAAGATTCAGAAAAAGCAGTTATTTTTTACACTGATGATTTTAGAGCGTTAGTTGAACAAAAAATTTCTCAAACTCAAAAATTATTAAATGATTCAAATTCATCACAATCAATTTATGAAGATTCTACACGAAGATATCAATCCGCTTTAATTTCAATGGATAATAATTTCTTATTAGCTGCTTTTTATGATGCATATTTTGCAGAGTCATTTATAATGGCTGAAACAAACAGAGAGTTTATTTCTGAAGATAAATTGTTTAATTTAATTCAAACTGATGTTAATAAGGGTTCAAACTCTGATTCAGTTTGGGCAAATCTTTTCTTTGATCATGCTAAATTTTATTATGAAAATGCATTATTTAATAGAAAATTAGATCGAAATGCTGAATATGTTCAAAGTTTGCAAACAAGTTATGATTTGTTATTTTTAAGTAAAAATCTTTCAAACGCAAAAGAAATAATTGCTGAATATATTGATTTTACTGATTTTGACACTTACAAAGAATCAGAGCCAGTTGTAGAAGTAAAATACACTCGTGTGGTTGATTCTTCTCAAGTGCTTTTAATTGGAATTCTTTTGCTTGCAATTTTATTGTTGGTAATAATTTTAATAATTGGAATTGCTTCTCGAGCAACAAAACAAGGATTAACTTTTTCTTCAAGAAAGGATAAAATAAAGTTAGTTTTAGGTAATCTTGATAAAGCTCTTTCAGGTAAGAAAGTTTCTGATGCTGAATACTTCTTTATGAAAAAACGTTATGAAGATGAATTATCAAAAAGCACTGATTTGAATGAAAATAGAAACAAGGGGCATGTAAAATTATCAATTGACGATTTAAGAGCAAAAGAAAGGGCTTTAGAATCCGCTTTAGTTGACATTAAAAGACACTTTAAAGAAGGATTAGTAATTCCAGAAGATTATGAGCATAATAGTAGACAATTAGTTAATGAACTTGAAGATATAAAATTAGATATAAAACAAATTCAAACTGAGTTAAGAGAACAAAGAAGAGAAAAATCTACATTTTCAAAATTGTTTGTTGGGCTTAATAAAAAGAAAGAAGATGCTATTAAAGGAACTGAAGAACTTGTTGCAGAAGAAGAAAAAGATGAACAAAAAGAAAAAGCAAAAAGGAAAAAAGTTCTTAGACGGTTTGCTTACTCTACTAAATCTAAGAAAAAAGAATCTAGTAAATCAAAATTAGGTTTTGATTAATTTTTTTAAACTTTTTTTCTTTAATTAATTTATTTAGTTTATTGAGTTTTCGGTATTAGATTCGTCTTCTTCAGTTTCAATTGATTTTGATTTGTAGCTTTCGCTTTCTTTTAATTCTTCATCCTTAGTATTTCTTAGTTTTAATCCAATTACAGAACTATCATCCTTTCCTCTAGCTACTCCAATGATTTGATCTGCTTTTTTTGTAATTACATCATTGTGCGTAATTGCAATGAATTGACTTTTTTCAGCAATTTTTTCAATTAAATTACTCATTTTTAATGAATTTTCTTTGTCAAGTGCTGCATCAGCTTCATCAAATGCATAAAATGGAGCAGGGTGATAAAGTTGTATTGCAAACATAAATGCTAAAGCAGTAAGGGTTTTTTCTCCACCACTCATTGAGTCAATGTTAAGTAATTTCCCTCCTTTGTGTCTTGCATCAACCATTAATCCTGATTCAAGTGGCTTATCAGGGTTTGAAAAATTTAAGTTTCCTTCACCGTGGAAGAATTTGAAGAAAATATCCTTAAAGTTCTTATTTACTTCATTAAAGCATTCCATAAAGACACTAGTTCGCTTAACTTCAATTTTATCAATCATATCAAGTACTGCAAGTCTTTCTTCAGCTAGCTTATTTGTTTTGTTTTGTATATCATCAACTTCTTTTTTTAGTTCATTAAAGTTATCAACAGCTTTAAGGTTAACAGCTCCAATACTAGCTAATTTCTTTTCAACAAAAATTATTTTCTCTTTACACTCTTCAAGACTCTTTGAAGTGTATGGTGCAACTCCCTCAAATTCTTTCTTTTCTTCAATTAAATCATTTTGTCTAACACTAATTTTTCCATTTTCTAAATTAAATTCATTTATTCTAAATTCAATCTTTTTTAGTTTTCCTGAATCATTCCAAAGTTCTTTTTCAAATTTATCAATTTTTTTATCTTGGTACTCTTTTTCATCTGCAAGTATGGCGTTTTTCTTTTTTGCTTCAACTAATTCCTTCTCTTTAGCGATAACAAGGTTCTTTATTTCTTCAATATTTGTTACTTTTTGAGTAATTTCCTTATTAAAATCATCAATTTCATTCTGTAATGCATTATTTTCAAAAGCTGCGTCATCTTCTCTAGCTGATATGCTTTCAAGTCTTGATTTTATTTCATTTAATGTTGATTCAGCAGAATTCTTATTATGTAGCAATGTGTCGCTTGTTTTACTAGTGCTAGAATATTCTTCAAATATATTTTGTTTTCTTAAATCGTGAAGAATATTTTTTGCTTCATTAAGTTGTGTAGTTAATGTATTTATTTTATTTAATGCAGTTTCTCTTTTCTTTAATTCACTATCAATGTTCTTTGTATCCAAATCCCTCTTTAATTCATTTTTTCTTTTGTTTAGTTCTTCTATTCTAGTAAGAATTGTTTTTTCATGAAGTATTTGGGCACTAATTTTTGAAATTAAAACTATTCTCTCTTTTTCTTCAACAATTTTTTTCTTAATCTCTTCAATTAATTTTATATGATCTAGCTCTTTTTTAGCAAATTCTTTAATTAATGCTTCTTTTTGAACAATTAATGCAAATTTCTTGTCTTCTTTTAATTGGGAATCACAAGTAGGGCACTGTGAAGCAGCTTTTTTTAATTCATTAACTCCTTTTTCTTCGTGTAATTTTTTATTTAAATAAGAACTTTTTTCCTCAAATAATTGTGAAAGTTTGTTTTCAAGAGTGTTTAATTCTTTTTCTGGATTTTTATCTAAATGTGAGTTTAATTCTCTTTTTTTAGTTTCAATATTTTGCATTTCAGTTAGTAAGTTTTGTTCTTCGCCAAAAAGTTCAGATAATTTCTTTTCATTAAATCCTTTTTGTTTTTCCCAATTTCTAGCAAATACTTCTAAATCAAAAGATTCTTTTTTTAATCTTTCTAGCTCTTTTTCAATTTCTTCAACTTTGTTTTCATTTTTTTGTAATTCTGCGTTTTTATCTCTGACTATTGTTTCAAGATGGGATTTCTTTTTAACAATTTCAGTTATTTCTTGTTCTATTCTCTTTCTTTCATTTTCAAATTTAATTAATTTTTCTTCAAGTTCTTTTTTTTCTTTTATAGTTTGTTTTAGTGCATTATTATTGGATTCAATTTTTTCATTATTTTTAGTAATTTGTTTTTTGCTTAAATCAATTTTTTCTTGTTCTAAATACAATTTTGCTTTCTTTTCTTCATACTCTCTTCCAATTGTAGTGTAGGTGTGTTCAGAAGCTTTAATCATTTGATTAGCAAGTTCTTCTGATTTTGCTTTTGATTCTTGCAATTCCTTTCTACTTTGAATAATTCTCTCATCAAGAGTATTTTTTTCAACGTTCATTTTAGTAAGTTCATTATCAAGATCAAGAACTTTTTTTTCTAAAGTATAAAGTTCTTTTTCAAGAATAGTTGCTTTGGTTCGTTTTCTCTCTTCTTCTAATTCCTTGTATTCTTTAGCTGCAATCATTTCATCTTCAAGATCAACTAAAAATTCATTTCTTTCATTTAAAATAATTGTGGCTTCTTTAATTCTTGAATCCACCTTATCTAGTTCTTTAATTGCTTCTTCTTTTTTTGAATCAAATTCACTTAAACCCGCAATCGAATCAATTATTTCTCTTCGTTCTGTAGCCGACATTTCAATTATTTTAGTTATTTCTCCTTGTGTTACAATATTGTGTCCTTCAACATCAATACCTAAATCAATTAGTAAAGAGCTTATTTCATTTAGAGTAGTTCTTTTTCCATCTAATCTATAAACACTTTTTCCTTGTTTATCAATCATTCTACTTATTTCATATTGTTTATCTTTGTCTTTAAGTAATAAATCAACTTTAGCATAGTTTTCTTTAGCACTATTGTTAACTAAATCAGTTAATCTTCCTGCTCTTAGTGTTTTTAGTGAAGTTATTCCTAATACAAATAGTAATGCATCAAGGGTATTACTTTTTCCTGAACCATTTGATCCAACAATTGCTGAAAAACCATTGCTGATAGGTATCTCTGCCCTTTTGAAGGATTTGAAGTTCTTTAAAGAAAGCTTTACTAGCCTAGTCATCGTATTCACTTTTTAGAATAAAAATAATTTGTGATTGCGACAACAAAATATAAACTAGTGAATATTTCACCAATTGCTATTATTACTAATTCTAAAATATTGCCTGTTAAAAGTGATACAACATAATCAATTAAGCTTCCAACTATAATTATGATTAATGCAGTTAAAATTAAATATAATGTTGCTTTCCAAAATCTTTTTTGAGTAAACTTCCATGATTTACTAAATGCTTCCTTTACTTCATTTTCATTCAAAGCAGGGAGAGCAAAAACTGTTTTTATAATTACTACTAAAATAATAATTATAAAAAATAAAAGTAAAATTAATCCTATTAATTCATTAATTCCCATTATTACTGTAATTATTGTTAAAACAAATAATGCAAACAAAAAAGCACTCCACAATATTATTGCCATGCCTATTGCTTTTCTAATTTCTTTCATTGATTCATTAATTGCAGGAATAAGTTTAGTTCCTTGTGCTATTCTTGAAGTACTATTAAATGCAACTATTCCTAATGTAGTCATCAAGAAAGCAATTACTATTGAAGATAAAATTTCAATTGGATATTGTGTTAAAAAAACACTTGCTATATTTTCAATTGGGAAAGTATTTGGATAGAGTATAATATCCATCATTGGTGCTTCTAAAATAATACTCATTGCTTGAGTTACGGCTAAAGAAATCAAAAGCATTGCTAAAAGTGGAATCCAAACTTTTGGTTTGAATATTAATTGTAAAAAACTAGTAATTAAATTTGAAATTATCATTTTTTTTGCACACCTTTAAACTTGAAATATTAAGTAAATGATATTTAAATTACTTTGTGTTGAACTAAAAAATTGATTAAGGGTTGAATTAATGCTTAATTTTAATTTAATTTTTAAAATTAATAATTTTTTTTATAATTAAATAAATTTATTGTAGTTTATCTTCTTGTCTTTTCTAATTTTTGACCCCTTACCAACCTTTTAAAACCTTCTCCTTTACTTTTTCTTTATTACTGGTGAGTTTATGAAAGTACCAAAAGAAAAGAAGCTTTATTGTAAGAAATGCAAAAAGCACACTAAACATAAATTAAAAGAATTCAAAGCTGCTGCTAAAAGAACAATGGCTGCAGGAAATAGAAGACACGAGAGAAACACTGCTCACGGTTATATGGGTAAATATAAATTTGTTGTTTTTGTTAAAAAACAAAACAAGAAGCCTGTATTTGTTGCTGAATGTGCTGAATGTAAGCAAAAGATACCTTATTCTTTAGGAAAGAGAATGAAGAAAGTAACTCAACAGTAAAATTGGGTTATTTTCCTTTTTATTTTTTTCTTTTTCTTTTTTTAATTTTTTTAAATTTCTTTTCTTGATTTTAAAGTGCATTTAGTTTTAGCTTTACTTTATTTCTTTGAATGATTCTTTTTTTGTTAAGAATGAAGTTTATTATACTTCTTTGTTTTAGTTCTTTTATGACTCTAAATAATTCAATTCTTTTGCTGATAAAACAACACCCTGGAATTGATTATAATGATCTTTATGCAAAGATTGCTGCGCGTTATAAAAATCCAGCTTCAGCAAAATCTGCTTTAATGCGTGGATTAAAAGATATGAGTTCTTTTGGTTTGATTAAGCGTGAAGGAACCAAACTTTTGATTACGGATAAGGGTCTTTCTTCAATGAGTATTGAAATGAAAGACAAACTTGTTTTAAAATTAAATCAGGAAATGAAAAAGCCTCTTGATAATTTGGATGATATTGTTAAGTTCTTAGTTATTTTGTCTCAAAGAGGGGCTCAAGATAAAGATTTATTGAATAATGCAAAAGAGAATGCTTCTTTTACAATTAATGATATTGTTGAATTAAGAAAAGATATGAGGGCAAAAAGAAAATATTTGAAAAAAATGGGGGAATTAATTGAACAACAAATTGAGAAACTAAAAGAACTTGATTTTAATGATTCATCAGTTTTAACTTTTGATGAAAGTTTTACAGAAAAAATAATTGATTATTGTGCTGGGAGGAAAATTTCTGCTGAGATTAAGGATGAATTGGTTTTGTCAAAAATTCCTAGTCATTGGATAAAGCAAGGAATAATATCAGTTGATGGGGAAAATATTCCTTTATTTATTCAACTCATTTTAAGTTCTCCTTCTACAAAAGCGATTCTTTATTTACCTAGAATTAAAGTAAGAATAATGGCTGGAAAAGCAACTATTTTTGGTCCTTATAAAATAGTTCAGGAAATAATTTTCCAAAATCAACTAAATGAGATTCTTTTAGAATCTTTTTTTGAAAAATAAGATTTTTCTAAAAAATAATATTATATACTTAAAATACTGTAATTAATTGTATGCAAAGTAATGTAAGGCCGATAAGGGTGAATAAGTTTAATGAACTTTCACGAAAAAGAAAACCTCGTAATATTCGTTTTTCTCCTTGGGCAATAAATGGGATGAAGAAAGAAAGAAAAACTCTTATCCAAAATCAGGGTGATTTTGTTGTTTCTAATGCTTTATTTACTTCAATGAAATTAGCTGAAAATTCTGAAAGATATAGTGAATCAGAACTTATAGACTATTTGAAAGATAATTATAAAATGTTTAAAAGAATTTTATCCAAAGATGCTTTGGAAAGTGGGTATAAGGGGACTATTAGAATTGATATTTTAAAAGAAGAAGTTCCTATGTTTTTTTCAAAAATGCGTGCTGAAAATATTGTATCAAGCGTTGAAAAATCAGCTCTTAGATATGCAAAAAGAGTTGCAAAAGCTGTTATTGAAGAGGAATCACCAAATGTTAGAAAAATTCTTCTTAAAAAAGTTCAATCTTATTTTATAGCAAGAAAAATTCCTATTAATTCAAAATTTATTGATCTAGTTTTAGTTGATTACGCTTCGAGAAGTTCTTTTGCGGAAGATGTTTTTCAAAGAAAAATGAATTTTAGATTTTTAGAAAAAGAGTATTTAATGTTAAGAAAAGAAACTAGAAAGAGAGAATTGATGTTTAGGCAAGGTTCTAATGAGCTGATTAGGGTGGCTCTAGCAGGTCTTCACCCGACAAATCGCCAGATAAGTATTGCGCGTAATTGGATTTTAAGAGAAAATAAAAATTATGCTGAAGAGTTTACAAAGAGAATTAATTTGTTAATTAGTAATGCTAGTAAAGAATTTGAAGGAAAAATATCTGCAATTGGATTAGGTGGAAGCAAAGTTGGTATTTCACTTAATAATATTGAGGAGATAGCCAAAATTGGGGATGAATTAAGAACTAGGCAAAAAACAGATTTAATAAAATTTATGCTTTCTACAATGAAAGTCAAAAACAAGTCTGGTAAGGGTAATTTAGTAGTAAAGTCAAATTTCAAGCAAAAGATTGGAGCTAGAGAAGATAGAATGAGAGCATATTCAGTTAGACCAAAAGGGTCCTCTGAAGTTAGAACTAATATGGCAAAAATGGAATCAGTAAAATCAGCTGTAATAAAAACGGGTGCTGATTTTAATTCAGTTAGTTATTCAATAAATGAAATAAGAAAGTCAAATGTTGAGTTAGGCAAAATGCTTGACACTTTTTTAAAAAATAAATTCCTTTCAAGAAGCAGCGTTGAGAAATTATATATAAAAGGAAATCTTGCTCAAGTTTCTTTTTTTAGAGCAATTAACGAATTTAAGTTTGTTGAAAAGTTTGGATCAAGTTCAGTAGATTCTCTTGCAAAAGTAATATCTACAATTGGGCCTGAATATCCTCCAGTTGGTCTAGTAAGTAATTCAGTTAGGGATGGTAGTGGTATTAAAATAATTGATTTCTTAGTAAAAAATAAACTTGCAGAAGATACTCACCGTGGTGGGGCTTGCATTGGTTTAACTAGATAAAAAGATGACACTTATTTTATTTTTTTAATTTGTTTTATTTTTATTTATTTTTCATTCCAATATTTTAACAATTTTTCCATTAATTCCATCAATCATTACTATTCTTTCTTCACCAGTTTTCTTCTTTAGTACTCCTTCCCAAATTGGTAGGAATATGTGTGTAATTTCTTTAACTGCAATGTTTCCCCATAGTTTCTTTAGTAATTCAGGAATTTCTTTTTCACTCATAACTGGTGGGAGTAGTACTGCTGAATCAATTTCAGTTATTGGTCTTTTTCCAATAGTTGGTAAAATTTCGTGTAATGGATTAGGCGGAAGTTCCATTTCTATTTTTCCATGAGTAAAAATTTCATTCTTTTTCTCATCAATAACTTTTCCAATTAATCCTTTCTTTGTTAATCCTTCAAGCAATCTTTTTGCGTTTCCTTCTTCCATTTTCATGAGAATAGCAGTTTCTTTAATAGTTCTCTTTTTTTCTGCAACTAATTTTAATACAGTTGTTTCTGATTCGTTTAAATCAAGGAAGATTGGAAGTCCTTTACTTTCTCTTAAAGTTCCTCTATCATCTTGGATGAATTCTCCAGTTAAAGAATTGATAAAAGCTTCTCCTTCATGGAAAGCATCTTTGTGACTAAAGTATTTGTATCTAACTTTGTATATTTGTGCATGCTTTAATGTGAGTCTATCTAAAATTTCATTATCAAGGAAAAGGAATTTCTTTTCAGCCATACTTGCAAGCAACTTTCTTGCTTGAGTTTCTTCAATTGCTTGTTTTAGTGCAGTAAGTTCAACTTTCTCTTCAATTTCACTTAACTCATTTTCAAATTCAAGTACATCTTTTGGTAACTTTTTTTGTCCATGTATGTTAGCATCTTTTTTAGCAAGTTCTGGATTTTGATCCGCTTCTAGTTCTGCTTCTTTTTCCTTTTCAGCTAGGGCTTCTTCTTCAATTTCTTCAAGAACTTTTTTAGTAAATACTTTACCTTCTTTTTCTATAATTCCCTTTTGATTCAACATTTCTAATATTGTTGCAAGTCCAATAGATTTTTTGTAAGTATTATTTAATGTATCAATAGTTTCTTGTATACTTTCTGTTCTTATGCTTGGGTCTTTTTCTAATTGTCTTTTCACAATATTAACTGCCAAATTCTCTACTTTATCTTGATCCATTTCTTGTTTTACTTCAACAGTTTCTGCATCTCTTCCCTCGTGCTGACTCATTCGTGGTCTAATATTCATTACAAATGCTCTTGAAGTTGTTTCGCTTCTATCTCCAGTTAGTGCAGTTCCGATTGGAAGAGTTTTAATGAAATTAGATTTTTTGTAAGTTCCTGGAACTATAGTTGGAGTTCTTTTGTAAATTGCTTTAATATCATCATCAAAAACTAATTTGTGTGCCATGATTATATCCAGTTGACTTAATACTCTTGAATCAATTGCACTTGGCTGCTGAGTTGCAAATACTAAAGAGCATCCTGGTCTTCTTCCTTGTTTTACATATTCTACTAAAGCACTACTTGCAGGAGTCTTAGCATTTCCTCCTGGGATTAATGTGTGTGCTTCATCAATAAATAACCAAGTTGGTGGAATATTTAATTCAACAATTTCTTGCATATCAGGTTCTTCTTCAAATTGACCAGCTGCTTCTCTTCTAGTTCCAAGTTTTCTTGCCGCAAGTATTCTTCTAGCAAATATTCCTACAACTAGAGCACTAACAGAATCATCCAAAAAACTAGTATCAAGAATTGTCATTTGTCCTGCTCTTGATAATAATCCTAAAGAAGTTCCTTTATCATCAAAAATTCCCCAATTCTTTGCAGCATCAAATCTACTTACAAGAGCTCTAATTGAATCTGCTTTGTATCCTTTTTCTCTATCATTTAATTCAGCATCATCTTCAAAACATTTCACTAAATCATTTAGTGAGAAAGTATTTTGTTTTCCTCTAATTTCTTTAGTTCCATCAATACTAGTATAACCTGATTTAACTTTTGCAATTCCTTTCTCCATTAATAATCCAGTTGGAGAAAATCTATCAATTCCAAAAGTTAAGCACCAATCTTCCGCTGTTAGTAAAGAAGGTTGAATTGAGAACACTGCATCATAAGTACTTTTAGGAACAGATTCCTTCATTCCTACTGGGATGAAAACTTTAATATTATCAAGGCCTCTTGGCATCATGTCCCATTTTGCTAAAAGATTTAGTTCCTTAGCTTCTTTATTTGGGTGCTTCATTGACCAAAATACTCCAATTGGATCAACTACTACAATTCCAACATTTTTGTTTTTTATTGCAAGTTCTTCAGCAACAACACCTAATACATATGATTTACCAGAACCTCTTGCACCACAAACAAATACAACGTGCGGATTTAATCCATCTAAATAAACATCAGTTCCTTCTTTGTCTTTTTCTTTTACTCTTCCAACGTAAAGTCCAGCTTCTTCACCATATTGTGCTAAAACACTTTTCTTTCTTCCAATGTAAGCGTGTCCTTTTTGTGACATTAAAAATTCTAAACTAGGTTTTACTTTACCATCACTAGTTGTTTCTTCATCCTCTTCTTCATTTAATTGAGCTTTTGGCATTTTTTGCTTTTCATTCTTTTCCTCTTCTTCATCAGAGTCATTATTATTTTCCTTAATTTCAATTCCTTCTTCTTTAGTTCCTTCTTCTCTTAACATGGCATCAGCCATTTCATCATGAGTTTCTTCGCCCTTTGGTTTATCTTCATTAATTTTAACTTTGTTTAATTTTACTTCCTGTTTTGCGCTCATCATTGCTTTATTTTTTATAACACTTTTGATAATAGTTCTTTCAATTGGATGAGCTTTAGTTTCTTCTTCATCCTCGTCAATTGTAACTTTAAGATCTAATTTTCCGCCGTATCCTTTTCCTTCTTTTTTTACATTATTCTCTCTATTTTTTTTTGCTCCTTCTTCTCCGTTTCTAATTGATTTTTCTAATCCATCATCAACGATTTCTTCAAAATTATTTTTGGTATTAGTTTTCTTTTTTCCGCCAGCATCGACATTTTCAAATGCTTCATCTTTTGATTCAAATTCAACAGCACTAGGATCAACAAATAATTGAGGCTCAGTTACTTTGTCTTCTTCATCCTCTTCAAGTTCTTCATCAGCATCTTCATCATCATTTTCTTTTTTTTCAGTGTGAGGTTTTTTTGCTTCCTTTTCTAATTGTTTTTCTTTAAGTCGTTTAAGTGCCTCTTTTTTTTCTTCATCTTCGCCAAAGACATCGCTAAACATGTCCTTATCTTCGATTACTTCATCAGGCATAACAGTTCACTTAATTTTTAGTTAATTACTATTCCAAAGGTTTTGGACTTTAAATACTTTTTCTTAAGGGTGAAAAAAACTTAATCTTTTAGTAATTTTTCTTTTTGGGCTCATTATTTCCAACAATTCGTGTTTTTTTGTCCAACTATTGTGAAAATTCCTTTTTGAAAATAGATATTTAAACCAAATGTTCCTTCATGCTAGTAGTGTTGGGAATTACGCCATTGAAATGTAAAGCATTTTGTGGTGCACGGAGCAATTTATTTGCAAAGTGGAGGGGGCAAATCATACCGCTTGTCGGATCCCTGGTTTGCTTCTCTTATTTTTACTATTTTTGGTGATTGATTTGGCTATTGAATTAGAAAGAACTTTTTTAGCAAAACAAATCCCTGAAGGATTGAAAGCTTGCAAATCAAAAGAAATTAGAGATATTTACTTACCGCGCGCAATTGAAATTCATGCTTCTATTAGAATTCGAAAAAACGGAGACAAATATGAAATTACTAAAAAAACTCCAATAGTGGAAGGGGATCATTCCCAAATGCTTGAACAAAACATTAACCTCACTCGAGAAGAGTTTTTGCAATTAGAAAAAGAGATTTCTGGTAGAAAAGTATCAAAAACAAGGTATTACTATCCAGTAAATGGAAGAATAGCTGAGGTAGATGTGTTTAGCGAAGCACTAATTGGACTAGTTTTAATAGATTTTGAGTTTGAATCAGTTGAAGAGAAAGATGCTTTCAAACCACCCTTCTTTTGTTTGGCAGATGTGACTCAAGAAGATTTTATTGCAGGCGGAATACTTTGTGGAAAGAAGTACGCTGACCTTGAGAAAGATTTGGCAAGATTTGGATATTCAAGATTGTTCTTGAAGTAAAGCAAAATTATTTATACTTTAACAGCTTATTCTCTGAATGGCAAAAGCTAATGCAACTAATACAATTTCAAAAAAAACTCTTCCAAAAAAAGTTTTACTCGCTTTTCCTTTAGGGGCTTTAATAATTGCTTTAGTTCTTTTTCTTCCTGCAGGATCATTAAATTATTGGCAGGGATGGTTATTCTTAGGTTCTCTTTTTATTCCATTAATTTTTATTTTATTATATTTTCTAAAAAATGATCCAGAATTTTTGCAGAGAAGAATGCAATACAAGGAAAAAGAAACTCAGCAAAAAAAGATAGTTGGAGTAACTACTTTACTTTTATTTTTGGGTTTTATTGTTCCTGGTCTTGATTATCGTTTTGGCTGGTCAAGTGTTCATTTCTTTCTTGTGTTATTTGCAGACTTAATGGTTTTTCTTTCCTATATGTTCATTTTCTTTGTTTTCAAAGAGAATAGTTATTGTGCAAGAACAGTTCGAGTAGAAAAGGGGCAAAAAATTGTTACAACAGGGCCCTATTCATTTGTAAGGCACCCAATGTATTTAGGAATAATAGTAATGTATTTGTTTATTCCTCTTGCACTTGGTTCTTACTATGCTTTGATATTTTTTGTTCCAACTGTTATTGGGATAATATTTAGAACACTTGATGAAGAAAGAGTTCTTCTGAAAGAATTGAAAGGATATAAAAATTACAAAAAGAAAGTGAAGTACAGAATATTTCCTCGCCTATGGTAAACTGGGTTTTGTTAAAGACTTATGTATTAACAAAACTATTAAAAGTAACTTCAACTTAATTCTTTATTATGCCAAAGAGGATAAACATCAAAGGGGAACATGCAATAGTTCGAACCCTTGGTTTGAGTGAACAAGCGAAAATGTTTGGATTAACACCTCCTGAAAAGAAAAGTTCTTTGAAAATGCTTCAGTTTGCAAGAGCAGCTGAAAGAATTAGAAAAAGAGAAGGAAGAATAGTAAAAAGAACTCATGTTGCTAAAGACTCCATTGTACCTGCTTCATATAGTGCTGCACTAAGTTTAGCAAATTTGCTTTTTCCAAATAATTTTCCAAAAATAATTGCTACAGACTTAAAAAAGTCAAATAGTGTTCATTCAAATACAACTTATTCTAAGCAAGTTATACTTACAAAAGAAAGTCAAAGAGGAATTGATTCTTTTTATGAGGAAAGAGCGCAAGGAAATGGATTTATAGCACATCATAACAATTCGGATTTTTCAAATTATTACAAAAAAAATCATTTAGAAATTCAAAAGATTTCAGATAAAATATCTGCTGAAACTGGGCTTGAGATAAATGATGGTGCGATGAACGTAGGGATTACAAAAAAAGGTTCAAAATCTCATTTTGTATTTTTTGAACTTGATGGAATAGACTTTGGTAAATTAAATAATTATATTCAAAAACTACCTGCTCAAACAATTCAACAAAAAATAAAAAAAAGACAAGCTGAATTGCTTTTTAATTTACTAGATAGTCAAAAACCAAAAAATAAAATTTTGTCTGTCCATGCTCAACAAAAATACGTTGATCGCAGTCATTCTTTTGTTTGATAATAGATTTTATCTATTATCTCCATTACCAGTTATTGTTCCTCTATTTAGTCTACTCATTAATTTATCTAAATTCATTTGAGCAACTTCTTCGTAACTCAATCCTAATTTAGTGCATAATTGAGCCATATACCACATTACGTCACCCATTTCTTTTGCAATCTCTTTCTTGTACTCTTCAGTTAGTACTCCATCATAATCTCTGTAAAGTTTTTTGATTTTTCCAGCAACTTCTCCACTCTCATCACAAAGACCTAAAGCATAATATGCAAGATCGCTATTTTTGATCACAGTTCCTTTATCAGTTATTTTTGATTTCTCTTGGTACTCTTTAAAATCCATGCCCAAAACCACCTATTATGATAAAAATCCATTCAAATTAAAACCCTAACCCTCAAAAATATTGTTTCTTTTTGAAAAAAGCAACGTTTAAAAACTAACTTTCATCACTTTATATTATTAGTAAGCCAAGCTTACTAGTAAAATATTGGTAGATGCGGAAATGGCAGAGAGGTCAAATGCGCCTGGCTTGAGACCAGGTTTCCGAAAGGAAGCGTCGGTTCGACTCCGGCTTTCCGCGTTATTATTAAGGAATTGTATCGGACAATTAATTGAAAGACACAGTTCAACCTTGGTTCATAGTATACAACCTAACTAATATAAAATTCTATTTATTGAGTTAGGCACTACACTTTTTCTATAAAAAAATTAGGCACTACAAACAAAGCAATTGTTACCAAATAAATTTGCTAACAAGCAAGAAATAAACTCCGTTTGATTATGGGGGCTTAGTATTGGCGCGAGACTTTGCAGGGAATTAAGTAATTTATACCTTTTTTGATTTTGCTAAATCCTGTTTCCATTCTATTATTACATTTGATAGTTTAATTCTTAGTTCAGGAGCCCTATTTATTTTTCTTAATGACTTTGATATATTTATGAATAAGTTACTTACTTCTTTTTTTAAGTCATCTTTAAAGTTAGTTCCATTAGGGTTACTTGGAGTCGATTCTTTTATCCATTCAAACAAGAATAGAAATACTTGTTTATATTGTTTCATAAACTCTTTTTTTGTATATTTCTTTCCGCCTAGAATTACTATTTCTTGAGTTTTCTTATCATAAAATAAGTTTAAGTGGGATATTTTATTCCTTATTAATTTTGGCTCACTTTTACTATCTAATATGCAAGTAGTATTTTGAGATGGAATTAGTTCAGTTAAAGCATAGTATATTTTTCCAGCTTCTGCATGATTACCCCCTTTTCTATCTACTCTCTCAATAAAGTCTTTCACATGTTTTGATTTGGGTGTGTTTTGTTTCAAATAGGTTATTAATCTTCGATCCATTTGATGCAACAAAGTTTCATATAATCCAGCAAATAACCAACAGTATACTGCCATTTTTATTTCATCAGGTATTGTATCTTTATTTTTTTCTAAAGATTCTGTTAATTCACTTAAGTATGCAATGGGGCCTATTATTTCCATTAAATCTTCTAAGGGTAATTTTGATTTTGAAATAAAGAACTTTATTATATCTAAGTCATAAGTTGTTAGTAATTGATTTTGTTCGTTTTTAAATTCAGTAGCTTTTTCATGAATGTCTTTTAACATTTTTTCAAAAGAATCAAAATCAAAATAAGTTTCCGCATTTTTACCGACTTTTGCATATAATTTTGCTAATCTAAAAGCTGCTGACGCCATTACAGGTTTATTCAATTCTTTCCCTATTTCCATTACTATTTGAGTATCAAAATATGTTGTGGGTATTCTTAATTCGCCTTTTTCAAGTAAATACTGGACTATCTCTATATTTTCTTGTTCCTCAGTCATAATAATTGGATAAATCAGAGTATTTAAAATTTAGAAGCTTCCAATTTTTCACCTCTTCGTTTTCGAATTTTTTTCTTCTTTCGTCTCGTTTGTTCTCGGTTTAAACCCTCCCCCTGAGCTGTCCAGCCAGTTCGCATCTGGGTGCTGTCTTCACTGCTGTTCGACAACACTAACTTTTTAGGCTCGTCAGTCAGGGTCGCTGTTGCTAAGGGATTTAATACCTCCAACCAAACGCAAGACGCCTTCAGTCGAAAAAAATTCGTTTTTCACTCGGAGGTGATTTTCAAATGGATTTTAAAAATAAACGTCAAATGTTTGACAAAGCGTTCACAATCGATGAACTCATACATCACAAAATAGGTGAAACACAATGAAAACACCTTCTTTAACCGAAGTATACGGAGAACCCATCTCTGTATACACAACACAACAAGCAATCGACGACGGTATGCTAGTAAAAGTCGGAGAAATATTTAAACCAAAATTGCCAGTCATCTTTACTTCAAACCTATTCGAAGAAGTAAAAGACCATTACCAAGAAATCATCCAAAAAGGATTAGCACTGCTAAACCAACCAAATTCCGAAGATGATGGTTACTACAAACTAAGAGTAATCACAAAAAACCAAATATGGGTAATAGCAAACGCAGAAGGGGTGACATTTATGAAACCAGAAGACTATTAATTTAGTCTTCTTTTTTAGATTCTTCGATTAAATCATTAATTGGCAATAACTTAATTTCTTGTTTTGGTAATTCTTTCTCTTTAGAAAGTAAACTAAAAGTTTTTTGTTCAACCAAATTCGCTTTTGCATAAATTCTTTTCAAACTCTCTAACCTTTTCTTCCAATCTTTAAAATGTACTTTTACTTCTTTTGTTAATCCATCATATAAATCAAGTGATTGTTGTATAATGTCTTCCATGTTATTTTTAAATTCAGGACCTTCAAGATATTCAAGGGTTCTTTTTATTGCTTCATTTTTTTGTGTTTCATTAAGTTTTAATTGGTCTATTTTTAGTAGGTTGTCTCTTAGGATTCTTGTTATTGCTAGAATTCCTGCGGGGTGTATTATAATTATGCCTCTTTCTTGTCCGAATCCTTTGTAATTTTTATTTGAGGCGTTTGTTACTAGTATTGCATAGTCTGCGTTTCTTTGTTGTTTTGCTTCTGCAGTTTGTATAATGTGAGCTTTGCTAAAGTTTTTTACTTTTTTACATTCAAATAGGATTATTCCAACTTTATTTCCTTTATTCTTTACTTGCTGGATTAAGTCTCCTCCTTTTCCAGGGTGTTGGAAGTCATCATTTGGGAATTCTTTCTTTAGTTTAAGTAGTAGTTCAGTTTCGTGCAATAATCCTTCAATTTGGGGAGTAGTTTCATTTTCAAGTTGTTTTGTCAGTTCTCCAATTTGTTTCTCTTGCTCTTGGATTTTAGCATTATAAGAAGATAATTGCTTTATTGCAGAATCTCTGCTAATTTCAAGTTTTCTTCTCTTCTCTCCTTCTTTATCAACTATATTTTGAATCTTTATTGTATTCTTTAATTCAAGTGCTGTTTCTTTAGATTTAATAGATTTTTTTAATTCTGCCGACATTGATTTGGAAAGCTCTTTTCTTAAAGTAGCTTCTTTTTTCTCAAACAAAGTTTTTTGTTTTTCATGTTCCTTTTTTATTATAAGATTAATTCTTTCTGCGTTTTGTTCTCTTTCCAAAATAATCTTATTTTTAATTTGGTTTAATTGTTCTTGCTTCTCAATAAGGCTTTGCTTAGCCTTATTTTTTTCAATATCAATTGCTTGCTTTATTTTTTGAGTTTGTTCTTTTTTTATTGAAGACAATTCACTATTTAGGCTTTTGAGTTTAAAGCTACTTTCTGTTCTTATTTCCTTTATTTGTCTTAAATATTCTTTCTTCTTTTCCTCAAATTTCTGAAGAGCTTTTTTCTGAGCTTGCCAAATACCAGTTATTTCCTCATATACTTTCTTAGATACCGACTGATTGCAAAGTGGACAATTATACTCAATTCCCATATAAATCTTGAAACCTATCTTCTTTTATTAATTCTGTATGACTCAAAATCCCTTAATTGTAAAATTTAGCGTACTTCAAAAATTAAAATTTTGAATACTATCTACAATAGTAGAAATTAAACAATTGTTTTAGACCACTTAATGCTAATATCATACTAATCTGCTATCTACAATAGTAGAAATTAAACAATTGTTTTAGACTCAATTAAGTTTATTTCGTGCTTAATATCTACAATAGTAGAAATTAAACAATTGTTTTAGACTGATGGCTTTTTAGGTTTTGGTACTGTATCTACAATAGTAGAAATTAAACAATTGTTTTAGACTTTTAATGAAAGAAATGAAAGAACTAAATCTACAATAGTAGAAATTAAACAATTGTTTTAGACAGCATTTGGGTTAATACAAAAACTTAATCTACAATAGTAGAAATTAAACAATTGTTTTAGACCAACACTATAATGTCTTATTCCGACTCGGATCTACAATAGTAGAAATTAAACAATTGTTTTAGACAAACACTATTAGAACTTAGAAAACTCATATCTACAATAGTAGAAATTAAACAATTGTTTTAGACTTTTGATGACTTTTTCTGTTTTGGTACTGTATCTACAATAGTAGAAATTAAACAATTGTTTTAGACCTATGTATGCAAAAGTGCCTTGTTTTCTTATCTACAATAGTAGAAATTAAACAATTGTTTTAGACGGGCCCTAACGATAGAATAGTTTTAAGCATATCTACAATAGTAGAAATTAAACAATTGTTTTAGACAGTTATACATAACTTGGATTTTATTTCATCTACAATAGTAGAAATTAAACAATTGTTTTAGACATCACTATAATGTCTTATTCCACCTTAGATCTACAATAGTAGAAATTAAACAATTGTTTTAGACTAATCACCACTTACTAATAACCCTAAAATCTACAATAGTAGAAATTAAACAATTGTTTTAGACCTAAATTTATTTCTACATTAGTCATAAATCTACAATAGTAGAAATTAAACAATTGTTTTAGACCTATACTAATAGTAATAAGAGGATTTGGATCTACAATAGTAGAAATTAAACAATTGTTTTAGACTAATCTTTTTTTGAAGCCATATTTAATATCTACAATAGTAGAAATTAAACAATTGTTTTAGACAAAAAAAGACGCAGTAATATTTAACATATCTACAATAGTAGAAATTAAACAATTGTTTTAGACCCCCAAAAACCATATAATTTTAGAGAAATCTACAATAGTAGAAATTAAACAATTGTTTTAGACATTACAATTAGAAAACTAAAAGTTTCTAAATCTACAATAGTAGAAATTAAACAATTGTTTTAGACCCTCTTTGAGCTTTAATAATTGTTGTATCTACAATAGTAGAAATTAAACAATTGTTTTAGACAAAACTATAAAAAGAGCAACAAGTCTTTCATCTACAATAGTAGAAATTAAACAATTGTTTTAGACTTTATTATATTGCATTTAAACCATCTCATCTACAATAGTAGAAATTAAACAATTGTTTTAGACTGTATTTGCAGTTGTTCCAACATAATTATCTACAATAGTAGAAATTAAACAATTGTTTTAGACTTACTAGCATTAATAATGAAGTTGCTAAAATCTACAATAGTAGAAATTAAACAATTGTTTTAGACTAGCTGGAAGTTACAGCAATGGTCAAGCAATCTACAATAGTAGAAATTAAACAATTGTTTTAGACGCGTTAGTTCCAGTATCTGTTGCTAAAATCTACAATAGTAGAAATTAAACAATTGTTTTAGACGAAAAAAAGTTCCAGAAACAACTACATATCTACAATAGTAGAAATTAAACAATTGTTTTAGACAGGATGGTGGAAGAATGAAGCGAAAAATCTACAATAGTAGAAATTAAACAATTGTTTTAGACTCCAACCCAATTACCAGTATCAGTAGCACTATCTACAATAGTAGAAATTAAACAATTGTTTTAGACTCCATGTCCTCGTGGGGAAAACTTTGCACATCTACAATAGTAGAAATTAAACAATTGTTTTAGACCAGGAAGTAAAATAACTTCAATTACTATATCTACAATAGTAGAAATTAAACAATTGTTTTAGACGACTAACGTCATCCTTAGAAACACTGTCATCTACAATAGTAGAAATTAAACAATTGTTTTAGACAAGTAAGAATTACTTGGAACGTTTTCAATCTACAATAGTAGAAATTAAACAATTGTTTTAGACTGAGTTGTTTGTGATTCATCCCATACGTATCTACAATAGTAGAAATTAAACAATTGTTTTAGACCAAGGTAACGAAAGAGTTGTTTGTGATATCTACAATAGTAGAAATTAAACAATTGTTTTAGACAAAAAGCTCAACGTATGCAAGGGGCTTATCTACAATAGTAGAAATTAAACAATTGTTTTAGACCACCATCCACCATCGCAAACTCCATTAATCTACAATAGTAGAAATTAAACAATTGTTTTAGACTTCCTGCTAAATCAAAATAACCATAATCATCTACAATAGTAGAAATTAAACAATTGTTTTAGACAATCAGCCATTAAATGAATTATAACACGTATCTACAATAGTAGAAATTAAACAATTGTTTTAGACGTCATTGGCGACCAATGAACATGAACATATCTACAATAGTAGAAATTAAACAATTGTTTTAGACTGTTGAAGTAGGGTAAAAATCTGTTAAGTATCTACAATAGTAGAAATTAAACAATTGTTTTAGACTTCAAGGAAAAGTTGCAGAAGATTTATAATCTACAATAGTAGAAATTAAACAATTGTTTTAGACAACTTCTATGTTTGGTTTTCTTGGGATTATCTACAATAGTAGAAATTAAACAATTGTTTTAGACTGCGTAGCATACCCTCATAGGTGTAATACATCTACAATAGTAGAAATTAAACAATTGTTTTAGACTTATTTTTTGTTCTCCTATTGAACAAGAATCTACAATAGTAGAAATTAAACAATTGTTTTAGACATTTTTGGGTTAGTGAATCCAGCCGTAACATCTACAATAGTAGAAATTAAACAATTGTTTTAGACAAACTAAAATAAATATAAGTAGAGTTAGTATCTACAATAGTAGAAATTAAACAATTGTTTTAGACCTCCTGCTGGTTGTCCTGCTGGTATATCATCTACAATAGTAGAAATTAAACAATTGTTTTAGACTACAAAACGGAACATTCCAATCGTGTGCTGATCTACAATAGTAGAAATTAAACAATTGTTTTAGACAGTTAGTTTAGGATATTTTCCTAAAAGTTGGTGCATTTTGTCTATTTGTCCACTCCTACATCATTTTAGAAAAAACTCTAAAACTCACTTTGCACTGTCTTAGCATAGATTATTCTGTTAGTATTTGTTATTAAAGTTGATTATTTCGTTAAAACTAGCCATTTTGATTAAGAATATTCATTTTTTCAAAAAAAATTAAGAGGGAGGTTTGCATTTACATGATTACTAGGTCTTTGTCTTCATTTTTAGGGTAACCAAATTTAATTATATCTTTAGTATTCTTTACTTCAAAGATATAAACGCTATCACTTTGTTTAAATTTATCCTCAAACCTGTCATTTATCTCGACTTTTATTATTTCTAATAACCTTTTGCTGTTTTCTATTTCATAGACTGAAAATTGTAGCCGTCTTCCATATTGTAATATGAATTTTGAGAACTCCGTCCTTAACTTGTCATTTTGTATGTCATAAGATAAAATAATCATTTTTTATCACTTAACAAAAATTCAGGATATTCATTTGGATTTTTTTCTTTCATGAATGATCTGTAATATTTTTGAATATATAAGAAGATTACTTCTTTGTTTTCTAATATTTCTTCCAAAAATAATTTTGAATAATTCTTGTTAAATTCTTGCTTAATAAAGAATTGATTATTCTTACAATAAAAGTCAGTTTCATTTATTTGTTTTAACTTATATGCTTTTTTTAATTTTCTGTCAATAATACACCTAAATGGTTCAATTAAATCACAAACTAATGATTTTCTTTGAAAGAAAAACGTGTGGTACACACCGCAATATGTATCAAAACCGTATAATTCAAGATTTGCTTCAATGAAATTGAATAAATAATAATATCCTATGTCTAAAAGTAGATTAAATATGTCATCTTTACAGTGTGGCCGTCGGCCGTTGAAGTTTATGTTTTTGAAATAGGTTTTAAAGAATTCTTTAGATGCGGTGCCTTCTACGCCTAGTAATTCGTTTAGGTTGTTTGTGTTTGGTATTGATTCAAGTTGTTTTTTTATTAGTGTTATTGAGTCTTTTTCTTCCTTGGTTTTGTATCTTAGGGATTCCATTAAGTAGATTTGGTTATTGATTTTGTTTTGTACTAAGTGTTTTGCTATTGAAAAGTTGTTTTGGTAGGTGTATTGTTTTTTTCTGAGTAGAAAGTTACCTTTGTTGTCTAGTCCTATTGTGAAGTATGGTTTTAGGTTATAATTTAGAAAACTTATGTTGATGTCGTGTTTTTTGGCGTTTTTTATTAAAACTGATGTTATTGATGACTCGCCTATAATAAATACAACGAATATTTTGTGTAATGAGTGTTGTAGTAGTGTTTTATTGTTTTCATCGATTACTACTAGGTTTGAGTTTTTGAATTTTATTTTATGCTCTTTATTGCTTTCTATTAGTAGAACTTGTTTTTCTACAAAATCTGGTCTAGTCATCATAATAATCACATAAATCCTTGTAGATGCACATTTCGCATTTGTTTTTATTTTGAGAAAAATTTTTGTCTTCAAGTTTAAATTCTTTTATTTCTTTTATTACTTTTATTAAATTATTTTTATCTTCTTGTGAGGGCGGTGTTATGTAGTAGCTTTTGTTGTCACTAATGGAATAGAATTTAATTTTTTTTATTTCAAAACCCATTTCTAATAAGCAAAAGTATTGGGCATATATTTGCAAGTAGTATCCATAGTATAGTTTTACTATTTTGTTTTTCCTTTCAACTAATTCTTTTTTGTCTGCATCATATAAATCAATTTTTCCTACTAATCCTAGTTCTTCGCTGTAAATATCCACTCCTTTTAGTATAGATTTTTTTGAAGAGTATTTTCCTGTGTCGATTGATTCGTGGGCAATATTTCCTTTAACTTGAAATGTACTGTGGTAGGCTTTGTTATCTGTACTATAGTACAGGTTGTGATAATAAATACTTCTTGGGCAGAAAATAAAATCATTTAGATTTGAAATAATTATATTTTCTTCCATTATTTTTAATCCCCATCATTTGGTTAAGTTTCTTCTAATTACCCAATTGAAGTATTCTTCATTTGACATCTTGAAGTCATATTTTTGTTTTTCGTTAATTTGTTTCTTATTATTGTTTTGAGTAATTATCTTCTCAATTAGCATTAATCCTTTTAACCCAATGTTATATGCTCCATTAGCATCAGCATCTTTTGGTTCATTTTCTTTTGCGTTGCGTGAATCAAAGAAGTTCTTTTTGTCGTATTTTACGCATGATAAGATATAATCCTCGCCTGTTTCACTATTTGAGTTTCTGAGTTGAAGCGTGTATTTTAATAAATTAATTAATCCTTTGTGTAGATTTTTTGAGTCTGAAGAAATAATGTACTCCTTCAAGTTAATTCCGTCTGCGAAAGGTATTCTCTCATTGTCAAATAATTTCTTTATTTCTTCAGTTAAATTAATGTTTTTTGGAGAATAATTGTTGTTTGATGTCCTTTCATGTATTATTCTTTCTTTGTTAGTGAATATTTCCCACTGGTCTTTTTCTAGTTTCGATTCTTTATTGAAGTTTGAGTATTTAAAATCAAATTCAAACATATCTTCATTTTTGTTAAACTTTATTGAGTCAAATTTTTCAAAAAATTCTTTAGATTTATTCAAGTTTTCATAATTAGGGTGCAACAAATTAACAAAGCCAGTTTTTGGATCAATCTTTGAGGTATAACTTGCTCCAACATAATATAATATGCCTGATTGTTTTCCTAATTTCTTAAAACTTTCAAATTCATTAGTTAATTGATATGCATGTAGTAATCCGCCAGTTTCAGTAGGTTTTTTATCTTTGAATGCTAAGTAATTTAGTTTTTCGATTAGTTTTAGCTCAAATTTTTGGTAAACTTGTTTTTCAAACTTGAATCGTCCTCTTTTGAAACCGAAGTTCAAATCCTCCAAAATCACTATTGCATTATATCTAATCACTAGTTTAGCAATTTCATGAATTATTTGAGATAAGTAACCTTCTTTTAGTTCTTTTATATTTTTAATATTCTTCCATTCTTTTCGTGCTTTATCTCTTTCTTTTTCTTTTGCATCTAACTTGTCATAGTATTTTACATCTCGTCCAAACTTGTCAGGCATTACATTGAATGATTTTTGGAAAAGAATTTTTCCGCTTGGGTCTAATAAAGAACAATAAAGTAGATTTCGTTCTCCTCTATCAATACCAAGAATATTTATTTTGTTGTGATTCTTTAAAATGAACTCATTGATTTCATTATTGATAAAACTATTTCCTTTTGCTTTGAAATTCATTGTTATTGGACAGTGAAATAAGTACTTGTTTTCAGTGTATCTTTTGTCCTTAATTAAATCATATTTAAATACACTATTTTCTTTGTCTTTGATTGGGTCTTTGTTCTTGATATTAATATTCTTTGGGTGAGTTATTTTAATTGGCAAAGATTTCTTTCTAAAAAATATTTCTGCTTGGCCGTTAAGTTTGTATACAACATTATTTAGATTGTTATCTGAGAATAATTCTCTCCAATACATTGTATGCAAGTTTGGTTTGCCTGTTGAATATTCTGAAAAGTCTTTGCTCCAAATTTTAAATAAGTATAATTTCCCCTCATTAACTAATTCATCTACAAATTTTGAACTAACCTTTTGAAAAGATAATTGGTATATTTGATCAGCAACATCTTTATAAAATTCAGAAATGTCTAAATAGTCTTTTGTATTTTTAAATACAAGTCCAAAATTACTCCATCTTGGATGTTTATTAAAACAATTTTTGTAAAAATCAATCATTTTATGACAATCATTTAAATTAAACTCATTTTTATCAAACCCCTTTTGAGCTTCGCCGTTTTTAGTGAAGGAGGAATTCTTTCTAATGTTTAATATTTCCTCGGATGGATTATACAAATCAAAATTGGTATTTGCAAAAAAAACTTTGGGTAACATTCTACTAGGATTTGACCATAAAATATAATTCATTTTTTCGTAATAGTCCCCTTCTTTGTACTCAGGGATTTTTTCAAATATTTTGTTATTTCCTTTCCCACTTGCAATAATCCCTAAATAATAATTATCGTCTTTCCTAAACAGTATTGACCAATTATCAGCTTCTTTGTTTCTATCCCAACCATTAAGCAAAGTGCTGTTTTCAAAATTTAGCTTAAACTTTGATACGTTAAATGGTTTTTGTGCAATAAAGTTTCTTGTTTTGTTGTATAAAGGAATTATTTGCCTTAATCCTTCATATATCACATTGAATTTTTCATAAAATCCAGCATCTAAATCCAAATCAAATACTTCCTCTTTGGGTTTATCGTACATTAAAGGAGAAATAAACCAAAACAATTCCTGAACTGAATCAAGAGCTTTTTTTATTTTTCTTACATTTTCCTCATTATCATCATTAAGCAATTCTTTATCTTCACCAAATTGAATAGTTTTTAACTCTTTGAATGAATTCTTTATTTCATTAACCAAATTCTTTCCATTAGAGTCTTCAAATGTTGAAAAATATGTCCAAATAGTATTATTCTCTTTAGTAACCAAGTCGTTCTCAATGTTTGATAAGCTTGAGTTAATTTCGCTTATTGAAAATTGTTTCAACTTCTTAAACCATTCCTCAGTCTCTTCATCCTTTTTTGATTCAGTCTTTTCTTTTTTTCCTTTTGATTTAATCTGGGATTTATACTGTTGCTTTAAAGCGGATTCTATTAAGTACCAATCCCCAAATACTTTGTTAGATATATCTTTTAGTTTCTTTGAATTTATGTAAATACCACTTAAGTCCAAATCTTTATCTGCTTTAAGTAGATTTTCAAGTGAAATAATTATTGACTCATCTAAATCTTTGTTTAATGAACAGATTGAATCATAAAATCCATTTATTATGTCCTTCAACTCTTTTCCATTTTTAATTGATTCTATCTTGAAAGATTTTGAATCTGATTTACTAAGAATTTGTTTATACAAAACAGTCATCCTAAGTTTTCTTATATTTTTATCTCCCTTTTGAGAAAATTCATTTATTAAACCATTAAAACCCTTAATTTGAATGGTTTCCTTCTTAATTCCCCCCATTATTTGGTCATACTTATCAATTCCTTTTTGATTTAAACAATTATTAAAATATTTAATACTAAATACCTCTTTTACACTAAATTCACCTAATTCATTCTTCAAATTCTTTTCTAGAGCTATAAACTCATTTTCAGGAATCAAATTCTTAAGTTTCTCAAACTTCTCAATGTTTTTTATAAAAAACGGCAGATTTTCATTTATAGTCCTATAAAACACAGAGGCGGGTATCTCATCGCTAGTAAATACATTATCCCGATTATTAAAAAACCCTGTAAAATAAGTAGTGCATCTGTTAGTAATAAAATTATTTAGTCTATCTGATTTTTCTTTAACAAGGCCATTTTCAACATGGTATTTTACTGCTGCAATAATATCCTTCTCATCACGCTTATCCGATAGATTTTTATCAAAGAAAAACACTTTATGAAGTGCTTTTCGCAAATGATTTTGAATATCAATTAATTCAATTTCACTTTTCTTTAATTCTTTAGAATCAACAACTTTGCCTTTTTGTTTAAGTTTACTAAAATTCTTATACTTCTCATAATAGTCTTTTAAAATACCCAAATCAATTTTTATTTCACCTAATCTCTTTTCTATCAAATATGAATAATACTCATTAAGTAATTCTTTTCCGTACAAAAAATCTCGGTTCCTTTGTTCATCTTCTATAATTAATCCATTCTTTTCAATAAATTCCTCAGTTTTTCCAATGGGTTTTAACTCAAATCTTAATGTTTTTGACAAACTATATTTATTTGTCATTTCATTCCAAATTGAATTATTCATTTCTTCCAAATTACCACCCAATTTTTTACTTCAAATAAATATTCCCCATGTGTTTGTTGTAGATGAATGAGTCGTTTGTTTGTGCTGTGTTTTTTGCGTCTAGCATTGTTACTAGTTGTGCGTCTAAGTCATCCGCTTTAGCAATAATTAAAGCTTCTGGTGTCATTGGTGGTTTTGGGCAACCATTTTCTACTGATCCGTGATGCGCTATCATTGTGTGAAGTAGTTTGTATTTTGTAGTTTCTTGAATATTTAGTTTGTCAAGTACTCTAGTTAGCTCTTGTACTCCAATAATCATGTGACTTAATAAATTTCCTTGGTCTGTCACTTTAATTTGTGTAGTAACTGCAAATTCTTGTATCTTGCCAATATCATGAAGTATTGCTCCAGTTACTAATAAATCTTGGTCAATGTTTTTGTGGTGCTTTGCTACATCAAGACAAATGCTTGCAACTGTTAGGGTGTGTTCTAATAATCCTGCCACCCATCCGTGGTGAATGTACATTGCAGCTGGACTCTTTTTGAACTTTTCAACAAACTCTGGATTTGTAAAAAATGCATCTAGTACTTGTTTTAATTCAGGGTTCTTAACTGAATTCACATATTCAGTAAGAGTGTCAAACATTTTTTTAGTATCCCTTTCACTATTTCTAATAAAATCAGCAACGTTATATTCTTCAGGTGTTAATAATTTGAGTTTGCCCTCATTTACACTAAAATCAATTTTTCCATTAAATTCAGATACTCTTCCTTCAACATAAATCACAGAATCTTCTTTGAGCGAGTTAAGTACTTCTTCTACTCTTTCTTTATTCTCAGAACCCCAATACTTTAGCATTCCATCTCCATTAGCATCCTGGATTTTAACTTCAAAAAACCATTTACCGCCACTAGTTTGTCTTAATTCTTTAGTAAACCTAACTACAAAAACATCCTTGAACTCTTCATTTGCCTTATAATCAGCTATTGATTTTTGTTTTGCATAAACCATGTTAATCCCTGCTGTATACTTTTCCGTATACTTGTCTTTAAAAATGTATCCTACTAGTTTTTTTGGATAATTAATTAAGACTTATTTAAATAATGAAAAGAAGGAAGTTATTTTATATGGTGACTAAAAAAACAGTGCAAGAATTAGCCATAGAAAAAGTCACAGGACCTTGTTTAATTAAGGCTGGGGCAGGTACTGGAAAAACTTATACGCTTGTAAAAAAAGTGGCTAAGCTTGTTAATGGGGGTCTTTGTGAACCTGAAGAAATTTTGTGTCTTACTTTTTCAAACGAAGCTACTAATAACTTGAAGAAAAACGTTGATGAGGCGCTTAAGAGTTCTTCTCAAATTACTATTAAAACTTTTCACGCTTTTTGTGCTGATATATTAAAAGAAATGGGAAACAAAATTGGAATTAGTCCAGATTTTGATATCCTTCCCCCTGAAGACTCTAAAGTATTAATGCACAAATATTTAGGAGTTGATGCATATAATTCAAATAGATATGTTCAATCAATTTCTACTGCAAAGGATTTTGGAGTAACTATTGAAAAATTAACTGAGTACCTTGGAACACTAAAATCCAAGTTTGAAGGAATTAAGGATATTGAGTCTCGTGCAAAAGAAATGGATTTAGAGTTTAAAACTCTTCATTTAATTATTGCTGAAACAAAAGAAGCACGACAAGAACTTAAAGAAAAAAAGGCTAAAATAAAAGATTTTATTGAAAATTATGAAGAGTATGTAAAATACAAGAATTTTATTGAAGCATGGGGAAAGTATGAAGAGTTGAAAAAAGAGAAAAATTATCAAGACTATTCTGACTTGAACTTTAATGCATTAAAAGTATTAACCATTTATGGAGAAAGTCAAATATCAAAAAAATATAAATTCATGTTTGTAGATGAATTCCAAGACACGAACAAACTTCAATTTGATTTAATTGAATTACTTGCACGCGACCACAAGAACATAACAGTAGTTGGAGACCCTAATCAATCCATTTATGCTTTCAGAGGTTCTTTTGGAGGAGTCTTTAAAGTATTTGAAGAAGCTTTTGATTTAAAAAAAACAGATGTATTTAACTTAGACAAAAGTAGAAGGTCTCCAAACAAAGTTCTAGAAATATCTCATGAATTAATACAAAATAATTACTTTAATCCAGAAGACTGTATCAAAATAGAAAATTATGAATGCAGAGAAGGGGAAAAGGTTAAAATTTTTGAATTAAAGAATGGTTCTGAAGAAGCTCGAAAAGTATCAGAACTGGTCGAAAAAGAAATTGAAGAAGGCACTGCATTAGATGAAATTTGTGTTCTTTACAGATCCCACAAACAAGGAAAATTAATTGAACAAGCCCTAGAAGCAAAAAACATTCCAATAATATCAGCAGGCGAAACAGATTTAATGCAAAAACCAGAAATAAGAACAGTAATTGCATATTTAGGAATACTTAACAATTTACAAGAAAGAACAGGAACAGGGGAACAAGCATGGTGGAATCTATTCCACTATCAAAACGCACTATCTTCTCAAGATACAATAAAAATTGGTAGGTACTTAAAAGACAAAAGAAAAGAAAACATGTCAATAGATTTTGCAACAATAATTGATCTCGCTAAATTAGACTTATCCGAATCAGGAAAAAAATTAGTTGAAAAAATAACAAACAAACTATCCGAATTAACTAAAGTTTCAAACAAACCCTTACCCGAACTAATCTTAGACATCTACGAATTAACTGGACTAAACAGACAATTCACACACTCAAGAACACCAAGAAACATTGAAGGACTAATGAACCTAAAATCCTTTTATGACGTTGCAAACAACTATTACGAAGTACACGACAAAAACTTGAATTCATTTATTAATTATTTAGAAATCCTTGAAAGAATAGGAATAGACATTCCAGCATCAAAAATAGAAAACGTTAACGCAGTAAGGCTAATGACCATACACGCAGTCAAAGGACTAGAATTTGACAAAGTAATTGTAACAAACCTAGCAGACAATCGTTTCCCACTAGAACGAACTAGAAATGAACCACTTATACCAAAGCATCTAAACCCAGACATTAAACTTTATCTAAAAGAAAACAATTTTGAAGAAAACGACGAAGAAGCAATTAAAGAGTATGAAAAGAAAAGCTTACTTTTAGAAGAAAGAAGACTATGCTACGTAGCATTCACAAGAGCCAAAAAAGAATTAACTATTACATTTTCTCGCTCATACAACGACAAAGAAGACTCAACAAGCGCCTCAACATTTTTACAAGAAATTAACTACAAAGCAAACCAAAACATTGAACTAATAAAAGATGACGAAGAAAAATGCACTCTATTCGCACCATGCTCCCAATTCGAACAACACAAATCACTACTAAAAAAACAACTAGTGGACTCACTAGACACAGACGACCTAAAGAATCTACTTTCAAGACTAATCACTTACTATTCAGTAAGAGAAGGACAACTGCCAGAAATTAAATTCAATTTAAACGAACTAATAAACAAAAAAGAATTAGAAGAACACCTAAACAAATACACAAAAAAAATCTCAGGACTAAAATTTGACAAAAAGAATTTTTCATTTTCTCCAACATCACTTGAAACCTACGACGACTGCCCAAAAAAATACGAACTCCAACAAATATTCCAAATGCCCGAAAGAGGATTCACAGAAATCAGCGGAGCATCAACAGGAAGCTTCATCCACGAAATACTCGAAATCGGAGTAAAAGAAATGTTTAACACCGAAAAACAATTCCAAGACAAAGCAAAAGAACTATCAACAAAACCAGAATGGAAAGGAATAGATTTAGCTGATATTGAAAAACTAATAAGCGTATTTTGGGCAAGACAAAAAGGAAAATACAACGAAAAAACACTAGTAGAAAAATGGATAAACATAGAACTAGACGGATTCAAATTCAACGGAAAAGTAGACCGAATAGACTTCACAGGAAAAGCAAACGAAGTAGAAATAATAGACTACAAAACAAACGCAAAAGCAATAGACCCCAAAAAAAGAGCATGGCAACTAGGATTCTACGCAATAGGAGCAAAAAAACAACTAGGCCTAAAACCAATAAAACTAACCCTAGAAATGCTAAGACTAGAAAAACCACTAGAAGCAAACATAGACGAAGAAGACAACGTAACATCAGGCCGAACAAAAGCCTTCAACATCAAAGACGTAGAAAAAGAACTAATCCAAACCGCAAACAAAATAATGAACGATTACGAAGGAGAATTTCTGCCAGCCAAAGATGAGACTCAATGCAGATATTGTAAATTAAAATTCTACTGTCCAAAATGGGAAGAAAAATAGTCTAAACAAAATGGGGCGTGCAGAAATATTTAAGTCGGTTATAACTATTAAATTCTATTCTATTTATATAAATATGTTAAATTTTATACTTATTTATTAGAATGTATGTTATAAAACAATACATGGATTTATAAACTCAAAGGTATAATTGATTTATATCATGGTTAAAACTATAATTTCTACTTTAAATAATGGCAATTCTATACTCATTGCAGCACATAAATTAGGCGTGGATAAATTAATAATTTTGGTTAATAATCCTATAAGTGCAGCTGATCAAGAACAGATTGATAAATTAAAAGTAAAGTATGAGGGAGTTATTGAACTCCTAATTTTTCCTACATCAACTGATAGTTTAAGAAAGGTATCAGAAGATGTTGTTAATCTTATTGACTCTGAATCAAAAGTTAAACATACAATTTATCTCCATGTTTGTCTTAGCAGCATACCTCAAACATTTGGTCTAATGTATGCTGGATATACAAGAATTGAAAGTATTGGGGGCATTTATGCAGTGTTAGAAGATTCAGGAGATATACTTCAATTACCTTCAATTAATATAAGGTTAGAAGGCACAAAACGTAATGTAATGCTTGAGATAAAATCAAATAATAAAAATGTAAAAAAAATTGCTATAAAACTTCGCATCAACCAATCAATGGTCTATGTTCACATAAAAGATTTAATCCAGCGTGGATTTTTAACCAAAGAGTGGGATCTTACGGATAATGGGTATCTAGCGGTGTTATGATGAATGAATTAATACAATTATTCGAAAAAATTACTGATTCAAATTCTACATCTAACATGAATATTTCAAAAATAATTGTTGCAAGATTATGCACAGAGCGAATTGGAGAGATAGACCATAATTCTTGGTGGCAATCTAGAGCTTTATCTCCTTTCGGAACTACTAAACTAAAAGAAATTATGCCAAAAACCTATGTTCTTGCTAAAATAAAAATTGCTTTCGAAATTGGTCACAAAAAAGAACAAGAACTAATTAATGAAAAGGATTATGTGTCCCTCTTTAGACTTACTCCTGAAATAGAAAAGCTAATTGAGTCCATAATCCACACATCTCCTGAAAAAATTAAACCATTTCTTGATTCTAACCTAGATTTAATTAAATTTGATGAAACAAATCTTTCAAAATCTGAGTGCAATAAAATTGATACAAAACGCGAACTCATAAATTCAAACATCGCATCTTTTTCATTAGGCGAACTTAATGAAGCAACATTATCTCAAGATAAAATAAATCAAATTATAGATGAATTTATTTATGCTTGGTCAAAGAACAAAAAAGGCCAATTATTAATCCCATATTACAGGGTAAAAAAATGAATGAAAAATACTTAGAATATAATACAAATAGGACTGCCCTAATCAAAGAAACTTTATTATTACTAAATAAATATGTTGCATATAAAAGTTGGAAAAAAGTTGGGCTAGATGTTTATGAGGATAATATATTAATGAAAAGTAGTAAAGCGATGCAAGATAAAATATATGGCATAATTAAAAAAAGATACTTGGGGCAGAATTCTGACTTTGAAATTACTCCTTTTATTAAAATAGTAACTAGTGATATCCGTCAAGAAATAAAAGCACAATGTATATATTATGAATTTTGTTCAAAAGATCCTTTAGTTTTTGATATAACTACTAAAGTATTATTTGAAAGATACAAAAACGGGTATAATAGCATTTCAAAAGAACATATTGAAAATTTCTTGAAAATGCAACAAAATGAACACCCTGAATTAAAAGAATGGGCTGTAACTACTCGCGCAAGATTCATTAGGCATTATCTTTCCACTATGAAAGAATTTGGATTATTAAAAGGTAAATCAATAAAAGAATTCATAAAACAACCTCTTTTTATTGAAACATTTATTTTTGTTATTTATTCTATCGCAGAGCGAACAAAGAATAGTAGAGAAATAATTAATTCTGTAGATTGGAATTTATTTTTAATGGATAGTAGCGATGTTAAAGTTTTGCTTAAAGATGCAACAAAAGAAGGATTTTTAATTTTTGAAGAAAAGGGTAACATTAGTAATATTATATTTCAACATAAAAATTTAGAGGAGGCTTCAAATGCAATTACTAGAAAATAAATCAGACGAACTTCTGAAATTACTGCTGGATGAATATGATAACATTGGGATACATTCAGGCGTTCCATTTGTAATTTACTCTTATCCTCCAGAAGAAGAAACTGAAGTTATTAAAGAAGTAGAAAGATTGTCAAAAAAATTAGAACACAACAACAAGAAAACTTTGTTAATACGCTTTGATCAAATTTTTAAAAAATTTACTGAAGAAAGTATTGGGGATCTTAATGAATTATATAAGTTAGAACAAGATAACAGAGAATCTTTGAAAAGGGCGATTGCAACAGAGATAGGTGATAAGATTATTAAATATATTATTGAACAATCAAAGAAATACCCTGATAAAGCATTATTTTTGTATCGAACAAGCGCAATACACCCCATATTAAAAGTTCACTCGTTAATGGATAGGTTTGAAAATGAAATTAAGGCGCCCTTAGTATTATTTTATCCAGGAATAGCAGACAAAAAAAAGCTTAGATTTCTGAATAAAGATATCCCTGAAGAGGGATACTATTACAGAGCAAGAATGTTATGAGGTTGATGGGTATGAAGGTAAAAGAATTATTCAAATTTCAAGTTGAAAGAACTATTGAGCCAGTAGTAAAAGTAAGTGATGAAGATCTAGAAAAAGTGCAACAAGAAATTGAAGAATACGTTGTGACCCCCGCCTTAGAAAAACATTATGATCAAATTTTTGAACAAATATTAAATTCAAAAGAACAACCAACTCAAAATATAGGTGTTTGGTTATCAGGGTTTTTCGGATCAGGAAAATCATTATTTGCTAAAATGCTAAGCTATACTCTCGAAGGAAAAAAAATAGGATCAAGAACTGCTACCGATATTTTTCTAACTAAATTAGAAACTAGTATGACTAAAGCTAATTTATCAACTATCAATAGCTCAATCAAAATAAAAAGTATTTTATTTGAAATAAAATCCCAAGAAGACCAGATGAATCGTGATTCAATAACTGAAATTTTATACAGACAATTCAATAAATCGCTTGGCCTAAGTGAACAAGTGTGGATTGCCGAACTTGAAAAGGAATTAATTCAAGGTAATAAATATGAAGAATTTAAAAATGAAATTAAAAAAGAGACAGAAATTGAATGGAAAGAATTTAGAACAAAAACTTTAAGACTTAAACCTATTTTATATAAAGTCTTAAGAAAAATTTATCCACAAGTTTATGATAGTGATGAAAAAATTAAAGAAAGTATTTCTGGATTTGAACAATTAGCTTTAACCCCTGAAGTATTTTCTGAAAAAATTAAAGAATATGTAAACTCAGGAATGTTCTCAAAAGGAAAACTATTTTTTATTATTGATGAAATGAGCCAATATGTTGGGGATAACTCAGATAAACTTCTGGAACTTCAATCCATCATAGAAAATTTAGGCACAAAATGTAAAGGAAAAGTATGGGTTATTGTTACTGCGCAAGAAAAAATAGATGAAGTTATAGAAGGCGTGAAAAGGAAAAAGGTTGAATTCGCAAAAATTTCAGACCGATTTAGTATTAGAATAACCCTCACATCTGAAAACATTGATCAAGTAGTTAAAGAAAGAATATTAAAGAAAAAAGACTCAGTTATTGACGAACTAAAAGACAGATACTCAAAAAAAGCAGGAAAACTAAATAATGACATTAACTTTAAAGATTGGGCAAGAGCTCAACTAATACCTAAACTTGACGAACATTCATTCATAGAAACATATCCTTTCTTGCCATATCAACTCCAAATAATTCCAGATATTTTTAATAATATCCGATCAAAAGGAGCAGGGTACACAAAATTGTCAGGAAGAGAAAGAAGTATGCTTGGAGCAGTTCATTCAGTTTTTAATGACCCTAAAATTAACTTCAAAGATAGAAAAGTAGGAGAACTAGTAACATTCGACATGATTTATGATGAGATTGCCGTAGAGCTTGACGGAGACACAAAAAGAACAATCACTGAAACAATTAAATTAGATGAAGTTAATGGCGAATTTATAAACCGAGTCACAAAATGTCTTTTTTTAATTCAACATTTGGGGGATAGAATTCCAAGAAACTTGACAAATATATCTATGTTTTTGTATGATGATATTGATTGTGATTATACAAAACTAAAAGAAAAAGTGCAAATTGCACTAAACAAGTTAATTGAAGAGCAATATATTATCAAAGATCATAGCGGCTATAAATTTCTTTCTCCTAGCGAAAAAAAGATTGAAGAAGAAATCAAAAGTGTAAATATTAAGCCAGGCGATATGCAAAGATCCATTAGAAATATATTATCCGAACAATTTGATGTGGGCAAAGTACTTTACAAAGGAAATGTGTTTAAGGTAAATTTGAGACTTGATGGCGATTTAAAAAGCCAGGATGGAGAGATAGAACTTAAGGTTTGTTCAAGCATTAATCAAGAGGTTGATGATTTTGATACAAATAAAGCAGTTCATGAAAGTTTTACTAGTTCTCAAAATATTTTTTGGCTAGCCTCTTCAGTACCAGGATTAAATGACAAAATAATAAAATTTGAAAGCCTTAATGTGGTTTTAGCAAGAAAGAATCAAGAATATCGAAGCGGAAACTTGTCTGAGGAAGAAAGAGCACTCATTCTCGAGAAAGAAAAAGAGCAAAATAATTTAAAACAAGAAATAAGTCAAGATGTTAAAAAAAGTTTAGTAAATGGAACTGTAATTTATGAAGGAAAAGAACGAAAATTAGATGGACGATCCGAAATAAAGAATATTTTTAATGAACAAATTGAAAAAATTATCCCTAGTATCTACCATAATTATGCTCTTGCTGATGTAAAGGCAGCTGAAGGAGATATTCTAGATATATTTGAAAAAAAACTCTCTGGAATACCACAAGTATACAAAAGTTTGAATTTAGTTGATGATAATAATAACATTAATACAAATGCACCAATCGCCCTAGAAGTTTTTGGAGCCATAAAGACTAAGAGTAACTTTGGTCAATCAACACTCGGCAAAGATTTACTAGAGCATTTCTCAAAAAGACCTTACGGGTGGAATCCAGTAGTAGTAAGAATAGTTCTAGCAACACTCTTTAGAAATGGAACAATAACTTCACAATATCAACAAAGAGTTTATCAAGATTTTACCGAGTCTGGTGCAAAAGATCTTTTTAGAACAATTAATAATTTTAAAAATACTAAATTTGAAGAAGCAGGGGAAGGAGATTTAACTCCTGAACAAAGAACACAATGTATATCATTTGTTAACGAAATATTTGATGAACGAGCTGGTGACACAATAGATTCATTGAGTAAAATCATAAAGGTAAAAACAAGCGATTTAAAGACAAAACTTGAAAGAGTACAAGGAATAATCAATAGTTATGGCTTGCCTTTTACTAATAAGTTTACAGGAATAAAAAGAGTTGTAACCAAATTAGATGAACAAATAATTCCTACTAAAATTATTCAAACCTTTTTAGAACATGCAACAGAACTAGGTGAAATAGTCCCTATTTTAACAAAGATAGATGTTTTCGGAACTGATGCACAACTAAAAGAATTTAGACGTATCAAACAATTTGTAGACAATGTATTAGTAAGGTTTAATCCTGAAAAGCACCTTGCACTCTCTGAAAAACTAAAATCAGAATCCTTAATTGATGACTGGAATCAGATAAGAGAAGAATATGAACAGTTATTTTCAGAATACAAAAAAGAATATGACGCAGCAATAAAAGTAAGAGCCAAAGGGTTTGAAGAATTAAAAAATGAAATTGAATCCCACGAGATGTTCAAATCACTAAAACAAAACGAAAAAGAAGAAATATTAGGGATTATTGAAAAAAAGACCACCGTTGAAGAATTACCTGAAAATACAATGAATTTTAATGTTGCTGGTGAATCAATAGAACAAATAAAAGAAAACATTAACTCCATTAGTAGTTTCAAAGAACAAGCAATACTAAAAATTATTAGTATTCTTGAATCCAAAAAAGAAAAAGCAGAAGCTGCAAAAACAGTTTACCTAAATGTAGGAAGTATTGTTTCTGGAATGAAAATAGAAAACGAAAAAGAACTAGAAAAAGCATTTGATAAAATAAAAATAGTAATTGAAAAAGAACTCAAACAAGGCAAAAAGGTAATGCTAAGATGAACAAACAACAAAAGAATTTAGTAAAAGAAAACATCCTCAAGGCCAGGGCACTCCTTGAGGAAGACATAGCCGACAGGCTAATCAAATATGGAATAACTAAAGATCCATCTAAATGGCTGTCTGTCGAGAAACTAAAACACTTAAGTTCTGAAGATATGCAAGTAAGAAAAAACATTATAGCGGCTATAGAAAAACAAGAACAAAGTAGTACCAAAAAAGAGGCATATGAACAATACCTCAAAGAAGTAGTATTCACCTATGTAAACCGACTTGCAGCACTACGCGTACTAGAAGTTCGAGGTATAATTCCAACACTTTTAGAAACCAAGTCAGAGTATGGTGGAAAATCACCAGTTTACAGAGATTATTTTGAAGTTGCTGGAGAACTATGCAACTCACCAGACAAAGGATGGCAAATCCTTTTACGCTTGATATTTGAAGAAATAAGCACTGAAATAAAAGTACTATTTGATCCAGACGATGAATTTTCAATAATTTTTCCTTCAAACCAAACAATTAGCGAAATAATAAGACTATTTACGGAAGTAATAACAAAAGACATTTGGACAGAAGACGAAATAATAGGATGGATATATCAATATTTCAATGAAAAAGAAAAGAAAGAATATAAAGAATCTAAAAGAAAAGCCAAAACACTTGATGTGCCAGTTATAACACAACTATATACCCCAAAATGGATTGTAAAATATTTAATTGACAATACACTAGGAGCATACTGGATAGAAATGCATCCAGATTCAAAGATAAAAGAATATTGCACTTATTACATAAAACCAGAAGACTTAATGAAAAGAGATATAAAAAAAGTTTCTGAAATCAAAATATTAGATCCTGCTTGTGGATCGGGTCACTTCTTGCTACAAGCATTTGATGTCTTATATAAAATGTATTTAGAAGAAGGAATTGTAGTTGAGAAAGATATTCCTACAGCAATTCTAACCAACAATTTGTATGGGATAGACATTGATTTAAGAGCAATCCAATTAACTGCATTAATATTGTTTATTAAAGCAAAAACATATAATAAAAAAGCTGAGATAAAACAAATAAATGTTGTTGCAGCAAATGCAATCCTAAAAAATGATGACAACAAAGAAAAATTAATTAAAAAGATTAAAAATAAATTGCCTGGGGCTGAACATTTAGTTGAAACAATATGGGATTCATTCGCTAATATAAGAGAATATGGAAGTTTATTGAGAATTGAGAATGAAATTAAAACTGTTGTAGAAGAAGAAAGAGCAAATCAAAAAAGCACAAAATTAATGCAATATGAAGAATTTAGAAAAGTCAATAACCAAGAAACAATTACTGGATTTTTAAGTTCCGATATTTATTGGCAACAAGTACAAGATTCAATCATTGAAGAAGTCAAAATACTGGCTAAAGAAAGCTTGAAAACAACCGACATTTCACAATCAATGTTTGCAGCAGAAGCAGAAAAAACAATGCACCTACTAGACTTCTTCTTCCAAAAATATGATATTGTTGTAACGAACCCGCCTTACTTAGATAAAAGAGATATGAATTCTAAATTATTAAATTTCTTAAAAAAAGAATATCCTGAAAATTTTGTAAATTCTTATTCTTGTTTTATTGATAGAGCATATGAACTATGTATTCCTAATGGGTTTATAGGGATGCTAACTCCACAATCATTTATGTTTTTATCGAGTTTAATCTCAGTTAGAGAATTGATGATTAATAATTCAGGGATAAAATCATTACTTCATTTGGGTTATGGTGCTTTAGAAGATGCATATGTGGATTTAGCAGCATTTATTTTGATTAAATCTACTTATCAAAATTCAGTGGTTTTTTTCAGATTAATTTCAGATAGAATAAATAAAGATAAAGAATTTGAAAAATGCACCCAAGATATACAAAATAACAAATCTAATGATTTAGTTTATTTTAAAAAACAAACTGAATTAAAAAACATCCCTGGGAAACCGTTTGTTTATTGGATTCCTAAAAATTTATCACAACTATTTTTAGAAGAATCACTTGAAAAGTATATTAATAATACAGCAAGGACAATAACTGGGGACAATGATAAATTTTTAAGATTTTTTTGGGAAGTTAATAAAGATGAAATAGGTAAAAATTATGCGAGATATACTAAGGGAGGGGAATATGGGCGATGGTATCAACTTATGGATTATGTAATACGCTGGGATAAAAAAACAATTGAATATTTCAGGAAAAGTAAAGATTGTAGAATTACTGAGGAAAAATATTGGTTTATGCAGGGAATTACTTACACGTTAATTAGTAAAAAAGGATGGAGTGCTAGATATTTACCAAAAGGGTTTGTTTTTGACATGAATGGCCCTTGTTTATTCTCTAAAGGCAGATTCGAGAAAGACTACCCTGATTTTGATAACTATTTATTAGGCTTTCTTAATAGTAAATTAGCAATATATTTTCAACACATAATAAATCCAACCGTTGCATTTCAAACTATATACCTAAAAAGGGTGCCTTTTATTTTGCCCACTAATAAAATTAAAAAAGAAGTAGAAAGTATTGTAATTGATTGCATTAATAATAAAAAAGAAATTTTGGATTATAATGAGCTTTCTTTTGATTTTGACAAACCTTTTTTATTTAATTCAAAAATAAATAATTTTAAAGATATTTTTAATTTAAATTTTGATTTAACAAAAAAGAAATTATTAAAAATTGATTCTGCTGAAGACCAATTGAATAACCTAATTTTTGAATTATACGGTCTTGAATTCACAGATAGACAATTTATTTCTACTGAATTTGAAAATACTTTGTCTTTTTATAATAATATAAAATTATTAGATGAGATAACCTATGTAAGTGAGATTGAAAATATATTATCTTATCAAATTGGCCTTCTTTTCAATCGTTGGCAATACGCGGGCATTGTTCCGGATGAAGATGGAATTTTATCATTTGATGAGGAAAGGAAGGATTATGTTGTGAAAAGAATTAGAGATGCTTTGGAAGTTATTTTTGGGGCGGAGAATGTTGATAAGAGAGAAAGAGAAATTACTGAAGCTCTTGGAAAGCCTCTTGACAAATATTTTTTAACCGACTTTTTCAAATCACATTGTAAGAAATATAAGAAAAGACCAATTTACTGGCACATTCAAAGTCCAAATAAATACTTTAATTGTATTTTATATTACCATAAGCTGGATAATGATACAATTTACAAGATTAAATCACAGTATATAGATGAAAAAATTACTGAAGTGGGCCATAAAATCAACGGAATTATTTCAAAAATTAACTCTGAAGAGAATGATAAAGAAAAGGCAAAACTTCAGAAAGAATTGAGTGAATTACGCTCAGAAAAGGAAGACTTAGAAACAATTAATACTCTATTGCAAGAGATAATTGATGAAGGTTATACACCAAATATTGATAATGGAGTGAAAGCAAATATATTACCGTTTGTAAAAAAAGGATTAATTCAGTTAGACTTAAAATTAGATAAAGACGAAAGCGCGGGTGTTGAAGAATGAATGAATTCCAATCCTTTGTAGAAGAAGAAATCAAAAAGAAGTTTATAGAAAAGAACATTGTTATTTGGTTTGATAAAGACAATGTTTTTTCCAGAATCTTTGATAAAATTGAAATAAATGCAAAAAAAATGAAGTTTGAAGGTAGCTTTTTGAAATTAAGATTTCAAGTTTATACTGAAGACCCTAACTTTGAAAAAAAATGGTTATTTTACGTGCCATTACCTGAAGAAGATTGTGATTGGTTAAGAGAAATCACTGTCCTTGCGGCATTATACACTGATGATTTTGAAATGATTTATAAAAAATTAGGGTATGAATTAAGCCCAGAAAATAAAGAATTCATAAAAAAGAACGCTGTCGCCATTGCTGAAAACCCTGAGAAATATCCATTAAAAAAGAACATCAAAAAAGATGATGAATTAATAAAGGAACACATGTTTGTAGGACTTTTTAAGGAATCAGTGTTTGACATAAAAAACATGGTTCTTAAATTCATAAATGATGAAGAATTTGATGAAGATCTAGAAAAATATAAGCTCGAATTTATATCTCTTATTTGCAATAAACTCGGAGAAAAGAACATTAAAGCAAATAGCTTAAAAGAACTCAGAGAAAACCTAATTCGAACAAGTTTCTTTTCTGAATTCTATTCTAATAAAGAAGAAAAAGATAACTTTAATTTTAAAGATCTATTGCCTGAAGAAGCAAAAGTCCCATTATTTACTCAAATAATTGAACTTTGGCAAAAAAATACTGATTACAAAGATAAATTCGCAAAAGAATCAGAAGAAACTGAACAAAAATATAACTCCTTGTTATTAGATATTTATAATTATAATGATGTCTTGAAAGTATCTTCATTTAGAGCAATTGATGAATACCTATTTGACAAAATTAATACCAAATTTGAAAAAGGAAGCATTCAAATAAATAAAATCTTTGATGAATCTGAAGAGTTATTTAACATAATTAATACAAGAAAACAATTATTTTGGGCCAAAGAAGATAAAAAGAATCACTGGGTTCTCATAGAAAAAGCATTAAATGTCATTATAATTTCTAACGATGCCTTAACAAACATTTCTCCAACAGCAACTAAAGAAGATTTAATTAAATCGTATGTTGCAGAATACTGGAAAATAGACTGTGCATACAGAGAATTTACAACACTAGCAGTTGACAATCAACATAAAATTGAAGACGTAAAATTTCTTGTCGAAACATACTATACTAAATTTCTTCAAAAAATAAATAGATCATTCTCGGAAACACATTCGCATCTAGTAGCATGGTCAGAAAAAGATATTCCTTTACAAACATCATTTTGGAAAGAAATAATTGAACAGTTGCCAAAAGAAGAAATTGTAGCAATAATAATTGTTGATGCCCTAAGATATGAATTAGCAAAAGAACTTCAAGACAAACTAAAAGAATTCAAAACAACCTTAAAACCATTCATAACAATACTTCCAAGCATAACTGAAGTAGGTATGGCTGCAATACTACCTCACAAAAAAATGGAATTTGTTGAATCAGCTGACCAATTTAGAGTAAAAATTGATAATCAAATAATAAAAGATAAATCCGACAGGAAAAAGATAATTCTTAATGCATTACCTGAAACAATTTTTTTCAACTTAAATGACATTGAATCACTACATAGTTCAGAAATCAAGAAAAAAATAAAAAATAAGAATAGATTATTTTTATTTTCAAATGAAATAGATTCTATGGGGGAGAATGTAGAAGATATAAGTCTTTCAACTTTCTCATTGTCTATCGGAAAAATATATTCAGCCATTTTGAAATTAAAACAATCAGGAATCAAAAAATTTATTGTTATAACCGACCATGGATTTATTTTCACAAGTGAACTTAAAGAAGAAGATAAAGTCGAAATTCCGAGCGGAAAAATTATTTATAAATCAAGAAGATTTGTCATTGGAAGGAATTTAGAATCGTCCCAAGGAGTTAAAATCAACCCCCTTAAAGAAAATATTGAATCTGATCTTGAAATGGCCTTCCCTTTTGGAACTTCTTGCTTCAAATCAGCAGGCGGGACAAGATTTAACCATGGGGGTGCATCCCTTCAAGAGGTAGTAATTCCTTGTCTAATTATAGAATCAACTGCAGAATCAAATAAACAACAATTAAACATTAAAGTAACTTATCCAGAAAGTATTGTAAATTCTATATTTAAAATAGAAATTTCTCCCAAATTTGAAACAATCCAAGACATGAAAGGCAGGACTTTGGAAATTACAATACAAAAAAATGAAGTAGAAGTTGCTGCGCCAGTATATTGTGAGATTGAAAATAATACAATAAATCAGTTACTAAAGTTGAATCCTACAATCACTACTGGTGTTGTGAAAATAAAAGTAATGGATTTTGATACAAAAGAAACACTAAGTCAAAAAGAAATTTCATTAAATTTTATGTATTCTAATACAGATTTCTAAAGGTGATATGAATGGATGAACTTGATAAAAAATTAATAGAAATATTTCCTGGGAAAACAGTAAAAAAAGACTTGGTCAGAAAAATCAAGGGCAGCTTAAATGTTCCAATATTTGTATTAGAATTTCTTCTTGGAAAGTATTGCAGTTCTGATGATCCTCAAATAACTAAAGAAGGGATGGAACATGTAAAAACTATACTAAAAGACCATTTTGTGAGACCTGATGAAAGAGAATTAGTAAAAAGCAAAATAAAAGAAAATGGAACATTTAGAATTATTGATAAAGTTAAGGTAGAACTTGTTGAAACTGAAGATAAATATTGGGCGAAATTAGTAAATTTAGGGATGGATTATGTAACTGTCGATGATTCTCTACTTACTCAATATCCTCAATTACTAGTTGGTGGAGTATGGGGTATAATGGATATAATTTATAATCCGGAAAACATGCATAAAGGGCAAGTGAGGCCTTTTATTGTTCAATCTATGAAACCAATTCAACTAGCTGCATTTGATTTAGAAGATATAAAATTAAAGAGAAGTAATTTTACCACAAGAGAATGGATTGATGTATTATTAAGAAGTCTAGGATTTGACACGACAAAATTTACAGATAGACAAAAAATACTTCTACTTGCAAGATTGTTTCCTTTAATTGAAAATAATTACAATTTTGTTGAACTTGGGCCAAAAGGTACTGGAAAAAGTTACTCTTACACTGAACTTTCGCCATATTCTATATTAATTTCTGGGGGAAAGGTAACCGTAGCTCAATTATTCATGAATAATGTTGGTAAATTTGGAAGATTAGGTCTTGTAGCTTATTGGGATGTAGTTGCATTTGATGAAGTAGCTGGTATGAAAGTTAAAGATAATGATCGAGATACAATTCAAATTTTAAAAGATTATATGGAATCAGGAAGATTTTCAAGAGGAAAAGACCAAAATGTAGCAACAGCATCTTTCAGCTTTCTTGGAAATATTGATATGGACATAAAAACAATATCAAAAACAAGTCATTTGTTTTCTCCATTTCCACAAGGCATGCAAGATTCTGCATTAATTGACAGAATACACTTATATTTACCAGGATGGGAAATACCAAAAATGAAAGAAGAATTCTTTGGAGATAATTATGGATTTGTAATAAATTATTTTGCTGAATTTTTAAAAGAAAGTAGAAAACACATAAGATTTGATGATTTGGATAAATACTTTAACTTTGGGGCAAAATTAAATACAAGAGATACTAAAGCTGTTAAAAAAACAGTGTCAGCATTACTAAAACTACTCCATCCCGATGGAAAGGAAACCAAAGAAGAAGTTGCAACATATGTAGAATTTGGACTCGAAATGAGAAAAAGAGTAAAAAATCAACTAGCAAAAATGCCTGGCGGCTCGGAATTCAAAGACACAGAATTTTCATACACTGATAAAGAAACAGGTGAAGAAAAATTTGTCCTGACTCCTGAAGAACAGGATAATGACTAATATACAAATCCCTAAATAATAGGGATAGAAAAATAAGTTGTTTAATATTAGGTCTATACAGATTAGGGTGGTATTTTTACATATTTACAATTTTAATTTATTTAATTCGGGCTTAGCAATATCAATTAATTGTTTCATTTTTTCAATAGCCCAAGTTTTTAACTCATCATCTAATTCTATGTATTCTCTTTGTATGTAAATTGATTCCCACTCAGCTTTTCCATGCCAAGTCTTGCTTTGCGCGTTATCGCCAGTTACTCTTGATATTTCAGGAATAATATGTTTAATTTTGTTTAATATCTGTTTATTATCTTCAGGATTTCTTTCTAGATGTAATTCAATTGCAAAATGCTTTCCCTTATTAAAACACCATTCAAAATGAATGTTCCCAAATCCTGTTGGGATTGGGCAGTAATCTGAATAGTTTTGATCAAAATTTGGGATAATACTTGAGTCAATTTGGTTTATTCTTTTTGTAATGTCGTTAAAAAAGTTAATACGTTGTTTTTGTAACTCAGTAGGTAGTTTTGAATCGGAATTAGTGCTTAATTCATTATCATAAGATTTTTTTATTAATTTAATAATTTCAAGGAGTTTTTCATTAGAATCTAATATTAGTTCAGTATCTCCTGTTCCGTGGTGTCCGATTTCAGAAACATCTCTTGTCTCAGTTCCTTCTTCTAATTTATCTTTATCATTTAATTTTACCCATATTTTTATTTTATTTTGTTGTACTTTTAATGTTGCAAAGTTTGATTTTCTTTTGAAAGCAATATAATGCTTCTTTGATTCAACTTTTACATCAGTTCCAATTGCCATGATTTGCTTTTCTAATTCATCATATAATTCTTTTGTTTGAATAGTTGGTAATATTTCATTTTCATCTTCAGAAAATTCTTCAAAAGGGTTTATACAAAACACTTTTCCAATTTCAGTTAACATTAATGTTTGTCTTTCTTCAACATGATTTTCATTCCAACCTTCTTTTTCAAAAGTATCTATTACTTGTTTTGACATTTCAAATGCAGTTTTCCCGCCAAATCCTTTTTTATACATCTCTTTCTTTTTTGAAGGTGGGTCATTTTGTTGGGATATGTTTTTTTTACCTGATAAAAGAGTTAAATTTCCAATTCGCATCAACCAATATTTTGCTTGTTGTTCATTCCACATTTCTCTCCATTCTTTAACTGCACTCCATTTTTCTGGCAAAATATGATCTACATGTATTTTATTGTCAAGTTCTATAAATGCAACTTTTGAATTATCTGTTTGATTATATTCAATTAAAACTAAAAGTGGCCTTAGCCAAGGTTCGCCATAGGCTTCACTTTTTATTGCACTTATTACATCTTGTAAAATTTTATCTTTTTTAATTTTAAGTTCAATTTGTTCTTTTATAAAATTTAAATCTTTTTTGTCTTTTATCCACCCTATAATGTTAAAGGTTATTTGTTTTACTCTTGTGGAAGTATATCCTGCAATCCAGTAAAGATAGTATAATCTTTGCAATTCTACACTTAATTTATCAAAATTATTAAAGGATTCTATTTTTGCAGTTGACAACACAGCTTTCCAATAAAATTGATTTTGTAAATAATAGAAAGAATAAATTAATTTAGAATCGGTTTTTTGTATTTCATTATACTTATCAACAAAAGTTTTTAATTCAAAAACTATTGTGTTTGGGTCTTTAGATTTAAATTGTGCTTCAAGTTCTTCATAAACAGATTTTTCTGGATTTTTAGCTAGTAAATAATATGTATAATATGTTAATACATCGATTAGTTTCTCATCAATTTGTTCGCACAAGTCTTCAATTTGTCGCCATGTTGCAATAAATTGATTCCTTTTAGTGTCATCTTGGCATTTTCCGTAAAGATAACTTTTTATCAAATCTGCGGCGTTAAGATCAAGTCCTCTAGCATTAAGAATTTGAAATAATTTTATTGCATAAGATTTATCAGTGCAAGTAATTGTTATCATAACAACATTATCTAATATAAAATTTAGTAAATTTTTTCTCTCTTCTTCACTTAACTCAGCAAGTTTTTCTTTAAAAACAAGAACAGTATTTAGAAAATTATTTTTTTCTCTTTCTTTTAGGGAAGGCTCTTCTTCAGGAAGCTTAATCTTTTCAAGTATTTCTTGTTCAAACTTATTTTGGTATTGTAATTGTGTAATTAATCTGAGGCGGTATTTTTGGTCAATGAGACTTTTAACACTGTTTATTACTTGATTGTCGGTATTAGCATATAAGTCTCTAAAAACACAAAATAAAATTGTTAAAGCAGTAAGCCTTTGTTGACCGTCAACAACTTCAAATCCTTCTTTTGTTTTGATTAATATTATTGGGCCAAGAAAGTAAGTTGTCGTGTTTGGATCAACTGCATCTTTCATAGTTAAATAAATATCATCAAATAACTGTTCAACTCGTTCAGTATCCCAACTATATGGTCTTTGGTAATCAGGAATTTGATAATAACTATCTGAATCGCCAAATATTTTACGAATCGTCTTTGCTTCTGGGTTAAATATTCCTGTTAAATCTATGCCCATTCCAACACCTAGTACTTCACATCTTTGCAATTTTCCCAGCTTCAGTCAACTTATGGCCGGTTGTGGTTTCTTCTATGAGTCCTTTGTCTTTGAGTTCTTTTAGTGCTCTATATACCATTGCTTTTGAGAATTCTATTTCTGTTGATAGTTCACTAATTTTGTCAATATCTTCAATGTTTTCTAAAATTTTTTGTTGAGTATCGGTAACATCAAATGATAGTATTGGTATTGTGATTACTTCTTTAGTGTCTTCTGTTACGTAAAAGATTTTTTTGATTCTTCCTGGTCTTTTGTATCCTGCAAATAATACGCCCATTGCTTGGGTTCTTCTACCGGTTGAAATGTTTAAGTAAATTTCATCAGTGTTTTGTAAATCATCGATTATTTCTTTTACTTGGTGGGCAGTTTCAACAATATCATATAATTCAGTTTTCTTTTCTTTTACTTCAATTATTTTATCATAATGATCTTTAATGTCTTTGACTGCTTCTTGTTGTTTTTCGTCAGTTTTTTTTGAGGTTAGTAGGAATACTCTGTCTATTGAGAATCTGTTAATTGCTAGAACAATGGAATCTGTTTCGTAAATTGGTGTAATTAGAACCTTTGCCATATTATTAGTAGGGTTTGAAGGGTTATTTATAAGGTTACTATTTTCACTGTCCATATAATAGTATACTTGTTAGTATACCTTTATAATATGTTCTACACACTAAGTTAAATGTCTATTAAATGTGAGAAAGGTGAATTTGAATGAAATCTGAAATAAGTAGGAAAACTTTGAAGAATGGCTTGAGGTTATTACATATAAAAAACAAAGAAAATAAACTTTGGGTTGAAATTAATTTTAAAGTAGGTGCTGAAAATGAAACTGCTGATATTAGCGGGATTAGTCATTATTTAGAACACGTTATTTGTGAAGGTTCACAAGAATACTCTGGCGATAAAATTCGTGATGAAATGAAAAAACTTGATGGGGATTTTAATGCCAGCACTTCTCTAAAAAGAACTTCCTATTTCTTTCGTATTCAAAGAAAACATTTTGAGAAATCATTAGAAATGCTTTCAAGCATTATTCAAAATCCGTTAATTGATGAAAATCAAGTGGCTAAAGAGAAAAGCATTATTCTTAATGAAATGATGCAAAGAAAAGACCACGGTCACTGCGAAATAGACTTGCTTTTACTGCAAGGGTTATTTGAAAAACACCCTTTGGCCAATGACATTATTGGGAATGAAGATACTATTCAAAATATGACTCCTCAAAAACTAAGAGGACACTATGAGAAATATTATGCTCCAAATAATGCTTTAATAACAGTAACTGGAAACATTGAAGACCCTACTGAAATAATTGAGAAATATTTTACTTTTCAACCAAAGCAAATTCCTAAAGATGATTTTCTTGCCCCTGCTCAGATTAAGCAAAAGTTGATTCAAAAAAAAGGGGATACTAAAACAACTTATCTTTCAATCGGGTTTCAAACAGCACCAACAACACACCAAGACAGTAATGTGTTGGCTGTTATAGAAAAAATCCTTGAACATGGAAAAGAAATTAATTTAATGGATGAAGTCAGACATAAACGTGCACTAACTTATTCTATTTGGACAACAAATAGGAGCTACAAAGAAACAGGGTTTTTCTCAATACAAATGACTACTGAAAAAGAAAAAGTTCCTGAAGCATCAAAAGCTATTCTCGAGCAATTAAAAAAACTTGAAACAATAACAACAAAAGAAGTTGAAAATGCAAAGAAAAAAGAAATAAAAGACAGAAACAGACAAATGCGAATGCCAATTACTCTCCATAACTTACTCATAAACTGTGAATTATTCAATTATTGGAAAGAATATGAGAATAGAAAAGAAAACATTGAATGTATAACTGCTGAAGATGTGCAAAGAGTAGCAAAACAATATTTCACAGAGAACTACACTCAAGCAATAATAGAACAAGGCGAAAAAACTAGCGAACCAAAAGAAGAATGCTAGTTTTATTGAATAATTATTTTTCTGATAGGGGGAGATGAAAATGAATGGTCCAAAATCAAGTTATTTAAAAGAAATAATCAAAAAGAAAAGTTTCTCTAAAACAGCTAATAGAGAGTACGTTTTAGATTTACTAACAATTGAAAGATACATTACTGATGGAGTAAAATGTTACTCTAGTGGAGTCTTATTTAATCAGTTACAAAGCAAATACCAAAAAGAGTATTTTGCAATTAAAAAAGAACTTGACCCAAGAGGATATTTGATTGAGTTAAAAAAACAAGACAAAATGGATGAAGCACATAAAAAATATTTAAAGTTAGAAAAGCTAGACGCTGAAAATAAACTTATTTGCTTAAAAGAAATGTGGGCAGAAGTAAGAGCAAAAAATTAGGGTGGTTTTCATGAGCATGATTCTTAATGATTTTAAAAAAATACTATCAACGAGTAGCTTATCCTTAAGCGAGTTTGCTGAATTTGCAAAACAATTAGAAAAAGCAGGTTACATTCTTAGCGTTACTACTAGCAAAGACGGAGTAAGGTTTCTTGTAGAAGAACCTAATCTTATTCAATTAGTCCAACGAATTATTGTCACAATAACTAAAAAAAGATTAAAATTAACTAGGTGGCAAGAATATGTTTTCAGACAAGCAGTACACTACAATTTCAAACCAACTCAAAGCTCTAGCTTTGACAAACCCCTTTGGGTAAAAAGAGCACTTCAATTTAAACCAAAAAAAGAAATGCCTTACAATGCAGATTTCAAGCAACCAAATTGGATTATTCGCGCATTAGAATTCCCTGCAAAATCTTATTACTCAAGAGAGGCGGTTGAACATGGATGAAACTTTTTACACTGTAATGCACTTGCATAATACTTTGCATTTAATTGAAGCGAAAGCAAAAAGATTCAAACTAACTAACAAAGAACTCAAGCAAGTAGATGAAGCAATAAAAAATTTAAATGAATTAAGTTATTTGGAGGGGTCATAAATGAAGAAAAAAATTGTTAAGGAAAAACTTGATTTTCTTTGTTTCTATGAGTGGGTAGTTTGTAAAGATTGCGAACTAGTTTATGCTTGTACTCCTTCAACCGATGACAGAAAATTTTACTTGAACATTCCTAAAAAATGCACCTGCTGTGGTAAAGACATAAAAAGATTGAAAAGATGGGGTGATTGCGGATTATTGTTAAATGATAAAAATTATCCAAAAATAATTGGAAGAAGATTACTTCTTGATATGAGTTCACAAAATTTCAAAGATGACATGTTTCAATATAGTAAAGAACGTTTAATTCGAGTTTGGGGAAAAAAGATTGTAAATAAAATATTTAGGCAAAAGGTGGTTTGAATGGATTGGAGAATTGATAACAAAAAAGTAGATGTGACAGTAAAATTAACTGGGAAACAATTGGGAATTTTTGAGAATTATTTTCTCTTTGGTGCACCTTGTGAATTTCACGCAACAACTACTTCAGGACACTCTTCTTCAGACTGCCTAAAATGTCAAAAGCACGATGAAGAACAAATCAAAGAAATGCAAAAAGTAACTACTGCCCTCTGGAGAGAATACCTAAAACAAACCAAAACTAAAAAACAAATTAAATTAAATGATACTCAGTTAATTCTCTTAAAAATAATTAAAGATGAAATAAATACTGGAATTGACATGATTCCAAAAGAAGACATACTCTGCCTAGCGAAAAGATATGGGTTTAACAAAAAAATAACTCTAGAACTACTTGAATCACTAGAAAAAAGTGGCGACTTGTTCAAACCAAGAAAGGATTTTTACAAACCAACTAGAAAAAAGAAGGTGAATTGAGTGAAGCATTTATTTGTTCATGTTGAGTTTTTGTGCAAAAATTGTGGAAATAAATATAGACTTCCTTTTTAGTATTGGAAAAATAAAATTCAAGAGTTTCCTGTGGGGCCAAAAAAGTGTGAGTGTGGAAATACTAAATTTCACCAAACAGGATATGCTTTCTCAGAAAGTAAATTAGACTGTCCGCATGGAAGACCTTTAAGGGTTAAAGGAGAAGCAAGTATTGAAGGATACAAGTTTGTTTGTGAAGTATGCGAATGTAAAAAGTGCAAAAGCCAATATTGGTATCCAATGGCTATAGAAAACAAACAACTTATCACAATTGGAGGACCTTGTGAGTGCGGTTCAAAAAAGTTCAATGTACTAAGTCACAGATTAATGGAGAATAGAAAAAAAGTCGGTAAAAAAGTTGATTTGAATTTACTAATGGTAAAAAAAGATTGACTAAAAGTACTCTTCTAGGGTATATATTGGTGCAGTTGGAGTTAATCAACTATTTGGTTGATTTTTCTTACACCAAGACTATATTAATCCCTTAACGTGCAGTAGTTATTATGAGAGCTATTTTTGGGGATGGTCAGGATTGGATCCTGATGTTGATGTAGTAGTAGACTACTACAAACATTTGTTTCCAGATTTTTCACTACACCACTTCACCGTCTACAAATTATTATGGCGAATTGAACCAATCTCGCCCGAAACAATAATTCAAGAAACCGGATTAAGTAAAACAACTACTTATACAGTACTGAGAGATCTAGCAATATCTGGGCTAGTAAACAAAACTAACTTCAGCCCAATAGGATACTACGCTATTGATCCAGTAAAGACCTACAACTCAAATCTAAAAAAAATCTTAAACAAGTTAGAAAAAGGTGCTGAACGATTAGAAAATCTAATTCAAAATTCAACTAGCTTAAGCGGAGAACTTTACTTAGTAAAACGAGATGGTGGACAACAAAAACTTTTATTAAAACAGAATAGATGTTTGATAAACGACACCAAACAACTACTCGAAATAAGAAAAGTCATCGACGAACAAATAAAAGAAACAGACAAACAAAAACTCAAAAGCATTGCGGTGTATAAATAATTAATATGGTTTTTAATGAAGAAGAATATTTAGTTAATGGCATTAATTATAACCCTAGTTGGTTATATTGCCAAAAATTTGGGTGTAAAGGGCATGTAAATCAAAAGAAAATGGAATGTGGCACATGCTTTCGACGAATGACTATTAAAGAAAAAAATAGTGCAATGTATCCATATAAGTTAATATATTTTAAAAAGCACTCTAATATTCCTGAGCGAATTAGAAATTTAGAATTGCTGTAATTTGTCATTTTTTATAAATGTTAGTTATTTGTTAATCAAAATTTTTTGAGGTTATTTCTAATGAGTTTACTGCATTACATTCAATAGAAGTTCCTTTTGTTGTGTCAAAAATACAATCTAATATTTGGTATGTTTGCTGTCCTTTAGGTAAAGAAGGGACTGATACATTATAAAATTGCAAAAAGCATCGTGATTCATCAATTTTTCCAAAAACTTTTACCATAGTACTGTTTGTGTAATATACTCTATTTCCTGTTTCTCCAGAATAAGTAATATCACTTTGGTAAATCAGAAGATTATCTTTAATATTAGTTATAAAATTAGGGGTGCAATTTTGCAAGTTCAATGAGAGTAAGTTTTTTGGCACCTCTGAGTTTAAATCAGTTGGCGGAATATTTATTATATCTGTTCTGTAATAGGTTGTTCCCCAAAAATGAAGTTCAGTAGGATTTACAAGAATATAATCTACCGTAAATTTACCTCCCATAATAGGATTAGCGGGACGAAGTTCAATATGTGTATCATCTAGAATTTTATAATAAAAATCCATAAAACCAGAATCATTTATTTTTGCTACTCCTGCATTAAAAGGTTTATTTATAAAAGTCTCAAGCGAAAGGTATCCTGTACCGCCTATAGTAAGTACTTTCTTTCCTCCAAGAGCTCCCCCTGAAGACTCCCAAATTCCTTGAAGCTTGTCCCCTGCTGGCAAAGTACATCCGAAAAGAAAAAACAAAATTAAAATAAGAAAAGCTAAAGTAAAAATTGACTTCTTTTGCATAAGTATTATTTATCATGTTTATATTATAAATCAATTGTGAAATAAAAGATTTAAGAAAATGTTAAACCCTAAAAGCAAGTTAAAAAATAGCTACTTTATTTATCTAAGAATTTTTGGATTGCAATAATCTGGTTTTCGCATAAATATGGTGATTTTGCAATTCCATTCCTTTTGGATAATTTTGAATAAGCTGAGTTTTCATGACTCTTGTATCCTGCTACCATAATGTTTGGGTTTTCTATTTTTGCTTTTTTAATTATTTCTTGTCTATCTTCAGAAGATGTTTCATAATGGTTTTTTATTCTTGAGAATTTTTTGAACCATTCTTCAAAAGCATTTGGATTTGCTTTAGCTTTTTGTTCTATTTTATTAAGTATGTCTTGATTATTATCTCCTTGGATTGGAGCTAGTTGTAGAAAATATTCTTTAAATTGTTTAAAAGAAAGCCCTATGTTAGCATATTTTTTTAAAGATTTTAATGTATCAGCTTTGTTTGTTAAAGCAACACTATTTTTAGGATCTTTTGATAGGACTTGATTATAACACTCTATTGCTTTATCATATTCTCCTAAATAATCCCATGCAGTACCTTTATTGTTTAAAGCATTAACCTTACTAGAGTCTATTTTTAGTGCTTTATCATAACACTCTATAGCTTTACTATATTCGCCAGAAGAAAGAAATGCATTACCTTTATTATATAAAATACTAAAATTATTTAAATTTTTATTTATTTTTTCAAAAATTGTTTTATTTTCTCCTAAATAAATGTTAGGGTCTAATTCAATTGTTTTATTAAAACATTCAAGTGCTTGATTATAGTTTTTTAATATGTAATACGCCCCTCCTTTGTTATTCCATATGGTGGCTTGTTTTTTATTATCCCATGTGGTATTTCCATCTTGAATATTTTTTATTGCTTTATCAAAGCATTTAATTGCATCCAGCATATATTTTTCAGTATCGTTTGGCGATGCGAGATTCATTAGGCATGACCCTTTGCTAGCTAATGGGCCTGGAGCTTCAGGGCATATTTTTATTGCTTTATCAAAGCATTTTATTGCTTCTTGATTTTTTCCTAAAAGTGCGTAAGAAAATCCTTTTTTGAACCATGCGTCTAAAGAATCAGGGACTAATTTTATTACATTGTTAAATCTTTCAATTGCTTCTTCATAGTTGCCTGTCTCCATAAGTTCTAATCCATGGTTATACCAATCACTTATACTTTCTTCTGTTGATCTATTTGAGTTATAATCTTCAGTAATTTTAATTAACTTAATTTTTTTTTGTTTATTATGTTCTTTTTCCCAATTGGAACTAATGGTTTTTTCACATTTATCGCAAAGAATTGTTTCATCAGGATAATCCCAAAAAGTTTTAGACTTTGTTGAACCGCAATTAGAGCATTTATCTTGAGATTTATTCATAGTAATTATAATTAGGTTTCTTCTTTTAATTGTTGTTATAAAGACAAAACAGACTTTAATTATTTGAACAGATTATTATAGGTTACATTATTGTAACATCTTCCTCCCCATAAAGTTTCATTTGATGCACAATGAGTTGTAGTTGTAGGGGTATTATTAATAATATTTAATTGTCTCTGGATTTCACATGAAGCAGTTTTGCATGTGTTATCAAAAACATATGGCACAAAAGGGGTTATTGGAGTTGGATTTATATAAGTTGATGGATAATAAGTTGAAATTATATGTGGGTTAACACGGGGAAGACTTTCCTCTGCATTTTTTTTACAATATCCTCTAACACAACCTCCTGTATACCAAAAGTTGTTTGAAGAATCATAACAAGAAGCTTCTCGTTCGCAACAAGGTCCTCCATAGTCTCCACATGAAACACAAAATCCATTAATTTTAACTTCAGAATATGAACAAATCATGTTTTTTAGATTTTCTATATTTTGTTTTGCTAAATTTAAATTTGGATTAAGTTCTAAAGCATTTTTAAAATTTAGCATTGCGCTTTGATAAGCTTTAGCTTTAACTAAGTCAGTACCTTTGTCATTAATTGCTTCAGCTTTATTATTTTTAGCATCAGTAAAATTTGGATCAATATCTAAAGCTTTGTCATAATTTTCTATTGATTCATCATGTTTTCCTAGGCTGTTTAAAGCAAAAGCTTTATTGTTTAACAATACTTTATTATTTGGATCAATAATTAAAGCTTCATCTGCACTTTCTATTGCATCATAAAACTTTTCTAACATAATTTGAGCATTAATTTTCCAAGTAATTGTGCCTAAATCATTTGGATTAATTATTAAATACGAATTAAAATAATACAATGCTTTGTTATAATCTTCGAGGTCACTTAATTCAGCACCTCTGTTAAATAATGCATTTAATTTATTATCTTTTGCATTATAATCATTAGGATTAATTTCTAAGACTTTATTAGAGTAGTTTATTGCTTCATCATACTTTTCAGAATTAATAGCTGTAAGACTTAAATTATTTAACGCCAAAATTTTATTATTTAATGTTTGAGTTTTGTTTTCTTTTGCTTGATTGTAATCAGGATTAAGTTTCAATAATTTATCATAATAAAATAATGCTTCATCATATTCATTCAATCCATTTAGGGCAATAGCTTTATTGTTTAATGCGTCGGAATAATTTGGTTTAATTGACAATGCTTTATCTACACTTTCTATTGCCCCATTATAATCACCAAGATTATTTAAAGCACTAGCTTTCAAAGTTAAAATTTCATAATTATTTTGGGCAAGCATTAATGCTGAATTAAAATGTTTAATTGCTTCTTTATAATTACCAGTATCATTTAATTCAATTCCCTGATTTAATTCATTTGCACTCCAAATAGAAGGTATGTTAAAAGAAATTATTGCAATTATAATTAATATTGTTATTGAAATTATAATTTGTTTAGTTGTAAAAATTTTATCATGACTTTTCTCCCATTTAGATCCATACTTCTTTTCACAATGTTCACAAAGAACAGACCCATCTTTGTAATCAAAAAAAATATTAGCTTCTTTAGAACCACAATTAGAGCATTTATCATTTTGTTTTGTCATACTTAATTTTACTCCAAAACAACATTTAATACTTTTCATTAGTTAGTTTATTGACATTTGGATTTCAAATCTTTTGTTAGTATTATTAGTGCGTTTATGAATAGGCTCGCGTTTTGTTTTTCGAAGTGTTTGCTTGTGGGGTGTGCTGAGTAGTCTCTGTATTCTTTCATCACGCCCAAGAGTTTGCCTGATTCGTTTGGATCAATTTGTTTGTTTGTGATTAGGTAGGATATTCTTTCGTTTAGGTTTTTGAATTGAGCTTTTGTATCAGTTGATTCGATGATTAGTCCTTCCATTACAGTTCCGCATAATAAGCAGGATGCGATGTAAGCTCCATGATTGTAACTTATGTATGCTTCGATTATTCTGTCTCTTAGGGTTGTTGGTAGTAGGGTTAGGAATTTTTCGTCTGGTTTCATTTCATCAGAACCAATTAACTTACTTATTGATTGGGTTAAATCAAAGTTTTGCTTCCTTAATTCAATTGACTCTGCTTTTAGTTTTTCTGTATCTATTTCGTTTTCTCCTGATGATAGTCTTATTGCAGAGGTTAGTGCTTCAAGTGCTCCTGACAAATAAACTGGATTATACTTATCTACTTCAGGAGCTTCAATATCTGAGTCTAATTCTTTTGCAGAATCTAAAATCTTGTAATAGTCTTCTAGGATGTTGCTTACTTCTGCTGAGTATGCTCTTCCGTCTTTTATTAGGTTGATTAGTGATTCTCTTATTGCACTTGCTCTATTGGCTAGCATCAATAATTTTTTGTTGTCTTCCATTCAATTCCTCCTTAAACATTTTTTCCAAAAGCGACTTAACTTCAGTTCTCTTCAAAGTAGAATGAAGTTTCTCATATTCTCTTTTTGCTAAAAAGTCTGTAACTAAAAACCACCAATTCTTGTAACCAAGCGAATTATTCTTCTCTACTTTTGCATTCATCTCACCAGTATTTCTTGATTGGCTCCCAGTTTCAATCTCAATAGCATATTTCTCGACAAACCCGTTTTTTTCTATTTCAAATGAAATGTCTGGATTTACAGTCGAATCTAAAGTTATTTTGTTTGTGTAGTGCCTAACTTCTTCAGCAACAATCTGAACCATAAAAAAATGCTCAATACTTTCGCTTCCACTTGGCTTTTTTACTAAATATTGTTTTGAAGAATTATCTAAACCACATAAACGTGCTTCAACAAAACCATTACTTTTCAAAAAATCACTTTGTTGCTCATTTAACTCACTCGTTAAGTAATATGTTTTTTCTATTTTGTAGGGTTCTAAGTTTTCTACTTTTGTAGTGCCTAACTCTTTGAGCTTCTCCTCCCTTCGTCTTATTTCATCAGGATTAGTTGTAATTAATTCTAGTTCGCTTGGACTAGGTATAACTCTTAATGGTATGTGGTCGTTCATTGCAAAGAGTAATCCTTCTCCTGGCATTGAAGTTAATAGATAATGTTGTTCCTCTTGATTCAAGTGAAACTTCTCTGCAAGTTCTTGAATACAAGCAGGTTCTTGTCTTGAAAGATATTTCCAAGCTGTATTTGCTAGAATAGTTTTTCCAGCAGGGCTTGATAATAAATCTTCAACTTCTTGAGTAATAATTACAATTCCTAATCCAAATTTTCTCGCAGTTTTTATTAATTCGAATATTGATTTTGAGTGTTCTGCAAATCTCAAGAGTGACCATGCTTCATCAATGATTAAAGTTTTTCTTTCTCTATCTTTTTGCATTTTCTTATGAACAAAATCTAAAATCAAATACATCATTACTGGTTTAATTTGGCTCGGCATGTTTGCGATGTTGAAGCAAATCAAATCATTTGTTATGTTTAAGTTAGTTTGTTTGTTAATGAAACTAAAAGAACCTTTAACATAAATTCTCAATCTATTTTCCAAAGCTTCGTAAGTCATTTTTTCTAAACGTGAAGCAGTTTTCTTTTCTTTAATTATTTCATTATATAAGTCTTCAATGATGGGTGGTTCTTTAGTCCATGTCTCTGTTTGATCTGGAAGAATACCTTTATTTTGATAAACTATATGAACTGCTTTATCCAAAATATTCTTTTGAACTTCAGTTAGTTCTCCGCAGAGGATTTTGAATAAATCCATTAGAGAAATTGTTTTTTCTCCCAAATCAGAACCCATTAAATCAAACGGATTAATGATTGATTCACTATCTCTTTTGATTTCAATTAATTGTCCATTGTAAGCTTTAGTAAGGTCAATGTATTCTCCTTGCGGGTCAATAATAATTGTTTTTACTCCACGCAAAATATTTCTTAAGATAAATAGTTTTGCTGTTACACTTTTTCCTCCTCCACTAGTTCCTAGTATTAGTCCGTTGTAATTTGCAAAAGCAAAAGGGTCTAGTATAATTGGAATGTTATTAATTTTGTTTAAGCCAAATAAAATTCCTTGTTGGTCAATATTCAAGTAAGCAGTAGTAAATGGGAAGCAAGCGGCTAAAGCATCGCTAGGAATATTTCTATTAATGTTTAGTTTGTCTTCTTGTATTGGATAGAGTGCTTTTGCACCTTCATTCATTTTCAAAAAAGGAATCTTTGGAATAATCATTATTGAGTTTAGTTCTGCAAGTATTTTTTTGGTGAGTAAATCAAGTTTTTCTTTTTCGTATGCTCGTGCTCCAAGGTAAAGAGAAATGTTGAATAGTTTCTCTTCACCTTTTTGAAGCTTTTCTAACACATTGAGTGTGTCTTGGTGTTGGAGTTTTAAAGAGGGATTAACTAATCCTTTCATTTGGGCAGCCATTAGGTCGGATTCTTGTTTTACTAATTCTTGATTGAGTTGGGTTATGATTGAAGCGATGTGGCTAGGCTTGATGTGCATCGACATGTCAAAATTTCCTTCACTGGAAATTATTGAGTCTAGCCAACCTTCTCTAATAGTTCTTGGATATCCAACTGCCATTATTGTTCTTGTCATTTGTTCGTTTACTTTTAGGCAGTCGAATTCATTTTTTACGTACGATGGTTTGAGTAGTTTCTCTAGTTCCTTCATTTTGAATCCTCCCTAAGTATTGTATGCATTTTTGTTTCACTTTTCCATTCACTCTATTGTTCTCCACTAGGTAGCTGTACTGATTGCCCTTGATTGTTTTCGTTCGTATGAAACTCATTTTCCTCACTTTTAGGCACTACACTTTCTTGAATCGTTGCTTGCTTTTTTCCTAAAATCATTTCTAGGATGCTGTTCATTCTTCTTCTGTATTTTGTTATCATCCATCTTCACCTCCATTTAGTTTAGAATTGGATGCAATCGTTAGGGTTAGTCACGCTTCTCATTTCGTGCAATCTATGGTCTACAAAGTATCTTTTTCCATTGTAGAGGATTATTGATAATGCTCTTGGGTTTTGGTCTGTCATGCGTTCACCTCCTTTTGTTTTTCTAAAAATGACAAAACTGAAAGGTACTCGTTACCATTTTCAATAAATCCTTCAAAGTAACTTGAAAGCATCGAAACGAGTTCATTAGTATTCAAACGCTTAGTTGACAAGTTACAAGATTTTAGTTTCTCTTGACAAAGAGTCACTCGAATATCCAATTGATTCAAAATATACTTTGGGTTCTTTTCATCCGAAGGAATCACAATATAGAACAAACGATTCTTCACTGCATGGTTTTCAATATAACTCAAAATAAATTCCTTAAAATCAACATATTGCTTATGCACTTTCTCATTCTTTGACTTCTTCACTCGCTGACCAAGAGTCTTAAGATATTCTTCTAAAGAAAGGTTTACAGTTCTCATTACTATTTGAATTGGAAAATCTAGGGAGTTGAGAAAGTCTTTGTAGGCTGATATTATTGCTTGTTGATTTCTAACATCAAGAATATGAAAATTGATTGGTTGGATTTGTATTATTGCTTTTGCAGAACCATTAGCCAAGTAAAGAGTATTGTCTTGAATTCTTTTTACTTCAATAAAACTTTCCATCTCTTTATCCAAATAACCTAATTCTTTTGGTCGAAAAAAGTAATTAGCAAACGTAGTCAAGTGTTCTCTTAAGTTCAGAAACGCGAATCCTCCACCAACTCCTAATAGCATTACTCCTAGTACTAGTTTGAATTCGAAAGGCAAAGGGGTTTTTAGAAAAATTATTGCACCTAAGGTTCCAAATAGTCCAAGCCAACCAGCTTGTGACAAGGATAAGTTGAAGAAGAATTTTTCTTCATACTTTAAGTTCTTGGGTATTTCATAAGACATTCGGACTCACTTCTCCGGCTTGTTTTGCACTGCCAACTGCACCCACTATATTTCCTGTTGCTGCACTTACTGCCATGTTGATTATGGGTGCGTTGTTGGCAATTGCGAGGGCTGATTTTAGAATTGAGTAAACCATCATGACAGAGTTGATGATTGCAACAATCAAGAAACCTAAAGGCAGAATGAAACCTATTCCTGCATTACCTACAAGTTGAGTTAATGCTTGTTGAGTAGCAACTAAAACAATAACATCAACGAACTGAATTGCGAGCATTATTCCAATAAAATTGAAAATAATTTTGCCCCAATTCTCAAACTTAGGAGTTAAATAAAGAAAAATTCCAATAGGAAATAAAACTACTCCAACTAACAAAAATAAGTATCTAAAAAATAAAGTTACTAGTGCAAGAGTAATTGATAGCATGAAAGATAGGAGTGTTAGCATTCCTGTTCCGTCAAATATTGTGGCTGAAAAGAATTGTTCAAACCCAGTTGTCCACAAAAACTTTGTAATACCACTACCCAAACCAAGAATTAATTGATACAAATAAAATGAGGTGCTTACTCCAATAATCATTATCACTGCATTCTTGAGCCACTCCTTAGACTGCTCTCGTTTAACAATGCTATGACCATTAATCAAAAAATTAAATCCTATTAGCAAAAAGATTAGTAAATAAAAAGATGAAATTATTATTGTGATTGATTGCCACCAACCAAACATTAATTGAGGATCTGGATTCGCTGAAAGTAACTCTCTAGTCAAATCAAGTAAACTAATATTAAAACCTTTAACGGATCCTTTCATCGAGTTGGTAAATAGTCCAAACATTCCTAAAGGCAAGCCAAGTAGTGAGGCATTGAGTGTGTCTCTTGTGTCTTCTTGTGCTTGTTGGGTACTTTGAGTATTTCCATTTACTGCATTAATTATTCCTGAAACATCTATTCGTACAGTAATTGCGTAGGAGTAGGGAGCCAGCAAACTTACTAATAGTATTGCTGGGAGAAACCATTCAAACCATTTAACCATTTCCCATTCCCTCCTTTTAGATTGCTGATGCAGTTAGGTAAGTTACTATTAGTGGTGCAACCCAAACTAGCACTAGTCCAACTACTGCGTACGTTACCATTGATTTAGAATTTTCTCTAGTTTGTATGTTTGAGCCTGAGAACATGTACATTGCTCCAGCAACGGTGATTGAAATTACTCCGACTACTGAAACGACTCCTTTGATCAAGTCATAGATTTTTGTTATAGGTTCTGTAATGTCATTTACTGATGCAGCAAAAACCAGTTGAGTAACTAGCATTACTGCCATGACTATTAACAAACTTCTTTTCATCATCTCACTTCCTCCTCAGAGAATTTTTGTTCTCTCTAAAAATCACCTTCTCGTTGAGTCATATATAAATGATTTGTAAAGTAAATCCAAATTTTTTGGAAAAAGTTCAAATTTTTTGAAATTTTAGAACTAAATGTTTAAGAGGAACATTTGAAGGAAGATTCAATTAAGGTGATAAAAATGATTTCAAAATTATTTGCAGAATATCTAAAAGCATACAAAAATGCAGGAGGAGTGCTTTCACTAGCTCAAGAAATAGCTCTTCGAGAAACTGAAAGCAACTAAAGGTGAAAACTATGGGAATTACAGCACTAGTAAACATTCCGCTCAAAATGGAACAAATAATATATTCATTCCAAGAATCTCTAAAGAGTTACAGAAAAATTAGATTAAGAGGAAGAGGAACAAGAGATATACAATATACAATATTAGTCCCAAAAATTTATGTTGGAGAAAAATATTGTCCTGATAAAAGATACTCAGTTAGCTTTGGAACTAACAAAGAAAACAATCATCAACTAGTAGTAATTGATTTAGATGATGCTGAACTTTTAGAGAGTAATTATGCTCCCTAGCTTTTATAAGAAATTATTCCAATAGTTTAGTACGAACTCATTAGTGTTGAATTGTACTAGGTCTTTGTATTGGTCTAGTTCTTTTGAGAAAAGATTTTTTTCATCAGCTTTAGAAAGGGCATCTAAATATTGGGTTCTGTATTTTTTTCTAAGAATTATTGGGGGGTACTTGGATTTTAGTAAGATAAAGTTCATTAGCATTCTTCCTGTTCTGCCGTTTCCATCAAAAAAAGGATGTATTTTTTCAAATCGGTGGTGGAAAATTGTTGCTAGTACAAATGGGTGCAATTTAGTTTGGTTTTCTTTATACCATTTCAATAATTCGGTTATGTCTGCTTGTAAGTATTGCCAAGGCGTGGATGAAAAGTGAGAGTCTTTGACATGTACATCTTTTGTTCGATAACCGGTTCTTTCGTCAACATTTTCCATTAAGCCAGAATGTATGCTAATAATTAGTTTATTGTCTAGTTCGGCAGTCAAATCGAGTGAATCAAAAACTTTTCTTGTGTTTTGCAAGTCATAAACTTCTCTTAAGGTTTTATTTTTTGGAGTTATTCCTTCTCTTAGAAAGTTACCTACTTCTTTTAGTTCAATTGTGTTACCTTCAATTGAAGTTGTGTTATAAGTAAAATCAACTATAAAATTATCCATTAATTGCTTTTGAGTTAATTTATCTTGTTTCTTAAAATCCTTATCATAATGAATCTTGCATGCTTCAATTTCATAAATCTTGTCGCTAAGTAGAGAATCCACTTTGTATTTGTTCTTTTTTGCAATTTCTAAATAGTGATTTGATTCCAAAAACAAATTTATTTTTCGGCTAGCTTTTCTAATCTCTGTGTCATATCCTTTCAGATTACTAATGGCAAGTTTAGCTTCTGCTATAGTACTCCCTAAATAAGCGATATCCTTAGTAACTGCATTTTTCCCTGCCTTAGAGGATACACGAAGATAATAGTAATCTTTTTTACCAATAGTTTTCTTATAGATATAAACCATAAATTAATCACAAATAAAACAATTTAAAAACTTACCCTTTATTTTGATAAATGTTAAAAAACAGGGTAAGGGGGTTAGTTGACCTAAAAACCCCCTTCTTCCGTCAAACCTCAAATTTAAGGTTTAATCATGCGTGAACTACCGCCTTAATCTCTAAAGGATTTTGCACAATCTCTTTCTTCAAATCACTTAAAGCAATATTCTTAGTTGCTTCAACTTGAGCTTCTTCCAAATTAAGCTTTTTCTCTGAAGCAATTCTAAAAGCCTCAGCAAAAATCTTTTGCAAAGTATCTCTATCTTGCTGAATTAACTCTTTTTCTTGCTTTATCTTTAACGCACCCTGAATTGTTAGAGGGTTATAACAATTTTGACATGTGTCAAACTTTGAAGGATTCATTTCATTACAAACCTGACACTTGATTAAATCTTCTTGATGTTCTTCTGCTTTTTTGATTCCATAAATTTGTTTGTAGGCATCCTGTACTTGTTGCATTGATAAGTGAATATAGGTTCTTACTTGCTTTGAGCCTAATTGCCAACCAAATATTTGACATAGTTGAGCTTCACTTAAACCCTTACTTGCTAAATACGATGCCCTTGAGTGTCTAAATAAATGTGGATATACTTGTTTTTGGATTTTTGCATCAACAATTACTTTTTTTAGTAATGTTGCGACCGCATTGTAAGTTATGCCTTCTCCATTATTTACCGTGCCTAATAGTACAAATACTAAATCGTTTGGGCTTTTTGCGTTTCTAACTTTTATGTAATTTTGTAAGTCACGAACACTTTCTAATAATAGAACTCTTCGTGAACCAGTTTTTCCATACAAGTTAAGTTGGCACTCCCCTTGGCTAAAAGCTAAATCAGCTATTCTCAAATTAGCTATTTCTCCAATTCTTGCTCCTGTTTCCCAAAGAACATGTAGTAATGCTCTATCACGCGAATTTCTTGCAGACTCAATTAATAGTTGAGCTTCTTCAGGATTAATTAATTGATTAGGCAATTTATAATATTTAAATTTTAAAGTGGTCTTTATCCATTTAGTTTTAGCAGAATATTCGCCTCCACTAAGCCACTTATCAAATCGTTTCAGTTTATCTAAATAATCTGCCTTAGTATGTTCAGAAAAAGCATCATTAGTTCTAATCTTATTTACAACCTGCTTTACATCATCAACACTTGCTTCTTCCCAATCTTTTTTCAACCATTGAAAACATCTAGCAGTTTGATCCATGATTGCTAAAATTCTAGATTTAGTCAAACCCTCATTAACAATATCAATATAGTACTTATCCAATAACGCTAAATTATTTGGAGTCAATACAAAAGCAACATGTCTAGAAGCATGTTTCTTTATTACACATTTATACTTTTCAGGATTGATTCTTGAAAGAGTAATTTCTAATCTTCTTTCATAATCATGAAAATTTTTATTCTCAAGACAACTTACCATAACAATACACCATTTCCCAAACAAGAAAACTTCTTTTCCCGTTCTTATTAAGGAAAACTGTGTACTTTCCTCGACCCAATTCCTAATCAATATGTCCGGCTTTCCGCGTATTACAAAAAGTTCAAATCTATATTAATCAAAAGTACTCTTTCCATTCTTTTATTTCAAGGTCGGTTATTTTTTTCTTTATTATTGATTTGCAGAAAGCGGAAGCGATTTGAAGATTTGTTATGAGCGGGATGTTGTAATCAATTGCTGCTCTTCTTACATTATATTTAGGATCTGTTACTATTTGTTTGAATGGATCAGCAACTATTATTGCAAGCTCAATTTCGCTTTTTTCGAATAATTCTTTTACATTCGGACTTTTATTTTCATGAAGCTTGTAAACTAGTGTTGATGGAATATTATTTTCTTTTAAAAATTCATAAGTGTGTTCGGTAGTGTATAATTCAAAACCTTCTTTTGCAAGTTCTCGTATTTCGTCAAGAAGTTTTTGTCTGTTCGAGTCGCCGGTGAGTGAAATCATTATTTTCTTTTTTGGAATAGTATATCCTGTGCTTAATAGTGCTTTTAGGAAAGCATCTTCAAAGTCACTTCCAATACACCCTACTTCTCCAGTTGAAGCCATTTCTACTCCTGAAACTGGATCAGCTCCTCTTAATCTTGAAAAAGAAAACTGGGGTGCCTTTACTCCAACATGATCCAATTCCAAAAACGATTTTCCTGATTTAGCTACTTTTTCTCCAAACAAAATTCTTGAAGCAGCATCAATGAAATCAGTTCCTGTTATTTTTGAAACAAATGGCATTGAGCGACTTGCTCGAAGATTGCATTCAATTACAAGAACTTCATTATCTTTTGCAATGAATTGAATATTAAAAGGACCAGAAATATTTAGTGCGCGTGCAAATTTCTTTCCAATTATTTTTATTTTTCTTACAGTTTCAAGATAAGTTCTCTGAGGTGGCAAAACCATTGTAGAATCCCCTGAGTGCACTCCTGCATTTTCAACATGTTCTGTTATTGCAAAATCAATTACTTCTCCATTTTGTGCAAATGCATCAAACTCTATTTCTCTTGCATTAAAAATAAATTTTGTTATTACTACTGGAAAGTCTTTGCTTAAAGAAGTTGCATTATCTAAGTATTCTTCAAGTTCAATTTCATTAAAGGCCACCGCCATTGCTTGTCCGCTTAGTACATATGATGGTCTTACAAGAACTGGAAAACCTACATTAATTGCAAATTCTTTTGCCTGATTAATTGTAGTTAATTCCTTCCATTCCGGTTGAGGTATTTCTAGTTTATCGCAAAGTGTACTGAATTTGTGTCTGTCTTCAGCTGTATCAATATCAAGCGGAGAAGTTCCAAATATTTTGTAACCTGATTTGTGTAATTTTAATGCAAGATTATTTGGTATTTGCCCGCCCATTGATATTACTAGTCCTTCTGGATTTTCAAGTTCATAAATATCAGCTACAGTTTCAAAACTAAGTTCTTCAAAATAAAGTTTATCACATTCATCATAATCAGTTGAAACTGTTTCAGGGTTAAAATTTATCATTATGGATTTGTACCCTAATTTTTTTGCAGCTTTTATTGCGCCAACACAACAGTAATCAAATTCAACTGAACTTCCTATTCTGTAAGCCCCTGAACCCAAAACTATTGCAGATTTTACATTATCCTCTTTTTTTGGAAAAGTGATATCATGCGAAGTGGCATTATATGTTAAGTAAAGGTAATTTGTTTTTGCAGGGTATTCAGCAGCAAGAGTATCTATTTGTTTAACAAAAGGATTAATTCCAAAATCGTGTCTTTTTTTCCGTGCCTGCGCTTCACTTTCTGCATTAGTAATCATTGATATTTGTTTATCTGAAAAACCTTGTTTTTTTGCTTTTAATAAAATTTCTTTTTCAAGAGAGTCAAGAGAATATTTTTTCAATTCTTTTTGTGTTTCTACTACTTCCTTTAGTTTGTATAAAAACCATTTATCTATTTTTGTTGAATTGTATATTTCATCAATAGAAGTATTATTTTCAAGTGCTTCAATAACAGCAAATACTCTCTTATCAGTGGGGTATTCAAGTTCTTCAGTTATTTTTTTAAAATAAATTTTGTTTCCCACAAGTCCATACATTCCAATGTGAAGCATTCGTATTGCTTTTTGCATTGCTTCTTCGAATGTTTTTCCTATAGCCATTACCTCTCCAACACTTTTCATTTCAGAACCTATTTTTGTACTTACATTTCTGAATTTCTGTAAATCCCATCGTGGTATTTTTACAACAACATAATCAAGTGCAGGCTCAAAGCAAGCTTTAGTTACTTTTGTTATTGAATTCTCTAAATCTAAAAGTGTGTATCCTAAACTTAATTTTGCTGCTACAAATGCAAGTGGATATCCAGTGGCTTTTGATGCGAGAGCAGAACTTCTTGAGAGACGCGCATTTACTTCAATAACTTTGTATTCATCACTCTTAGGATTAAATGCAAATTGAACATTGCACTCTCCAACAATTTTAAGATGTTTAATTATTTTTATGGAAACTTCTCTAAGTAAATGATACTCGTGATTGTCAAGTGTTTGTGAGGGAGCTATTACAATACTTTCTCCAGTGTGAATTCCAAGTGGGTCAAAATTTTCCATATTACAGACAGTAATACAATTGGAGTTTTTGTCAATTACAACTTCATATTCAATTTCTTTCCAACCCGTTAAACATTCTTCAATAAGTATTTGAGGAGCAGTTTTAAACGCTATATCTGATCTCTCTTTTAATTCATTTTTTTCTTTAATTACTCCGCTCCCTTTTCCTCCTAAGGCATAAGCTACTCTCATCATTATTGGATATCCTATTTTTTCCGCTGCAAGGAGTGCATCATTAGTATTATTCACCGCTATTGAAATTGGAACACTAACATTTATTTTTCCAAGTTCTTTATTGAATAAATCTCTGTCCTCAGTAAGTTCAATACTTCTTACTGGTGTTCCAAGAACCTTTACTCCATATTTTTTTAACACTCCGCTGTTTTCAAGTTCCACTCCACAGTTAAGTGCTGTTTGTCCGCCGAAAGATAAAAGTATTCCATCAGGGTTTTCTTTTTTTATTACACTTTCAACAAAGTAATGCGTTATTGGAAGAAAATAAACGTGATCAGCAAAATTCATTGAGGTTTGAATTGTAGCAATATTTGGATTAATAACAATAACTTCTATTCCTTCTTCTTTGAGTGCTTTTATTGCCTGAGAACCTGAATAATCAAATTCTCCTGCTTGACCTATTTGCAAAGCTCCCGAACCAAGTACAAGAACTTTTTTTGGCATTATTAGTTCTTTTTGATTTTGATTATTTTTTTTATTTTCAAGATTCATTTTAACACCTTAATAAATTCATCAAATAAAAATGCGGTATCAATTGGTCCCGGGTTTGCTTCAGGATGAAATTGAACTGAAAAAAATGGTTTTGTTTTGTGTCTTATTCCTTCATTTGTTTCATCATTAGCATTTCTCATCCACTCTTCCCATCCTTTTGCTAAAGTTTTTTCATTTACTGCAAAACCATGATTTTGGCTTGTAATGAAACATTTTTTCTCTCCAACTAAGTACACAGGTTGGTTTTGTCCCCTGTGACCATATTTGAGTTTGTAAGTATCAGCACCTGATGCAAGAGCAAGGAGTTGATTTCCAAGGCAAATTCCAAAAGTAGGAATTTCATTTTCAATTGCTTTTCTAATATTACTAATTGTGCTAGTACACATTTTTGGATCTCCTGGTCCATTTGAAATCATAATTCCATCAAAATCCAATTTTGTGTTAGGTTCTTTTGAAAAAAAGTCATAGTTCCATGGAACTCTTGTTACTTGAACCTTTCTTTGAAGAAGTGAATGAATAATATTGCTTTTTGCTCCACAATCAATTAAGAGAACCTTTTTTCCTTTTTCACCATAATGCAAAACTTGATTTGTACTTACTTTTTCAACTAAATTTTCTGTATTAGGATTAGTTAAGGGAATGTCATTCTCAATAACAATTTTTCCAAGCATGGTTCCTTTTTCTCTAAGGATTTTAGTTAATTCTCTAACATCAATTCCAGTAATTGCTGGAATTTTTTCTTCTTTAAGCCAATCTCCAAGCGATTTAATCGCTGAATAATGAGAATATTCTTTTGAGTATTGATTTACAATAAGTCCTTTAATTTGGATTTTTTCAGATTCAAAATTTTTAATAAGTCCGTTTTCAATTATTTTTTTAGGTACTCCATAATTTCCTATTAAGGGGTATGTCAAACAAAGAATTTGCCCAGAATAACTTGGATCGGTTAGACTTTCATTATAACCAGTCATTCCTGTGTTAAATACTACTTCCCCAGAAACAGAAAAATTATACCCAAACGATACTCCTTCAAAAGTTAAACCATCCGCGAGGATGAGTTTAGCTCTCAAGAGCACCACCCGAGGAGTTAAAATAAATTAAATAGCTATTAGAAAAAGCGTATTTGAAAAAATTGAAAAAAGAGGTCAATGGAGTTTTGTTCCATTGGGAAATTAACATTTCCATCTAATCAATTAATTTAGTTCGGAAAGTCTTTTAAAGTTATCAATCAAAAATAGAAAATACTTTTTTATTTATATTTTTATTTTGTGGAAAGTGTTATAATCGTTTTTGTTAAAGTTTTACTTAAATGATTATTAGAGATATATTTTGGCTAACTAAACCAAAGCTTGTGCTTTTAGCAATTTTTCTAGTTATTTTGATTCCAAGTTACTACAATACTGGTTGTCCTATTGGAGCTTGTGTAGCAAGTGCTACTTGTCAGTGCGGATTTTCAATATTTAATTTCTATACCGCATTTATTTTGTCTTACCTTACTTCTTCTATTATTGTAGAACTATACAATGTATTTTTTAAAAAATCTGTTAAGAAATTAAATTAGTATTTTTTTTATTTACGCCGGCATTTTACTCTGTACTCTCTTATTAAAGGCCCAAACTCTTCTTCTCTTGGAAAGGTATTTTTTATGCAAGTTGATTGGAGATTGAAACAAAACAATAAATTGAATGTAATTAATTTTAGTACAAAGAGTGAAAGTAAGCGTCATTATTTGAAGAAGTCAGAGGTGTGTTATTTTCTTAAGATGCTTAATGAGCCTTTTTGGACGGAAGCTAGAATTAATGTAGAAAGTAGAGCTGATATTTATTTACCTGAGAAATCAGTTGCGATAGAAATATTGGAAACTGAAAAGTTAAGTAATATTGAAGAGAAAGCAAAAAAGTATAGGTGTAGGATAGTTGCAATCCATTCACTACAAGAACTTGATATTGATTTTATTGAAAAAGTGATTAATTAAAGTGGGGTTCATTGTTTGTCATTTTTTAAATAACAAATTAATCTCCAAACATCGAATAAATCTTCTGTACTTCTAGCTTTTTTTAAGTTAATTAGTAAAGTATCAACTACTCTTAATTGAATTGGTCCAAAATCATACATTTTGCTGTTTTCTTTCATTTCTTGAAGTGAAGCAACTAATCCTCTTTTTAGTTTTACTGACATTTTTAATTTTCTTGCTAAAGGAATTTGTTTCTTTTTAATGTCATTAATTCTTTCAATTGCTTCTAGTGCAGCTGAATCAAAAGAGTTAACTCTTGCATTTCTTAACGCGTATTTAAGTGGCATACACGAATATCATATTTTTATGTATAAAAAACTATGTTCTAATTTGGAATTAATTTGTATAATTATAAATATAACAAAAAATGGATTATCATAAGAGTTTTTAACTACTTTTTTGTTATTTACTGTATGGCTTTTGCTGTTTTTAATGGAAAAATTATTGATGAGAAAGATGCAGTTTTACCTATTAGTGATAAATCTTTCTTTTTTGATTTTGCCGTTTACTCTTCTCTAAAAGTTATTCAAGGAAAAATATTTTTTCCTGATTATCATGTTGAAAGGTTACTTGAATCAGCTAAAATTATTGAACTTGAACACCAGTTCTCTAAAGTTCAAATTAAAGATATGCTTAATTTAGTGGTTGAAAAAAATGAGTTGAAAGATGCTTTTTTGAGAGTAGTATTAGTTGGACCAACTGGAAAAGAGGATATTGCAAAAATATTTGTTCTTCCCCTAACAGGAGTTCATTATTACCCTAATAAATATTACACTCAAGGCGTAAAAGTAATTACTTACAATGGGGAGCGAAGATTTCCTCTGGCAAAAACAACTGATTTGCTTTTGAGTTATGTTGCTTTAAGAGAAGCCCAAAAAAGTGATGCAATTGAAGCACTTTTAGTGGATTTAAAAGGAAACATAAGGGAAGGAACTAGAAGTAACTTTTTTGCAATTAAGGGGAATAAATTAATTACTCCTCCTAAAGAAAAGGTTTTGGAAGGCATAACAAAAAAGATTTTGATGGAAATATGCAAAAGTGATTTTGAAGTTGTTGAAGAAGATATTTTGCTAGAAAAAATAAAAGAGTATGATGAATTATTCATTACAAGCACTTTGTTTAATGTTCTTCCGATTAAACAAATAAATGAAATTGAGTTTAATTCTTCTTTTGAAAAAACAAAATTAATTGAAAAACTGTTTAAGGAATATTATAATAAAAAAGTATTTGAAAAATAAACAAATATTTAGACTAAGCCTAATTAGGGTTTATTTTTTTATTGAGTTTTTTTGTTTAAATTATCCAAAGCTATTTTTTTACCACTTATTGCATCCGTGTTTTTAGGGTTAATTGATAAAATTTTATTATAAATTTTTAGCGCTTCATCAAATTTACTTAAAGAAGACAAAGCATAACTTTTGTTGTGCAAAGCTCCAAGATTGTTTGAATCGATTGACAAAGCTTTATTGCATAGGTCTATTGTTTCAGCATATTTGTTTAATTTTATTAGTGCAAAACTTTTGTTGACTAAAGCACTAAGGTTTTTTGGTTCAATTGACAAAATTTTGTCAAAATTTTTAATTGCTTTATCAAATTTATTTGAATTAATTAACACACAACCCTTATTGTGTAAATTAGTAAGAATAGTTTTTTGATTAATTAAAGGTTTATAGTAACTATGCTCTTTTTCCCATTGTTCTCCAATAGCTTTTTGACATTTGTCACAAAGAACTGTACCGTCCTTATAATCCCAAAAATCGCTAGAATCTTCAGAATTGCAATTATTGCACTTATCAAGCCACTTACTCATATTCAATATTAAGTAAGTTTCTGCATTTAATTGTTTTTATTTAACTTAATTTAATTAGTCCGGCCTTACAACCTTCTCTTTTAAAAGCAAATATAACTCTAAGATTTATAACCTTTAAATAAATGAGGAGGGGAAAAAATGGCTTTGGCGGATGTAATATTAATGGCTGTGCTTGGGTTAGTACCATTCATACTTTTAATAATACTTGTAATAATCATAACCGGAATTAGAATCATTAACCAGTGGGAAACTGGAGTTCGGTTTAGACTTGGAAAGTATCATGATACTTTGCAACCAGGTTTAAGAATAGTAATTCCAATTCTTGATTCAATACAAAAAATTGACATGAGAATTGTAACAATTGATATTCCAAGGCAGCAAGTAATAACAAAAGATAATGTGCCAGTGGCAATTAATGGAGTAGTATACTTCAAAGTTGTTGATGCACAAGTAGCTGTAGTAAAAATACAAGACTTTCAATATGCTGTTTCTCAATATGCACAAACTGCATTAAGAGATGTAGCGGGAAGCATGACACTAGATCAAGTGTTATCTGAAAGAGAAAGTATTGGAAAAGATATTGAACAAATAGTTGAGAAGGCTTGCCAAAATTGGGGTCTTGAAATAACTGAAATAAAGTTACAAGACATTGATATGCCTGAAGACTTGAAAAGAATCATGTCTCGACAAGCTAGTTCAGAAAGAGAAAAGAGAGCAACAATCATTAAATCTGAGGGTGACGCAATGGCTGCTGCAAACTTAGCAAAAGCTGCTCAAATAATGGCTAAAACTCAAGGCGCAATGCAATTAAGAACATTGCAAACAATTGATGGCCTTGGACCAAGCCCGAGTAACACAGTAATTTTAGCAGTGCCAGTAGATATATTGGAATTAGCTAAAACATTAAATGGAAAGTTCAAGAAATAGTAAAACAAATATTAATTTGATTGTGGGCAAATGCTCACAATCTTTTCTTTTTTTTAATTAAAATTAATTAGTTGGGTCAACCATTTTTCCTAAGAACAATATCTCTTTTGTTTTATTGTCAATTATGTAAAATGCAAATGGGTGATTCGCATTGAAAACAGTTGGTAGTTCTACTGAAGTTTTCTCAACCATTACTACTGCAGTTGCAGCAGCTGCTTCTGAACCTTCTTCATTTACTTCAATAAATGCTTTGTGATAAACTTGATCTATTTTTACGTAATTAGCAGCATCCATTTTTGAAAAATCAGCAAAATCAGTAAATGCTTCTATTACTCCCATTTCATTTAAATCTTTTTTCATTTGATATTCTGCTTCAAATTTGAATTTAGGTAAGTGAACTTCAACTTTATTTTTTGTCATATTTTCTCTAGCTGTAAAAAGATCTTTAGTAGAAGGGATTGAAAAGTCATAAACTGGTTTGTACACATTTGATTCGCAATCAGTATTAATTTCGCAATCAGTTTGAATCCCTTTTGGAAGCAATACGATCATTGACATATCATCTCCCTTGTAAGGTAATTCTAAGTATTGGAAAGTCCCATCATCTAAGTAATTAAATTTATTATTTTGTTGCATCATTTTAGTAGTTACTTTTGTCTCTGAATTTATAAAGAAATCTGAAGTTATTGTATCTTCTGATTTGAATTTACTTGCCCAATCTCCTTTGAAGTAAATTGCATTAACAAGAACAAGTTTTGTGTCAGCTCTTATTGCAGGGGGTTGAGCTGGAAGCAGTTCCTTTACTTTTTGGTTTGTTTGATCCATAACCCATTTGTTGATTAATTGTCTTTGCTCTTCTGGAGCCTTTTTGAAATCAACAGGAGTTGATTTTCCATAATAGTATTTATCAATAGTGTCATAAAAACTCTCTTTGAATTCATAGGTTTGTTCATTCCAAAGTGCATTAGCAATACTTAATTGATAATTTCCTTTAGAAGCATTTTCATTTAAAGAGTTGAATAACTTAGCAAAAGAAGATTGTCTAACTAGGTCATTTTCGGGGAAGTAAAATACATTTCGCATCTCTTCTGCGGTTTTTCTATCCGCTCCTTCATAAGTCATTGCTAATGCAGTAGAAATGCTAAAAGGTGAAAAGAAAATATTTTTGCCTACATTAGTTGGATTTGCATCCAATTTATTGTAATAATCAATTGCAAATGAATTGTTAGCCGTAACTATTTCATTTAATCCTTCATTAGTTGCTTTTGAATCATCAAGTTGCTTAAAACTTAATAATCCTACTACTGGATTACTTGGTGCTTGGGGGCTAATAGTTGTGCAACCTAACAAGAATAAAATAAATAATGCGAATAATATTTGTAGTTTCATTTGAATCACTAATTTAATTACAGGCAATGCGTGTATTTAATGATTGCTTTTTGTTAGGTGAAAGCCGTAGGTTATTATTTTGAATTTTTTTGAAAATTATTAAATTTTATCCTTACAATAATAATATTAACTCAAATAATGTATAATTAAGTAATATGGTTAAGAAATTTAGGCCAATTCACACTCCTGTTCACTTTGCAAGAATGTTTGAAAGGGAAGGGTTGAACAAAGCGCCTTTAATAAAAGCAAAAACTAAAACTAAATTAAATATTTCTGAATTATTTGATGCTAGTGGTAAATTATTTAATCACGTGCTTGCTCCTGGCGACATACGTTGGGATTTAGCAAGAAAATACGCTGAGTTGAAAAAAGATTTAAATTTTTCTTCATTTAATTTAGAAAATGGATTAAGATCAGTTTATTCTTCAAGAACTCAAGGGGAAAATAAAGCGTATGAAGCAGGGTTTGTTGGTCAAACGCATGTTCTTCAATTAGCTCGTTCTTTAAGAAATTTTGAGTTAGGGCACAAATTTGTTTTGCACAGATCTATTCCAAGTGTTGGGGCTAATTATGAATTGAAATTTGCTCAAACAGATTCAATTGAAAAAAAGTATAATAGATTTGGTGTTTCCGGTTGTCCTGAAGCAATGTGGCAATTACAATTATGGTCTCCTAAAGGATATGTTGGTAGAATTGGATTCAATTTCCATTCAGAAGGAAAGAAAACAATTGTTACTGTTGCTAATATTCAAGGAGCTGTGGGTAAAAAAGAAGAACAATTAGCTTTTGAGTCAAAAACAGGCAAACCTTTTGGTGAAGTGCTTGTAGAAGGATTACAACAAACCCTTGGTTCTGAATTTGAATATAGAGGAGCACTTCCTTCAGATAATAATCAAACCCAATATAGAATGACTTTTAGAAAAGTAAAACCTCAAAAACTAAAAATATGGGATAATAAAAATAAAATGATGAATGAGGATAGAAGAACAATTAAACTTTAGTTAATAAAATTTGTTTTTTTGTTATATTTCATTGCAAACTTATTTATATTCTTTATATTTGATATTTGTATGATTAAAATTTATAAATCAGCAAAGCCTTCTGATTCTTTAAGAATTATTGAAATTGAAAAACCTCAAGTTGATTGTTGGATAAGTTTGATATCTCCAACTGATGAGGAAGTCAAGTCTTTTTCTGAAAAGTTTGGTTTAGATAAGCAAATAATTAATGATATGCTTGATTATGAATCAGTACCTCATATTGAGAAAGAACTAAAGGAAGGTTATATTTCATTTATTTTAAGAACTCCTGTTGTTTTGGAAGACAAGGGTTTAGTTACTATCCCCTTGGGCATAATTTTTTTGACTAAAAAAAATATGATTCTTACTGTTTGTAAGCATGATAATTTCGCTTTAACTAAATTATCTACTCGTCCACCTAAAAGTTTCACTACAAAAAATAGAGTGGTATTTTTTAGGCAATTAAATAGAAAAGTTTTGAATTCCTATATGTCTGAGTTACATAAAATTGAACAAGAAATAAGGGGTGTTGAAGATTCAGTTAAGGATGCTTTAGAGAATAAAGAGATTGCTTTGCTTCTTGCAAAACAAAATACTTTAGTTTATTTTAAAACTTCAATAGTAGGGAATAAATCAGTTCTAACTAGAATTTCTTCAGGAAAGGTAATTCCATTAAATCATAATGAAAAAGATTTGTTAAATGATTCCATTATTGATGTTAATGAGGCTCAACAATTAATTTCAATTTACTCTGAAATTATTAGTCACACTATGTCAGCATATGCATCAATTGTCTCAAATAATTTAAGTTTTGTATTAAAAATACTAGCTATAATTACGTTAACGATTAGTATTCCTACAATGTTATTTAGTTTCTACGGAATGAATGTTTCTCTCCCTCTTCAAAATGACCCTAATGTTGTAATATATTTAATTTTATTAGCTTTGGGTGGAATTGGATTAATTTTATTAGTATTTAAAAAAAGAAATTGGTTTTGAATTTTAAAGAAGGTTTAATTGAATATGTTTGATCCGTTTTTTTTAGCTCAATGGTTTAGTGATTGGATTACTTATTCAATTCTAAATTTAACAAAGGATACAAGTTTAGCTAATACACTTAACTTTTTCATTTATGATTCAATTAAAGTTACTTTACTGCTATTAGTAATAGTTTTTATTGTTGGAATAGTTCGAACTTTTATTACTCCTCAAAAAGTGAGAAAACTTGTTGGGAAAAAGAAAGAAGGAGTTGGAAATGTTTTAGCAGCTCTTTTAGGTATACCAACTCCGTTTTGTTCTTGTTCTGCAGTTCCATTGTTTATTGGTTTTGTTGAAAGTGGAATTCCTTTAGGAATAACTTTTTCATTTCTAATTGCTTCTCCTTTGATTAATGAAGTTGCCGCAACAATGTTACTTGCAATGTTTGGTTGGGAAATTGCTCTACTTTATGTGGTTTCTGGATTATTTGTTGCAATAGTTGCAGGAATAATAATTGGTAGAATGAATTTAGAAAAAGAAATAGAACCATTTGTGTATGAAATGCAATTAAAAAAAATTAAAGAAGAAAAAATGAATTGGGAAAAAAGAATTAGATTTGGTTTAAATGAATCAAAAAATATTACTCTAAAAGTACTACCTTACTTATTAATCGGAATTGCAATTGGTGGAATAATTCATGGATATGCACCTAGCGATTTATTAATTCAAATAGCTGGAAAAGATAATTTATTTGCGGTACCAATTGCAGTATTAATTGGAATACCTCTTTATTCAAACGCAGCTGGGATGGTGCCAATTGTTGGAGTATTAATTGCGAAAGGATTACCAATAGGGACTGCATTAGCATTTATGATGGCGGTAATAGGATTGTCGTTACCAGAAATGATAATCCTAAGAAAAGTACTCAAACCAAAGTTGTTAGCAATATTTGCTTTAACTTTATTTATTTCATTTACTCTCTTAGGATTTTTGTTCAACTTTCTTCTTGGTTGAATGTAAGTTTAAATAGTAGATAAACTAATTATTTGAAGAGGTTTTATTGTATGGTTAAAATGAAATTTAATTTATTGTTAGGATTACTTGCGTTGATTGCATTTTTTGCACTTTTTGGATGTAGTGTTGGAAGTGAGACAAGAAATGATTTTAATAATGTTGGAATAGAAACTGATTTGAATAGTGTTGGAACAGAAACTGATTTGAGTGGTTTCAAAACACAAATTGATTTGAATAAAGGAATAAAAACCACTTACAAAGGTTTGTCTTTTATGAAGTCATATTTAGCTGTTGATAAAATTATAATTTCAACAAATCAAGTACCAGTTGGAAAAGAAGTTGATATTGGATTCAGTGGGCTTGATGGATTTAAGGAAATTGATGGAAATATATTTATAGGGGCATCTATGAAAGTTACAAATTCTTCTGGAGAAGTTATTGTTGACAAGGGGAATATGCTTAAATCTTATGAAACAACAGGGATTGTTCTTGATGTTTTTAGATCAGAATCTGTAGCTCAGACATTCACTTTCACTTTTACTCAAGAACCTACTTCAAAGATTGGGAATATTTATATTGTAGAAATAAAGATTTGGGATTTAAAGAGTGATGCTGTACTTAACTCTACAGTGGATATTGTAATAAAATAATTGTAGTATAATAATGGCGAATATTTTTCGCCATTCTCATTTTTTTTAGATTTGTTAATTAGATTCTTATTTCATTAAATGTTCAAGCAAAGCCATTCTCGCAAACACTCCATTTTCTGCTTGTCTAAAATATGCTACTCTTTTGTCATTATTTTCAACTTCAATTGGCAAATTTATTTCTTCTACGTGGGGCAAAGGGTGCATTATTCTAGATGTATATTTAACTTGTCCTAAATTAAGTGGGTTAATTGTATATTTGCCTTTTGCTAATTCATAATCCTCTGGACTCATTCTTTCTTTTTGAATTCGAGTCATATAAATTATATCAGCAATTGAAAGAACTTTATCTAAATCAAAATTCTCTTCATAACTTACTTTGTGTCTAGTTAAATAATCTTTAATCTCTTTTTTAATTTTCAAATTCTCTGGTGAGACAAAAATTATTTTAATATTAGAGAATTTTCCGAGCAAGTACGAAAGAGAATGTACAGTTCTTCCATTTAGCAAATCCCCTACCATTGCAATAGTTATTCCTTCGACTTTGCCTAACTCTCGATAAATAGTGTATAAATCAAGTAGCGCTTGAGTTGGGTGTTGTCCTTTTCCATCTCCTGCATTAATGAAAGGAACTGTGGCAACTTGCGAAGCTTTTTTTGCAGATCCATCTTCATAGTGTCTCATTACAATACAATCTGCATATGAAGAAACTACTCTAATAGTATCTTCTAAAGATTCTCCTTTAATTGCACTAGAAAATTCTTTAGCATTTTCAGTACTAACCACTCCTCCTCCTAGTTTGAGCATTGCACTTTCAAAACTCAATCTAGTTCTAGTACTAGGTTCATAAAAGAGGGTTGCGAGAACCTTTCCTTTTAACGAATCAGTTGTTTTACTTTCCCTAAGTTCGTCGGCTCTCTTAAACAGAGAAAAAAGAAGCTCTTTACTAAACTGTTGGGACTCAATTAGATAAGGTAATTTGTCCATTTCAATCAGTATACTGCGTTGCTTGTGGTATTTATTTCTTTTTAAAAAATTTTTGAATTAGAAATGTTTTTATTGAACAAAAGCGATAATTATTTGATTTTTCTAATTAGTAAATTGATTGTAAATTAATTACAATTAGAAATTTTAAAATAAAATATTTTTTAATTACTTTGAAAAGTTTAAAACTTCTTTTTCTTTAACCGCGTAGCATCCTAAGTGTGTCACACTAATTGCTCCCGCTTTATTAGCTAATTTGCATGATTCTATTAAAGAATAATTTTTATTCAAAAAGTGAACAAGAGTAGAAATAACTGTGTCTCCTGCTCCCGTAACATCCACTGCTTTTACTTTAATTGGAGCAAAATTAGCAACAAGTTTACCTTTATGTAGTAAATCCATTCCTTCTTTTCCTTTTGTAACTAAAACGTGTTCAAATTTTGAAGGATTTTTCATTTCATTAAATTCTTTTAAATTTGGTTTAATTAAGTAGCAATCTTTAAACCAATTAAAGTGATTTGGTTTGCAATCCACTATTACTTTTGATTTTGATTCCATTATTACTTTAGCAACTTTTTTAGTAATTGCTCCCTTGTTATAATCGCTCACAAGAACATAATCATAAGAATTTTCTAAAAAATCACTAATGAGTAATTCTTCTTTTTGTTTTAATTCCTCTTTAGTATATTTGACAGTTTCATCATCAAGTCTAAAAATGTGTTTGTTTCCATCAAATACTCTTAATTTAGTACTTCTCTCCCCACTGTAAAAAAAATCCACTTCTGATCCGAGTGCTTCTAAATTTTCTTTAACATTTCCTGCCCCGCCAATTTTCATTTCGGCTTTTAGTGCAGTAAAACAAGGAGCATTAGATTCAGGATTAATTCTTGGTTTGCATTGAAAATAAACATCCAATATAAAATCTCCAAGAACACAAATTTTATTCATCTAATCCCCTTTCTCAATTCTATAACTATCACTTTCAAAATGATGGGTGCTGATTTCAATAATATCAGTATTTTCCAAAGCAATTATTTGATGATTGGTTTTTGGAATTAATCTAATAGTTTCCCCTTTTTTTAAAACAATTTCTTTATCATTTAACTTCAATTTAATTTTTCCTTTCAAAATATAAAAAGTCTCATCCTTCAATTTGTGATAATGCAAAGAACATTTCTTACCTTTATCAAAATGTAAAATTTTTCCACAATAAAGTTCATTATTAACTATCCAATCTTCAAACCCCCAACCTTTTATGTGTCTTTCTGGATTCATTATTCTCAACTCTTTTTCTTTATTATTTTAGCTTTCTCTATTGTGTTAGTACTTGAATATCCTTCTTCCAAAGGTAAAAATATTAACTGTCCACCAAAAGATTCAACAATTTTTCTTTCTTTTTTAGTTTTTTCAACATCAAATTTTCCGCCTTTAGCATGAATATTTGGCTTAACTTTACTTAAAACATTAAGGGGGGTACTCTCATTAAATATTATAACTTCATCAACACACTTTAATGCAAGTAACATTTCTTTTCTATCTTGTTCATTATTAATTGGCCTATTATCGCCCTTTAATCCTCTTACAGATTCATCACTATTTAGTAGAACAATTAACTTATCACACTTGCTTTTCACTTTTTCTAAAAATCTAATATGTGCAACGTGTAATACATCAAAACAACCATTTACCGTCCCAACAATCATTTTCTCATCTCTTTAATTCCTTCTTTTATAGTTCTAAATTTATTTGGGTATCCATTTTTTCTTAACTTAGTTAAATCTGCTTTTGTGTTAACTTGAAAATATTTCTTAATTTCAAGAGGCATATCAATATACTCTGGATCCTTATTCATAATTAATTTATACACTTCATAAAAACTTACGGGTTGGCCAGTTCCAACATCATAAGTTCCTTTCTCCACTTTATTAAAATTATTCATCAAATAGTAAATTGTTTCAACTACATCTCCAACATAAACAAAATCTCTCAACTGTTCTCCGTATTTGAATAACTTAGTGTCAGCATTATGTAGCATTTTGTAAATCATAGATGCCATTGAACCTTTATTATCCTCCCCATTTCCATAAACATTAAAAAATCTTAATCCAATTACATCTTTTCCTTTTGCAAACTCATCAATCTTTTTTTTACAAACTCCATAAGTGTTCAACGGGTTAACTCCATCATTTCCATAAGTTGCTGCACTACTCGCGTAAATAATATTGGTTTTCTTTTTCTCAATCAAATTAATTGCTTCATTATAATTCTTTTCGTGTTTTTCAGAAAGAGAATTACTAGTGCTAGAACAAGCACCTAAATGAATTACAAAATCCTCTTTTTTGGCATTCTCAAAAAAGAACTCAGGAGTCTGAAGTTCTTTATATTTTAATTCACTCAAAAGTTTAGAGTGAATACTTGCATCAAAATAATCAACAATAATAATATCTGTAAATCCCTTATTATTTAAGAATTTTACAAAATTTCCTCCAATGAAACCCAAAGCTCCAGTTACAACAATACTCACAAAAATTCCTTCCTAAAAAACCCACTAACTCTACTTTAGATTAATGGCTCAACTCATTTATTAAATATTCTTTAAATTGATAAAAAGATTAATTAAAAATAAACTTAGAACAAATATAAAGAATTTAATTTTTTTTAAAAAACATTTATATACATCAAAGTTGTTTATTTAATATGTTTTCAAATAAAGCCCAAGGTACTGTGGAGTACTTGGTAATTATTTCTATTGTAATTGTAATTAGTTTGGTTGTTGTTGGGTTAACAACTGGAATTATTGGCGGAAATATGGATTCTTCTGCAAAAGCTAGTGCTAAACTTAGTTGGCTTACTAAAGAAATTTCTGTTACTGATGGGGTTGCAGGTAGTAATGGTACTGCAATGTTTATTTTGAAGAGTAACATAAGTGAGTTCATTACAATTACTTCTCTTGAAATTGATGGAAGTGCACCTATCCCTCTTGAAGGTGGAGCAGGTAAAAGAGTTGCAATGAGTGAAGTGTATTCCGCTCAAGTGAGTGGAGTTGCTCCTTGTACTGGTCAAGGAAGAAAATATTCAATTAAAATTAATTATTTATCCTCTAATAATCTTTCAAAGAGTGTTCCGCAAGGAGATTTTTATGCTTCTTGTTACGGTGACTTACCATTTTTGCTATTTTCAGGAATTCCAATTAGTGGGGCAATTCCAATTGGAGATGGTTCAGGAAGCTTTTCTTCATCAGGAAGTGCAATTACTGGATTATTAGTTTTAAATAATGCTTTTTGCTTTGGCGGAACTACTTGTGATGCTAATATAACTTTAGAGAATTCAGGAAATGATTTAGTATTTGCTGAATAAAATTTTCTTTGATTTTTTCTTTATTTACTTTTTTTATTTTCACATTTCCAAAAAGATTATTAACTAAAAGAATCTTAGTATAGTTATGAAGTTTAACAGAGAATCAACTGCTCAAGGCGCTATTGAATATTTGTTAATTATTGGCGCAGCAATTTTGATTGTTGCAGTTGTAATAATTGCTTTATCAGGGGTGCTTTTTAGTGCTGATAATAGTAATGATATGAATGATTTGAATAAAGCAAAAAGTTCGTTAAGAGACCTTTTGGATCAATCCAAAAACCAAGGGGGAACTACTGATCCTCCAATTGGTCCTGTTGATTTAAGTAGTCTTGTTCAAGGATCAATTCTTGTTTCTAGTGGCTTAGAAACTTACCAATCTTCTTCAGGAAATGCAGTTACTGGTCTAACAGTATTAGGTAATGCTCTTTGTTTTGGTGGAAATAGTTGTAACACTAAAATTGAATTAAATGGTAATGATTTAGTTTTTAATACAGATTAAGTATTTATTTTAGTTAAGTATTTAGTTTAATTAAGCATTTAGTTTAGTTAGATGGTTTTCAAATTTATTTTTAAAAAAAGGTTTTAAAATGGCTGAAAAGGAAATTATTACAAGTTTTGAAAGTGCAACTGAGAAGATTGCTGATTCCAAGATAATGAAAGATATTGGATCAATTTTTGTTTTGTTCTTTCCTGCAGTGAAAAAGGTTTTAGTTGTTTTCATCGCTTTTTTATGTTTATTTACTTTTTTTAGTGGAACCATTTTTGATTTTGTAAAATTCCTCATCCCAAAGAATGCTGAACTTATTGCTTTCTCCCCAGGAGAAGTTTTTAGTTCAATTATTACCTTAATTGTTAGTTTCTCAATTGCTTTCACTTTACCTTTTTTATTGTTTGAATTATCAAGAATTATTTTGCCCGCTTTATATGAAAATGAAAAAAAAGCTTTTAAAAAAATTCTTCCTGCTAGTTTTATTTTATTAGTTTTAGGAACCATTTTTGGAATTTTAGTAATGGCTTTTTTTGGATTAAGCTTTTTTGCTGATTTTAGTGAATCTTATGGAGTAAAGAACGTTTGGGGTTTGAGCGGAGTAATTAATTCTTTTATTACAATGGGAGTAGGGTTTGGATTAGCCTTTCAATTTCCGCTATTAATGATATTTTTGGTTAAATTTGGTTTAATTAAAGTAAATACACTTTCTTCAATTCGAGGATATGTAGTAGTACTTCTTTTAATAATTTCAGCAGTTTTAACTCCGCCTGATGTAATGTCACAATTAATTATGTTTTTCCCGTTGTATTTCCTCTATGAGGGAACTCTTTTATACTTGAAAGCAATAAGTAAATAAAATAATTGAGGTGTTTAATAGTGGGAGTAATAGGACCGTTGGAAATTGTAGTAATAATAGCTGCAATAGCTATTTTCTTTTTCGGAAAAGACAAAGTTATTGAATGGGCTAAATCTTTAGGACAAGCAAAGAAGGCTTTTCAAGAAGGCGGAAAAGAAAAAGAGAAAGTTAAAGCAAAACCAAAGAAGAAATAATTTTTTGGTTTAATAATTTATTAGGTGAAATGTATGAAAAGAAATAAAAAAATAGTTCACTCAGAAAATAATAAGAAAAGTAAACCCACTAGCTTATTTTCAAATAGAGCTTTTTTAGTTCTACTTTTGTTAATTGTAGCAAGTGCTTCATTTGCTATTGGTTTTACAATGGCAACTACTCCTGTGGAAGGGGCTTTCCCAGTTTATTCTGGTTCAGGGGATATTTGGAACCCTTCAGGAACAGCAAATAGTGGTCTTTTAATTGATGGTAACACTCTTTGTTTCCCTTCAGCAACAATTTGCGATAAGAACATTAGTTGGGATGGAGCAGATTTTATTGTTAATGGTTAATTTTCAAAATTAACCATTTAATCTTTTTTTTTTAGATAATTTATTAATCTTTTTTTAAATTGAATTAGTTTATTTTATTTAGAAAATTGTTTATTTGTTCAAATTTTTATTGTTTTGTTTCGTAATAGTTTTTTGAAGAATTTACTTTTGCTCCAAGCCCATCAACAATTTTAATTCCTAATTCATCACAAACCTTTTTTTCAGGGATTTCTCCACTCCATCTGTCTCCACCTTTAGCAAAAATTATTTCATTTTCCTTGTTATTGTATTTTGCAAATACCGCTCTAATACTTTCGCATACTCCTGAATTAGTATCAATTGACATAAACACTTCATCAACAGGTTTTAGAGCGAGAACAATTTTTCCTCTTACTTCTTGATTCATAAAAGGTTTTCCTTTTTTCAAAACCGCTTGTGCATCATTATTCAATATTACAATTAATTTGTCTCCAAGTTCTTTAGCTAAATAAAAACACTCAATGTGCCCATCATGGATTGGATCAAAATAACCACTTGTGATAACAATTTTCATAAAATAATAATGTAAATTACCCTTTATAGAGGTTTTTGGTTTGATTTTGAATCAAAATTTCTTTTCAATAAGTAATAAATACACAGTTAACATTAATTTGAAATAGTTTTTATTAAATTGATGAAGGAATTTTTAAATGATTGAAGTACGAAGTGTAACTAAAAAAGATATTAAGGGTGTATATCACTTGATGAATATTGGTGTTAGAGAAGGAACTCTTTTGAAACGATCAAAAAAAGAATTGCTTTCACTTGTAAAGGGTGAATTTATTATTGGGGCATTTGATGGTGAAGAACTTGTAGGTATGTCTATTTTAGATTTTTACTCAAAGCGTTTAAGTGAACTTCGATCAATAATAGTTTTAGAGGACTATCGAAGTATGGGTGTTGGAAAGCAATTAGTTAAAGGTGTAATAAAGAAAGCAAAATCCTTGCATGTAAAAGAATTGATGACCATAACTTTGCAGGAAAAGAAAGGATATTTTGGAAAATTTGGTTTCTTTGAAGCAGTTCATGGATTCAAAGTTGCTTTGTTTAAAAAACTCTAAATATTTTTTTTCAAAATTTTATTTTTATTTAAAATTAGTTATGTGCAGGATTAACTTTTTTTCCTACCCAACTACCTGCGGGAGAATATTTTTTCATAGAAACCTTATCTTTGCTATGATCAAAATTAATTTTAGCTTTTAATTCTCCTTCAGGGGTATAAAGTCTAATTTGTCCTTTTTCAAAAAGCATTTTTGTTCCAGCTTCAGTTTTTCTATGTGGTGGTGGGCTTGAACCATGGTTTAAATCAAGCATCACAATATCTCCTTCTTTTGCTCCATGTTTTAATAAAGCTCCACTAAATGGGATTTGATCTCTTCCAAAAATAGCTGTTTTTTCTTCCTTAAATCCGTTAGACCAATTAGTACTAGTATTGAAATGTCTAACTCTTGATGAAAAAGCTATTTCGCCAGCGGAAACTCTTTTTTTACCTATTTTTTTTGCCCAGTTATTAATAGATCTAAATACGCTCTTCATGGTTAAATCAATGAAATATTGCTTATTGTAACTCTATAAATAAGTATTGTTTGCTTATTCAAAGAACTCTTTTTTAAGCACAATTTTGCGGTAAAGAATAATACTTCCAGTAGTAAGCGAAATTAATCCACTTAGTAAAAGTAAAATCTCAAAAGAGTTAAGTTTATTTACTCCTTTTTTCATGTTATGAATATGGTAAATAATAATGTAGTAATGAGTTCGATTGGAAAAGTAACTCCTTCAGTAAGGATGAATATTTTAATTTTTTTATCTTTAATTTTAGCTTTATGTATTATATTTTTTGGCGGGTTAAAAGAAAAAGAATCAATTGAAATAATTAATTTGGTTTTAACTATGTCAATTACTATGGCTGGTTTTGGACTTGTTGCACTCCAAATTGGTCACGCTTCTAATGAACTTAAGAATGATTTTATTGAATCAAGTATAATTTTGATTGCTTCAACAATAACTGGATTCTTTTATTTAGTTTATCCTGAAAGTGCTCTTTTTGGACTTAATTTTGGTGAATTAAGTATATTCATGTTCTTTTGGGGACTTATTATTCTTGTAATCACTTTGATTGATAGAAGATTCAATTTACTTAAGTAATAATTGATTTTCTATAGGTAAATCTTGTTTTTCAAAAAAATTTCAATCCCTGCCTCATTTATAAATCTGCGTAAATAAAAATTAATTATAGTTGTGGTATATAATGGAAAATGTAAATTTTAAGGGACATATAATAACTCCTGTGTTATTTAAGGATAATTTTCAAAGAAGAGCTCTTCAAATGAAGAATAAAATAATTGCAGCACTTGAAAAAACTGGTGTTAGAGCTGATGATGTTGAACTTGATTTTTCTGGAATCTCAGTAAAGAAAGCAAAAGCAGTTGTTACTTGGTATTATGATGGACACATGCTTCATTATGGAAACAATTCAATGGATAAGTACGTTGAAAATTTGTATATTGTAACAAAAGTAATTGAAGGTGAAGTAGAATCAGTATTAAATGAAGAAAAAACAATGCTTGATTTTGTTCAAGAGTTCAAGGAAGACGATGATTTAGAGAAATCAAGAAAAGAAGCAAGAGAATTCTTTGGTTTAGCTCATGATGCAAAAGACATGGAAGAAATTGATAAAAAATATAAAGAAATGGCTAGACACTTACACCCTGATATGCCAACTGGGGATACTGAAAAGTTCAAGAAACTAAATACTGCTCATAAAGTTTTGAAAAGAGAATTAATGTAAATTTAATTTTCTTTTTAAAAATCTTTTTTTTAAAAGGTATTTTTCTTTTTTAAATAATATAATTAGATACTAATTTTTAGTTGTTAATCTTTTTATTTAAATAAAAAAATAAATGAAAAAATAAAAAAAGTTAAAAGAGAATAAAATAATTATTCTCTTTTCTTGTGTTCAGTTGGTTTGCTTTTTGAACTATAAGATTTGTGACTTTTATCTGCTGATTTTGGAGCAGATTTATGTCCAGTCTTAAATTCACTAAAAGTGTTTCTATCCCTATTAGCAACGTGTTCTTTTTTTGGTCTTGGAACACTTTTATGATTTGGATTATAGTGCGAAGTTGGGAATAAAGGTTCAGGAGTTCTTGGAGTTCTTTCAAAGTTAGCAGGTTTTTGAGTTGGTGCTTCACTTGGAGCAGAACTTTGGTGAGAACTTCTTTCGCCGCCACCATAACTAGGTCTTGAATTATTGTCTCTATTTCCTCTATAGTTTGGACTATGTCCTCTACTTTCGCCGCCACCATAAGATGGTCTTGAGTAGCTACTACCTGAAGAACCAGCTCTAGAGTAATTACTTCCAGAACTATGTCTTGGATAACTACTACTTCCTCTACTATAATTTCCTTGGCTATAATCTCTTCGTGGGTATGAACTACCTTGTGAAGAATAGTTAGAAGATTCGCCTTGACTTGAAGAATCGTTTGATCCTTCTCTTCTTGGCCAACTATTAGTACTTCTTCCGTAAGATGGTCTACTTTGAGAATAATTGCCACCACTTGAACCATATGAAGATCTTTGAGGTCTTCCTTGGTAACCTCCACTTGATCCACCATCTCTACTATGGCCTCTATCGCCTCTTCCACCAAATTCTCTTCGTTGGAAACCCTCATCTCTATCGCTAGAATCGTCTCTTACAAACTCTATCTTTTCAAATTCAGGTAGTGTTTCTTGTAAGATTTCTGATTTGCCGAATCTTAGGATTTTATTAAAATTATTATAATCTCTTTCACTCAATAGAGTAATTGCTTCTCCTTTCTTTCCTGCTCTTGCAGTTCTTCCAATTCTATGAGTGTATTCTTCAGGAGTTCTTGGCACATCATAATTGTAGACGTGTGAAACATCCTTAATATCAAGTCCTCTTGCAGCAACATCAGTTGCAATTAGAACATCGATTTTTGCTGTCTTAAAAGAATTAACTGCGAATTGTCTTTTTCCTTGAGTTAAATCTCCGTGAACTGGTAGAGCTTCAATTTTTAATTTTCTTAATTGTTTTGCAACTCTATCAACTTCTCTTTTAGTTCCGCAAAATACTATTGCAGGTCCACTTGTTTTATTTTTTAAGAAGTGAACTAACAAAGCAAATTTGTCGTTTTTTCTTACACTATAGAAAACTTGTTTTAGTAAACTCTTATCTACTTGCAATTTTTCTTGAACATTAACTGGATTCTTTAAGTATTTTCCAATCATGTTTTGTGCTGCTCTAGGCATTGTTGCACTGAACATAATAGTTTGTCTAGTTGCTGGAGTTTGTCTTAATATTTTATCAACATCATCTTCAAATCCCATATCAAACATTCGGTCTGCTTCATCAAGAACAACAAATTTAATGTTTCTTAATGAAATGTTTCTTCTACCCATGTGATCAAGTAATCTACCGGGTGTCGCAACAATTATTTCTCCGAATTTGATTTCTTCCATTTGTTGAAAGAATCCAACTCCACCATAAATACTAATTATATTTATTGGTAAAAATTTTGCGTATTGTTCTAAGTGATCTCTAACTTGAACACAAAGTTCTCTAGTTGGAACAACAATTAATGCTTGTAATCCTCCACCAGGAACAATTTTTTCTAGTATTGGTAAACCAAAAGCAGCTGTTTTTCCAGATCCAGTTAAAGATTGTCCAACGACATCCTTACCCGCTTTGATTAAGGGAATGCATTTTTCTTGAATTGGAGTAGGATTAGTAATTCCCATTACTTTTAATCCTTCAACTAGTTTGGCATTTAAGCCCATTTTCGTAAAACCCATTTATATCATCTCTTTATTTTTCCCGCAAGAAAAACAAAGCATGTGTTTATTTATATTATTGCTAATATTAGAAACTGTATTTTTTTGTCTTTCTTAACATATATATTTCAATACATCAATTTATAAGGCGAAAAATGAGCCTGTTTTTGCTAATTTTGAGTTAAATGTATCATCTGTTACACGCTTAAAGCAATCTTTATTAATAATATACAAATACAATATTATTGTGTTTACAATGAGTGATTTAGCCATTCAATTCTAATTTTCAACCTAGTAGCTTTATTGAAGTAATGGATACTACTCTTAGAGATGGAGAGCAGACTGAAGAAGTATCTTTTTCTTCTACTGAAAAACTTGCATTATCAAAAAAACTTCTTCTGGAAGCAAAAGTAAACAGAATTGAAATTACTTCCGCTAGAGTTTCGCAAGGCGAACAAAAAACTTGTGAACAAATTTTTCAATGGGCGAAAGAAAATAATTTACTTGACAAAGTTGAAGTACTTAGTTTTGTAGATAATAATTTGAGTGTAGATTGGATAAGTGCTGCTGGTGGAAAAGTAATTAATTTACTTTGTAAGGGAAGTAAAAATCATTGTGTAAATCAATTACACAAAAAACCATTAGAGCATTACTCAGATATTAAAAAAACTGTTGAATATGCTTTATCCAAAGGATTTATTGTTAACGCTTATTTAGAAGATTTTTCAAATGGAATAAGAGAAGATGAAAGTTATGTTTTGGATATTACAAAAGTTTTATTTGACAATGGAGTTCAAAGAGTAATATTAGCAGATACTTTAGGAATATTAAGTCCAAGCGAATCATTTAGTTATGTATCAAAAATGGTTTCTTCATTTCCAAATAAGCATTTTGATTTTCATGGACATAATGATTATGGACTTGCAGTAGCAAATTCAATTGAAGCAGTAAGAGCTGGAGCAAAAGGGATTCATTGTACAATAAATGGTTTAGGTGAAAGAACTGGTAATACTCCTTTGGAAGTATTAGTTCCTGCATTAAATGATTTTTCAGAACAAAAATGCACTGTTGTAGAAAAAGAATTATCAAAACTTTCTCATTTAGTGGAATTATTTTCACACAGAAGGATTTCGAAAAATCATCCAGTAGTTGGAGGAGTTGTTTTTACTCAAACAGCAGGGATTCATGCTGACGGGGATAAAAAAGGAAATTTATACAAAAGCAAACTCTCTGCTGAAAGATTTGGTCGTTCCACTCGTTATGCTTTAGGAAAACTTTCAGGAAAAGCTTCAATTGAAATTACTCTTCATCAATTAGGGGTAAATTTAACTCCTGAAATGTCAAAAAAAGTTCTTGCTAGAGTTGTTGAACTTGGCGACAAAAAGGAATTTGTTTCAAAAGAGGATCTATTATTTATTGTAAATGAATTGCAGACAAGCAGTGCTGTAAAGAATTTTAATATTGTTGAGTATAAAGTTATTACTTCAAATACTTCAAAACCAGTTGCAAAAATTAAGGTTTTAATTTTTGGAAAAAATTATTCTTCGCGTGCAGAAGGAGATGGAGGGTATGATGCTTTTGTTAATGCTTTAGGCAAGATTTTAAAGAAAAAGAAAATATCTTTCCCGCAACTTGAGGATTATGAAGTTAGAATACCTGCTGGCGGAAAAACTGATGCATTAGTTGAATGTAAAATAATTTGGAAGAGAGGAAACAGAAGAATTGAAACAATTGGGGTAAGTACTGATCAAATAGATGCAGCAATTAAAGCAACTGAAAAAATGGTTAATGTAATACTTTTGATAAAGTGAGTTATTAGCTATTAGTAAATAACAAACCAAGGGAACATAGCAATAATAGTCCAAAAAAACATTATTAAAATAATTAAAATTATTCTTTTCACAAGCGAGAATTTATTTTTTTTAATAATATCAAATAGTGTTTTTATTATTATAATAATTATTGTTAATGGACTTAATAAAAATAATGCTAATAAAATAAAAATGAATATACTTCTTATTTGTAAATTAAAATTTTCATTATTTACTCTAGTTGTACATGAATTTTTTTTATTTAAATCAATAATTTTTTCACATGCATTTGATTGATCAAAGCAAATATCTTTGTAAGTTTGATCTAATGTTAATGCGTTACACGATCGTTCATACGCATAACATTTAGTGAGTAGTGATTCATAATTTTGAATAGTTTGTGGGATTAAATTACAATCAGAAATATTCATTGGTAGAGCATACTTTAAACAATTTTCATTAACAATTCCATTTTCATCAAAACAATCTGTTATGAAAAGGGCTCTAGTGTTTGTTGATGCAACATCTATTGCAAAAGACAAGTTCAAAAATAAAATTAAAGAAATTAGAATTAATACATTTTGTGCTTTCATATTAAATGTAATAACTTTTTAGCATATAAATTAATTGGTTTTATTCGGTTTTGGTGATATTTGAGTAACCATTTAATTTAATTAACCTTTCAAATAGTGTAGTACTTATGAATACTGAATTAATTAAGGTAAATTCAAAGAACAAAAATAGTGTTTTAATTCGCGCTGCTGATTTATTAAAAAAAGGGGAAATAGTTGCTTTTCCAACCGAAACTGTTTACGGGTTAGGTGCAAATGCATTTGATGAGAATGCAATTAAAAAAATATTTGTGGCGAAAGGAAGACCTAATGATAATCCATTAATTGTTCACATTTCTGATTTAAAACAATTAAATGAATTAGTTGAATTTGTTCCTCCAAAAGCAAAACAACTAATGAAAAAGTTTTGGCCTGGCCCGTTAACAATTGTAATGAAAAAATCTGCAAAAGTTCCAATGTGTATTACTGGTGGGTTAAACACAGTTGCAGTAAGAATGCCAAGCAATAAAACTGCTCTTGAATTAATAAAAAAAGCTGGGTTTCCTTTGGCAGCCCCAAGTGCAAATTCTTCAACAAAACCTTCTCCTACAACTGCTCAACATGTATTGAATGATTTAGAAGGAAAAATTCAATTAATTATTGATGGAGGAAATTGTGATATTGGTGTAGAATCAACTGTTATTGGATTAGCTAATGATAAGCCAATTTTGTTTAGACCTGGAAAAGTTACCCTTGAAGAGTTAACGCTAGTTTTGGGTAGTATTGATTCTGCAAAAATAATTTCTAATAATAATTCTACTCCTCAGTCACCAGGCATGAAATATATGCATTATACTCCGAAAGCAGAACTTACTTTAGTTGAAGCTAAAATTAAAGGTATTGGAAAAGAACTTGATTTTGCTACTGAAGTGACAACATTCTGTTTGAATGAAAATCATGAATTAATTGGAGTAATTTCTTTTACTAAAAGAGTTGGATTTGAAAATGAATTTTTCTTTAATAAAGACATTGATTTGTATGCAAAGGAGTTATTCGCTTCTTTAAGAGAACTTGATAGTAGAGGCGTAAAAAAGATAATTGTAGAGGGAGTAATTGATACTAATTTTGGTTTAGCGGTGATGAATCGATTGAGAAAAGCCGCATCGAAGATTATTTAAGGACAAAAATTCTTTATTTCATTGTATGTGCGGGATAGTTGGCTTATACAATTTTACTAATTCAAATGAATTAACCAAAACTGCGCTAAAAGCAATCTCTTATAGAGGAGCTGATGGTTCAAAAGTTATTCAAAATGGAAACTTAACTTTAGGTCATAATCTTCACTCAGTAGTTGACTTTGTTGTTCAACCAATTGAATCAAAGAAAGGAATTTTAGTAATAAATTGTGAAATATATAATTGGAAAGAACTTGCAAAGAAAAATAAATTGAAAGTTAAAAATGATTCAGAATTAGTTTTAGCTTTACTTGATTCAAAAACACTTGCATCAATCCCAAAACTAATTGAACAATTTGATGGAGATTATGCATTTAGTTATTATTCAAAAAAAGAGAACAGGTTAATTGTTGCAAGAGATATAATTGGGGTAAAACCTTTGGTTTATTTTTATGATGAACAAAATTCTAAATTTGCATTTGCTTCAGAAAAGAAAGCTCTTAATTCGATTTCTTTAAATGCAATTCATTTGAATCCAAGACAAATAATTATTTTTGATTTGAAAAAAAATAAATTGAGCTTTGTAAAAAGAGAATTTTCTTTTAAGAAAAATTCAACCTCCGCCCAAATAAAGAAGTCATTAATTTCTTCGGTTGAGAAACGAATTCCTGATAAAGAATTTGGTTTACTTCTTTCAGGAGGACTTGATTCTTCTTTAATTGGTAAAATAATTACTCAATCAAAAGGAAATAAAAATGCAAAACACAATTTTGTTGGTTTATTTGCAGGAATATTTGATCCAGTAATGGGCGTAACGGAACCAAAGGACTATTTGCCTGCAAAAGAAGCTGCTAAAGTTTTGGGCTGTGACTTAATTGCAAAAAAAGTATTTGTTCCTGAATTAGAAAAAGAATTACCTAAAATAATTTCATTAATTGAATCAACTGATCCAATACGGGTTGCAGTTGCATCCACTATTTACTTTGCTACAAAAGAAGCATCTTCACTTGGATTAAAAGTTGTTTTATCCGGTCTGGGTGCAGATGAACTATTTGCAGGGTATCATCGATTCAAAAATTCAAATAATATAAACAAGGATTGCTATAGTTACTTAATCAAAATGTATGAAAATGATTTGTATTACCAAGATATTATTTTGATGGCAAATAAATTGGAATTAAGAGTTCCTTTCTTTGATAAAGAATTAGTAAAGAATTCAATTTATTTTAATTCAAAACAAAAAATTGTTTTAAATAAAAAAACTGGCGCGATTGTAAATAAAAAAGTGTTAAGAGATATAGCACTTGAATTAAATTTGCCTGCTGAAATTGCAATGAGGGAAAAGAAAGCCGCTCAATATGGAAGTAATTTTGATAAAGCAATTGAATTATTAGCAAAGAAAAATGGGTTCAAATCAAAGGCGGATTATTTGAATTCACTTGTTATTAGTAATAACAATAGTGAGTCTTCTGTTTCTTCTGTTGTTCAAAAAAATATTCCAATTGCAGCTCTTCTATCAACTGGAAAGGATTCAGTTTATGCAATTCATTTAATGAAAAAACAAGGGTATGATGTTAGATGTTTAATTGCGATTAATCCAAAGAACAAAGATTCATTCATGTATCATTCACCTACACTTGAAATAGCAAAAATGCAGGCACACGCTTTAGGAATTAGATTATTATTAATTCAATCAAAAGGCGAAAAAGAAACTGAACTTGCTGAACTTAATAGAGGATTAATGCTTGCTAAGAAAATGTTTTCAATTGAAGGAGTAGTATCAGGTGCATTATTTTCAAATTATCAAAGAGAGAGAATTGAAAAAGTTTGTGAGAATCATTCACTAAGACATTTTGCTCCTTTTTGGCACATGGATCAAGAAAATTATTTAAAAAATTTAGTTAAAGTTGGAGTTAAAGCAATTATTACTAAAGTTGCTTGTTTGGGTTTAAATGAAAAGTGGCTTGGAAGAGAAATTGATTTGAATGCAATTAGTGAACTTTCTAAGTTAAATGAAAAGTATGGGGTTAATGTTGCTGGAGAAGGTGGGGAATATGAATCTTTAGTACTTGATGCACCTTTGTTTAAAGAAAAAATTGTAATTAAATTTACTAAAAAAATGTTTGGAGAAAATAGTGGAGAAATAGAAGTTACTAGTGCAAAGTTAGTTAAGAAGTAAAAAATTAATTATTTTGATTAGTTTATTTTATTAACTAATTATATTTTTCATTCAAATCTAAGCGCTTCAATAGGATCCATATTTGCTGCGTTAAGTGCAGGAAAAAATCCTGAAATTATTCCAACAATTGTAGAAAATCCAAGTCCTACTAAAGTAATTTCAACGTTAATTACTCCTGATAAAATAAATCCTGATTGGGCAGCAAAGTAAGCAATTATTTGAGACAATCCATACCCGATAATTGTTCCTATTGCTCCGCCTATTAATCCAATAAGTGCAGCTTCAATTATAAAAATCATTAAAATAATAAAATTGCTTGCTCCAAGTGCTTTCATAATTCCAATTTCTTTAGTTTTCTCAATAACACTAGTTACCATTGCATTCATTATTCCTACTCCTCCTACAATCATTGCAATAGCACTTATTCCAACTAAAAAGAAAGTAATGATTGCATAAAGTGAATTAACTTGTTCCAAAACCTGTTCTGAAGTGTAAACATAAACAGATCTATCCCCATATTTTTCTTCAAAGTGTTCTGTTAATTTGTCTGCAACAGCTTGATTATCTTTTCTATCAAAAGTAATAACCATAATATAGGTTGGTTTTTTATCTGGCACAATTCTATCAAATGCACTAAGTGTCATCATAACCATGTTTGCAGGATCCTGATCTCCAACAACTTGTTCTATTTGTTTTTGAATTCCTGCTATTTTGTATTGGAGTCCATTTATTATAACAATTTTTTTTGCAGTTAAATCCTTATCAAACGCATCCTCTGCAAGTTTTTTTGAAACAAGAATTCCTTGAGCATCATCTTTCTCAATACTTCTTCCTTCCGAAACATCAAAATAACCAAATTTTTGAAAAATTTCTGCTTTATCAATATCTGCACTCATTATGCTTACATTAGTTTTCTGTCCATTTGCTTCCATTGTCCCTGCAGTAACATAAAGAGGGAGTGCATAATCTACTCCTGACACATTTTCTGCCCAAGCAATATCTGCATCTGAGAATTCAACTGCTTTGCCCATTCCACTTAAAGGATTTGAGCCCATTAAATAAACAATATTAGTACCCATTTTTTCAAATTGGTCGTTAACCGACATAGTAAGTCCTGCACCTATTGAAAGCAAACAAACAATTGCAGCAATTCCAATTACTACTCCTGCAAGTGTTAAAAATGAGCGAATCTGTTGTCTTGTAAGACTCTTTAAACTCATTTCAAATATATCTCTAATCATTTTAATCACTTAATTTTTTTCATTCATTTTATTTTATTCATATCTCAAAGCAACAACCGGATCTAAATTTGCTGCGTTGATTGCAGGGATTACTCCAGATAAACTTCCAACTATCATTGAAAAAATTAATGCACCTATTGTAACTTCAATTCCTATTGATGCATTTAATGCGTAACCTAAACTCTGTCCAATTAGAGCAATAGTTATTGCCATAGCATATCCTACAAGTATTCCAATTATTCCCCCAATTCCCCCAATGAATGCAGCTTCAAGAAGGAAGATACTTTTTATTTCTTCATCACTAGCCCCAAGTGCTTTCATAATTCCTATTTCTCTTGTTCTTTCCATTACACTTGTAACCATTGAGTTCATGATTCCAATTCCTCCAACAAGCATTGAAACTGCTCCAATTCCTGTTATGAAAATAGTAATTAAATTCAAAAATCCTTTTACTTGTTCAAGCAGTTCTTCTGAAGAAGAAACAAGAACACTTTTTTCACCATACTTTTCATCAAAATAATCTTTAATTCTATCAGCAGTGTCTTTTGCTTCTGAAGCAGTAAAAGTTTTTGCAAAAATTATTGAAGGGGAAAGACTTGATTCTGGAAATAATCTTTTAAGTCCTTCAAGTGACATATAAACTGATCCGCCTGAACTAGGTGCTCCTCCAAATCCTTGCTGACTTGGTTTTATTAGCCCAGTAACAACATAATTTAATCCATTAATTGTAACTATTTTTTTCAAACTTAAATCTCTTTTAAAAAAATCATGAGCAACGCTGTCTCCAATTAATATTCCTTCAGAATCATTTTTTTCAAGCATCTTTCCTTCAGCAATTTCTATGTATCCAGAATCTTTAAACAATTCTCCTTTACTTGAATCAACTGCATTAACTGAAACACTTATTTTTTCTCCGTTATATTCAAGCATTCCTCCTTTAGAATAAATTGGAATAGCCAGATCAATTCCGCTGGTTTTTTCTATTGTACTTATATCATTTTCAGTTAGTTTTACTCTAGCTAAAGACATTCCTCCGCCAGGAATAATAAAAATAGTGTTAGTTCCAAGGCTCTTGAATTGGTCTTCAACAGCCACACTTAATCCATTACCAATTGAAAGCAAACTTACAATTGCAGCAATTCCAATTATTACGCCAATTAAAGTAAGAAATGTTCTCATCCCTTCTCTTTTGAGGTTTCTTATTGCAATTTCTATAATATCTAGATCAATTCTCATAAAACCCATTCTCTTTTTTATTAGTGTAATTTTTAATGATTAATTTAAATTTGGCAGATTAATTTTCCATCGCCTTTTGCATTTACAATTTTTCCATCTCTGATTATTATTCTTCTATCAGCCATTTTTCCAATACTTTCATCGTGAGTAACAACAATTACTGTAGTTTTGTGTTCCTCATGTAAATTTTCTAAAATTTCCATTACATGTTTGCTTGATTTTGAATCAAGATTTCCAGTAGGTTCATCAGCAACAAGTATTCTTGGATTCATTGCAAGAGCTCTTGCAATTGCAACTCTTTGTTTTTGACCGCCTGAAAGCTGATTTGGTCTGTTGTTTAATCTATCTCCAAGCCCAACTTCAGTAAGCAATTTTGTTGCCATTGCTTCTCTTTTTTCTCGTGGAATATTATTAATCCAAAGAGGAGTCATTACATTTTCAAGAGCAGTTAATTTAGGAAGTAAGTTAAATGTTTGAAAAATAAATCCAATTTTTTGTCCTCTAAACGCAGCTAATTCATCATTACTCATTTTAGTAGTATTAACTCCCTCAATGAAAACTTCTCCTTTAGTAGGTTTCATCATAGTAGTAATAACATCAAGCAAAGTAGTTTTTCCACTTCCTGAAGGGCCCATTATTGAAACATATTCTCCTGCACAAATAGTCATGCTAATATCATCTAGAGCCTTAATTTCTATTTCGCCCATTCCATAGATTTTTGAAACATTTTTTAGAGTAATTACTCCTCCACTTTTTGCTGCAGCCATTTTTCTCATCCCTTATTCAATTTTAATTAGAATTAATTGTAGAGTTTTTGCTTTTAAATATACGTTTAATGTTTTAAAGCAAATTAAATAAAGAAGAATTACTCCTTAAGTAATTCTTCAATTATTCTAGTAAATTCAGCTTTTTCAGCAGTTAAATCTTTTTGTATTTCAAATTGATTTCCAAGTCGATAATACTTGCACCCGAAAATAAAAGCAGGTACACTAGTATTTGGACTAAATTCTTTGAATACTGCGTCTTCAATAGGTGGTAAAGTCCCTTCTAATTGGCTAGTTAACTTATCATCAACACCAGTTAAACTTCCTTCACTATCAATGATCCATTCCCAGTGGTAAGCAACAATTTTATTTTCATCAACATATTTCTTTACTACTTCATCAAATGCAGGTTTTACCCAAATACAGTGGGGACAAATACTTGTAGAATACATTCGAATAATTGGTTTACCTTCTAGTTTGCAAACAGAATTACCTTCAATTGATAAGAATTTATTTTCTTTAGTAGTTGGTGAAGTGCACCCAAATAAACTGATTGTTAAAATTAAAAGAATCATTAATCCAAATAATTTTACTAAGCTTTTTGTATTACTCATTTTCCCACTTTCTCCTCTACCCAATTTATTTTTTGAATGCAAATTTCTTTAAAGTCTTCTTTTGCACTTTTAACGCATGTTCAATTAGTTTTTTTAGGGCTTTAATTGCATTTAACATTGGCCATGATGCAAAGAAACAAAATAACAAAAATGCAGTTATTTGTCTACTATATAAAATTGGTATTCCAATTCTTGGAATTGCTTCATAAAGTAAAAGAGTCATCCAAACAAAACAAAGCACAACCATTAAATTTCCAATAAATTTTTTCAAATATTCTCTAGTTTCATCGGTGTGTTCTTGGATTATTACTTCATGCTTTGGAGAAGTTCCTATTGTTGGTAAAAATGAAAATAGTTTTTCATGTAAATGTCTTAAATTGTAAATTGGTTGAAAAATTATTACTGTTACTAAAATTAACATAAATGCAAGAGAGGATATTATTGCACCTTCTGTTCCGCTTAATGCTCCTATTGAACTTCTTGAAATAATTATTACAAATTCTCCTAAAGGAATAAGCATTATTGCCATTAGTGATGAATCGGCTCTAGAGAGTCCAAAAGGGGCTCCAAATACGTGTAGTACTATTCCATTAATTATTACTATTCCAAATGAAACTGCTACTGCGATCCCTGCAATGAAAAATAAAGTAGTTAATTCAGGTACTTGGATTGAATTTGTTGAAGTGTTAAAGAAAATCATTGTCCCAAATGTTACAAAGAAAAATACTAACATAAAGTCTCGTAAGAAACTCACATCCTGTTTTATTCTAGAACCATATTTTGTTTCGGCTAAGGCAAAACCTGCAAAGTAAGCTCCAAGAGCACTTGATAACCCAAGGAAAGTTCCTAATGTAGCAACAATTAATCCTATTCCAAGTGCGAACAAAGTTATTTCAGTGTGACCAAATCCATTTGATTCAAGCCATTCTTCTACTTGTTTTGACAATTTCGAAACAGCAAAAAAAGCTGTTACTGCAAATACTGCTGCTGCTAACCCTAGTTGAATTGGATCTACTCCACTTGGTGCTGAAAAACTAGTTAAGAAAACAAGCAAAACTATTCCTAAAAAATCCTGTAAAATTAAAATTGAAATTGCAAGTTTTACTGCACTATTTTGAATTATCCCTTTATCAAGTGCAAATTTTGCTACAATTGCAGTACTTGTTGAGAAAGCCATCATTCCTACTACAACTGAAAAAACAAATGAAAATCCTGACAAGTATGCTACTATAAAACCCATTCCAACTAAACCTGCCATATCAAGTAAAGCAAGTCCGATTGAAGTACTCCCTGCCTTTAAAAAATCTTTCAAAGACATTTCAAGGCCTAGAAAAAATAAAAGAATAAATAATCCAAGTTCTCCAAATCCAACAACTAATGGATCAGAAGGATTAAGAAAATTAAAAAACATTGGACCCAAAATAAATCCTGCTAAAATATAACCTATAACAGAATTTTGACCAGATTTTTTTACTATAAAACTAATACTAATTGCAAGAACCATTATTATGCCAATTGATGTAAGTGGTAAAACCTCAACGACCATGTCCCAAAATAGGGAAACAGAGAATAAAAAGCTTGCTTTTCTTATTTTGTACAAGAAAGAGTTTTATACCTTACTTAGTTATTTTCTTTCGAATGGTTGAATTTTATTGTTCTTGGTGCAAAGACTTGCCTGATTCAAAAAAAGCACTAGAAATTTTAAAAAACTCAAATGAGTTTGCAGGAATTGAGCTTAGTAATACTTCCCAAGATGTTGAGAAAATTATCTCTAGTGGATTAAAAGTTAGTATTCACAATCCTTCCAGATTTTTCAATGTTTCTCTTGATAGTCCAAATTTTATTCCAACAATTACTGAAAATCCTTCTATTATTGAATCTTGCAAAAAATCTTCTCTTCCGTTTGTAAGTTTTCACGCAGGTCAAGCATTTTGGCGTTCGCATATATTTTCTAAAGATATAATATTATCTAATACTAGAAAGAGTTTACGTTTTTTAGATCATGAAATTAATAAAAAAATTATATTTGAATTACTTTGGTTGCCTTATAAAATTGCAAGTTCTACAGGGCCTGAAAGGGAAAGTGGATTGTATTCTACCGGTATGGATTATATGCAAGATGTTGTGAAATCAACAAATGCAGGAGTATTACTTGATGTGGCACATACATTAACTTCAGCTTCAACTAGAATTAATTCAAATAATTACAAAGGTACTGTAAAAGATTATTTTTTAGATGTTTTAAATGCTGGTTCAAAAGATATTTTTCAAATGCACATTAATTGTCCAGGGTATACTAAATCTGAAGGATTTATGGATAAACACTTTGCTTTCAAATCAAGTGGTATTGAATCAAGAACAGTTTTTGAATGCGCAAAAGAAGCTATATCTGTTTCTCCTAATTTGAAAATGATTACACTTGAAGTTGAACCACAATTAGAACCAGTGGAACATGCTAGATTTATGATTAAACAAGCAAAGTTAGTAAGAAAGAAATTGAATTTGTAAATATGTTTATTTAATTTATAAATAATTCTAATTAATTTTTTTATTTTTTTAAATATATAAAATTAGTTTTTATTAGATTTTTTTCTTGGAGAAATTTATCCTCCAAGAATAATCCAAAAATTATCAAAAAGAATTTACTTCTTTCCTGACAATTTGTTCTTCTTAATGTATACCCAAAGTTTCTTTGTCATTTCACTTGGAGCAACATCGCCTGATCCGAATATTTCTTCAGCAGTTTCTTTTCTACCTTTGAAACTAATACAATATCCGCCGAATGCTTTCTTTTTTGGTTTTCCTTTAACTGCGTCTAATAATCCCATCGTTAACCCCTCCGGGTACTTTCAGACTTTTACGTCTTGAGTAGAATAAAATATCCTAGTATATAAACCGTTACCCTAAAACACTCAAAATTACCTCTAAAAAAGCGTTTTTTTGAATAAAAATTGAATTTATTTAATTTAATTAAAGAATTAGTTTTGAAAATAATTAATTATTTTATATATTTTTATTTTTAAAAAATTATTTAATTTTACATTCACATCCCCTCAAATAAAATTAATTTAATATTTTTTTATAAAAAAAAATTATTTTATTTTTAAAAAATATTTATGCAGCAACTATTTCTATATCTGCTCCAGCGTTAGCTGAAATAGCTGCCACTACCACCTCCAATCCAATTAATTCTATTTCATCATCAATCATAAAAAATCTCTAATAGAGTTAGCATCATTTGTTTCTTTTAAAGGTTAATCTAGTTGATATGTAATAATATACATAGCAATATGTTTTATTGTGTATTATTGTGTTAATTAGAGTGTTTTTTAATAGTTTTTAGTGGTATTTAACACTTATTTTGGCTTGATTAAACTTTATTTATCTTTTTTCTTATGGGCTAATATTAATAAAGGAGTTTTGATGCTATTCTATTATGCAAGCAAAAAATTTAGGTAAGCAAAAAGGAAATTTTTTCAAACCAACTAATAATCAAATTCCAACTATTGGTGGAAAAAATGCCATAAGTAAAGAAACTATTAGAAGAGCAACTGGTCAAAAACCTACTCAAAATATTTCTGCTTCAAAACCATCTTTTAGAAAAAGACTTGCTATTGCTGCTAAAATTGGTTTAGGTGCATTAGCTGTTTCAACTGCATTAAGATTAGTTGATACTTCCATGAATAGAGCTAAAGTAGATCGACTTGCAAGAGCAAGTGATTTGAGAGCAAAAACTACATTAGTTGAAAAATCAAATTTAAAATATACAAATAGATATCCTCAACTTTCTCCTGCAGATGTTAGTAGAGAGATGAAAGAAGTTTCAAAAAAGCTTAAACTTAATTTAAATACAGAAGAAGATAAAAAAATATCTGATGCTATTTTTGAAGTTGCAAGAAAATCAGGAGTATCTCCAGAAACTGCACTTAACACACTTAAGGGATCAAGTGGCAGAGCTAGTGCATATGATAAAAAAATAGCTGCACAAAGACAAAGAGTTAAAGAGCTTGAAGAAATTGGTGAAATTACAATTGCAAGGAAGGCAAATCATATTCTTCAACAAATGGAAAAAATTCAAAAAATAGCAGAAGAAAGAGATAAATTAGATCCTTCAATAAGAAGTTCAATGCTTAGAAAAATTGATTCAATAGGCCCATTTCAAAGTGTTAACTAAATAGTTTTTTCACTTTCTTTAATAATACATTTTTTGTTTTCATATCTAATTTTATTTTCTTTACAAAAATCAAGTACTCCAAAATCAAAGCTTCCTGGTTGGAACCAAAATAAACTTTTTTTAGAAAAATGTTTTTCTACAATTTCAAAAGTAATATTGGGTTGAGTAACAAAAACAATTACATCAATTTTATTTTTAATTTCATTTAAATCTTTATAACATTTAAATCCAAGAATTTCTTCTTCTTTTGGATTAATAGGAAAAATATTTTTAGTTCTTTTAAGTAATGCTTGAACTATTTTATGCCCATATTTTTCAGGATTATTTGAAGCTCCAACCACTGCAAAACTCATTTCTTCAAAATTCATAAAAAAATTGTTAGTCTGTTGTAATTAAAACCCCTTTGAATACTAAATTTAGTATCAAAGTCTGGTAATATGCAAAAAAATGTTATTTTATTGTTTGATTCATTACGTGATCCCAGGGATATGGCTCAAATGATCCACTTAGGCTTAGCTGCAGGAGTAAGTATTGAATTAACTGGCTCCTCTTTACCTATAGCTCATCCTAAAGTAGTGGGAATACTTGATTCGTGGATTCCAGGATTTAAGAAAAAACCTAATTTTGAACACGTGTCATATCATCCTGAATTTGGGAAAAGAATTGGTTCATTAAAAAAACAAGGTTACACTATAATTGGAACTTCTTCACACGCAGGTACAAAGAACTTATTTACTTTTGATATTTCTACAGGAAAACATGCAATAGTATTTGGTACAGAAACAACTGGACTAAACAAAGATAAACAAAATTTAATGGATGCAATGCTTGCAGTTCCGATGAGTTCTCCAACTAGTTTTTTCACTTTAGGTGCAGTTGCACCAGTATTTTGCTTTGAAGCAATGCGTCAAAAGAAACTAATTTAATCACCGCCCAAAATAGGCAAATATTTAAAGTTCAATAATAACTATTCTAGTATGGACTTATCTAAATTAAAATTAGAATTTTTCATTAAAGTATTTCTTTTGATTTTAGCAATTACTATTGTTTTGGATTTTGTTATTCCTGTAGGAGAAGTTCAAGTTAATTGTCCACAAGGCCTTAGTTGTCCAGGGAATCAACCTTTGTATTTGCTAAATTCAAATCCATCAATTAGTGTTCTTGCTTTTATTGGATTAACTAATATTTTAGTTTCTTTAGTTCTTTCAATCATAATTACATTTATTGCTAAAATTTTTTTTTAAGAAAAAATAATAACGCAGAGGCCGGGATTTGAACTCGGGCTCCTGTGAAGGAATACGCTTATTGGTATATCTATCCCTTTTCTTTTTGGGATCGGAGCACTTTTTCTTTCGAAAAAGAAAAAGGGCTGCTTTCCAAGCGTACGCATTTGACCGCTCTGCCACCTCTGCTTATATTACAATTAAAATCTAAATATTTATTAATTAATTTTATGAATTTTATTTTTTAAAGCATCATTTTTAAACATTCTAGTTCTGTTTATGTCAAAATTAATTGGTGGTGTTAAGAATGAGAAGTTTAGAGAGAGTAGATGAAATAGGCAAAGATGATTATTTGAAGTTATTTGGTTTTGGGTTTATCATATGGTTAGTTCCATTTGTAGTTTCATTTTTGTTTTATTCTCCTCAAGGAGTATTATTGACAAGTGACGCTTTTTTTAACTCAGTAATGACTGTAACTGGATTTATAGTTGCATCAATATTGTTGTTGAATTATTTGAAGGGATTCACAGTAAATTATTTAAGAGAGTCAATCAAAGTAGGGTCTGTTTGGCTAATTATGAGTGTAGTTTTAGATTTAGTAATATTAGTTCCAATGGCAAAAATGGATTTAGTAACATATTGTTCAAATATTGGATTAGGTTATCTAGTAATACCAATGATGTGTATATTTGCAGGGTTATTGCTTGAACAAAAAACAGAGCACAATAAGAAAATACTTTCACAAGTATTTTCAACAAAAAAAGATTAAATAAAATAAATTAATTTAGATTAAGTGATTGTTCAAAGAATTAAGTTTCTTTGAACTTTTCTTTTTTTTACATAACTTTGAATTTTTAGTTTTATTTTCAAACTCTGCTCTTAAAATCTTTATATCCAAATTTTTTTATTAATTTCAATTTTCCTTTAGTGTGCAAGTATATTGAAGGAAGATTTATTCCATTAAATGTAGTATTTTTTACCATAGTATAAATACTCATGTCCAAAAAAATGAGTTTTTGTCCGATTTTTAATTCCGCAGGGAATGAATAATCTCCTATTATATCTCCTGATAAGCAAGTAACTCCTGCAAGGCGATATTCATTTTTGTATTCTCCAACTTCCTCTGCACCAATTATTTTTGGAGTGTAAGGCATAGCTAAAACATCAGGCATATGCGTTTCTGCAGAAGTATCAAGTATAGCAATTTTTTTCTTATTCTTAATTATATCAAGAACGCTAGCAACAAGTACTCCAGTGTTTAACGCAACTGCTTCACCCGGTTCAAGATAAACCTCAACTCCATATTTTTTCTTAAAATTTATAATTAACTCACAAAGTAAATCAATATTATAACCAGGTCTAGTAATGTGATGCCCTCCACCAAAATTCACCCATTTCATTTTTTTTAAGTACCCGTCAAATTTACTTTCAACTCTTTCTAAAATGTGTTTTAAAGTATCAGAGTCTTGTTGGCACATTGCATGAAAATGAATTCCGCTAATACCACTTAGATCTTGTTCTTCTAATTTATCAACCGTCATCCCCATTCGAGAAAAGGGTGCGCAAGGATTGTACATATCAATTTTAACTTCAGAATACTCTGGGTTAATTCTTATTCCAGCTTCTATTTTCTTTTTCTTCAACTTATTTAATTTAACAATTGCACTTTTATATTTGTTCCATTGATTCATTGAATTGAAAACTATGTGATCAGAATATTTTAAAATTTCTTTAAAATCAGTTTCAGAGTAAGCTGGAGCAAAAGTATGCACTTCTTTACCAAATTCTTCAAAACCTAATCTTGCTTCATTTAAAGAACTAGAACAAGTGCCATCTAAATATTTTCTAATTATTGGAAAAGTTGAGTACATAGAGAATGCTTTTGTAGCAAGAAGTATTTTGCAACCAGTTCTATCCTTAACACTCTTTAGTATCTTTAAGTTTTCAATTAAAGCATCCTCATCTACAACATATGATGGGGTTTTTACTTTTCCAAAATTGATCCTTTGAAATCCACTTGCTTCCATGGTAATCCTTGACTCCCTATTTCTTTCATAAATGGATCCGGATCCATTTGTTCAACATTAAATACTCCAGTCCCCTTCCATTTTCCAGTAAGTACTAATTTTGCCATGAGTACTGTTGGAACTCCTGTTGTATAAGAAATTGCTTGTGCTTGAATTTCTTCAAAACACTCTGCATGATCACATACATTGTAAATATATATTTTCTTTTTCTTTTTGTTTTTAATTCCTTCAAAAACACAACCAATTACTGTTTTTCCAGTATATTTTTGAGCTAATGAAGATGGATCAGGCAATACTGATTTTAAAAATCTTATTGGAATAATTTTTTTCCCTTCATAATCTACTTCATCAATTCTTGTCATCCCAACATTCTCAAGTACTCTTAAGTGTGTTAAATAATTTTCTGAAAAAGTCATCCAAAATCGCATTCGTTCAAGGCCTTTAATATTTTTTACTAATGATTCCATTTCTTCATGGTAAAGTAAATAACTTTCACTTGGCCCAGCAATAGGGTAATCAAAAGTAAAATGAACACTTCCTTGTTGAATTATAGGTGGAGTTTCTACCCAACTACCTTTATACCAATGTCTTACTACTTGAGTTACTTCCCTAATATTAATTTCAGGATTAAAGTTTGTAGCAAAAGATTTTCCATGATTTCCTGCGTTACAGTCAAGTATATCAATATTTTTTATTGAATCAAATAAATTTTTTTGAGCATATGCACAGTAAACATTTGTTACACCAGGATCAAAACCACATCCTAAAAGTGCTAATAATCCTTTTTTCTTAAATTTTTCTTGGTAAGCCCATTGCCATTTGTATTCAAATTTTGCTTTATCAAGTGGTTCATAATTTGCAGTATCCATGTAATTTACGCCAGCTTCTAAGCAAGCATCCATTATATGAAGATCTTGATAGGGTAAAGCTACATTAATTACTAAATCAGGTTTGAATTCTTTTATCAAATTAACAAGTTCGGGCACATTATCTGCATTAACTTGAGCAGTTTGGATAGTTTTTTTCCAATTCTTTTTTATGTCAGCAGCAATTATATCGCATTTTGATTTTGTTCTACTTGCAAGGCAAATAGTTGTAAAAACATCAGAATTCATTGCAGCTTTTTTTGTTACTACACTGCCTACTCCACCTGCTCCAATAATTAAGACTCGACTCATATTTTCCATCCCCTATATTTTTTTACTTTTCTTTTCAAATGCAAATTTATAAGTTAGTAAAGTATAAAGTAATTTTGATGCAATAAAATCAGAAGATTTATTTTGTTCATTTGGGCAGAGCTCTACTAAATCAAGTCCAACAACTTCCCTATTTTTGAAAAGTTCATGCATAAATTCAATTACATCATACCAAAATAATCCTCCTGGTTCAGGAGTTCCTGTTGAAGGAAATAGCGAAGGGTCAAACACATCAAGATCAATTGTTAAGTAAACTTTCTTTTTTAATTTAGAAATTGCTTTTTTTATCCATTTTTTGTTATTGTAAATATCTTTTGCATAAAAAGTATTTTTTACTTCAACATTTTTTAGTTCAGAAGTATCTGTACTTCTTATTCCAACCTGAACTATATTTGCAACTTCCTTAGCTCTTTTCATTACACATGCATGATTGTTTTTTGAGCCATGATAATCATCTCTCAAATCAGAATGAGCATCAAGTTGCAGTACACTAATATCTTTGTATTTTTTAGCGTGAGCATAAATTGAACCAATACTCACTGAGTGTTCCCCTCCAATTAAAGCAACAAATTTGTTATTATCAATTAATTCAGTTACTTTCTTTTCAACACTTTCCACCATAATTTCAGGGGAAGTAAATCCTTCAAGAGTAGGAGCGGTATAAATTCCTTGCTTATACATTTCAGTTTTTGTTTCAATATCATAAAATTCCATGTTAGGAGAAGCTAATATTAATGCGCGTGGCCCCTTATCAGCACCTTTAACATAAGTACTTGTTCCATCATAAGCAACTGGAAGTAAAACTACTTTTGCAGTAGAAAATTGAGTGTATTTTTTCTCAAAATCTCCGTAAACTAATTGTTCCATTTTTTCAAATCCTATATATAAATAATTGAAATACTATTTATAATATTTAGTAAATCCCTAAATATTATATTTTTGGAGCTGAACTGAAAGGGTCATCGTTTGTAGTACTCTCAATTTCCTCATCATTTTCTTCTTGTTCATCATCTATTTCTTTTTCTTCTCTTTCTCTTGGGCTTTTTGCGGTAACACTTTCAAGACAATACTTTAATTCAGATAAACATTGTTCACAAATATCTCGTCCGCCTATTGTTCTACCTTTAATTCCACCATCCCCGCTAGTTTCACCAACATAAGCTCCGCAGAAAAAACAATCAGTCATGCTCATACACCTCAATTTTCAATTAAATTAGTGTTTTAGTTATTTAAAAATTTAGTTGTTTAAAAAAATAAAGGTTTTTTGGAACGTTTTCATTCCAAAAAACTTTCAAATAAATTAGTTTTCTAATTGTATTGAGTTGGAATAACATTTGGATCGCCACTTACTTCTTTAGGCAAAGTTCCATTAAAATTTACTTTTCCTTCTTCAATAGTTATGCTAGTAATACTTAATCCGGGATTTTGAGCAAATGTTTTTTGAATTGTATCATTTGCTATTTGTTCGGCAATTTTAGCTTGATCAGCAGGTAATGTAATATTTCCAATTTGTGCTGTATCAAGTTTTAAAGTTGCATTTCGTCCAGAAGCAAAATCAATTTTACCTTTAACATAAACTGGACCAGTAATTCTAGGATCTATTAGTAATCCACTTGCTTCTACTGTACCGTCTGCATTAAATTTGAATTGAGCATCCCTTAATGGACCAACTTTAGAATTTCTTTTATTTATCATTGCAGTAAATTCACTTTCTGTAAATGAAGTATTAACTGGCACTGAACCACTTGAAGTGTATGCACAAGTAGCACACAAATATTCAGGATTTAATACTATTGCGCCAGGAACTTTATCCAAACCTGAAGCATAATTTGTTTCTGAATAACTTACGCCTAAATTTTTTGGTTTATTAGTTCCCATTAAATCAGACAAAACTGGAACAAAACCTAAATAGGCTAAAACTAAAACGCCTATTAAAATTATTCCCATAATTCCAATAACTCCTACCCCTATTAGTTTAATTTTATTCATTAAGTTACACCCCTCTTTTGAATAGTTCATTTTCAGTTCGCATTAAAACCTTTTCTGTTATTATTATTTCAAATAAAAAACCTTTAATACAAGGTAAAGGGCGTGTAAAAAATGGCTAAATTTGATGCAGATAAATTGATTAGTAAAGTTAGTGAAAGTGAAGTTCTAAAAGCTAAAACTGAATTAATTTTTTTATTTAATATGGAAGTAAAATCAAGAGACATATACTTTCAAGAGTTAAGAAAGTTTGAAGGCGGCCAATTTGAAACAATAAAGTGGCTTTGTGATCAAGAAGCTATGCACATTCAAATAATTGAATCAATTTTAAGTAAAGCCAATATAATTGTTAAAGAACAACAAACAGTAGTTCCAAAATTTGATTCAGACACTACAAAAATAATTAAATATGATTTAGCTTTTGAAGATGCTGCAGTAAAATATTTTGCCTCTGCTTCAAAAAAGACCACAGGTCCTTTAAGCGAATTACTTAGTGCATTAATGGATGAGGAAATAATTCACGTTGAAAGATTAAGCAAATATATTATGAATAAGTAATTCTTTCAAATTAAATACCTTTTTTGGATTAGTGTACATTTTGTTACACTAAATCCTTGATTTCTTTTAAATACAAAACAGACAAACTATTAGTTATGCAATGTAATAAAGTTAATTCTAAAATGCAAAATACTGCACTAATTCTAAACGCATTGCTTGCCTTATTACTAGCCTAAATTAAGGGCTTCAAGGTATTGGAAACTAAGGGGCCTAAAAAGTTTTTTTGATAAAAAACTTTTGTTAGGAAATTTTAATCCACTATCTCTTTCACTAAAGAGAAAAGTGTTGGAAGTTTAATTTATTTTTTTGAATAATTTAATGGTGAAAAAATGATTGAAAAATGGTGGTTTGTATTATGGTTAATGGAAAAAAAGTTTTTAGTAATAATAAAAAGAAAATAAATTTTAGAAGAATAAAAATATTTGACACAACTTTAAGAGATGGAGAACAAAGCCCTGGTGCATCAATGACAATTGCTCAAAAAGTAAAAGTGGCAAAACAATTAGAAAAAATGGGAGTAGATGTTATTGAAGCTGGTTTTCCTGTTTCAAGTGAAAAAGATTTTGAGGCAGTGAAGCAAATTGCAAAAGAAATTAAAACTAGTGAAATTTGTGCACTTGCTAGATGCACAAAAAAAGATATTGATGTCGCATGGGATTCGATTAAAGAAGCAAAGCACCCCAGGATTCATGTTTTTCTTGCAACTAGTAAAATTCACTTAACTGATAAATTAAAAATAAGTGAAAGTGAAGCAATTGATAAAATTCGAGAAAATGTATCTTACGCAAAGAACTTTTGCGAAAATATTGAATTCTCTGCAGAGGACGCCACACGAAGTGAATTTGACTTTCTAAGAAGAGCTTTAGTGGTAGCAGTAGAAAGCGGAGCAACTACATTAAATATTCCTGATAGTGTTGGTTATGCTCAACCAAAAGAATATGGTGAACTAATTAAAAAAATTGCAAATGATAAAAGATTTGCTGGGATTGATATTAGTGTTCATTGTCATGATGATTTAGGTGTAGCAACTGCTAATTCCATTTGTGGAATAGAAAATGGAGCAACTCAAGTTGAATGCACTGTAAATGGAATTGGTGAGCGAGCAGGAAACGCAGCTTTAGAAGAAATAGTAATGGGACTAAAAACTAGGGTTGATTATTACAACGCAGATACTGGAATTGATGCGAGTGAAATAATTCCAACAAGTGAAATGGTCGCAGATTCAACAAATATATTTGTCCAAAAAAATAAATCAATAGTTGGAGCAAATGCATTTGCACACGAATCAGGAATACATCAACATGGAATGATTTCAAATCCTAAATGTTATGAAGTGATTAATGCTAATGAACTTGGCGCAAAAACAAAATTAGTAATTGGAATACATTCAGGAAAACATGCAATAATAGAATTTATGAAAATAAATAAAATTCCAGTTACTGAAAAATCAATTTTAAGCGCAATGGAATTTGTAAAAAATTCTCCTAAAGATAATTTTATTGAAGAAAAAATAATTTCAATGTTTAAGGGGGAATTCTAAATGAAAGAAAGCGAATTCATTTGGATGAATGGAGGAATTGCACCTTGGAAAGATAGTAATACTCATTTTCTTTCTCACGCGCTTCATTATGGAAGTGCGGTGTTTGAAGGGATAAGATGTTACAATACAAAAGAAGGCCCTGCAATTTTTAGATTAAATGAGCATATTGCAAGATTATTTAATTCAGCAAAAATATTTGGGATGCAAATTCCTTACTCACAAGAAAAAATAATTTCTGCAACAAAAGAAATGATTTCATTGAATAAACTTAGTGAGGGTTATATTCGTCCACTTGCATATTATAGTGAAGGCGGATTAGGATTTGATGTAACAAATCAAAAGGTTGACGTGGGTGTTGCAGCTTGGCAGTGGGGGGCAATGCTTGGAGCAAAAAGTGTAATAGATGGGATTAGCGTAAAAATTTCTCCATTTTTTAGGCCTTCAAGTGATTGTATGCCTGTGAATGCAAAAGTTTCTGGAAATTATGCAAATAGTATAATGGCAAAAATGGATGCAATCAAGGATGGTTACACTGATGTAATCATGACTGATAAGTATGGGTTTGTAGCAGAGTGCAGTGCAGAGAATTTTTTTGCAATAAAAGATAACGTGCTTTACACCCCTAATACAAATAATTGTCTTGATGGAATAACTCGAAAAAGTATAATTCAATTAGCAAAGGATAATGACTTTGAAATAATTGAGGAAAATATTACTCCTGATAAATTATTTGAAATGGATGAATGTTTTGCATGCGGAACAGCTGCAGAAATTGTCCCAATAACTTCAATTAATAGAAAACCAATTGGAGTTGGGGCGAGAGGAAAAAATACTCAATTTTTGCAGCAAGAATATCAGAAAGTAATTCATGGAGAAAATGAAAAATATTCTAATTGGCTAACCTTAGTAAAATAAGGTTAGTTTTTTTATTTTTTTAAAAAGGGCTCATGCAGAAGGAGAGGATCGAACTCTCAAAGCCGCTAGGGCCTGGAACCTCAATCCAGCCGGTTTTCCAATTCCGTACTCCTGCGATGAATTAATTTGATAGCTTAGCTAATCAATAAGTAAGACCTGATTTGATAAGGTTTTTATTTAATTGGATTTTAAATTTAGGCTAAAAGTTTATTTATTTTTTATTTTTCTTTGGCCACTTGTGTTCTTTTTTGTCCCCAGGCATATCAAGACTTATTATTTTGTTCCAATCAACTAAAAAAAATGCTAGTACTGCAACTACTCCAATTACTTCAATCATTATTGTCCAAAGAGAAGCATTTCCTTGCATAGTAGTTTCTAGTGAAGAAAATACTTTTTGTGTAGTAAAAATCAAAAATAAATAACTAATTGTTCTCCCCACTAAAAAAGCTGCTAAGACTTCTCTTAACCTAGTTTTTGTTGCACCAAATGCAATGAACAAAGCATTACTTGGGAGAGGACTAAGAGAATAAATTAAAGTGAAAATAAATTTTTGAGTTGCTTTTCCTTCTAATTTTTTCTCAATTGCACTAAATTCTCTTTTTTTGTGTCTATCAGCAAATTTCTCAGTTATAAATCCACTTGCTTTAGCTAAAGCAAATCTGCCTGTTGTGGAAGCAGTTACTCCAATTATAACTAAAAGAAAAATATTTTGAGGTGAACTAATATAGAAAAAAGATAATACTGCCCATGTAGGTGGTGCTAAAGCAGGAACTACATTTAATGCAAAAACTATTACCCATTGAGCAAATAGCATTGAAATATAATCCAATTCGTCAAATCCAAACACGTATTTTCACTTAATTATTATCAGCCTTGAGATTTAAATACGTGCCGATTGAGGGTTTATTTATTAATTAAAAATGCTTTGAAAGACAATATTTGTATATTTTTGGTGTTAATTAATGGATAAATTAGAAATTGGTTCGGGCAATAAACCAAAAGAAGGATATCTACATTTTGATGTTAGAGCTAATGTTAAAGCTGATGTAGTAGGGGATGCATTAAAACTTCCATTTGAGAATGAAGAGTTTAATGAAGTTTATTCAAGATTTTTTTTAGAACACTTACTTAGAAAAGATGCATTAATTGCTTTGAGCGAAATGTTTAGAGTATTAAAAAAAGAAGGCACTTTGGAAATAATTGTTCCAAATTTAGCTTATTTTTGTAAATTGTTTATTACCGAAACTGGGCAAAAGAAAGAGTGGGCGTTAAATAAAATGTATGGGTTTGAAAATTATATTCAAGATCACCATTATTTTGGGTATGATGAACAAACATTAATTGGAGCACTTACATTAAGTGGTTTTAGTAATATTGAACGAATAACTGATGAAGAACAATATTTGCACCTAAAAGCTAAGAAAAATTAACTTACTTTTGATTCATTTTTTTAACCAATTGTCATATTTTTAAGTCTTTTGGATTTTGATTTTGTTATGAAGAACCAAATTATTTTAATCACTTTAATGCTAGTAAGTTTACTTTTGTTTGGATGCACTCAAACTCCAAGCGGAACAGGTTTATTTGCACTTGACAATAATAAAAATTCTAATTTAACTGACACTAATTCAATTGATTCAAATTCTAATATTTACAATAATTTAAATGATTTAAATAAAGTAAAAATAAATGATCATGTTGCTGTTGATTATATTGGTAAGTTAACTGATGGGAAAGTGTTTGATTCTAGTATTGGCAGAGAACCTTTAGAATTTGATGTAGGCGCAGGCCAAATGATAAAAGGATTTGACGACGGCGTAATAGGAATGAAAATAGGCGAAACAAAAACAATCACAATACCACCCGAACAAGCATACGGAACAACTGATTCAAAAAAATTAATTACTTTTGACAAAAATTCACCTGAATTGAGTGGATTAGGTCCAGTTACAGTTGGTATGGAACTTAATTCAGGATATGGTATTGTAAAAGTAGTAGCAGTAAATGATAGTAATATTGTTATTGATTTTAATCATAAATTAGCTGGTAAAACTTTAATTTTTGATATAACTTTAATTTCAATTAATTAAAAATGAAATTTAATTTTTAAAGGGTGATTTGGTTGAGTGATAAAATAGTTGCAAAAGGAAATCATGTTAGTGTTAATTATACTGGTAAGTTAACTGATGGGAAAGTGTTTGATTCTAGTATTGGCAGAGAACCTTTAGAATTTGATGTAGGCGCAGGCCAAATGATAAAAGGATTTGACGACGGCGTAATAGGAATGAAAATAGGCGAAACAAAAACAATCACAATACCACCCGAACAAGCATACGGAACAACTGACGCAAGAAAAATAATTAAAGTTGATAAACAATCATTTCCTCAATTTGATTTACTAAAAGTTGGTTTAATGGTTAGTTCTGGAAATGGATTGGCAGGAAAAATAGTTTCAAAAACAGATACAGACGCAGCAATTGACTTTAATCACGAGTTAGCTGGGAAAACATTAATATTTGAAATAACTTTAGTTTCAATTAACTAAATGGGGATGTTTTTTTGAATAAAGCTCTAATTGTTTACTATTCAGAGCATCATCATAGTGATAAAAATAAAATTTCAAATGAGGAAAAAGTAGTTAATGAATTAAAGCAATTGTTTGAAGCAAAAAAAACTTTAACACAATTACTATTGCTTGAACCATCTAAAAAACTTCATTTAAAGGATCAATTCAAGAAAGAAAAAGAAATTGAACTTTTAAACAAAATGCCGAATTTGAATGATTATTCATGTATTATTATAGGTACGCCCATAGTTGGAGCAATGACTTCATCACCAGTAATAAATTCTTTTATTAGACAAATTAAATTTTCTAAAACTAATTTGAAAAAACCAGCCTTTATTATTTATTCTACTGGAATAATTCACGGGTTTGAATTAAAGAAAATAAACAGTTTGCTTTCAATGAAAGGAATAAAACCAATAGCTAGTGAATGCTTCAGTAGCATGTTTGATTTTGATTCAAAAAAATTAATTGAAGTAAAAACGTTTTTTGATAAATTTATTGAATTAATTTAAATGATTCTATTTTTTTAATATTCCTTAATATAATAAATTAAATTATTTAGTACTCATTTGTTTTACCAAATCTTCTTCAACTTCGCCTAAATAATCTTCTTTTGCTCTTTCCTTATTCACTTTCTTTTGTTTAGAAATTTCTTTTGCGCCCTCTTTTAATTGTTCTTTAAGGTTTTCTATAGCTTCACTATCTTGGATACCTTTAATTTGTGAATCAATAGTAATAATTTCTTCTTTTATTGTTGAAGAAATTTTCCTAAATCCTTCTTCATCAATTTTTCTATGATAAAAACTATTTTCTGCTTTTTTAAGTTCAGTTACCTTTATTTGCTTTTGATCAAGTAACCCAGTTAATATATTTCTTTTATCACTTGAAATGGAACTATTCTTTTTAATTTCACTTTTTGGAGCACCTTTATTTTTACTTATATCAATTTTTGCTTCAACTTGAATTAATTTTGAATTGTTTTCTTGAGAAAGCTTATCAAAAGTAGTTTTATCAATTTTATGTTGTAAAAAATCTTTTTCAGATTGTTTAAGTGCATTAACTGCTTGTTGTCTTTCAATTAAAAGATTACTATTGTCTTTCTTTTGTCCACTAATAACAACCGCAATCACAATTAATATAATTACTAATCCAAAAGGAACAGTATAAACAAAAATTCCGTATTCCTCTACTATACCTTTAGGGATAAAAAAAATTGACACAATAGATAATAGAGCAAGAATGATTAGAATTGAAGATAACATTTTCTTTTTCATATCTTAAATTAAGGACTTTTTGATTAAAAAACATTGCTTTTTTAAAAAAGAAGCATTTTTCTAAAAAATATACTCAAATTAAATAATATTAAACTTGATTTGAATAAAATTGAATAGAATAAAGCGGGCCTAGAGGGAAGTCTAACACCGCAATCCTTTTTATGAAAAAGTATTGCATTCCAAAAACTTAATTTAAATAGAATAAAGCGGGCCTAGAGGGAAGTCTAACACCGCAATCCTTTTTATGAAAAAGTATTGCATTCCAAAAACTTAATTTAAATAGAATAAAGCGGGCCTAGAGGGAATCGAACCCTCGACCTACTGCTTAGAAGGCAGTCGCCCTATCCACTGGGCTATAGGCCCTTAACCTATTTGCTTTGTAACTAAGTTATTTTTACGGCTATTTTTAAAAGTTTGGATTGGGGTTTTTTTTGATTAATTATCAGTTTTAAGTGATTTTGGGACTTTAAGTTAAATTAATAACCATTTTATTCATCATATTTATCTATGAAAAACAAACCAATTGATTTAGTTGACTTAAGAATGCGAGGCGATTATTTAACCGAACAAATAATTTTAGGACTAAGGAATAGATCAAAATTTCCAATTAATCTACAAACATTTAGTGAAATATTTTCTGATAATAAAACTTGGTTTATGTATAGACTAAAAAAAGAACAAGATTTAGATTCAGAATTTGGTAGATTTTTACAAAATCAACAATGCCCTTTTATATTCAAAAAAGAAGAACTTGCTAAATCAATTGTAAAAGAAGTTCCTGAACCAGAAGGATTTTGTGGAGTAGAATTAAATCACTCAAAACAAATAGTTGATTTGTATAAAAAAATGCTTTATGAAATTTGTGCGAATGATGATAATCGTGCAACTTATGGCGAAACAACAAAAATTGATGTTGATCTTGTTTTGCTTTTGAACGAAAGATTAATTAGCTTTGGACAACAAGTTGCATGGACCAAAATTAATACAATTAGTGACTTATCAAAGGAAGTAGATCCTGAAAAATTAAGGGCCATAATAGTTTCAAAAGAAAGAGAAGCGGATGTAATAAAACACTCTGCAATGCTTGCCCAAAGACATGGATTAACAAATATTGAGAGTATAAAGGATTTTACTAAAATATTGGTTGATTTTACTACTCAAATTGAAATAGAAACAATATTGCTAATAGGTCAAAAACATTTGAAATGAAAATATGTTGAATGTTTAATAAAATGATTAAATTAAATAATTGTTAAAATAATTAAATTAATTGTATAATTATAAATGTTTTAATTAATTTTGTTGATTACTAATGACTAAAAAAATAGCTATAATTGGTTCTGGCCCTGCTGGATTGAGTTGTGCAAATAAATTAGTTTCTAATGGTTTTAGTGTTACTGTTTTTGATGAATTGAGTGAATTTGGTGGAATGCTTGCATACGGAATACCTGAATTCAGAATTCCTCTAAAAAATGTGCATACACAAATTAATGTTGCTAAAAAAAATGGAATAATATTCGAAAATAAAAAAATTGACACAATTCATGAATTAATTAATAAAAATAATGAGACTTCTGATAAAAAATTTGATTTAGTAGTAATTGCAATAGGGGCTGGCACTGGTATTAAAGCTGGTTTTGAAAATGAAAATTCTTCTAATGTGATTGATGCCTTGGATTTTTTACTTAATGATAAATTAAATAATAAAAAAATGATGAATGGAGGAGACATAGTTGGCATAATAGGAGGAGGGAATTCAGCAATTGATGCTGCAAGAGTTGCAAAAAAACAAGGCGCATTACCAAAAATTATTTATAGAAGAACTGAAAATGAAATGCCTGCATTAAAAAAAGAAGTTAGTGATGCAAAAAAAGATTTAGTTGAATTTGAATTTTTACTTGCGCCTAAAAAATTAGTTTTAGCAAAGTCGGACTTGAACAATAATAAGTGTAAATTAATTTGTTCTGTAATGGAATTAGGGGAAATGGATTCTTCTGGTCGAAGAAAACCAATTGAGTCAAAAAAAGTAAAAGAATTTGATTTAGATAAAATAATTATTGCTGTTGGTCAGCAAAATAATTTTGAGTGGTTGGAAAAGGATGGAGTAAAAACAAATGGTAAAATAATTTTAATTGATGAACACTATTTGACTTCATTAAAAAATGTTTATGCATGCGGGGATGCTGTAACTGGGGCAAAAACAATCGGAGAAGCAGTCCTAACTGGAATTAAATGTGCTGAAAATATAATTTTATCCACTAATAAATTAGATTGAATTAAAAGAGTATAATTTACATTATTGATTTAATTAGTATTTTGTTCTTTTTTTAATTCATTAAGAAGAACTTTTCGCATAATTTTTTTAGGAGCATTTTTTCCTGTGAAAATTTTAAATTGTACATAAGCTTGTTCTAGAAACATTTCAGTTCCATAAATTACAGTACATCCAATTTTTTTTGATTCTTTGATAAGAAGAGTTTCTATTGGATTGTATACTATATCAAAAACAATCATTTTTTTATTTAAAATTTCTTTTTTTATTGGCATTTCATTTATTTTAGGGTACATTCCAACAGGAGTAGTGTTAATTAAAATATCGCAATTTTTGTCAATTTCTTTTATATTAATTACTTCACATCCAAATAACTTCTTGAATTCCTTTGCTTTATTAATATCCCTACAAAAAACACTAACTTTGGCTTTTTCATTACACAAGCCTGCAATAATTGCCCTTGAAGCTCCCCCATTTCCTATTACATAAACTTTTTTCCCACTTAATTGAGTTTTTTCTTTTAGTGCGTTTATTGCCCCCATACAATCCGTATTGTAACCAAAAAGTTTTCCATTATCATTGTAAATTGTATTTATTGCACCTATTTTTCTTGAAAGTTCATCTACTTTGTCAACAAAATTTATTGCTAAAACTTTATGAGGAAGAGTAACACTAAAACCAACAATTCCTAATTCTTTCATTTCATCAATTGCTTTTTTAATATCAGTTACTTTGAAAGCTAAATATTGATAATTCAATTTCTTTTCCTTAAGAGCAGCATTATGAATTAATGGACTTTTTGAGTGTTTTATTGGATTACCCACAACTCCAATAATTTTTGTTTTTGAATTAATCTTTTCTGTTAAATTAATTTCAGTCATTATCAATACACATCAATTGGTTCTACACTTATTCACTTTTAAACTATTTAAAAATGTTTATTTGAAATTTTTTTATTTTAACTAAAAATAATTTTTTATGCTTATTTAGTTGATTTTTGGACAATAAATTCGATTTTCGTATTTTTTAATACGTTTTTTAAAGGAATAATTTATATAAAAGTATATAATAAAATGATTATTATGAGCACAGTTGTACTAAAGATTGGTGGAGGAATTCTTAGAAATAAAGAATCTTTCTTAAGAGTAGTTGATATTGTAAAGAATAAACAAGTAAATAACGAAAAGCAATTAATTGTTATTTCTGCACTTTATGGAGTAACTGATTTTTTAATTAATTCACTTAATGAATGTGTTTTGAACCAAAATATTGTTGAACAAAAAATAATTGAATTAAAAAAAATGCATTTTGATTATTTAGATTATATTTCAAATCCTGAGGTAAAACAAAAAGCATCATTTGAATTAAATGACAAAATATCCATTTTAGAAAAATTTTTGTATGGAGTGAGTTACTTAAAAGAAATTAGTCCAAGAAGTAAAGATTTAGTTCAGAGTTTTGGAGAGAGATTAAGTCCAGTTATACTTGAAGCATTTTTACTTGACGCAAAATTAAAGGCTAAATTTATTGATGCAGAAGAAGCAGGAATAGTTTGTAAAGGAAATTTTGAAAATGCATTTATCGATTTTGACAAAACTTCTATTAATTTACACGCTAAAGTGGATAAGTTATTAGATTCTACTATAATTCTTTTACCTGGATATTATGGAATTGATGAAAGCGGAGATGTAAAAACATTTGGCCGAGGAGGAACTGATTATAGTTCTGGATTTATTTCAAATATATTTGATGCTAAATTAGAAATATGGAAAGATGTTTCAGGGTTTATGACTGCTGATCCTAAAGTAGTGAAAAATGCTAAACAAATTGAATCATTAAGTTACGAAGAAGCTGAAGAATTAGGTTATTTGGGTGCGAAAATACTTCATCCAAAAACAATTGATCCTTTAAGACAAAAAGGATTATGCGCAGAAGTAAAAAATGTTTTTGCCCCAGAAATAAAAGGAACAATTATTTGTTCAAATAAAAAAATGCATGAATTAGTAGTAAAATCGATTTCTTCAATTAAAGAAATTGCAGTTGTTTCAATTGAAAGTACAAGTATGGTTAATGTACCAGGATTTGCTTCATTAGTATTTTCTAAATTAGCTCAAAAAAATATTTCAATTGATATAATTGTTACAAGTGAAGCTTCAATTTCATTTAGTTTAGATCCAAAACAAGTAGATTTAGCTATTGATTCAATGCAAGGAATAGCTGAGCAATACCCTTGTAAAATAAAAGTAGTCACAGGCCTATCAGTAATTGCTGTTGTTGGAGAAGGATTAAAACAAACTAGTGGAGTTGCTGGAAGATTATTTAATGCATTAGGAGTGAATGGATTAAATGTTGAATTAATTTCGCAAGGTGCTTCAGAAATTAATATTACTTTTGCAGTAAATAAAAACGATTTAGAAAAAGCAGTTAACATAGTTCATGATGAATTTATTAAAGCTTGAATAAGTTTAGAATATTATTTAGAATAGTAAAATGTGAATAAGTTAAGAATTAAGTTATAAATTATCTTTGGAGGAATTAATTGTGAGTGATAATTCAAAAAAACTAAGAGTAGGAGTACTTGGAGCAACTGGAATGGTTGGTCAACAATATATCAAATTGCTTGAAGGACACCCTTGGTTTAATGTTACTTACTTAGCGGCTTCTCCTAATTCAGCTGGAAAAAAATATGCTGAAGCAGTTAAAGGTAGATGGAGTATGACTAAACCCATCCCTACTAGTGTTGAAAATTTAATTGTTGAGGATGCAAATATTGTTTCCAAAGCAATTGATAAATGTGATTTTGTTTTCTCAGCACTTGAACTTGATAAAGATGCAACAAAAAAACTTGAAGAAGAATATGCAAAAAATAATATCCCTGTTGTTTCTAATTGTTCTGCAAATAGATTCTCTGCGGATGTGCCAATGATATTACCTGAAATTAATCATTCGCATTTGAACATGATTTTAATTCAAAAAAAGAACCATGGATTTGATAAAGGATTTATTATCGTAAAACCAAATTGCTCTGTTCAAAGTTATTTAACTCCTCTTTATGCACTTGAAGCAAAAGGATACAAAATAAGTAGAGTAATTTTGTCAACAATGCAAGCAGTTAGTGGAGCAGGATACCCAGGAGTTCCTTCACTTGATATAGTTGATAATATCATCCCTTTCATTTCTGGTGAAGAAGAGAAATCTGAAAAAGAACCATTGAAAATATTAGGTTCAATTAAGGAAGATAAATTTGTTAATGCAGAAGGAATAAAGTTTTCAGCACATTGTAATAGAGTTCCAGTTATTGATGGACACACTGCGTGCGTTAGTTTTGAATTCGCTGATAGAAATAATAAACCAACAAAAGAACAAATACTAAAAATTTGGAAAGAGTTTGCTTCTCTACCACAGGAACTAAATTTGCCTTCAGCTCCTTTGCAACCAATTATTTACACTGAAGAAGAAAATAGACCACAACCAAGAAAAGACAGGGATTTGGATAAAGCAATGGCGGTTGTTGTTGGAAGATTAAGGGAATGCAATGTATTTGATTATAGATTTGTAGGATTAAGTCACAACACAGTAAGAGGAGCAGCAGGAGGAGGAATTCTTAACGCTGAACTACTCAAAGCAAAAGGATACTTGTGAAATCCTTTTACTTTTTAATTTCTTTTTTCATATATTCAAAAGTTTGTGCAAGTCCACTTTCCATAGTTGTTTTTGGCAACCAACCTAATTCTTTTTGAGCCAATTTTGTATCAAGAACAATATCTCTCACTTCGCCTTTAATTGCTTCAATATGCTTTGCTTCTCCAACATACCCTGAGATCTTTTTCAATTCATTAAAAATTTGGTTAACACTGTATTGTGTCCCATTTGCTAAATTGAATAATTTGTGTTCTGGATTTTTTTCAATTGAGTTGACAATAAATTCAGCAAGGTCAAGAACAAAAATAAAATCTCTTGTTTGTTCTCCATCTCCAAAAATAATTGGTTGTTCTCCTTTCAGTATTTGATCAGCAAATAATGAAGTTACTCTTTTGCATTTAGGATCATCTCTAATCCCATACACATTCCCAAAACAAAAAATCAAATAATCTAAATTGTGAAGACTATTGTATAATTTAACATAATGTTCTGCAGTGTGTTTTGATATCCCATAAGGAGAAGTTGGTTCTAAAGAATGATTTTCATCAACTGGCAAGTACTTTGGATTACCATATCTTGCTCCTCCAGTGGAAGTATAAATAATTTTTTTTACTTTATTGTTTTTGCATGCCTCAAGAACATTAATTGTTCCAATAATATTAGTTGTTGCATCAAAAATTGGTTCTTCTAAAGATTTTCTTAACATTACTTGTGCAGCGGTATGAATGACTATTTCTGGTTTTTCAATTTGAAATATTTGGTTTATTTCTTCTCCTTTAGTAATATCAGCAATAATTAATTTAGCTTTAGAATTCAATCGATCTTTTTTACCAGTGCTCAAATTGTCTATAACAACAACATTATAATTTTTTTTTACTAATTCATCAACCAAGTGACTTCCAATAAATCCGCATCCGCCAGTAACTAAAACTTTCATTTCAAACACCTGCATTTTTCTATTAATATTAGGTTTAATTTTATTTAAGTACCTTATAGTACAAATCTAATTCAATTATTGAAGAGAAGATTTTCTGTGTTAATATTTATTTAATTAAAAATGGATTAAAATTTGTGCTTTTATCAAAGTAATCAATTTGTTCTTTTTTCTTCAACCAATTAATTATCTTGTAAGTTAATGGAGTAAAAATTATTTCTACTCCTACTTTGAAAAAATAATTTGAAACTATTACTACAAGTAGTAATTCAATAGGAAGAATTCCAATAAATGCAATTACACAAAATAAACTTGTATCAACTAATTCCCCTATAATTGTTGAACCAATTGTTCTACTCCACAAATGTTTTCCTTTAGTAATTAACTTCATTTTCGCTAAAATTATTGAATTAGCAAATGAACCTGCTAAATATGCAATTAAACTTGCTGCAACAATTCTTGGCGCCATGCCTAAAATTAATTCAAATGCACTTTGATTGTTCCAACCATTTGCCGCAGGAAGGAATTGAACTATTGCAAAAATAATTGTCATTAATGCAGCACAAAAAAATCCAATCCAAATGGCTTTTTTAGCTTTTTTGAATCCGTAAACTTCAGTTAAAATATCTCCAAAAATATAAGTGAGTGGAAAAAGCAAAGTTCCTCCATCAAAAGTAAAAATCCACAAAGAAAGAATTTTTGTTGAAGCAATGTTTGAAATTAATAAAAATGAAACAAATAGGGCCACAATATATGCAAAATATGACTCTTTAGAAAAAGAGGGTAATTGTTTATTTTTTAAAGTATTAATTTTTGCTTTCATTATAAATAAAATCCCTAATGAATGGTTTTTTTAAATCGTTTCAAACTCTATTTTTGTATGGATTTTAAGGAACAAATCATTTCAATCATTGCTAAAGAAACTAGTACTTCTGAAGAACTTGTTCGCTCACTTTTAACAGTTCCACCTATCGGGATGGGGGATTATGCTTACCCATGCTTTATTGTTGCAAAGGAACAAAAGAAGAGTCCAGTACTCATTTCTAGTGAGTTATCCACTAAGATTAGTGCTTCTTTTATAGAAAAAGTTGAATCTAAAGGGCCATATATTAACATTTTCCTTGCAAAAACCTCTGTTTCTAACAGTGTTTTGGCGAGTATATTTACAGGAGCTGCTTTTGAAACTAAATTAGGTTCTGGAAAAGTAATGGTTGAATACTCTTCTCCAAATACAAATAAACCACTTCATGTTGGGCACTTAAGAAACAATATTTTAGGCCTTGCAATTTCTAATTTGTTATCCTCAACTGGTCATGATGTAATTAAAGCAAATTTGGTTAATGATAGAGGGGTTCACATTTGCAAAAGTATGCTTGCTTACAAATTATGGGGAAATAATAGAGATCCTATTAAAGAAGGAATAAAGCCGGATCATTTTGTTGGAGAAATGTATGTTTTATTTAATGATAAATTAAAAGAAAATCCTTTGCTTGAAGAAGATGCACAAAAAATGCTTCTTTTATGGGAACAAAATGACAAAGAAACAATTGAACTTTGGAAAAAAATGAATAATTGGGCATTAAGTGGAATGAAAGTAACTTACAATAATTTTGGAACAAAATTTGATAATTGGTTTTTAGAATCAGAAATGTTTCACAAAGGAAATAAACAAGCTCTAATTGATGAAGGCCTTTCTAAAGGAGTATTTCAAAAAGAAGATAATGGAGCAATTGCAGCAATACTTGAACCAGAGTTACCAAACAAAGTAATTGTTCGAGGAGATGGAACTTCATTATATGCTACTAATGATTTAATGTTAACTCAATTAAAATTTGATGAATTCAAATTAGATAAAGCAATTTGGGTTGTTGCGAATGAACAGGATTTGTATTTCAAACAATTATTTGCAATTTTTAATAAATTAGGAAGAACTTGGGCAAAAAATTGTTTCCATTTGAGCTACGGTTATGTTACTCTCCCAAGTGGAAAAATGAAATCAAGAGAAGGCACAGTGGTTGATGCTGATGATTTATTAAAAGAAGTTGAAGAACTTTCTTTTGAAGAAATATCAAAACGATATCCTCAATTAAGTGATAATGAAAAGAAAGAAAGAGCAAGACAAATTGCACTTGGCGGAATTAAATTTTTATTATTGAAAAGTGATGCAAAAAAAGATATGGTATTTGATAAAGCTAGTGCCCTTGCGTTTGATGGAGAAACGGGGCCATATTTACAATACACTTATGCTAGAGCAAAAAGTATTTTACGAAAAGCAGAAAAAGATTTTTCAATTAAATTAAGTGATTTAGATAATGCAAATTACTCTTTACTAATTCACCCTAAAGAAAAAGAATTAATTATGGAATTGAGTAAATATTCTGATGTAATAAAAAAATGTTGGGAAAATTTATCTTTACACCCAATGTGCCACCTTCTGTTAATGATTGCTGAAGAATTCAACTCATATTATCACGAAGTATCTGTGTTGAAAGCGGATAATAAAGAAGAAATAATTGCAAGATTAGCATTAGTTAATGCAACTACATTAGTTTTGAAAAAAGGATTAAATTTAATTGATATTGATGCTATTGAAGAAATGTAAAATTTACTTATTAGTTTAAAATAAATTAATTATTTTAATAAGATTTTTATCTTCTTAACATATTATTCCATCTAGCAAAATTAAGTATTTTGCCGCCAAAACCAGCTCTTTTTGGTTGAGCTCTCATTGCTGGGGGATTAATATTATTTGAAAACATTTCACTTAGAAAACTTTTTGGTTGAACTGGAGGTATTCTAACTGCTGGTCGCATTTGCATTGGTTGAGAAACAGAATTAGTTGCTCTTGCTAAGGGTCTTCTAAATTGAACTTGAGTTTGTTGTGGTTGAACAAATCTTGTTCTTTGAGAAGGTATTTGTCCATTTGGCCAAAGTCTTCTGGGAGAAAATCTTCTTGGTAAATTTCCAGAACGAAATTGGTTTGGATTTGGAGTAAATCTACCCACAGGACGATATAATCTTCTTTGTATTGGAAAAACAAAATTTACTATATTATTCACAATCCCCATTTTATCAAATCCATTTTTTTTAAGAAAACTTTTTCTTCATATTTGATGAAGTAAATACACTTTTGAACTTTTTTTCTTTAGTTGGTACCCTTATTGGAGGTAACTTGAATGTATAAACCTCTTGCATGTATCTTCTTTGTAATAATTTAATTTTTATTAAATCATTTAATCGATTAGATATTGATTTAGATGTTTGATTAAGTTCCCGTTGAACACTTACTGAAACAAGTTCTAAACTGCTTGCTCTTTTTTCTTTTTTTACTTGTTCAGGAAATGATTTATACAATTCAAATTCTTGCTGAACTAAACCAGCTAAACGTTTTTTAATTAATAAAAATATTATTGGATTTAGTGGATTATATTTTCTAACATACTTAAGAGTTGCTTCTATTTTTGCATAATCTTGAATTAGTTTTCTTGCTTCTGCATCTCTAGTTCCTGGGGGAATTATTCTAGTTTCAAAAACGGGCATTTTTTGAGTCTTAGCTAATTGACTTTGTGAATTAGATTTTTTTTCAGCCATATTAGTCACAAAATTACTCTAACACCGCTTTTATTCTTCGTACACCAGCTGCAACTGCTTCTTGTTTTGCGATTTTGAATTTACCCATTCCTTTAGTATTTTCAACGTGAGGCCCACCACAAATTTCTTTTGAATAAATTACATTTCCTTTTTTTACAGTATAAACTTTAACTTTGTCCCCATACTTTGAATCAAATACTCCATGAGCTCCAACTTTCTTTGCTTCTTCAATTGGCAAAATATCCATTACTACTTCACAATCTTGCACAATTACATTATTTACCCAATCTTCTACTTTACTAACTTGCTCATCAGTTAATTTATCATCAGCATTAAAATCAAATCTTGCTCTTTCTGCTGTAATATTAGCCCCTTTTTGTGAAATGTTTGGATTTACTATCACTCTTAATGCACTATCAAGTAAGTGAGTTGCTGTATGAAGTTTAGTTGTAGCAATACTTTCGTCAGCAAGTCCACCTTTGAATTTTTGTTCAGCACCTTTTCTAGATAAATCTTGGTGTTCTTTTAGAAGTGCTTCAAATCCTTTCTCATCAACACTAAATCCTTTTTCAACACACATTTCTTTAGTCATCTCTATTGGAAAACCAAATGATTGGTACAAATCAAATGCTCCTTTTGCATTGAGTTGTTTAATCGGTGCCTTGTCCAAGAAAAGAAGTTTCTTTTCAAGTACTTTAGTTCCATTTTCAAGAGCAGTAGAAAATTTCTCTTCTTCTTTTTCTAATTCAGAATAAATTCTTTCTTTATTCTTTTCAACTTCAGAATAAACACTACCCATTACATTAACTACAATTTGTGCAACACTTTTACAAAATTTTTCATTAATCCCTAATACTCTTGCGTGTCTAATACTTCTTCTAATAAATTTTCTTAAAACATATCCTTGATCAACGTTACTTGGAACAATTCCTTTATCATCAGCTAAAATCATTACACTAGCTCTTAAATGATCAGTAATAACTCTGACACTTTTCAATTCAGTAGGAGTTAAATCATTTTGTGTTTTTCCTTGCTTTTTAGCTAATTCTAAAACGCAATTCAGAATTGGTTTTATTGTATCAATTTCATATGCATTAGTAAATCCATTTAGTACCGCAACAGTTCTTTCAACACCCATTCCAGTATCAATATTCTTTTGCTTTCCTTCTTCATAAATTCCTTCTTTGTTTTTATTGTATTGCATTAATACATCATTCCAAATTTCGCAAAACTTTCCGCTCTTATTTAATTTAACAAATTCTTCAGTACTACTCTCTTGCATATCTTGTACATGATAAAACATTTCAGTATCAGGACCACACGGACCAGTAACTCCAGCAGGCCCCCACCAATTATCTTCTTTAGGAAGGAAATGAATTCTTTCTTTAGGCAAACCTAAACTTTCCCAAGTACTAGCAGCCTCAAAATCTTTAGGACAATCTTTATCTCCAATAAAAGCAGTAACACTTAACCTCTCTAAAGGAATTGCTAAATATTCTTTACTCGTTAAAAATTCAAAACTAAAATTAATTGCTTCTTTTTTGAAATAATCTCCCAAACTCCAATTTCCCATCATTTCAAAAAAACTCAAATGCCAAGAATCGCCAACATCATCAATATCCCCAGTTCGAATGCACTTTTGTACATCACATAATCTTTTTCCTTGTGGGTGAGATTCACCTAATAAGTAAGGAACTAAAGGATGCATTCCTGCAGTAGTAAACAAAACAGTAGGATCATTTTCTGGAATTAAAGAAGCACTTGAAATAATTGAGTGACCCTTAGATTTAAAAAAATCTAAGTACTTTTTTCTTAATTCAGTGCAAGTAATACTCATTTTATTCAACTCTTTTGATAAGATAAAAGTATTAAGAAAGCAATTTAAATCTCGCTTTATTGAAAAAACAAATTAAAAAAAGATTAAAAGAACAAGCCCTAAAATAAAAGGGTTTGTTCTTTATTTAATTAAATTATTTTTTTCTTATTCCAATAAATAATCCTATTACTACTAGTAGAGCTATTAACAAAAATGGTAATGCTCCCATCATATTTCCTAATCCGAATAATCCTGTTAGTGCATTACTATTATTGTCATTCAATCCAAATGCACCTGTTGCAGGACTAGGATTTGTTTCTCCATTAACTATTTCTAATTCATTGTTTGTGTCAGTTGAAGTCACAATTTCTTCAGGAACAGTTGGCCCTGTTTCTTCTATTGGAGTGTTTACATCAAGTACGTTTGTTCTTGGTAATCCACCTCCACTTCCTCCTCCGCCACCTCTTGAAGGATTACTTACACTCAAAGTTACTCTTGTAGTGTAGTTGTAATCTAGTGTGTTGTAATTCAAATCAATATAGTAAGTCCCTTTACCAACACTATTTGTTGTGATTCTAAACAAACCGTTTTCATCAAATTGAACACTTGTTATTCCAACAATATTACTTGTTATCAAAATTTTATTTACATCAGTTGGAACTATATTCAAATCACTTCTAAAATTACCATCAATAATGAATTGAGTGTTAGTTCCTGAAGCAATTTCTTTACTCTGATTTACAACGTTGAAGTAATAATTTGGCAATAAATTTACATCAATATCGTTAGTATTCATGTGCACAGTATTTACTGTTTTATCTTTTATATCAAAGAAAATTCTATATGTTGCAATATTCCAATCAAGGTTTGTATCAAACTTTGCAGTATACAAATTTCCTGAAACATAATTCATGTCAGTTGAGAATATATCAACTTCAGCAGTAGTTACTCTCATTCTGATATGTTCTATTCCTGCAACTGAATTAGAATCAAACACATCTGTTGCATTAACATCGACAATGATTATATTATTCCTGATCATAGGGTTTGTAGTTACCTTTATCCCAGTTATTACAGGAGTATTGTGATCAATTATTGGATCCACTACTAAATTACTTTGATTTCCTGCAACATCAATAACTATTGTGTTGATATCATACTTTCCATTTGGAAGGATTAATGTGTTTACTGTTACTTGGAAAGTATTTGTATCCGCATTGAAATCAGCAAAGTAGTTTGGATAAACTGTATCTGAATCAGTGTGAATCATTCTAATTTCAACACTATCAATTCCAGATAAATTATCTTCTACATTAACATCAATCAACATATTTTCATCATATGCGTTTGTGCTTGGAATTACTGAGATTATTGTTGGAGATTCATTATCTATTCCAACTAGTAAACTATCAGTAGGGTATGTTCCAATACTTACATCCGTAGTTACATCAATTTGAGTTGTGTTATCCGCCAGATTTACATTTTTCCACAATGACGTATTAATTGATTCAGTGCAACTTCCTGCAGTTCTATTTGTATTGAAAACAATTAATGTTGTTTTTACAATATCTGATTCTGAACTTGATAAATCAATATCTAAAGCGCACTTATTAGCTGAGATTTTAGTATTAGCCCACATAGTTGAAGTAATATTAAATATTCCACTTTGTGTCCAAAATACATTAGCTTTATATGATCCGTAAGGGAAAGGCATACTTGTTATTGAATTTTTTAATGGACTATTTATACTTAATCCTGAATTTGCATTTTTACATTCATTGATTATATTTATATTAAAATCAAATCCTTCAACTGTTTCACTTGTTGTTAAGTTCTTTGTAACTAATTTTGCTTTCCAATTTCCTGTAGGGACATTATTCAAATCAACAAATCCGTTGAATCTTATTGTAGTATATTTGTCTATATCTGCTTGAGTTAATTCAAACACATAATTATTTCCATCAGCAAGAACTTCTAAATTAAAGTCATATGTTCCTGTTGTTAGTGCTCCAAATTCAAATCCGATTTCAAGAGAACCATCTAATCTATAGCAACTCTTTAAAGTTTTATTTTCTACAAATTTAAATCCTTGGAAATCTGCTAATATTGACAATGCATAAAATTGAACTTGTAATAATTGTCCAACTCTATTATCACTAGCATCTCTAAAGTCAATTACTATTTGATATATTTCGCTATTCCAATTATCGGTTTTGGTGAAATCCTTTATAAAGACATAAATAGAGGGTTGCCCCTCTATTTATTGTGATGTCTTTATGAATTTTATATACGAAGTTAAATTAAATCC